>Ga0316628_100004880_pt1 | contig 10630 bp, 9 predicted proteins | sample OWC_Aug_M2_C1_D5_FD_207648 | JGI IMG/M metagenome (GOLD analysis project Ga0316628, IMG submission 207648) | Wetland soil microbial communities from Old Woman Creek delta, Ohio, United States - OWC_Aug_M2_C1_D5_C | ecosystem: Environmental > Terrestrial > Soil > Wetlands | place: USA: Ohio... | reverse complement strand
CGAGTTCCATAAAAATTACTCCTTGATGTCGCTTATTAAAAATATACATTTCATTTTATCTCAAAACTCCAAATTCTCGCATCTGACTCATGCAATTTTTATATTGACCGTGGTTCTGTTTACTCTTACAATACCAACATGGTATACGTCAGCCAGTATGAAGCCGGGTTTTTTCTGCCCGACCATGACCCGCCGCACGCAGTAGAATGGTCTCTCAATCTCCTGCGGTTTTTTTGACGCGTTCCAACCCCCTTACCCGTATCTAAAATAATTTACTGGAGGAAAAAATGACAGTTTTACCTTTCCCTTCCAAGCGTGCCCCCGCCTATGCCGACATTCCTGACGAAAAATGGAACGACTGGCATTGGCAGTTGAGCCACCGTCTGAATTCAGCTGAAGAAATCGACAAAGTTTTTCCCCTCACCGAATCCGAACGCAAGGCACTAACAGCTACTCACCTCTTCCGAGTGGATGTGACGCCTTACTTCGTTTCCCTGATTGACCCTGATGACCCAGACGACCCAATCCGTAAACAGGTAATCCCCACTGATAGAGAAATGGTTTCGTTCACCGCGGAGATGGAAGACTCGCTGGCCGAGGATAAACATTCTCCGGTGCCTGGCCTGGTTCATCGCTACCCCGACCGGGTGCTGATGCTGGTCACCACCCAGTGTGCCTCCTACTGCCGCTATTGCACTCGCGCCCGCATTGTTGGCGACCCGGCAGCGCAGTTCTCACGTCACGAGTTCGACCTGCAGATAGAATACCTGAAGAATACCCCCCAGGTTCGGGATGTTTTGCTTTCTGGCGGTGACCCGCTTGTCCTGGCTCCCAAGATTCTGGAGGAGATCCTCACCCGCCTACGCGAGATCCCGCATATTGAGATTGTCCGAATTGGGTCACGCGTACCGGTCTTCATGCCTCAACGCATCACTGATGACCTGTGCGATATGCTCCAGAAATTCCACCCGCTGTGGTTGAACATCCATGTCAACCATTCAAACGAGATTACCAAGGAACTGGCCGAGGCATGCGACAAGCTCACCCGCGCTGGCATCCCACTCGGCAATCAGTCTGTGCTTTTAGCGGGCGTCAACGATAATGTCCACATTCAACGGAAACTGGTACAGGACCTGGTGCGCATCCGGGTGCGTCCATACTATCTCTACCAGTGTGACCTGGTTCACGGGGCAGGGCATTTCCGTACACCGGTGGCCAAGGGTATTGAGATCATGGAGGGCTTGCGCGGGCACACTTCCGGTTTTGCTGTGCCGCAGTTCATTGTGGACGCCCCCGGAGGGGGCGGCAAGATCCCGGTCATGCCTAACTACCTGCTTTCGATGTCTGACCACAAGATCATCCTTCGAAACTATGAAGGTTATATTACCACCTACGAGGAGCCCACGGATTACACCCCTGCCATGGCTGCCAAGTACAAGGGTCTCAAACGTCCCGAACCTGGTCAGGAAGGGATTACTGCGATGTTGGATGGTGAAAAGATGTTCATCAAATCTGAAGGCTTCGACGAAGTACACGACCGTCACGGCATCCAGCACCGGCTTAAGGATGATTCCAAGTGGAAGCCGCTTGGTATCGGATCAGGAGAGGAAGAGAAGGAATAACGGAGGCCTAATGGAATATCGCCATTTAGGTCGTTCCGGCTTGAAAGTCAGTGAACTCTCTTTTGGCTCGTGGGTCACCTTTGGCACGCAGATGGATGACAAGCTGGCCCTCGAGTGCATGTCTGCAGCCCATGAGGCGGGCGTTAACTTTTTCGATAATGCCGAATCTTATGCTCACGGTCAGTCTGAGGAGGTAATGGGCAGAGTACTTAAAAAACTAGCCTGGCGGCGCAGCAGTTATCTCGTATCCACAAAATTTTTCTGGGGGCTTCACGATGGACCTAACGAGAAAAATGTTTTGAATCGTAAGCGCGTCCTGGAGGCGATAGATGGTTCGCTCACCCGTTTGCAGCTTGACTATGTCGACCTCGTCTTCTGCCACCGCGCCGACCCGACCACACCCATTGAAGAGACTGTCTGGGCTATGCACGACATTGTCTCACGCGGCAAAGCACTTTATTGGGGCACCTCTGAATGGAGCGCTGCGGAGATCATGGAAGCCTGGCAGATTGCAGACAAGCACCACCTGCACAAGCCAGTCATGGAACAACCGCAGTACAACATGTTCAACCGTCAGAAGGTGGAACAAGAATACGCCCGCTTGTATAAAGATATCGGGCTGGGTACCACCACCTGGAGCCCACTTGCATCGGGTGTGCTTACCGGTAAATATAATGACGGCATCCCTGCTGGCAGTCGTGGTGTTCTTAAGGATTATGAATGGCTTAAACCAGCCTTGACCGACCAAAAGCGGATAATCACTGTCAGGAAATTGGCACCCATCGCAGCCGACCTAGGCATCAGCATGGCGCAAATGGCCCTGGCATGGTGTCTTAAGAATCCCAATGTTAGTACAGTCATCACTGGAGCTAGCCGTGTATCCCAGGTTAAAGAGAACATGAAAGCCCTGGATGCGGAGGAAAAACTCACCCCCGAAGTTATGGCGCACATTGAGGATGTTCTGGGGAATAAACCTCAGGAAGATGATGATTAATTAATACCCATGTGAAAAAATGGTTAATCTGTGAAATAAATAAGAGCCGGACATTTCGTCCGGCTCTTTGTATTTTCTGGTTAGGTCTTTTTGATCTTTGTAGCAGCCGAAAATCCAGCCGCAAGCGCTTTGCGGTTCATCTCCTCGGTGCCGCGCGGGGCACGAGCGAGGATAGCTTTTTCCAGAGACTGCCGCGAGACAACCCTGGTCAGCCCCACAAGCACACCCAGGGCAACGGTATTGGCAGTGATGACTTTGCCAGTAGTATCAAAGGCCATTTTTGTGACCGGCAAGCGAACGGCTTTGGGTGCAGTGCTGGAATCCACTTTGTCTGAGTCCACGATAAGCAAGCCGGTGGGTTTGATGGTGGAGCCGAATTTCTTGAACGCCTCCTGGCTCAGCGCCACCACCACGTCTGGTTCGAGCACCTCGGGGTGGTCGATCTCGCCGTCCGATATGACTACCTCGGACTTGCTCGCGCCTCCACGCGCCTCAGGCCCGTAACTCTGCGATTGGACAGCGTTCCGACCTTCGTAAATAGTGGCGGCTTCGGCAAGGATAATCCCTGCCAGGATCATTCCCTGCCCGCCTTCGCCAGCCAAGCGGACCTCGGTCCGTTCAGTCATTTTCTTGCTCATGGCTTACCTCCTGAACACGGACGATAAGATCTGAGTAGACTTGAGTATACTGCGGGCGTTCGATGTCAATGAATTTGCCGCGCACGATCTTGGTATTGGCAGCCTGTTCTTCAGGGGTGAGCCTTTCGAGAGCCGATTTAGCGATGGTATTATCTTTAAGGGCACGCATCATATCGGCGGCCGTACCGAGCTTGTTCAGACGGCCAAAAGTAGTGTGACAATAGGAAACCGCCTCAACCACGCTGAAACCATTCTTGGCGATAGCCTCCGCCAGGAACTTGTCCAGTTCGAGGGCGTGGTAGACAGATGAACGAGCGACGTAGGTGGCACCAGCAGCGATGGCGAGGTCGCAGATCGGGAAGGGTGGTTCGACATTGCCATAAGGGGAAGTGGTGGCAATCCCGCCGAGCGGGGTGGTGGGGCTGTACTGGCCGCCGGTCATGCCATAAATGGCATTATTGACCACCAAGGCGGTGATGCCCAGGTTACGCCGGGCGGCATGGATGAAGTGATTGCCACCGATGGCCAGAGCGTCGCCGTCGCCCATGATGGCAATGACTTCCAAATCAGGGCGGGCGATCTTCAAGCCAGTGGCAAATGCCAGGGCGCGTCCGTGGGTGGTGTGCAGGGTATTGAAGTCCAGGTAGCCCGGCATGCGCGCAGTGCAGCCAATGCCGGCAACCAGCGCAACCTTGTCGTTATCCAAGCCGAGGTGATCGATCGCACGGATGAGAGCCCCCATTACCACGCCAATGCCGCAACCTGAGCACCAAATCGTGGGGAATTTCTTCTTCTTATTAAGTTTCTGAAGAGTCTCGCTGCGTTCGAACCAGTTCTCTTGCGGGATGAGCGCTTCTTCGGATTCCAGGGTGTGAGCTTCCAATAAGGTTTTATCCATTGCTTAACTCTCCATCGCATCAAGTACCATCTGCGGCGTGACCATTTCGCCGTTGGCGAGACCGACCCGCCGGACCTTTTTCCGTCCGACCATGCGCTCGACCTCGTAAGCCAGCTGTCCCAGGTTCATCTCTGGGACAATAATCCAGTCAACGAGCTCGCCCAAGGCTTCCACCTGTTTCTCCGGAAAAGGCCAAATTGTATACAGGGTGAGTAAATCCACTTTTTTACCCTGGGCACGGGCAATCTTCATGGCATGTCTTGCAGTGCGGGCAGAAGCACCGTAAGAAAGAAATGCAACTTTCGCGCCATCCTGGAAATCCTCTTCCAGCATGGTGATATCGTCAATGTGCTTTTCAAGCTTGGTGTTGACGCGTTCCAGCCAGGGATCGATTTCACTCAAGTTCTGGGTGGGGAATCCATCTTCATTGTGGAAAAGACCGGTGATGTGGTAACGGTACCCGGTGCCAAAGGCAGCAAGCGGTGGGACTCCTTCGGGGGTATTGCGGAAGCCTTTGTAGGTAGCGGGAGTCTCGGTCACCTTGTGTTCAAAGACCTTGATGGTCTTAAAATCAGGCAGTTCCACCGGCTCGCGCATGTGACCAACAATTTCATCCGCAAGCAAGATGACCGGGGTGCGGTACTTCTCCGACAAGTCGAAGGCTTTCACAGTCAGGTCGAAAGACTGGCGGACCGAGGTGGGGCTGAGAGCGATCATGGGGTGGTCTCCATGAGAGCCCCAGCGAGCCTGCATCACGTCGCCCTGCGAGGCGGCGGTGGGCTGACCGGTGGATGGACCCAGGCGCTGCACGTTGACCACCACACAGGGGATCTCGGTCATGGCAGCGTAGCCGATGTTTTCCTGCATGAGCGAGAACCCGGGACCGCTGGTGGCGGTCATGGACTTAAGCCCACCCACGCGCGCCCCAATGATGGCGGCCATACTGGCTATCTCGTCTTCCATCTGTATGAATTTACCGCCCACCTTGGGCAGTTCGCGGGACAAAATTTCCGCAACTTCAGTAGACGGGGTAATGGGGTAGCCTGCATAAAAACGACATCCGGCGGCAATAGCGCCCCAGCCGATGGCGTCGTTCCCTTGCATTAATTTGACAGTCAATACAACCTCCTTAACGGCGGTATTTCATTCAGCATCCCGAAAGGGGGATAAGCCGTCCTGGCGGGCATGGACGCCCGCCCAACAGAAAGATTAATCCAGCTTCCTGACCACTATTGCCAAGTCGGGGCAGTGGGTATCGCAAAAATGGCAGGCGGTGCACTTCTCGGGAGCCACGATACGGGGGTGCTCTTCATCGCCTTCCATGGCGAGCACCTTTGGAGGGCAGAATTCGACACAAATGCGGCAGCCCTTGCACCATGTGGCATAGATAATCACTTCACCGCGAGGCCCCTTTTTGACAGGCAGGGGCACATTCTGCGGCTGCCCATGAACAGCTATCACTTCAGACATGAATCACCTTTTAAGCTTGGGGATTGGACAAATATGACCCGATTGTAGCCTATATATGCTGTGTTTGGTATAGAAGAATGTATTAATTCGACAATAACATACGTTCTGGTTTTCCGAACCATCTTCTCGCTGTATAATTGATACAGAACCCAGACATTTTTCCCAAGGAGGGACCCCATGTTCATCCAGAAAGACGACTGGAAAAAGGAAAAGCACATGCCGGTAATCGAGGTTCCGGCGCAGGTAAAGGCGGGCGAAGCGTTCCAGGTAAAGGTCGGTATCGGCAAGGAAATCCCGCACCCAAACACCACCGAGCATCACATCGATTGGATCGACCTGTATTTCCACCCGGAAGGTGAGAAATTCCCTCACCAGGTGGGTCACTTTGCCTTCGCTGCGCACGGCGAAGCGGTGGCTGGACCCAATACTGGACCGGTTTACACGGACCCCTGGATGACCGTCACCCTGAAGATTTCCAAACCCGGGACATTTCATGCCCTGGCGATGTGCAACATACACGGTTTGTGGGAGGGCGAGCAGGCGCTGGCAAAGCTAGCGTAAGGGAGCAGAAAAGCGGGCAATCCCCAGTTCAAGCTTATTTTTATTGAATTTTGTCCCAGCAGCGAGACACCGGGGACGTCAACTTGACGTCCCCGGAAACGTCGGTAATGTGACCCGTGGATTGATTCCACCCACTTTTTTTATGCTTATGGACTTACCTCACCATCCTGCCGGAAGATCGTGTACGTCGTGCTCCACCAGCAGTCTCCTGTTATGTCTTCACCATCGACCCACAATAGGCCGGCCAAGTGCTGGCCAGTTTGACCCAGTTCCCCGCAGGTAGTATACCCGCATCCGCCCGTAGCGTGGCCAGGCCCACAATCATAATAGTAGCGTGTCGCCATCTCAAAACAACCCTCGTCGACGTCCACAGGGACATGAGTCGTCCCGCCAAAGTCATCGGCAGCGGTAAGGGCTTGGTTGCCACCTGAGAACCACATGGCCTGGTGACCAAATACATCCAAATTTGCCGACAGGTCTATAATCAGGGCTTCATCCCCGGCCACATCGAACCAGTCGGAGATGAACGGGGCGTCTGCACTGCACCATAAACCGCCGGATTCATCCCAGGGGACCTCGAATTCCGGGCTTCTCCACGAAGCCACACCATGCAGGTCTGAACCGCTGCCCACCAGGGCATCCAGTTTCATGGACCAGTGATTGCGGTAGGCTACGTTTTCACCCATCAAGAGAACTGTGTTGGTCGGGCAAAAGGTTGCAGAACCCACCATCCAAGTAATCCGCAGCCGGGCAGAACCCAAAACCTGGAACTCATTGTTGCCGGTATCCAGCTCGGCGATGGTTTGCTCGGGATTGACCACCAGATTATATCCCCCACTCATCCGGCTGCGCTCGGCCTCTCCAAGCGGCCAATTCAGCACGATGGTATCGCGTACGTCCATATTGACATCCCTGAACACCGTGGACAAAGGCCGCCCTTCAGGGGTGTTCACCCAGAACACCACGTCACCATTATCAAGGGTGCCTTGTGGAATGGAAGATCCCATAAATTCCTCCCCCCGGTTCTGCAGGGTGATATTCAATTGACTGGTACGGGGATCCCAGGAGGCATCCGTAATGGATAAGTCGGGGAGTGGGCGGCAGTAGCGACCCCCGCGACCGATGATGTTGGCATCCGCCAGCCTGTCGCGTTCCTCGTAGACCACGTTATCGGGGTCAAGCTCAACACATACGCCCTGAGAGGGATCATAATCCAGACCGCCATGCATCAAGATGTTAACCTGCCCGGGCTGGATGGTCATATTCGTCCACGAGAACGTACCAATTTCCGCGCCATCGGGGGTGGTCACCCTGGCAACGATATCCTGTTCCGTCCAGGCTGCCATCCCTACGTTTCTAATAGTAATTTCCAGGGGACCGTTTTCCGAATTCTCTGTCAGGGACTCGATCTTGAGATCTGGCAGGGGAGGCGGTGAGCCTGGATCCACCACGGGGGTTTCGCCCACCGGGGACAGCGAAAAGGAGACAATGCACCAATCAGGGTAGTATCCCACCGGGTGATGGGTCTCGATCGTTCCCTCGTAAGCGCCAGCCAGGTCATCCTCACCGATGGAATTTTCACCCGCGCAGATCTTGTTCCCGCCCTTATATATTTCGAATCCCACCCACAGGGGATATTCATGTACATACGGATTGCCCGCTGGAATCTCAACAACAAATTGAGGCTCCGGTCCACCCCAGAAAGTCGTGAACCCACTAATCGAGTACACGGAATTTTTATCGAGACCGAACGAGTTGAGGAAGTTGTCCCCTTCAACCGGACGCCCGTCGAAGCTGATGTCCTGATCATTGACGAAGACCGACCCATACACTGGGTCGGGATTCCCAGGCAGGTCGCCGGTGGTCAGCTGTTCAAAAGTAAGGACGATCGTGCGGCTGCACTCCGGGCTGCCGACTTCACCTCCCTCGATTGAGGCCGTGTTGGATGGAAGGGAATAATTGCCATCCGGATAACCATTGTTGAAGGCAACCACCTCAAAGCTGTATTCATCCCCGCACGGAAGGATAAACCACTGATCCGGCAGACGTGCCTGGCGGGCGGAACCTGGTTCCAGCCACTGAAGCGTGTCATTCATGATAATGGCGAAGCCATCCACCACCGGCTGGCTGCCAATATTTGGCGAGTAATCCCATAGCAGCAGGTGATGTCTTTCATCCAGCCGGACATTCCATGGTGGAGTAATGCTCTCATCCAATCCTTTTGTTGGGTAATCGATCAAATATGAGATGGTAAATGTCCCTTCACCTCCCTGGCTCTCAGCATGCTGGAGGATTCCCCAGGTTTCAGGACCGGCTGCCTCGATAACGCGGCCCAATTGGATGGCGTCCGTCCCAGAACCAGCAATGCCAACACAATTAATGTCCAGAGGGATGGGCTGGTTTTCATCCCAAAATATATTCACCGCCTGGTCACCTGCCAACTGACTGGCAATCCCCCAGGTGTGCCCAAAGTTTGAAGATGTAAAAGATTCATCGGTAGACTGGTTGTCATCGACATCCGGCAGCCAGCGGTGGCTGTTGCCTCCCAGACTGACATAGCAGTGCAGGGACTCGTACGCGGCTGGGGTTTCGAGAGTCAGCACCTCAACGGTCAATTGGACCGGTTCTGACGAGCCCTGGAAGGGAAAGGCTGGAAAGGTAAACCCGAGTGATTCCATGGATCCCGGCGCAGGCGCACCGGATCCGGGGGTATCAGTCTCTCCTGCCTCGCCGCCCATGTCATCCATGAAGGAAGGATCTTCACCACCCGGTGCAGGCACAATCAGTTCATCTCCCGGCTGGGGGTTAAAACCTCCCCCTCCGCTTCCATTCAGCGCAGCTACCTCTTCAGGAGTGGTGTCATAATCATTTGCGATGCTGGCTACGGACTCGCCCTCCTCCATCACGTGAGCGATCAAACCGGTGCCACCTGCATCCCTAGCCTGTACCTGGATGCTTGACTGACCTGACACCCTGTCCCTTGAAAAAGCACGCACGATGATGGTATGAAAGCCTTCTTGATGGGGAGTCCAACTTTCAGCAAGCACAAGGGTGGGGATGAGAACCCCCGCCTGAGATTCCTGCGTTGAGACCAGCTGGTTATCAACCCACAGTTCCATACGAGTCACACCCTGCTGGGCACGAGCGCTGGCATGTACCAGCAGCCCATTACCTACTTCCACCAGGGCTTGGTCGACGGGGTACTGGATGAGCACAAGCGGACGCGAATTCAGGGAACGCCCGCGCAAAAAGGAGATAAATATTAAAACCACCAGGATGATGACCAGCAGGAGGATCGCCAGAACACCCAGGATGATCCACTTGGTTCGCTTATTCATTAGACGCCTCCTATGCTCAGATCAGGGTGATGGAGAAATACGACCAGCCGGACCAAGCGCCAACGTTACCTGCCCCGTCGATGGCTCGCACCCGGAAGCGATAATACCAGCCGCATTCTGTGGTGATCACGGTAGTCTTATCGCCAAGACCGGTGATCGGGCTGCCAGGAGCGGCACCCCAGGTGGCGTTATCGGTGGAACGCTGCACCTCCACCTGATATTCTGCAATTCCACTCGGATCGGTCACGGGCAACCAGGCAAGGGACTGCGATGAGCGACAGCCGAGTGAAAGACCATTGGATGGGACTGCAAGTGTAGGGGCATCCGGCGCAGTGGTATCAGAGACAGTGCAGGTGCCTGTCACGGTTACTTGTACATAAACGATCTTCTGTGTCCCATCCATGCGGGTTACGGTGAGTGGATAATTTTGGGTTTCACATATACAGGCGCTGTCCGAGCCGGTGAGAGGCTTTTCCACTCCACCAAAAACCACGGTGAGGGCATTAGTAACCTCCCAGTGTAAATCTGTGCAGCTTCCGGCGGTGATGGTCTGCGGATCCGCCCAAAACAGGACCTCAGGTTCAGGAACGAGAGAGATCGTAGGTGTCAGGGTGATGACCGGTGTGGCTGTAACAGTCGCAGTCATTTCAGGGGTGGCTGTACCTCCACCGATGCGAACCAAAGCTGAATCGGGTGCGCTGGCTGATCCATCCACGCCATAGGCAACTACGCGGATGACATATTCACCGGATGCCGTGGGGGTCCAACCTGCCTGGAAACTGGACAGGGTGCCTTCCCGGGGAAGATCATATACCTCCGCCAGTAATGCTTCGTTGACAAATATCTCCACCCGCGAGACTCCCGAAGGTGAAGAAGCATGACCTTCGATGGTGAGAGCCTGGGGATCAGGCAGGGTGAGATTATTGACCGGGACGTCGATCCACACAATTGTCCCCGCCAATTGCTGCTGGCAGGCGGAAACAAGAAAGATAACAAGCACCAGTATGAGTAAACTATGTAAGAATGGAAGCTGCTTATTCATTTTCCCATCTCCTGGCAACGGTTGAATATCACCCAACAAGAAATCCTTTGGATCACTAAATAACCAT
>Ga0316628_100004879_pt1 | contig 10631 bp, 8 predicted proteins | sample OWC_Aug_M2_C1_D5_FD_207648 | JGI IMG/M metagenome (GOLD analysis project Ga0316628, IMG submission 207648) | Wetland soil microbial communities from Old Woman Creek delta, Ohio, United States - OWC_Aug_M2_C1_D5_C | ecosystem: Environmental > Terrestrial > Soil > Wetlands | place: USA: Ohio... | reverse complement strand
CCGCGCACGTTGATCTCGCTCGGCTCCGCGAACGGGCGGTTGAGCAGGAGCTTCTTGCGCGCGCGATCGGCGGCCGCGATCGAGTACAGCTCGTTGCGGTTGAACAGCGAGAACGTGTCGTTCTCGTAGATGTCGATGTAGAAGTCCTCGAAGAACTCGACTTCCGGCGAGCCCTGCGTCGTGTTGACGAGCAGCTCGAACGTGTTGGTCTCCTGCTCGGGCGACTGGAAGTACAGCGTGCCCGGCACCGCCTGGAACCGCGTCATCGAGACGTCGAGGTCCGGGTCGGCGACCTTGCCGACGTTGAAGTCGGCGAGCTTGATCTTCATCTGCGAGCCGCGCAGGTTCGGATCCGGCAGCTTGACGAGGATGTTGGCCGGCTTGATGTCGCGGTGGCAGGTGTCGCGCACGAGGTGCGAGAACTCGACGGCCGTCGCGACCGGGATGATGTACTCGAGCACGCGGAAGATGCGCTCGCGCAGCGGCACCGCGAGCAGATCGTCGCGGCGGCGCTTCTGCCGCGCGCCCTTGAGCCGCTCCTCGAGGCTCATGTCGAGCAGCTCGAGGATCATGAAGTCGTTCTCGACCTTGTCGCGGACCGACGGCGGGATGAAGCCCGCGCTGTCGCCCTCGCCCGACGCGAGCAGCTCGACGATGTTCGGGTGACCCTGGACGCGCTCCAGGATCTCCTTCTCCATCTGGAACCGCATCTGGTCCTCGCCGGAGACGCCCTTCTGCAGGCACTTGATCGCGACCGGACGGCGCAGCGTCGTCTTGCTCTCGACCCAGCGCTCCTCGCCGAGGTACGCCTTCGCGAAGCGACCGCTGCCGAGCTCGATCGGCATGCCGGTCTCGTCGACGACGAACGCGTAGATGCGCGAGCGCGAGACGTACGGCGTCGGCTGCGCGATCACGCCGGCGACCTGCGACTGCGGCGGGCCCGGCATCGATCCCGGGCCCATCTGCGTCATCTGGGTCATCTGCGATTGCATGTGACCCATCTGCGTCATCTGGGTGTGGCCCTGCGGCGGCTGACCCATGTGCGAGAGCTGCGGGCTCGCCTGCGGGAACATCGGCGGTGGCGCCGAGCCCGGCATCGATCCGGGGCCGCGCTGCGGCGTACCCTGCGCGCCCGGAGCCTGCGGGATCTGGTTGACGTTCGTGGCGTCGGCCTCGAAGTCCTGGAAGTCCTCCTGCATCAGAGGCACCTGAGAAGCCGACTTGCGGCCTCCACCAGGTTGATTCGGCGGCGGAGTCTGACCCATAGAACGCTCTACCCGCGTCTTCCGGACTTGGGCGCTGTACGTCCACGAGTGTACACGAAATACGCGTCGGATCCGGGCCCGAAGTCGAAGAGGATCGGGTCGGCGCAGTCATCGGTGCCAATCGCGATGTTCTCGCCGCCTACCGCGAAGCTCGTCTGTCCGTGCCCGGCCGTACCCTGAGCCACCCGCAGGTGCCCGATCTCCTGTGCGCGGGGGGTCACCAGCGACACGTCGCTCGTGCTGTGCAGCTGCACGGCCGGGGAGGGCCGGCCGCCGAGGATGGCGACGAAGCAGGTCAGACCTTTCACGTGGACCACCCGCTGCCCCGTCGGGCCGGGAACGAGCGTCACGCGGACCTTCGTGCCGTGCTGACCCACGAGATCCACGGAGGTTCCCGTCAGCATCACGAAGTGACCGCGGCGGTCGCCGACCGGCTGCGGGACGTCCAGGAGCGCGATCCGACGCGCAGGCCCTGCGGACGCCGCCGGCGCCGTGTTCATCCAGGGGGTCACGCCGATGGGCGCGTGAAACGTCTGCGGGGTGAGGTCGACGGCCGGGATGACGGGTGGTGTCGGCGCTTGTGCGACGGGCACCGTCGGGGGGAGCGGGGACGTCTGCTCGGTATTGCTCGGCAGCGCTTGGCCCTGCGGCGTCGTGATCGCGGTGATCGGCGACGGCGGGGTCGCCATCACCTCGGCCTTCTTGCCCGGCGGCGGGGGCGGCGGCAGGCGCGGCTGCTCTTCCGTCTGCGGCTCGATCGCCGACTGCAACTCGGTCGACAGGTCCTCGACCTTCGGCAGCCGCTTCTTCGGATCGAACGCGAGGGCGCGCGCCAGGATGTCGACCACCGAGCGCGGCACGTCGAGAGGACGCAGCGCCTCGCGCACGTGCTCGTCGGCGTGGCGCCGCTTCTTGTAGCCGGCGTAGACGTCCTCGTCGGCGAAGATCGCGCGGCCCGACATCATGTAGATCGCGACGCACGCGAGCGAGTAGATGTCCGTCGCTGCCGACACGGTCTGGCCGGCGAGCTGCTCGGGTGCGGCCCAGCTCGGCGAGTACATCGCGAGCTTCTGTCCCGCGACGATCGCCGTGTCCTCGGCGCGCTGGCCGCTGTCCTCGGTATCGGCGCTCCACTTCGCGATGCCGAAATCGGCGAGCTTGGGCAGCTTGATGCCGCCGACGGTGCCGAACAGGATGTTCTGCGGCTTGATATCGCGGTGGACGATCCCGAGCGCGTGGGCCTCGGCGAGCGCGGCGCACATCGCGGACGTCACGCGCACGGTCTCGTAGAGCGACTGCTTGCCTTGCTCGCGGATGATGTTCGAGAGCGTGCCGCCGTTCATGTACTCGCAGACCTGAAGCGGCATGCCGGCGGCGTCCTTCGGGCCGAGGTGGCCGAAGTCGTAGATGCGGAGCGTGTTGGGATGCGTCAGCCGTGACAGCGCGAACGCCTCCTGCACGAAATGTTCGTAGCTCGTGCGGCCGACGCCCGACTGCCCGCCGAGCCCCGAGAACACCTTGATGCAGACCGGGCGCGACAGCCTCTCGTCCTGGCCCTTGTACACGACCGAGTGGCCGCCGGAGCCGATCTGCTCGACGACGCGATAGCGCTCGAGCACCACGTCACCGAGCTTGATGTCGGGCGGCTTCTGCGCGGGCACCTTCGGTGCGCTGGGCATCGCCGCCATCGTAGCACTACATCGGGGGGGCGACGGAGACCGTGACGTCGTACTGCTGCGGCATCGGCGGGTTGGAGACGCCGCTGACCTCGAACGCAGTCCATGCGTGCGTCGTGACGAGCGTCGTCGTGTCGTCGCCGTTGTTGCTCGTGTTGATGAGCGCGCCGCTCGGCGACTCGTCGGCGTTGACGAGCTGGAACCGCGTGTTGAGCGGCGCCGCTTGCGGGTGAACCGTGATCGTCGCCGGGTCGCCGACGGCCGAGCGGTACAGCACGTAGCCGGTCGTCGTCGTGCCGCCGAGCGGGTTGTTCGTCGCCTGCGCGCTGTCGCCGGCGGCGATCGTGCCGAGATCGATGATCGCGCGCTTGTCGAACGAGACGCTGGCCGTCGCGCCGGCGACGGGCGCGGCGGCGCGGACCTCGACGTACCAGCTCGTCGGATCGTCGAGCACGATCCGGCCGATCGCGGTGCCTGCGAGCGGGTACGTGTGCGCGAAGATCGGCGTGGCGTCGCCGGCGACCGGGCCGCTGCTCGCCGCCAGCGTGTCGAGCCGGCCATGCGCGGCCGCCGCGTCGTAGACGTTCATGACCTGGCCGCCGGTGTTGAGGCCGCTGACGCCGAACAGCTGCCACGGATCGGTGCCGGGGTCGTACGTGAACGGCACCGCTCGGAGCACCGGATCGATCGCGACGTTGCCGGTCGGCGTGCCCTCGGTCAGCGGCGCGGGGTCGATCATCGTGATCGTGCTCGTCGCCGACAGCTGCGTCGTCCCGGCCGTGCCGGTCGGATCGCGGACGATGAACGTGTAGCGGCCGGGCTGCGCGAGCCGCAGGAGGCCGTTGTAGGTCGTCCACGTCGCAGCGGTGCCGCCGAGGCCCGTGAAGGTCGCGACGACGTTGAGACCGCTGTCGAACAGCTCGCCGCGCACCGGATGGTTCCACGCCAGCGAGAGGCCGACGGTCTGATCGGCCGCGGTGGTGTCGAAGTAGAACTGGTTCAGCAGCGGCGCCGGCCCGGCCTGTTCCGTCTCGGTGACCGTGCCGCCCGTCGCCGACAGGGGCGATGCGTCGCTGGTCATGATCGTCAGCGTGTAGTCGACCGGCGCGAGCGCGTAGTTGTAGGTGTCGTCGACGACGACCATCGGCGTGTCGTTCGCCATCAGCCCGGCGATCAGCGCCTGGGCGGGGCCGGTGGTCTCATCGCCGAACGACTCGAACGCGCCGTTGTCGAGCAGCACGACCGAGGCGTTCGCCTGGGCGGCCGGCATGGCGAGCGTGACCGCGTTGATGCCGGTGCCCATCACTGGCGTGTAGAACACGACGTCGCCGCCGATCTTGTCGGTCACGGTCGAGGTGGTCAGCGGTACCGGCGCGGGCGGGTTCACCGCGTCGATCGTCACGTAGTACTCGGCGACGTCGCTGCCGGCCGCGCCGCCCTGCAGGAACAGCGAGCGCGTGTCGGCGATCGCGAGCACGTACGTCCCGGCCGCCGGCAGGAACAGCTGGCGATCCGAGGTGTCGCCGGTGAGGTTGATGCCGTAGCGGATCCAGCTCGCCAGCGGCTTGGTCGGGTCGACGTCGTCGAGCGCGACGAACCCGGCGGCGAGGCCGTGCACGCCGTCGGCGGTGACGTGGAGCAGCGTCGGGCCGGTGACCGTGAGCGTGTACGCGTCGATGTCGGCGTCGTCGATGCCGTCGCCGTCGACGTCCTGCCACGGCGTGATGTGGCCATGCACGACGAAGTGATCGCCGACCGGCTTGAGCGTGACGATGCCGGCCGGGTTGTTGCTCGCCTCGCCGAGCAGGCCGAGGCCGTTGGGCTCGGGCGCCTCCTCGACATCGACGACCAGCCCGTGCGTCGGGTCGACGCACAGGCCGCCGATCAGCACGGTGCCGTCCTGGCACGAGCTCGGATCGATGACGCAGGTGTTGGTGTCCGGATCGAAGACCGTGCCATCGGTGCACACCGACGTGCCGTCGGGGACGCACTGGCCGGTGACCTGGTCGGGCTTGGTGCCGGCGCCGCAGGTCGCCGTCGGTGTGCACACGCCATCCTTGTCCAGGGTGCCCGGGCCGCACTGGGCCGAGTTGTCTCCGCAGCTCGCGGCCGCGAGGGCGGCGATCATCCCGACCAGGAGGCGCTTCATCGCTGGCCAATATCCGCGAAACCCCGGCGCCTTGGAAGGCCCGCGCGTGGCGTGCTATTTCCCACCTCGTGAGCTCGCGCGCTCTGGTGCTCGGTGGACTCGCCCTCGCGGTGCTTGCCGCAGGCGTCTACCTGTTCATCGAGGTGCACTCGTCGCCGGCCGAGGCGAGGGTCAGCGCGCCCAGGGCGCACGAGCCGGTCGCCGAGCACGAGGAGCCGGCGCCCGTGACCAATCCCACGGGACCGGGCACCGGGCCCCACATGGGCAAGCCGCTCGGCCGGCCGGTGGGCGTGGGCGAGGTGCGGCCGGAGCCGGCGGTGCTGCCGCAGACGAATGACACGCCGGCGCTGACGAACGATGTCCCCGACAAGGCCGACCCGAAGTTCCAGATGATCCTGGCCGAGGCGAACAAGGCATACGACCGCCAGGACTTCGACGAGGCGCGCGCGATCGCGACGAAGGTCCTCGCGAAGGATCCGACCAACGTGCGGATGCTGCGCATCATGGTGTCCTCGCACTGCATCGAGGGCGACTCGGTCGCGGCGCAGACCTACTACGACAAGCTCCCGGAGTTCGATAAGCAGCAGATGTCAAAGCGCTGCGCAACGTACGGCGTGAGCTTCCAGCAGTAGCTCGGTTGTGGTACGCGGTCTACCGAGGTACCCGACATGCCAACTCTCGTCGAGCAACTGGGCAAGGAGCCGCGCCGCGAAAAGGTCGTCCACGAGTGCGTCGAGCTGATCGATGCACAGGTGAAGAAGCAGGGCTTCATCATCAAGGGCGCCTACTCGACCATCAAGGCGATCAAGAAGGGCTTCGTCCAGGAGACCGTCGACTCGATGCTCGACGAGTGGCTGAGCGAGATCCAGCCGCACTACGAGAAGTGGGAGGCGACGAAGGGCAGCGCATTGCCCGACTTCATGATCGCGCGCGGCGAGGACATCGCCGAGGATCTGCTCAAGGTCACCGACCGCCGCGCCGAGAAGACGACGCACACGACCGCGAAGAAGATGTACGGCAAGATGCGGGACGGCGCGAAGCGGCACGTCATCGAGGCGATCCCCGACCTCGCGCGGATGCTCGAGAAGAACCTCGCGGTGTGAGCGGCTACGGCAGCGTGATGCCGTACGCCTTGCACACCTGCTCGGTCGGCTTGCGCATCTGATCGCTCTTGATCTTCGGGTACAGCGCGCGCGCCGTCGCGGCGTCCTTCGCCTGGCACGCCTTGACCGCGCGGGCGTAGTAGTACGCCGCGACCTGCTGCTGGCCGGTCTGCGCCTGGCCCATCTCGGTCATGTCGTCGGCGAGCGCGAGCACCCACGGCTCGGCCGCCGGGCTCGCGAAGTCGCGGAACGCGTCGGTGCGTGCCTGCATGCACGCCTGGACCTTCTGCATGTACTGCGGGCCGGCCGTGTACAGGTCCTGCGCGATCGTCAGCGCGCGCTGGCAGTGCTTGCTCGCGATCGCCTTGTCGAGCGCGGCGACCTTGTCGGGATCTGCGCTCGTCGAGGTCGTGGTGGGTTGGGTGGGCTTGGGCTCGATCGGCTTCGGTTCGACGTGCTTCGGACGTGGCTTCGGCTGCGCGACCGCCGGGGCCTCGGAAGCATCGGGCAGCGCCGGCCATTCGGTCGCATCGACCGGCATGGCGGCGTCGACGGGGACGGGGGGCGGTGCGGCTGCAGCCACCTGGGGTGCAGCCGGCGGGGCCGGAGGCGGCGGCGACTCGTGGCGCGACATCGCCATCACCGCGATCACGCCGCCGAGCACGGCAGCACCGGCGAGCCCGGCGCCGATCAGCACGCCGCGCCGCGCCGGCCGCTGCGCGGTGGGGGCCGGCGTCGACACCCCGGACGCGGCCTGCAGCGTGGTCGGCACCTTCGGCGGAGACGACATCAGCGTGTCGGCGGTGCCCATCGCCGGCGCGAGCAGCTGCGCCGCGAGCATCGCCTGGCTGCGCGCGGCCGGGCCTCCGAACGGCGCGAGCGCCTGCGCGAACGAGGACACGTCGGGGTAGCGGTGCGCGGCATCCTTCTCGAGGCAGCGCAGCACGACCGCGCGCAGGTTCGGATCGAGGTCGATCGGATCGGGCGGATCCATCGCGCTCTTCACGGCGAACTCGGTGATGCTGTTCGCGGGGAACGGCAGCCGCCCGCTGAGCGCCTGGTAGAGGATCACGCCGAGCGCCCAGATGTCGGCGCGCGCGTCGGCGTCGCGCGTCGAGCGCAGCTGCTCGGGAGCCATGTAGCCGGGCGTGCCCATCACGGCCTGCGTCTGCGTCAGGCCGGTGACCGCGCCGGCCGGCGCCGTGGCGATGCCGAAGTCGAGGATCTTGATCAGCGAGCTGCCGTCGAGCCGGCGCGTGACGAACAGGTTCGCCGGCTTGAGGTCACGGTGGACGATACCTTGCGCGTGCGCCTCGGCGAGGCCGACGCAGGTCTGCAGCACGAAGTCGATCGCGACGTACGGCGCGAGCGCGCCGCGCGCCAGGATGCCCGCGAGATCGCCGCCCTCGAGCAGCTCCATCACGATGTACGGCGCGCCGTTCTCGAGCTGCCCGACGTCGGAGACGCGGCAGATGTGGTCGCTCTTGAGCCGCGCGGCGGCCCGCGCCTCGCGCATGAACCGCTGCACCGTCGACGGGTCGGCGGCGGCCTGCTCGTTCAGGACCTTGAGCGCGACGCGCTGGTCGAGCTGCAGGTGCATCGCGACCGCGACGACGCCCATGCCGCCGGCGCCGAGCACGCGCTCGATCCGGAACTTGCCCCCGACGAACGCACCCGGCTGCAGCACCGGCTACGAGTCTACTGCTGGTCGAGCAGGTAGACCATCAGGTAACCCTCGGCCGTGCGGCGAGGGCCCGGGGCGCCGGACATCAGGCGGAAGTCCGCGGCGAGCTGGCGGCGCTGGTAGCTGCGGTAGAGCGCCATCGGATCGATCTCGTGGCTGTGCTCGAGGTCCTCGATCTGGCGGCCGAGCACCTCGGCGGCCCACGCCGGCGACGCGGCGCTGACGTGCTGCTGCTGCATCGCGCGGCGCAGCGTGGCGAGCTCCTCGCTCGTCATGTTGAACAGGAACTCCTCGAACGCCGCGCTCTCGTCCGCGGACATGCCGTCGCGGCCGAAGAACTCGAGCACCTCGGGGCTGCAGTCCTCGGTGACCAGCCGGAACGTCTCGGTCGCGCCGAGCAGCGTCCCGTACGCGCTGTTGATGCGGTTGCGCGCGTGCCACGCGCTCTCGAGCAGCGGGGCGAAGTCATCGATCTCGAGGGCGGCGTCGTCCCAGATCGTGATCAGCTGGTCGGCGGCGCGCTGCTTGGTCCGGCGCGAGACGTCGGGCTTGCGGAGCAGCGCGAGGAACAGCTCCTCGGAGAGCAGCGTGTAGATCGACTGAGCGACCTCCTCGCGGAGCTCGTGCGTCATCTTCGCGCCCTGCGGGTGGTCGCCGAGCGCGGCGGTCGCCTTCACGAAGCCGCGCAGGAAGTTGATCTTCGTGAGGAGGTGCGTGCGCGAGAGCGTCGCCTTGAGGGGGAGTGCGAGGTCACCCGACAGACCGTCGATCGTGCACAGGTGCTCGATCAGCGTTGCCTCGTCGCGTGCTTCTCCGCCCAGTGCGGTCGGCCTCCGGAGCGGGCGCTGGCGGTCCAGCAGCTCGGAGGTGGAGCGCAGCTCGTTGATCAGATTCTGGAGAATCTGCGCATCGGAGGGCGAGCGCGCGGCGACCGCGGCCATCGCTTGCTCGACCAGCTCGGACTCGTGGCGGTCGAGCACACTGACCGCGAACGCCTGGGCCGAGACCGACGCCATGCTCGGAGAAGCTAGCACGGGGCTTGCCGACGCGGCGACCGGCCCGGGAGTGCCGGGGGGGATAGTCGGGGTACGGCCGGGGTACGACACGAGGTACTCGCGAGTTTAGTTAGCTCAGCTCTCGGGGGGGCAGTCAATCGGCGGACTTCTCACCGGCACCTTGCTCCCGCCGCCGACGTAGCACGAAACGGATCGAGACGGTCAAGAGAACAATGACGATTGCTACTCCAATGAGTAGGTCGACATGCTTGAGCTTCTCGGCGATGACGGCCCAGTTGCCGAGCTCGTAGCCGATCAGCATGAGGACGGTCCCCCAGATGGTCGCACCGATGAAGGTCTGCAGGAAGAAAGGAGCGAGCGGCATCCGTGCAATCCCTGCGGGAACCGAGATGATGTGACGGATGACCGGCAAGAACCGGGCGATCAGGATCGTCGCCTTGCCGTGGCGGGCGAAGTAGGTCTCGGTCCGCTCGATGTCCTTCTTGCGGAGGCCCATGAACTTGCCGTACCGGACCAGCAGCGGCTTGCCGCCGGCGACACCGATCCAGTAGCAGAGCCCCGAGCCGACCAGCGCCGCGGTGCTGTTGATGATCAGGATCACCGGGAGGGAGAACTCCCCCGTGTGGGCCAGGTAGCCCGCGAACGGCATGATCAGCTCCGACGGGATCGGGATCAGCGTGCTCTCGAGCATGATCAGCGCGAACAGCCCGGGGTAGCCGATATCCCGCACGATGTGCTGGACGAAGTCGATGATGTGCTGCAGCAAGGGTTAGGCCCTGAGATGGAGCACCCGGGCTTAGCCCGGGTGCGGGGTAGAGAGGAACGAGAAGTAGCGCTCGGGGAAGTCGTTGAAGACCATCGGGCCGTTGCACTCGGGACAGGTCATCGGCGGGGGCTCGAGCCGGGCCAGGCCGGCGGCGTTGGCCACGGCATCTACTAGCAGCGATTCTTCTCGCCCGCACCGGTCGCATGCATAGGGTGCGAAGAACGATGTGACGCGGGCCGTCCCGCGGGTCGCGATGATCATGTTGAGCTGGTGGATCAGCACCTCGGCGACCCGGCGCAGCTCGATCGCGATGCCGGTCTGGGTCGCGGTCGCCTGCATGCGGATCCAGTCGCGGACGCCGAGCGAGTTGATGAACGTGACGCCGGCGAGGTCGAGCACGAGCCGGCCGCCGCGCGCCTGACCGAGCAGCGCCATCAGGTCGGCGGACTCGTCGATCGAGCCGGCGAGCAGGAGCGCGTCGCCTTGCGGCGTGACCGTGAGGCGGCTCATGTCGTTTTCTCCACGAACACGTTGTACGACGAAGCGGGCATCCGTTCCGCAGGAGGATAGCGGACATCGACCAGCGCGATGATCTCGGTGCACTTGCCGGGAGCCAGGTTGAACACCAGGTGGTCGCACGACCGGTACGCGAGGGAGATGCCCATCCCGGCGCCGCCGCCGCTGTCGCGGACGTCCTGCTTGGCGAGCGCGGCGAGGATCGTCTCGCGATCGAGCGAGCCGTACTGGTCCGCGACCTCGATCGCGACATAGCGCGCGTCGCAGCCCCAGCGCAGCCGGACCGTGTCCTTGCCCTCGAGCGGGATGTCGACGTCGCGCGGCAGGTCGCGGCGAATGTGCACCCCGTGCGCGTCGACCGGTGCGTTGTGGACCGCGTTGCTGATCAGCTCGTCGGCGACGAGCATCGCCATCGACGCGACGCGCGCGCTCTGGCCGCGGCCGCGCACTGCATCG
>Ga0316628_100004878_pt1 | contig 10632 bp, 9 predicted proteins | sample OWC_Aug_M2_C1_D5_FD_207648 | JGI IMG/M metagenome (GOLD analysis project Ga0316628, IMG submission 207648) | Wetland soil microbial communities from Old Woman Creek delta, Ohio, United States - OWC_Aug_M2_C1_D5_C | ecosystem: Environmental > Terrestrial > Soil > Wetlands | place: USA: Ohio... | reverse complement strand
ATTCCCATGCTGGCGAAGGTAGGAAGTATTTAGCCGGTTGAGGACGATCTGGGTTCCAGTTCGTAAGAAAAAAAAGATCAAATATGCCAGAAGCAAGAGATTCAGTTGAACCATGATTTGGCTTAATGCTTACCGCAGGGTTCGCTGAGGTCGCAGTAGAAAATTTAAATCGCAAATTCGAATTTCGAAATCCTAAACCAAAATTCAGGCGTTCTAAACCAACCTCAGCGAAGACTTTTTGAATTTTGGTCATTTGAAATTGTTTAGAACCTGCAATTTTAAATTGTCCTGTCTCGGTGCTCTCTGCGCTCTCAGCGGTGAATGAATTCAGGGCCTCGTGGAAATGCCTCCGTCCACGGGGATCACCACGCCGTTCACGTAGGCGCCCGCCCGGGAGGCTAGATAGATGGCCACCCCCGCCATGTCCTCCGGGGTTCCAATTCGGCCCAGGGGACAAGAAGCAATAATGGCCTCCTGCATTTGAGACAGCAACCACTCCATCATCTTGCTTTCGAAGGGGCCCGGGGCCACAGCGTTCACGGTGATCCCGCGCTTGCCCAAATGCTGGGCGAGTACCTGGGTTAGATGATGCACCGCCGCTTTGCTCGCCGCATAGGCAAAGTTCTCGACGATGGGCACCCGGAGACCATCGATCGAACCGATATTGATGACTCGCGACGGGTCGCCCGGCCGGACCCCTTTTTCCAGGAGGGGCAGGAAAGCTTGGGTGATGAGAAAGATGGCCTTCACGTTCAAGGCGTGCACCTTGTCCCAGGCACTTTCCGGATACTTTTCCAGGGGTGCTCCCCAGTTTGTACCCGCATTGTTCACCAGGATGTGCAGAGCCGACTCGCGGGCGGCCACGCTCTTGACGAGTTCCTGGGCTCCCGCCTCCGTCGAGAGGTCAGCCGGCAGGGAGATGCAGATGCCCACCTTGGAAAGCTCCGCGGCAACCTGATCGCACACGTCTTTCTTGCGCGAGGAGATGTAGACTTTTGCCCCGGACTCCACGAACCCGCGGGCGATCATGAGCCCGATTCCCCGCGATCCTCCGGTGACCACTGCGACCTTGCCGGCGATGGAAAAAAGATCTCTGGTTAAGGTTTCATTTTTATTTTTTTTACTTTCGGTCATTAGATCCTCCCGATCTCTATATCCACACTCTGCCCGTCCTTGAAAAGGGTGGGTTTCTCCCCGTGGTAGATAGCGACTTCTCCCGCGCCGATGACCTGCCATGGTGGGCCCACGAGTGCCGTGGCTTCATCGATTCCCACAAGGATGACTCCATTTGGCAGGGATGCGCGCATCTGGGCGGCGTTCCACCGAGAAGCCAGGCTGGCATGGTGTGGGATGACGGCAATTTGTGCAATCAGGCCCAGCCCCTTGCGCCAGCCGTGGCCGGGCGCCCACATCTGTCCGCCTAAGATCATGGCGCCTGCGCTCGAACCGGCGAGCATGCGACCATCTTTCCACACTCTCTTTACCGCCTTCCACGCCGGAGAATCGCGCATTGTCTCAAGTAGATAAACCGGGTCGCCCCCGGTGAAGTAAAGCAGGTCAGCATTTTTGAGCTGGGTGAGGATCACGGTTTGTCGGGCCGTCTCCGCGTCGATGATCATCACCCCCTCGGCTTGCGCTCCCAGGCGGTGAAAATAGCGCACACCATTTTCGACCGCCAGGCCGGGATTTTCGCGGGCGGCTGCGGTTGGTACAATGACCACCTTCGGCTTGCTGACCAGCCGGGCAAGCAGAGCGCGGTCCATCGGCTCGCAGTTACTCCGGAATTCGTTCCCGCCTGCAAGAGCGATCAGGCCGGACATATAAAATAAAAGAGATGGGGAGATAGTGGGATAGGGGGATAGGGAGAAAAATCCATCAACTTATTGCCTGGTCTCCCCATCACCCCACCTCCCTATCTTTTTTACGCTGCGGAATTGTATATTTCCATCACATTCTGGACATCGTTTTTCGACCCGATAAAGAGGGGAACTCGTTGGTGAAGTTGCTGTGGCTCAATGTCCAGGATGCGCATTTTTCCATCGGTGGCCATGCCACCGGCCTCTTCGACGACCATGGCCAGGGGGGCAGCTTCACACATGAGGCGCAGTTTCCCGCCGGGTTTCTTAGGGTCCCGGACATCAGCCGGATACATGAAGATACCCCCAGACAGCAAATTACGATGAAAATCGGCCACCAGAGAGCCGATGTAGCGCAAGCTGTAAGGCTGCCCGCGTTTATTATTCGGGTTTTTGAAGTAGGAAACGACCTTTTGGGTGGGCTCATCCCAGTAATGCCAGTACGATTCATTGACGGAATATATCTTTCCATTTTCCGGGATCCTGATGTCCGGGTGGGAAAGCAAGAACTCTCCCACGCTGGGGTCCAGGGTAAACCCATGCACTCCCCGGCCTGTAGTGTACACCATGATGGTGGACGAACCATAGACAAAATACCCTGCGGCCACCTGATTGGCCCCCTTCTGCAGGACGTCTCCCAACGTCACGGGTTTCCCTTCCGGACTTTTGCGGCGATAGATGGAAAAAATCGTGCCGATGGATACATTGCTGTCAATGTTGGAAGACCCGTCGAGGGGGTCAAAGATCAGAACGTAATCCCCCACGGGAAAGGCAGGAGGAATCTCGATCAGGTCGGCATTCTCTTCCGAGGCCATGGTGCACAACACGCCGGCCCTCTCCAAGCGGTGGATCAGAACGCGGTTGGCGAATTCGTCCAGCTTGAGCACCTCTTCTCCCTGGACGTTGATGGTTCCGGTAAACCCGAGGACATCCACCAATCCCGCTTTGTTCACCTCGCGGGAAATGATCTTGGCTGCCAGGATGAGTTCATTCAAAAGTCTGGTAAAACGTCCTGTAGCCATGGGAGATTCTTTCTGATGCAAGAGAAGATGTTCGATCACAGTAATCTGCTGCATGGGGAACCCCCTCATCCGGCAAGGCCGGAACGAATACAAACGCATTAAATATTTTTACGAGTCATGCCGAGCCCGAAGCCCTGCACCGCCCTGAATCGAAAAGGTTCGGGGCACCGCAAGGTGTGCAGGCAAGGACGCGGCAAGCTCACCCCCTCCCAGCCCTCCCCCCTTGAGGGGGAGGGAAAGGGCGGGGGGATTCGTCGTCCCGCCAGGGCGGGACTCCTCGCAATGACAGGTTATTTATTGCGGTTGTAATAAAATGAAACTGCAACGTCTGAGTATCTGGCCACAAATTCGTTTTTTTTGGAACACCTACCCTCTTGGTCAAAAAAACCAGGAGGCTGACCGGGTTTCAACAGGGGTGATTGATTCGTCCTAGCCCATGAAACACCCGGAAAGTGGCTAAAGTCAGGCCAGGCCAGCCTTGCCATAGAAGATCGGCAGCGGCTCACCGAGTTTCTTCCATTGCTTGATTACGGCTTCCGCCTTTCCGGCGCAGTTGAGCACGTGCAGCTTGTGTTTGACCATGCCGACGATGGCTTCGCGGCCCGGCCCGAGGTAGTTGCGCGGGTCAAATTCGGCGGGTTTAGTGGCGAAGACTTCTCGAATCTTGGCTGTCAGGGCCAATCGCAGGTCGGTGTCGATGTTCACCTTACAGACGCCGTACTTGGTCACAGCCAGGTGAATCTGATCTTCCGGCACGCCCATGGCATTCGGCATCTTGCCGCCGTACTTATTGATCAGTTCGATAAACTCTTTGGGGACGCTGGAGGAACCGTGCATGACCAGGGGCAGGCCGGGGCAGGTCTTCATGATCTGCTCGATGCGGTCCAGGGCCAGCTTGGCCTCCTGCTTGAACTTGTAGGCCCCGTGACTGGTGCCGATGGCGATGGCCAGGCTGTCCACGCGGGTGCGCTTCCAGAAATCCTTCGCCTGGTTGGGGTCGGTCAGGAATTTCTCGACGTTCTTTTCATAATCTTCGGCTTTGAGGCCGACCACGTGTTCTTCGATGCCTCCCAGCATACCCAGTTCAGCCTCGACCACAACAGAGGCCTGGTGGGCGACCTTCACCGCCTCAGCGGTCAGCTTGATATTCTCCTCGTAGGGATGGTGGGAGCCATCGATCATCACACTGGTGAACCCGTCATTGAGGCAAGTCTGGACCAATTCCACCGTGTCCCCGTGGTCCAGGTGGATCACGATGGGAAGATACGGGTGGTCTTCAACTGCGGCATCAATGATGTGCTTGAGGTAACGCATATTGGCATATTTGCGGGCCCCCTTGGAGATCTGCAAGATCAGAGGGCTGCGCTCAGAGGCACAGGCTTCGATAATGCCCTGGGTGATCTCCATGTTGTTAACGTTAAACGCCCCGATGGCAAAGCCGCCATCGTAAGCCAGGTCAAACATTGGCGTGGTGGTCATCAAAGGCATGGGAGTACTCCTTGTAAATGAAGGTTAAAGCTTCGGGCAGCGCGCGCGTCATCCAACTTTCCCGGGATCTTATAAGGGGATGTGGCGCATGAATGCCCGGCCATAGAATCTTAAATATGAAACGCGGGAATTAGAAACAGTATAAATGAATCTGCCAAAAAAGTCAAAGTGGTCCTGAGTTGCCCACCCCCAGGTTTTAGAAAACCTTGGGGGGTATTCTCAATCATTCCCAGGCTCAGATGCGAGGTCAATGGGCTTGCCCCAGTATGCTGCCGTTCCTATGTAAAAATCGGGGTGAGCGAAGCCAGGCCTTTTTACCTTGACAGTTCAGAACCAGATTTATAGGATATACCTTAATTTTGTTCGAGCGTAATAAAACCTGCGGCCTTTGGAGGTGCACGATGAGAACTGACGAGGAATATCGAAAGCGGCTGTACTCTTATAAGCCGAACATCTTCATGAAGGGGGAGAGGATAAATCGCGATCACGCCCAGTTTGAACCTGCGGTAAACCTGATCGGGGAGAGTTACCGGCTGGCCCTGGACCCGGAGTACCAAGATTTGTTCACGGCTACCTCGCATCTCACGGGGAAGAAGGTGAACCGCTTCAACTACCCCCCCAGGAGCGTAGATGATTTGCTGAAAAAGCAGGAGGCAACTTTACTGTTGAGCTCCAGAGTGGGGGGATGCGCGATGCGCTGTGGAGGGGTGGACACCCTCAGTGGCCTCTCCGTTTTAACGAAGGAGGTTGATGAGACTTTCAAGACAGAATATCATCCCCGGTTTCTAAAGTATCTCCAGTACATGCAGGATAACGATCTGTTTACCTCCATTCATCTCACCGATCCCAAGGGTGACCGAAGTGTGAAGGCTCACGAGCAGGTGGACCGGGATATGTACCTCCGGATTGTCGAGAAGAAGCGGGATGGCATCGTGGTCAACGGGGCCAAATTGTTTGGGGGGAGTATGCTGGTGGATGAGATTACGGTAGCCCCTACGAGAGCGATGACCGATAAAGACGGCGATTATGCGGTTTCCTTTTCCGTGCCCGCCGACCAGGAGGGCGTCACCATCTTCTGTAAGCCGGTCGCCGCCCCCACGAGGAAACACTTGAAGGCCCCCATTGCCAATTATGGGATCGGCGCCGAGAATATCACCGTATTCGACAAAGTATTTGTTCCCTGGGATCACGTGTGGCTTTGCGGCGAGTGGCAGCAAGCCGGGCGGGCCGCCTTTTTGGTCTCCCTTTTTCACCGGTCGAGCTACACCGGATGCAAGCCGGCGATGATCGATATGTTTGTGGGCGCAGTGGCGCTGGTGGCCGAATACAATCGACTGGAAAAGGCCCCCCACATTCGGGAGAAGCTGGCGGACATGAGTGCCACTCGGGAACTCATCCATGCCGCTGGAATTGCGGGGGCTTCGAAAGCCAAGCCATCTTCCTCAGGGACTTATGTGCCCGACCCCATCTATATCAACGCCGGCCGCTACCATGCGGGGGTGAGTCTTTACCATGAGTTTGAGACCCTGGCGGACGTCGCCGGAGGGCAGGGAATCAATCTGCCCACGGAGGAAGATTTCCTGCATCCAGAGGTGGGTCATTATCTGCAAAAATATGTGAAGCGGAATCCCAAGGTGCCGGTCGAGGATGTTTGGCGACTCTTCCGCCTGGTGGACGATATGCTCTATTCCGAACAAGCCGGATGGTATAAAGCTGCGGGGCTCCATGGCGGAGGGTCCCCGATTATGGAACGGATTACGATCCTGGCGAACTACGACCTCGAGGCCAAAAAGAAAATAATCAAACGTCTGGCCGGGATTCGTTGAGCCAAAGAAGGGCGGGAGGGCGATAAGAAAGGGGTTCGGCCCCGCGCTTCGCGGGGCTGGGTTCCTGGAGGTGAGGAAAGGTGTTGAGGGCTAAGTTTTAATCCCTTGCGCCTAAGGCCCTGGGCTGGAAGCCGGGGTCATCCGGAAACCTTCTTTAGAGAGATATCGATGGCCAGTTTTTCTCCCAGGCGATTCAGCTTTTCCAGGAGGTCTCCGGGCGAGACCCCCACCGGGACTTGCAACAGGATTTTCGTGGTGAAAATGGGAGTCCCGCTTTCGGGTGAGGGGGTGGTTTTCGCATGCATGTCCGCGATGTTGATCCCCTGGTCGGCGAGCAGCCGGGAGACATGGTAGACGATACCCATACGGTCGAGGCCCGTGGTGGAGAGTTCGTAGACTTCTGTGACCTCCCTGGCTTTGGCCAGGCCCTCGGCTTCCTCCACCGGAGTGAGGAAAATGGAGAGACGTTTCTCCCACTCCAGCCGTTTGCATCCCGTGGAAAGGCGATACTGAAATTCCTCGCCGCTCCCGGAGAGGAGAATGAGTAGAGCAAATTGACTACCTAAAAGCGTCATGCTGGAGTCTTCTAAGTTCCCGCCGCACTCGTAAATTAGACCGGAGACGTCGGCCACGATTCCAGGGCGATCTTTGCCGATGGCCGAGAGAGCATAGTACCGTTTCATAAACCCCCCCCCATAAAATAAACGATCCGTATTCGGCATCAGCGTTCCGCAAGGGGTAGAGCGAGCTCTATCCAGGTTTTTCTGATTGCTGAGCGCTGACAGCTGAAGACCTATAGTTTTTCAAGTTGTCCCACAGCTTCAAATACGCTTCGCGGGCCTCATCTACGGAGACCGCTGAGAAACGCAGTTTGTCGCCAGGAGCACACTGCGCGATCAGAGGCAGGTCGGCATGGATCAGGGTACCGATGATCGGATAGCCGCCGATGGTCTGCCGGTCTGCCAAGAGAATAATGGGCTGCCCGTTGGGGGGAACCTGAATCGTACCATTGGCGAGTCCGCAGGAGATGAGTTCTGCGGGCTTTTGACGCTGGATGGGCTCTCCCTGAAGACGGTAGCCCATGCGGTCGGATTGCGGGGTGACCAGGTATTCAGTGGAGAGAAAAACCTTGATCCCCTCCCCGGAGAAAAAGTCAGCAAACGGGCCGAGAACCACTCGAAGCGTAGGATTTTCCCGGTAAGGTGGAAGAAGGTTTTCTGGAAAAAAATTTCCAGAAAGATTGCGAAAATTCGCAGCCGGGGGCGGGATGGGGAGAAGATCCCGGGATCTTAAGGCCCGCCCCTCAAAGCCTCCGAAGCGGCCGATGAGGTAAGTGGACCGGGATCCCATGACGGGGGGGACATTGATCCCCCCGGAAATCCCCAGGTATCCGCGGACTCCGCTCTTTCTGCCTGCAAAGCTGAGGATTGAGCCGGATGGGGCCAGATGGCAAGCCCAGTTCGAGATCCGTTTCCCGTCCAGGCGGGGACCTAAATCCGCCCCGGCCAGGGCGAAGATCGTCTCCCGGTGAAATCTCAAAGCGGGCCCGAGAAGGGTCATTTCCAGCCCAGCCGCCCCTGCAGGATTTCCCACCAGGAGGTTGGCAGCCGCCAGAGAGAGGGTATCCATGGCTCCGGCAATGCCCACGCCGTAACACTGATATCCCCATCGACCCATATCCTGGACGGCGGTGAAAAACCCGGGTTTGATGACTTCGATCATCATAAAGGGTTCGTAACAGTTTAGCCCATTGAAAAATTGGCTGAACTTTCCCGCCTCAGCGGGACAAAATGCGAAATTTAAATTTCAAACCCCAAAGTCTATTTTCCCTCTTGATATTTCAAAAACTCTTCCTCGCTGATCGGGTAGAAACGAGCATAATCGCCGGCCTGAAAATAAGAAGGGGGGGTTCGGTTCAGGTCGAACAGAGTAACCGGGGTTCGACCGATCAATTGCCATCCCCCCGGTGATTCAAGCGCATAAATCCCCGTTTGCTGCCCACCGATGCCCACAGAGCCTGCGGGTACTTTCGTCCTGGGGTTTGGCAGGCGGGGAGCCTGAATTTTTTGCGGGACGATGCCCATGGCTGCAAATCCCGGCACGAAACCAACCACATAAACCAGGTAGGTCTGGCTGGTATGAATTTGAATCACTTCTTCCACGCTGATCCCATTGTGCCGGGCAACAAAAGAAATATCAGGGCCGTACGTTCCCCCGTAGCAAACCGCGACTTCCTTGACCGTTTGGGAAGGCTCACTATCCAGGGGCCCGCTGGAAAGAAGATCTTGAGCCCAGGAAGCCACTCGGGAGAAGGAGAGAGAAAAGGAATCATAATAGACCAGGAGCGTGCAATAAGAAGGGACCAGGTCCCCAATCCCGGCCATCTTGTGCTGATTCGCCTTTTTCGTGAATGCCTGGACGAAGCGGTTGATGGTGGGGTTTATTTCCGCCCCGAATTCGATGAGGAGGGCCTGGTCCCCGGCGGGCAGAATCCTCGGCTGTCCTGGCATTCTTTCACTGTCCCATCGGTTTAACGGCGATAGAAGCCTTCTTGAGCTCTTCCCTTATTTTTTGCAGAATGGTGAGGGCGCCGGGAGTGTCCCCGTGAACGCAAAGGGTCTCGGGCTTTACGCGTACTTTTGTCCCATCATGGGCGACCACGTACCCTTCCTTGACCATAGTTAAGGCCTGCTTGGCCGCTTTTTCCGGGTCATGGATGACGGACCCTGAAATCTTCCGCGACTGAAGAGTCCCGTCTGGATTGTAAACCCGGTCGGCGTAAACCTCTTCCATGAAACGAACCCCCACTTCCTTGGCGGCCTGGACCATGACCGACCCGGCCAGAGCTACAAAGATGATCTCTCGGCTGAAGCGAGCTGCGGCCCGGGCGATGGTCTTGGAAACCTCCAGGTCCACGAAAGCCAAGTTCCCTAGGCCTCCATGAGCTTTGACATGCTGCAGCGGGAGTCCATGGGCCCTGGCGAAGGCAAAAAGGGCGCCCACCTGGTAGAGGATATAGGCCTCGATCTCTGGGAGGGTGAGGTCTATCCGCCTCCTTCCAAACCCCATGAGGTCCGGGTAACCGGGATGGGCGCCAACCGCGACGCCCTTCTCTTCGGCCAGGCGAACCGTCTCCTCCATGACGACCGGGTCCCCGGCATGCCAGCCGCAGGCGATGTTGGCCGAGGTTATGTAGTCCATGACCTCTTTATCCCGGCCCAATTTATAGACGCCGAAACTTTCCCCCATATCGCAGTTGATGTCGATTCGGTCGGGCATCGTTTCCTCCTATTTTTTCACCGCAGAGTACGCAGAGAGCGCAGAGAAAATTTAGATTTCCGAAAAAATATCCTCCAAATGCCGCCATTCCCCTTTAAGAATACCCCCCTTACCCATTCCCGCTCCCCCGGCTGCGGAGGAGCGGAGAAGGATGAGGGGACATCGAATGAGGAATTTTTCCCCCGCCCCAGGCGGCATTCGCGGGCGGCGAAGCCGCCATGGGCAATTACGAAGAAATTACCATTTTGTTTTTCATTTCTATTTAGCTCTCGGCCTCCTCCGCGCTCTCTGCGGTGAACGTATTTTTTACTGGTTTGGGCCGTACAGGTAACAGGCCACCCAGTGGTTGGGTTCGATTTCCCTGAACTGGGGCACTTCCTTGGGACAGGGTTCAAACTTGTAAGGGCAACGAGTGTGGAAGTTGCATCCCGAGGGCGGATTGATCGGGCTGGGCACCTCCCCCTGAAGGAGGATCCGTTTGCGCTCGAGAGTGGGGTCCGGAACAGGGTTGGCCGAGAGCAGAGCCTGGGTATAGGGATGCTTGGGGCTGCGGTAGAGGTCTTCACTTAGAGCCAGCTCGGCGAGGCGTCCCAGGTGCATCACGACGACCCGGTCGCTGATGTGTTCCACTACGGAGAGGTCGTGGGCGATGAAAAGGTAGGTCAGATGAAACTCCCCCTGCAGATCCTCCAGGAGGTTCAGAACCTGAGCTTGGATGGAAACATCCAGGGCCGAGACGGGCTCATCCGCGATGATTAACTTGGGGTTTAAGGCCAAAGCCCTGGCGATGCCGATGCGCTGCCGCTGACCGCCGCTGAATTCATGGGGATAACGGTTGGTGTGCTCCGGTCTCAATCCGACGACTTCCATCAGCTTTAAGACCCGTTCTTCCCGTTCTTTCTTGGTGCCGATGTGGTGGATGATCAGGGGTTCTCCGATGATCGAACCAACGGTTTTCCTCGGGTTCAAGGAAGAATAGGGATCCTGAAAGATGATCTGCATCTGCCGGCGGAGCTGGCGGAGCCGCTCGGAGTCATATTGCAGGATATCTTCGTTCTCGAAAAGAATTTGCCCTTCGGTGGGCTCTTCCAGGCGCAGGATCAGGCGACCCAGGGTGGATTTCCCGCATCCGGATTCACCCACTAAACCCAGGGTTTCTCC
>Ga0316628_100004877_pt1 | contig 10633 bp, 9 predicted proteins | sample OWC_Aug_M2_C1_D5_FD_207648 | JGI IMG/M metagenome (GOLD analysis project Ga0316628, IMG submission 207648) | Wetland soil microbial communities from Old Woman Creek delta, Ohio, United States - OWC_Aug_M2_C1_D5_C | ecosystem: Environmental > Terrestrial > Soil > Wetlands | place: USA: Ohio... | reverse complement strand
GTTTCAGGCGCTCGCCCCTTAATTCCTCCTACCAAAGGCCTGGATAAGATTGAATATCTAACGAATGAGAATGTATTAGAGCTTAAAAGGAGACCGGAGAGCCTGATCATCATCGGGGGGGGATATATAGCCGCCGAATACGGCCATTTCTTCTCCGCCATAGGTACAAAAGTGATTATCGTTGGAAGAAACGAGAGGCTGATCCCAAACGAAGAACCCGAAATATCCGACCTGGTCAAGAAGGAATTCGGGAAACGCATGGAAATTCATACGGGGACTGAAGTATTAGAAGCCAGGCAAAACCGTAAGGGTTATGACGTCCTTGTGAAAAAGAAAAATACCGGCAAAGAGATGGAAATTAAGGCTGAAAAGATCATGGTCGCAGCAGGAAGAGAGTCCAATGCCGATCTCTTAAGAGTCCAAAATACGGGTGTCGAAACAACCGAGGCCCATTACCTAAAGGTGAATGATTATCTTCAAACAACTAAAAAAAATATATGGGCCCTTGGGGATGCCATTGGAAGGCAAATGTTTACGCATGCAGCCAGCAAGGAAGTGGAATTGGCATGGCATAACGCGACACAAAAAAGGAAAATGAAAATGAATTTTCGTATCGTTCCCCATGCCATTTTCATGCAACCGCAGATTGCATCGGTGGGGCTTACAGAAGAGCAGGCGAGAAAGGATTACGAAATACTGGTAGGAAAAACAAAGTACTCGGATACTGTAAAAGGGGAAGCCATGATGGAAGAAGAGGGCTTTGCAAAGGCAATCGTGGAAAAAGGCACCCAAAGGATTTTGGGATTCCACATGATAGGTCCTGAAGCTTCGACACTCATCCAGGAAGTGGTTAACGCAATGGCAAATGAAGAGAGTGTAGAATCGATCACCCGTAGCATGCACATATTTCCCGCACTGTCAGAACTCGTACCAGATACACTCAGCAATCTTAAATAGGATCCTTTTTCGGAAGATAGTTTTCCTCGGGAACCAAGGGACCCTTCAGTTGTCAGTCTTCCCAGGGGTCTGGGCCCCTTGACTCCCTCAATACAAGAAGCGGTCCAATTCTCCATCAATCCAGAACACGGTATTTCCATTGATCGTCTATTTTTCAAGGAAGATACCCGAATAAGTTTAATCGGTTACAAAGCGAAAGAACGGAAACCAGGACCGGCCTCACTACATTTGCACCCCCAAGGTCTCTGAATGTTCGAATCCATCTTGGAAGGGTCCGATAGCAGTAATCCCTCAAATGCTTTCATCATGGATTCCTCCACAATCTCGATCACCTCCTCGGCAATCTCGGCAATGTAAAGTTCTTCCTTGAAATCCTCGAAGGCAGATTTCAATACCGGTGTAAAGAGCAACTGATAATCAACAATTTCCTAATATAGAAAGCAGAGCCATTTTCAGGTTTGCTGAGATGGCAGGGGATGGAAGAGTGCTATGGTCAACCTAAACGGGCACAAAACTGGAAACGGTGGGGAGAGCCAAAGAGATAAGGTAACTCGCCATTCCTTGAGCCTACGATAAAATGAATTAGGCTTCGCTCAGAAAAATTCTGAAAATCCTTTTCTCGAACCCAAATGGGCAACTTCTGTATTTCCTTTGAACCTACGGAGTTTCAAGGAAGCAATTAGCCTCAAAATACAGTATTTTTCACTCATGAATACAGTGTCCACCTTATTTCTTTCAAAATCAATATGTGGAATAGTAAATTTTACCGAAAAGCTTTCCACCGAAAAAGCCAAACCCTTCGCGAGAAGGGGACGGAAAGCGGCGGATCTCTCAAGAGATGGCTGAGTTGCTGATGGATGAACTTTGGCAAGCTCGGCTTTTTTGTTTTAAACGGAACGACATTCCTTACATGATTGGGATTATTGTTAATTCCAAAATTTATGGATCCTTTGAAAATTGACCAGAAGCGCCTTGAATCTATTAGTTCTCGTTTGTTGGAGAAAGGGATTAACCTCTCCCTCGAAGATGTGCATGAGGTAGCCGATCTAATCAAGGATGAAATTCTTTACTGGTATGTAAACCGATTGATAACTCAGGCCGAAAGGATCCTGTGCCGGATCTCATGCCCAAGGTCATGGATCGGCTCATGCCGCACATGATCGGCGACGTGGTGCTGCTCGTCAACCAGGCGATGATCGACTACCTGCAGGGGAAGTCGTAAGTTCCTATTCGTCGGGGGAAAGTGAGAGGGTGAGGACTGCCGGAGATGATGAAAGATATGCCCAGTGCCCAGGAATTAGATGGAGATGATGTCTGGAATGATGAAAGGGATGTCAAAGCAAATGATGGATATGTCTAAATGCTTAGAAAAGGGTATGGTTTCAGAAAAGGATATGAAAAGAATGCAGGATAAAATGGCCCAGATGAAGAAAAAGATGTCTGAGCTTGAAATGAAAAAGTAAAACAACTATTCAGGCTTACTCTTTTAACCTTATCCATTAGGGGGGAATCAAGAGGGTTGTTGTTATATAGCGTGTGTAGGAAGCCATGAAGGTTATCCACGTGTATCGCCTATGAGGAGGGTGACATGGAAAAAATGAAGGAATATGCTTTTAGTGCTATTTTGGATACATCTTATGAAGATGCGGTTTCCAAGGTCACAGATGCTTTAAAGGAAGAGGGCTTTGGCGTTCTGACGGAGATCGATGTTAAGTCTACCTTAAAGAAAAAGTTAAATGTGGATTTCAGAAAATATGTGATCCTTGGAGCTTGCAACCCCCCTTATGCCCATCGGACCCTTCAGACGGATCTCGATGTAGGACTCCTCCTTCCGTGCAATGTGATTGTCTACGAAACCGATGATAAAAAGGCGTATGTTTCTGCTCTCAATCCAGTGTCTGCTTTGGAAGTTATTAAAAGCGAAGAACTGAGAAAAATTGCCGAGGAGGTCTCGGAAAAATTAAAAAGAGTTTTAGACAAGGTTGCCAAAGGAAAGTAGGATCTGCCCATGAACCGGCGGATGAAGCGAAGAAAGCTAAAGGAGTTGAAGAATGGCAAGAAAGCGTTTCTACATCCCCATCGCCCTGAGCTGTGAAGCCGATTTATGAGTACGAACCTAATACCTGGGGACCGGCGGAAGCCGACCGAATCATTACGGACAATAGCGGCTGGCACAACCCCAAGCCTGAGGAGGCGATCAGATGACATCACCCGACGAAGTTGTATTCTTGTTTGACGTGGACAATACCCTTCTCGACAACGACTGGGTAGAGAAAGACCTGCGACGCCATATGGAAAGCGAGTTTGGCGCGGGAAGCCGGGACCGCTACTTTGCGATCCTCGAAGAGTTGCGCGCCGAGCTTGGCTATGCGGACTACCTGGGCGCTTTACAGCGCTACCGCCTGGAGGATCTGTGCGATCCGCGACTGCTGCTGATGTCTGCGTTTCTGGTGGATTATCCGTTTGCTAACCGGTTGTATCCTGGTTCGCTCGATGCCCTTGAGCATGTTCGCGGTTGGGGACCAACAGTCATCCTGTCCGATGGCGATGTGGTCTTCCAGCCGCGGAAAGTTCAACGCTCAGGGCTCTGGGAAGCGGTCGAAGGCCATGTGCTGATTTACATCCATAAAGAGCAGATGCTGGATGATGTTGAGCAACGCTACCCGGCCTGGCACTATGTGATGATAGACGACAAGCTGCGTATTCTGGAGGCGATGAAAAAGATCTGGGGGAGCCGGCTGACAACCGTGTGGCCGCGCCAGGGACATTACGCGCTCGACCGCAAAAACATCGCCACATATCCGCCGGCTGACCTCACGATTGAGCGCATCGGCGATCTGCTCAACTACGACTTACCCGCGTTGCAACACGAAGACCGGCATGTTTCTTCTCAATGAGCGGGCCAACGACTTGAATGAATCCACCGAACCTGGCCAAGGACAATAAAGGACCGCGCTGTTGAGCGACGATTAAGCTCCCTTAAGGAGATATGGCAATGAAAGTGATTCCTTTTGCAGGAAAGCCTGCTGAACCGTCCATGCTTGTTAACGTGCCCAAGCTGATCACCGCCTATTACACCGAGACTCCCGATCCCTCCATACCCGAGCAACGGATCTCGTTCGGCACCTCCGGGCATCGCGGCTCGGCCTTCCAGAAAGCTTTCAACGAATGGCATATTCTGGCCATCAGTCAGGCCATCTGCCTGTACCGCACACGGCAGAAGATCGATGGCCCGCTGTTTCTCGGCATGGACACGCATGCGCTCTCGGTGCCGGCTCTTGCCAGCGCCCTGGAGGTGCTGGCGGCAAATGGTGTGGAAGTCATGCTTGCGGAGAAGGAAGAATATACCCCGACGCCCGTCGTCTCCCATGCGATTCTCTCTTACAACCACGGACGCAAGACAGGACTCGCCGACGGCGTCGTAATCACACCCTCACACAATCCGCCCCATGATGGCGGCTTCAAGTATAACCCGCCAAACGGCGGGCCGGCTGAACGCGCCGTCGCCGATTGGATCGAAGCGAAGGCAAACGAGTTTCTCGAGAACGGCCTTCTGGGTGTGAAAAGGATTCCTGTCGAGAAGGCTTTTAGCGCCTCTACGACGCACCGGCATGACTATCTCAATGCTTACATTACTGATCTCGCCAACGTGCTCGACATGGACGCCATTCGCGGTGCGAAGATCAGCCTGGGGGTGGATCCGCTCGGTGGCGCTGGGGTCCATTACTGGGCGCCGATTGCCGATCGCTACGGGTTGAACCTCACCGTCGTCAACGAGGCCGTCGATCCGACCTTCCGATTTATGACGGTCGATTGGGACGGCCAGATCCGCATGGACCCATCCTCGCCTTACGCCATGCAGAGGTTGATCGGATTGAAAGATCGCTTTGACATTGCTTTCGCTTGCGACACCGACCATGACCGGCATGGGGTTGTTACCAGGAGTGCGGGGCTGCTGCCGCCCAATCACTACCTTGCGGTCGCCATCTTCTACCTCTTCCAACACCGACCGAAGTGGCGCACAAATGCAGCGGTCGGCAAGACAGTGGTGAGCAGCCAGATGATTGATCGCGTCACCGCGAAGCTGGGGCGGAAGCTCCACGAGGTGCCGGTAGGCTTCAAGTGGTTCGTTGAGGGGCTCCTCGATGGCTCACTTGGCTTTGGGGGAGAGGAGAGTGCGGGTGCGTCTTTCGTCCGTCTGGATGGCAGTGTCTGGACGACGGACAAAGACGGGATCGTCCCGGCTTTGCTCGCAGCGGAGATCACGGCCCGGTTGGGCCGAGATCCTGGCGAAATCTACCGCGAACTCACACTCGAGTTCGGTGGGCCGGTTTACGACCGGGTTGAGGCGTCTGCAACCGCGGAACAAAAAGAAGCTTTGGAAAGACTCTCACCGGAACAGGTTCGATTCACAGATCTGGCCGGCGAAAAGATCCAGACTATCCTTACCCATGCGCCGGGCAATGGCTCTCCCATCGGTGGAATAAAGGTGATTGCCGAGAGTGGATGGTTCGCGGCGCGTCCATCAGGGACTGAGAATATCTACAAGATCTATGCAGAGAGCTTCCGTGGAGAGAATCATCTTCACCGCATCCTGGAGGAAGCACAGACCATCGTTAACGAGGCTTTGGTGGCTGCGACGTCACAGGATAAGACCACAGCATGAGTGACTTAAAAGCACCCCCCGTTTGTTACGGCTTCGCCTGGGGGAAAGTATGAGGGAGACAGTACGACCGAGTCAAGCACAATAGAGGAAGAAACTATGATCAAAGCAAAAAGAGTTAGCAGTCCGATCTATACTTTTTTCCCCACCGAGGTCGAGGGATTCGATTCCCTTGCTGAGCTGGCGCTGGATATGCACTGGTATTGGAATCATGCTGCCGACGAAGTGTGGAGGCAGCTTGATCCCCAACTATGGGATCTTACCTATAACCCCTGGGTCGTCCTGCAAACGGTCTCGCGGGACCAGATCGAGCGCGTGTTGGCCGATCCCGTTTTTCGCAAAAACGTTGACGGCCTGGTGCGGAGCAGGCGGCAAGCGGTGGAGGCGCCCGCGTGGTTTCAGCAAAATCATCCGCAGACGCCGCTGACCTCTGTCGCTTATTTCAGCATGGAGTTCATGCTGAGCGAAGCCCTTCCCATCTATTCGGGCGGGCTTGGTAACGTGGCCGGCGATCAACTCAAAACCGCAAGCGATCTGGGCGTGCCCGTTATCGGTGTAGGACTGTTATACCAGCAAGGCTATTTTCGCCAGATAATAGACAAAGACGGAGCACAGCAGGCCCTCTTCCCTTACAACGACCCCGGGCAATTACCGATCACGCCTTTGCGCGCACCGAACGGGGAGTGGCTGCGGCTGGAACTCACGTTGCCCGGTTACTCGGTCTGGCTGCGCGCCTGGCAGGTCCAGGTGGGCAGAGTGAAGCTTTACCTGCTCGACAGCAATGGCCCGGCGAACTTCCCGGCTCGTCGAGGGATTACGAGTGAGCTGTACGGGGGAGGGCCTGAGCTGCGTCTCAATCAAGAGCTGGTACTCGGGATCGGCGGATGGCGCCTGCTTAGCGCCCTCGGCCTCAAGCCAGAAGTCTGCCATCTGAATGAAGGGCATGCCGCCTTCGCCGTGCTGGAACGGGCTCGAACCTTTATGGAAGAGACCGGGCAGCCTTTCGAAGTCGCGCTGGCCGTCACCCGAGCAGGGAATCTATTTACCACCCACACGCCGGTCACCGCCGGTTTTGATCGTTTCGCTCCAGCTCTCATCGAACAATACCTCGGTGGTTATTCCGAGCAGAAGCTCGGCATAACACTCCACGACTTGCTCGCCCTTGGCCGCCAGAATCCGAACGACTCTTTTGAACCCTTCAATACGGCCTACCTGGCTGTACGAGGGAGCGGGGCGGTCAATGGGGTGAGCCGCTTGCACGGGCAGGTGAGCCGGCGCATCTTTGCGCCTCTCTTTCCGCGCTGGCCTGAGAACGAGGTGCCGATCGGACACGTTACAAACGGAGTCCACATGTCAAGCTGGGATTCGGAAGAGTCCGACGCTCTGTGGACAGACTCATGCGGAAAGGACCGCTGGCATGGGACGCTGGAGACCCTGGAGAAGGACATGCGCGGCGTTTCCGACTCCAGGCTCTGGGAGTGCCGCGCTTCCGCTCGCCAGTCGCTCGTTGAATATGTCCGCGAACGGCTTTCCCGGCAACTGGAAGCCTCGGGCGCATCCCCCGAGGAGGTTGAGGGTGCGAAGCATATTTTTGACGCCAACGCATTGACGCTGGGCTTTGCGCGCCGCTTCGCGACATACAAGAGGCCGAACCTGCTGCTGCACGACCCGGAGCGGCTGCTTCGCCTGTTGACCAATCCTCAGCGCCCCGTGCAACTCATCATTGCCGGCAAGGCCCATCCGGCGGACCAGGCGCGCAAACATGTGACCTTCCTGAGCGACTATGACATGCTTCTGACTGGGCAACTGGTACAGGGGGTGGATGTCTGGATCAACACGCCACGGCGACCCTGGGAGGCCTGCGGGACGAGCGGTATGAAGGTGCTCGTCAATGGAGGCATCAATCTTTCTGAGCTGGATGGCTGGTGGGCGGAAGCCTACACGCCTGAAGTGGGGTGGGCGTTGGGTGATGGCAAGGAACATGGTGATGACCCGGCCTGGGATGTTGCCGATGCCGAGGCGCTCTATGGGCTACTCGAACGGGAGGTGATCCCCGAGTTTTATACCCGCGACCTAAACGACATCCCGGTTGCCTGGGTCGTACGTATCCGTGAGAGCATGGGTCGGTTGACGCCCCGCTTTTCTGCCAACCGCACCGTACGCGAGTACACCGAGAAGTACTACATCCCTGCCGCTGCGACCTACCGTGATCGCGCTGCTGATAAGGGCGCAATGGGCGTGCAGTTGGTGAATTGGCGGCATGCCCTGGAACAGAGCTGGCCAAATCTACGTTTCGGCGAAGTGAAGGTGGTGAGTGATGAAGAGAAGCACGTATTCGAGGTTCAGGTCTATCTCAATGATCTTGACCCGAAGGTCTTGCGAGTCGAGCTTTATGCCGATGGAGTGAACGGCGGTGGCCTGGTGCGGCAGGAGATGAAGCCCGTTCGCCAACTGGCGGGCACTTCGGGCGGCTACGTTTACAGCGCGGCTGTGCCTGCGGCCCGCGCGGTGGGGGACTACACGGCGCGATTGATACCGTACCACCCAGGCGCTGTGGTCCCTCTCGAAGCTGCGCGAATCGTATGGCAGCGGTGATTCAATTTCGAATGAAGATTGGGGATGGGCAAGCGAGGTCGGAAAAAGCGAGTCAGGAATCTTATCCAGGCCCAGCGAGATTATATCGGCGCTAACCTATGAGCGCGTCGATTCCAAAGGCACATTTCACACGGAATGGGGAAAAGGTTGAGACTTATGAAACCATCTCAAACACGCATCCTGACGATCAATGGCGGCTCGTCGAGCATCAAGTTCGCGCTGTTCGAGGCCGGTGACTCGCTCCGACGGATTCTGGAGGGCGGGATTGAGCGGATTGGACTGCCGGAGGCCACCTTGCGGGTGAAAGGCTTGAACCAGGCGGACAACTTTTCACGGTTAGTGACGGCGCCGGATCACACGGTGGCGGTGGGCGCTCTGATGGATTGGATTGAGGAACGCATCGGGCGTGATGCATTGAGCGCGGTGGGGCATCGCGTGGTGCATGGCGGGCCGAAGTATAGCAAGCCGCAGCGAATCACTGCGGAAATGGTTGAGGAGCTGCACCGGCTCAGTCCATTCGATCCTGAGCATCTGCCGGAGGAGATCCTGTTGACCGAGGCGTTTCATCGCCGATTTCCTGACCTGCCCCAAGTAGCTTGTTTCGACACGGCTTTTCACCATGACCTGCCGCGCGTGGCCCGGTTGTTGCCGATCCCGCGCCGCTACGAAGCGCAGGGGGTGCGGCGGTACGGGTTTCACGGGTTGTCGTATGCTTTTCTAATGGGAGAACTGGCCCGTCTGGCCGGAACGGAAGCGGCACAAGGCCGGGTCATCCTCGCCCACCTCGGCAATGGCGCGAGCCTGGCGGCGGTGCGTGACGGCAAACCCGTGGATACAAGCATGAGTTTCACCCCGGCAGCCGGGGTGCCGATGAGCACCCGCTCAGGCGATCTCGATCCGGGACTGCTTTGGTATCTGGCGCGCACCGAGGGCTTCGATGCAAAACGATTCAATGAGATGGTGAATTTCCAGTCCGGGCTGCTCGGCGTGTCGGAGACCAGTTCCGACATGCGTGACTTGCTCGACCGTGAAACCGAGGACGTGCGGGCGGCTGAAGCGGTCGCGCTGTTTTGCTACCAGGTTAAGAAATGGATCGGTGCATTCGCGGCGGCGTTGGGTGGACTGGACACGCTGGTGTTCGCCGGTGGCATCGGAGAAAATGCGCCCACGGTCCGCGCCCGGATTTGCGATGGGCTGGGATTCCTTGGAATCGAACTCGAAGAAAGGCGAAACGCGGCGAATGAGGGTGTGATTTCCGCGGCGGCCAGCCGGGTTACGGTCCGCGTCATTCGCACGGACGAAGAACGCATGATCGCCAGGTCAGTCACCCGCCTCCTCAGCCTCGGCACACCTAAAGAAAGTTGAACCATGAAAACAAGGTAATCATAGGAGATCATACCGATGAAGAAAGACTTTAAAGTTGGAGATCATGTGGGGTGGAACTCGGAAGCCGGCCACGTCCGGGGAACGATCAAGAAAAAGATCACATCGGCCATCACGTTCAAGGGTTACACGGTCCGCGCCTCGAAAGAAGAGCCGCAGTATTTGATCAAAAGCGACACGACCGACCATCTGGCCATGCACAAGGGATCGGCGCTCAAGAAACTCAAAAGCAAACAATGAGCGCGCTGAGAATAGAAAAACTGCCGAGTGCGAGGAAAAAGGGCATGCCAAAAGAAGAACCTTCGCCGGTGGTAATGACGATCGGTCATTCCACGCACACGATAGAGGAATTCATCCTCCTGCTTCAGGCACACGGGGCAACTTGCGTAGTGGATGTGCGCACGGTGCCACGTTCCCGGCACAATCCGCAGTTCAACAAGGCTTCCTTGCCCCGATCGTTGAAGAAAGCCGGCTTGGGATACGTTCACGCGCCGGGACTCGGCGGCCTGCGTCATGCGAAGGGCGATTCGCCCAACGTGGGCTGGCGAAATACCTCCTTCCGAGGCTATGCTGATTACATGCAGACACCGGAGTTTGAGAAAGCCCTGGATAAGTTGATTGAATTGGCTAAACAGGACCGGATCGCCTTGATGTGCGCTGAAACAGTGCCGTGGCGCTGTCATCGCTCGCTCATCGCAGATGCCTTGCTGGTTCGTGGAATTCGCACCGAGGACATCATGAGTGCAACTCGGCGTCAGGTTCATACTCTCACGCCCTTTGCCAAAGTCCGGGATACGGCGATCACATATCCGACCGAGGCTTCAGGGAGCACGCAAAAGAAGCCGTTGGCCAAACGCTCCCGGCCGCAACCCGTCGTGAAGATCACACCTAAAGAAGGTTAAACCATGAAAACAAACACACTCACACCGGAACTGCTCCACAAGATGGATGCCTACTGGCGCGCCGCCAACTATCTGTCGGTCGGCCAGATTTATCTTTACGACAATCCGCTGCTGAAGCGGCCGCTGACGCTCG
>Ga0316628_100004876_pt1 | contig 10634 bp, 8 predicted proteins | sample OWC_Aug_M2_C1_D5_FD_207648 | JGI IMG/M metagenome (GOLD analysis project Ga0316628, IMG submission 207648) | Wetland soil microbial communities from Old Woman Creek delta, Ohio, United States - OWC_Aug_M2_C1_D5_C | ecosystem: Environmental > Terrestrial > Soil > Wetlands | place: USA: Ohio... | reverse complement strand
CCGCCGGGCGGGGGGCGTCGTATTCCGGTGTCGATCTCGTCCACCCTGCTGCGCGACAAGCAGTCGCTGCCGATCGGCCTGGTGCTGGTGGCGCGCGACCTGCGCGAGGTGATGACGCTCCGCCACCGGCTCCTCACCTCGGGCCGGCTCGCGGCGGTGGGCGAGCTGGTGGCCGGGATCGCGCACGAGATCAACAACCCGATGGCCTTCGTCCGCGCCAATCTCGGCCTGCTGCGCGAGCACTGGGCGTGCCTGGCCGAGGAGCTGGAGAAGGCGGGCCGGGCGGACGCCGTGCGCGACACGGTGTGCGAAGGCGAGGAGATGATCGAGGAGTCGCTGGAGGGCGTGGATCGCGCGGCCGCCATCGTGCGCGACGTGAAGGGCTTCTCCCACGCCGGCCGCGGCGAGCGCGAGCTCGCCGACCCGAACCTGCTGCTCGAGAGCGTGCTGAGGGTGGCCGCGCCGCAGCTCCGCCACCGCGCGCGCATCGAGCGCTGCTACGGGGCGATCCCGCTGGTGCGCTGCGCGCCGCAGGAGCTGAAGCAGGTCTTCCTGAACCTGGTGCTGAACGCCGGGCAGGCCGTGGGCGAGGACGGCGTGGTGCGCGTGATCACGGAGGCCGAGCCCGACGCGGTGTCGGTGCGGGTGGAGGACAACGGCTGCGGGATCCCGCGCGAGGTGATGGACCGGATCTTCGACCCCTTCTTCACCACCAAGGCCGTGGGCGAGGGCACAGGCCTCGGCCTCTCGATCTCCTACCAGATCGTCCGCAACCACGACGGCGACATCCAGGTGGAGTCGGAGCCCGGCCGGGGCACCTCGGTCCGCGTGCGGCTGCCCGTCTGACGCGCCGCCTCCTGCGCCGCTAGACTCGGGGCCTCGCACGAGGAGGCGGAGATGAAGCGACGCAGGCTCGGACGAAGCGGCCTGATGGTGAGCGAGATCTGCCTCGGCACCATGACCTTCGGCAGCATGGCCGACGAGAAGACGAGCCTCGCGATCCTGGACCGGGCCTTCGACGCGGGCGTGGACTTCATCGACACCGCCGAGATCTACCCCGTGCCGCCCGACACGAAGTGGGCGGGGGCCTCGGAGGAGATCTGCGGCCGCTGGCTCTCGGGCCGCCCGCGCGACGCCGTGATCGTCGCCACCAAGGTCGCGGGGCCCGGAGGCGGCTGGTTCCAGACGCCGCTGCGCTCCGGGAAGACGGCGCTCGACCGGCATCACATCGAGCGCGCCTGCGAGGAGAGCCTGCGTCGCCTGCGCACGGACTACATCGACCTCTACCAGACCCACTGGCCGGACCCGGATCTGCCGATCGAGGAGACCCTGGAGGCGCTCGATCGCCTGGTGGAGGACGGCAAGGTCCGCAGCGTCGGTTGCAGCAATCAGTCGAGCTACGGCCTGACCCGGAGCCTCTGGATGTCGGACCGGCTCGGTCTCGCGCGCTACGAGACGATCCAGAACAACTTCAGCCTGCTGAACCGCCGCTTCGAGGACGAGCTCGCCGAGGCCTGCCGGCGCGAGCAGGTGAGCCTCCTCCCCTACAGCCCGATCGCCGGCGGCGTCCTCTCCGGCAAGTACCAGGACGGCGCGTGGCCCGCCGGCGCGCGCTTCAGTCGCTACCGGGAGGGAGGCCCGCGCACCGAGGCGATGACCCGGCGCTTCGTGAACGAGCGCACCCTGGAGGCAACCGCGCGCTACGCCGAGGTCGCGCGGGAGTGCGGCCTCGCGCTGCCGACGCTGGCCACCGCGTGGACCTTGACGCGCGACTTCGTGGCCTCGACGATCATCGGCGCCACCCATCCCTCGCAGCTCGACGAGACCTTGAAGGCCGCGGAGGTGAGCCTGTCCGCGGAGGCCCTTGCCCGCTGCGATCGGATCTCGCGCGAGATCCTCTACCCGATGGGATGAGCGGGGGAGGGCGGCCCCGCGGCCCGCGCGCGGCGCGGGAAGGAGAGCGGCCCTTGGGCTGGAAGAGCCCCGCGAGCTGCGTCCTGCTCCTGCTGGGACTGCTCGCCCTGGCCTGCGGGCGCGGCTCGCTCTACCACGGCACCGGCGTGGTGCGCGGCGTGGACCGCGAGGCGCGACAGCTCGTGGTGGCCCACGACGACATCCCGGGCCTGATGCCCGGCATGACCATGAACTTCGACGTGGCCGAGCCGGGCCTGCTGGAGGGACTCGCGCCGGGCCAGCGCATCGCCTTCGACCTCCGCGTGAGCGAGCGCAGCTACCGGATCGTCGCCGTGAAGCGCCTGGACGCCGAGGACTCGGCAGGGACCGCGGGCGTCTCGGGCGTCGAGCCGGACGCAACCAGCGGCTCGGCCCTGCCCGCGGACCTGGCGCCGGCCTTTCGCCTGACCGACCAGGCCGGCCATCCGCTCTCGCTCGCCGACCTGCGAGGGAAGCTGGTGCTGCTCGACTTCGTCTACACGCGCTGCCCCGGCCCCTGCCCCGTGCTGACGGGCCTGCACGCGGACCTCCAGCGCTCCCTCGGCCCGCAGCTCGGCCAGCGCGTGCACTTCGTCTCGATCACCCTCGACCCCGCCCACGACACGCCCGAGGTGCTGGCCGCCTACGCCCGGGCGCGCGGGGCCGATCTCTCCAACTGGTCCTTCCTGACCGGCTCCCCCGACGAGGTCGCGGAGGTCGTGAAACGATACGGTGTCGGCTCGCTCCGGCAGCCGGACGGCACCATCGACCACCTGGTGGTGACCTTCCTGATCGACGGCGAGGGCCGCATCGTGGAGCGCTGGATGGGGCTCGACCACGGCGTTCTCGACATGCGCGCGGAGCTCGTGCGGCTGACGGGGGTGGCGCCGGGGTGAGCGCCCGGGACGTCGTCGTGGTGGGCGGTGGCGTGGTGGGCTGCGCCGTGGCCTACGCGCTCGCCCGCGAGGGCCTCGGCGTGACGCTGCTCGAGCGCGACGCGCTGGCGAGCCAGGCCTCCGGGGCCGCCGCGGGCATGCTCGCTCCCCTCGCCGAGGCCGAGTCGGACGGGCCCTTCCTCGCGCTCGGCCTGCGCAGCCTCGCGCTATTCCCCGACCTGGTGGCCGAGCTCGCCGGGCGTGGGGCCGCGACCGATCCGGAGTACGTGCGCTGCGGCGTGCTGCGCGTGGCGACGAGCGACGCCGAGGCGCTCGATCTGCGCGCCCGCGTCCGCGCATTCGCCGGGCGCGGCCTCGAGTGGCTCGACGCGCGGGCCACGCGCGCCGAGGCGCCGCTGCTCGCCGATCGCGTGCGCGGCGCGGTCTGGTCGCCCCACGAGGCCCACGTGCGGAGTGCGGCGCTGGTGCACGCCCTGGCCGAAGGCGCGCAGCGCCTCGGCGCTCGCGTCGAGACGGGCGTCGCCGCCACCGGCCTGCTGCGCCGGGGAGAGCGTGCGGTGGGCGTGCGCACGGCGCGGGAGGACCTCGCCGCGGGGCACGTCGTGCTCTGCGCCGGCGCCTTCACGCCGGCCTGCTGGGCCTGGCTCGACGCGCCGCCGCCGCTCCCCATCGAGCCCGTGCGGGGCCAGATCCTGGCCCTGCTCCCGCGAGGCGAGCCGCTCCAGCGCATCGTCTGGGGCGAGGGCGCCTATCTCGTGCCGAAGCGCGACGGCACCGTGGTGGTGGGCGCCACCGAGGAGCGGGTGGGCTACGACGTGCGCGTGACCGCCGAGGGAGTACACGCCCTGCTGTCGGCGGCGCTGCGGCTCGCCCCGGGCCTCGGCGCGGCGGAGCTGCGCGCGTCCTGGGCCGGCCTGCGCCCCGTGACTCCCGACCGGCTGCCGGCGGTGGGCCCGGTGCCGGCGGCGGAGGGGCTCTGGGTGGCGGCGGGCCACGGCCGGAACGGCGTCCTGCTGGCGCCCCTCACCGGACGCATCGTCGCGGATGGGATCCTCGGGCGGGGCGCCCTGGAGGAGGCGGGCCGCCTCCATCCCGGTCGCTTCGCCCGCCATGCGGCGTGAGCGGCGCTGCGGCCGCGTCCCGCCGCGGCGCCATCGCGCGTATCCTGGCCCCCGATGCGCCTGCCCGAAGATGCGGTGGCCCGCCTGCTCGAGCGCTGGCCGGTGGGCCGCCTGGCCGTGACGCGCGCCGGGCGCGCACCCCTGGTGCTGCCCGTGGTCTTCGCCTCGGCCGCCGGCGCGCTCTGGTCGCCGATCGACGGCAAGCCGAAGTCCGGGGCCGCGCCGGCGCGCCTCGCGGCGCTGCGGGCGGCGCCGGCGGCGAGCCTGCTCCTCGACCACTACGACGCCGACTGGAGGCGCCTCTGGTGGCTGCGGGTGGAGGGCGAGGCCTCGGTGCTCGCCGCCCGGCCCGATCGTCTCCCCGCGCTCGCCGAGGTGGTGGCGGCGCTTCGTCGCAAGTACCCGCAGTACGCGAGCACGCCGCTCTTCGCCGGCGACCCCACCCTGCTGCGGATCGCGCCGCAACGCCTGGTGAGCTGGTGCGCGGGCGAGGAGGCCCTCGCGGCCGCACGCGCGGCGGCGGGGCCGGGAGGTCCGGAGGGCTCGTGAAGGAACGCGTCGCTTTCCTGTGTCTCGGGGCCATGGGCTGGCCGATGGCGGGTCATCTGGCGCGAGCGGGCCATACCGTGGTGGTGTGGAACCGCACGCCGTCGCGCGCCGAGGCCTGGTGCGCGGAGCACGGCGGCGCGCGCGCGGAGAGCCCGGCCGCCGCGGCGCGCGGCGCCCGCGTCGTGCTCTGCTGCACCGGCGACGATGCGGCGCTCCGCACGGTGGCCCTCGGACCGCAGGGGGCGTTCTCCGGCATGGAGCCGGGCAGCCTCTTCGTCGACCACACCACCGCTTCGCCCGCGATCGCGCGCGAGCTCGCCGCCGAGGCCGGGCGGCGCGGCTTCGCGGCACTCGACGCGCCGGTCTCGGGCGGCGAGGACGGCGCGCGCCGCGGCGCCCTCACCGTGATGGTCGGGGGCCCCGCCGAGGCGTACGCCGGCGCCGAGGCCCTGCTCCAGGCCTACGCGCGGAAGTGCTGCTGGATGGGGCCCGCCGGCGCCGGCCAGCTCACCAAGCTCGCCAACCAGATCTGCATCGCCGGGCTCCTGGAGGCGCTCGCCGAGGGGCTGCGCTTCGCCGAGGCCGCCGGCCTCGACCCCCGCCGCGTGGTGGAGGTGATCTCGCAGGGCGCCGCGCAGTCGTGGCAGATGGATCGGCGCGCCGGAACCATGATCGAGGGCCGCTTCGACTTCGGCTTCGCCGTGGACTGGATGCGCAAGGACCTCGGCATGGCGCTGGCCGAGGGGCGGCGCCTCGGGGTGGCGCTTCCCGCCACGGCGCTCGTGGACCGGCGCTACGCCGATCTACAGCGCCTCGGACACGGACGCAGCGACACCTCGAGCCTGATCGAGCTCCTGCGGCGCGGCGACGGCGCGACCTGACTCAGCGCGCGAGATCGAGGAGCATCGCCTCGCGCATCTCGGGAGGCGCGCCTCCGTCCAGCTCCCCGGCGAGGCTCCCGTCGCTGCGCCAGAAGCGCCAGTGTCCGACCGGGCGTCCCTGGTGCATCTCGCCTTCGGCGCGCGGGCGGCCGTTCTCGTGCCAGGTCCGGTGCGGGCCTTCGGCGAGCCCGCGCTGCGCCACCCAGACCGCGCGCGGCTCGCCGTTCGACCACCAGTCCTGCTGGGGACCCTCCGGCGCTCCCGCGCTCTCGGCGCCTTCGTGCCTGCGCTGGCCGTTCTCGTACCACTGAATGCGGTAGCCGCTCCCGTCCGAGCCGTAGACCTCCCAGCGCTCGAGGCGGCCGTTGCGATACCAGTCGAGCGCGAGGAAGCGGCCGTCGGCGAGCGGGTCGACGGTGGTGACGAGCGAGCCGTCGCGCCGCCAGTGTCGCAGCGGCGGGCGGTAGCCCTCGGGGGTGGCCTGGACCATCGACTCCAGGTGGCCGTTCGGGTACCAGGAGGTGAGCGTCCCCAGCACGAGGCTGCCCTCGCGCCAGCCGGCCCGCGCGAGGGTGCCGTTCGGATGCCAGAGGGCAAAGGGGCCGCGTGCGACACCGTCCGGCGTCTCACACCAGGCGCGGCGGGCGCCGCGCAGCTCCGCCTCGCGCTCGTGCGTGCCGGGCGGGCAGAAGCGGGCCGCCCGGGCGGGATCGGTGAGCGCCGTCACGGCAAGTGCGGCGAGCCACGCGCGCAGGCGACGCCGTCGGAGGGGGGACATGCGGGGCCTCCACCGGCGTCATCGACCGGCGGCCGCCGCTCCTGAAGGGCCGCGCCCACGCCCGAGCGCGGCGCCGCCGGCGGGTCTCAGTCCACGGGGCCGGGGGGCTCCAGGTCCTGCCGCGCCCCGTCGGCGTAGTCCACCTCGCGCAGCAGGCTCCCGTCGCTGCGCCAGCGGCGCCAGATGCCGACCTTGCGTCCGTCGACGAAGCTCCCCTCGCTGCGCAGGCGACCGTTCTCGTGGTAGAAGCGCGCCGGCCCGACGGCGCGTCCCGCTGCGAGGCGGTAGGCGTAGCGGAGGTTTCCGTTGGGCCACCAGGCGGTCCACGGCCCGTCGAGCTCGCCCTTCACGAAGGCGCCTTCCCGCTCGCGCTGCCCGTTCGGGTACCACCAGACGAAGTACTGGTGTCCGGCGCCATCGTCGCTGGACCAGCTCTGCGGCACGCCGTTCGAGTGCCACTGACGTGTGACGGTCCCGCCGTCCGGGGCCGCCTCCACGCTGGTGACGAGCTGGCCCTTGTCGTCCCACAGGAAGCTCGGCGGCAGCGAGCGGCCGTCGGGCGCCTCGCACCAGCGCTCCCGCGAGTCCGGATGGCGCTCTTCGCGCGGGGTCGTGCCGGGCGGGCAGGCGTCGGAAGGAGGAGCGTCCTGCGCCCGCGCGGCCGCGGCGCCGACCAGCGCCAGGGCCGCCAGCCCCGCCCGCAGCGCGCCGCGTGCGAGGGCCCGGATGCCGCGCCGCGCCGGGGCCTGGCTCCGGCTCACGAGGCCGCCGTCACCTCGACCGGGATGCCGTTCAGCACGGCGTTCCCCGACAGCGCGTCGAGCCGCGCCTCGTCGGTGAGCAGGTTCGAGCTCACGCCCGGCTTCTCGCCAGCGACACGAAGACGTGTCCCCGGAGCGTCGTGGCCGTGTCCGTGGGGCAGCGAGACCACCCCCGGCATCATCTCGTCCGTGACCCGGACGGACGCCACCACGGCACCGACGCGCGAGCGGACGCCGGCGCGCCCGCCGTCGCGCAGCCCGAGGCGCTCGGCATCGGAGGGGCTCACCAGCAGGGTGCAGCGCTCGGGGCCCTTGGCCAGCGCCGGCAGGTTGTGCATCCAGGAGTTGTTGGAGCGCAGGTGGCGGCGGCCGACCAGCACCAGCGATTCGCGGCGCGTGCGGTCGTCGAGCGCCTGGCGCAGGCGCGCCACGTCCTGCACCAGGAGCTCCGGCGCGAGCTCGATCCGCCCGCTCGCGGTGGCGAGGGCCGCCGGGAGGCGCGGCTCGAGGGGCCCGAGATCGACCCCGTGCTCCTCGGCGGCGAGCTTCGCCAGCGAGAGCCCCGGGGCCTCGTCGCGGAAGCGGTCGCCGTAGGGGCCGGCGCGCAGCATCAGGTCCAGGATGCGCTCGGGACCGCGCACCGGGCCGAGGCGCCGCCGTGCCTCCTCCGGGCTCAGGTCCGGGCAGCTCCGTCCTTCGCCCACCGTGGCGCCGAGCAGGTTCTCCAGCACCAGGTCGTCGATCGCCTCCAGGGTGGTGCCGTTCACCCGCGCGGCGAGCTCGAGCAGGATCTCCCACTGGGCCTTCGAGTCCGGCGGCGGCTCCAGCACTCGCGGCGTCCACTTCGCCACGTTGCGCACCGAGAGCGCCTGGAAGAAGAGATCGTAGTTCGTGCGCTCGAGGGGCGAGGTCGGAGGCAGGATCACGTCGGCGAAGCGGCTGGTCTCGTTCAGGTAGATGTCGACCGAGAGCACGAACTCGAGCGACTCCAGCGCCTTCGCCAGGCGCGTGCCGTTCGGCGTGGAGAGCACCGGGTTGCCCGCCACCGTCACCAGCGCGCGTACCCGGGCCTCGCCGGCGGAGTCGATCTCCTCGGCCAGGGCGGCCACCGGGAGCTCGCCCGCGAACTCCGGAAGCTCGCGCACCCGGCTGCGCCAGCGGCCGTAGGGCACGCGGCCGGCCTTGCGCGGGCGCTCCTCCGCCGGTCCCGTCGCGGGGCGCGGGAACATCGCGCCGCCCGGTCGGTCGAGGTTGCCCGTGAGGACGTTCAGCACGTCGACGAGCCAGCTCGCGAGGGTGCCGAACTCCTGGGTGCAGGTGCCGATGCGGCCGTAGCAGACCGCGCGCTCGGCGCCGGCGAACTCGCGGGCCAGGCTGCGCACCGCCTCGGGCTCGATCCCCGTGACGGGCGCCGTCGCCTCCGGCGCGAACTCGCGCGCCAGCGCGCGCACTTCGTCCACCCCTTGGGTGAGCTCGGCCAGGCGTCCGAGCCGTACCAGGCCCTCGTCGAAGAGCACGTGCACCAGCGAGAACAGCAGGAAAGCGTCGCTCCCGGGGCGGATGAAGAGATGCCGGTCGGCGATGCGCGCGGTCTCGCTGCGTCTCGGGTCCACCACCACCAGCCGCCCGCCCCGCTGGCGCAGGGAGCGGAGACGCTCCGGCATGTCGGGCGCCGTCATCAGGCTCCCGTTGGAGGCCAGGGGATTCGCGCCGAGCACGAGCAGGAACGAGGTGCGATCGATGTCCGGCACCGCGAAGGAGGCCGGTGTACCGAAGAGGAGGCAGGAGGCCACGCTCTTCGGGAGCTGATCCACGCTGGTGGCGGAGAAGCGCCAGCGGGTCCCGAGCGCCCGCTGGAAGGCCGGCATGTAGATCGCCGAGCCGAGATCGTGGGCGTTCGGGTTGCCGAGGTAGGTGGCGATGGCGTCCGGCCCGTGGGCATCGCGCAGCTCGCGCAGGCGCTCCGCCGCGAAGCCGAGGGCCTCCTCCCAGGACACCTCTTCGAAGCGGCCTCCCCGCCGGCGCAGCGGGCGGCGCAGCCGATCGGGGTCCTCCTGCAGGCCCTTCAGCCCGTAGGCCTTGGGGCAGAGGTACCCCCGGCTGAACGGATCCGCGGGGTCGCCCTTGATCGTGAGGACGCGGCCGGCGCTGCGGTCCACCTCCACGGTGATGCCGCACTTCGCCTCGCAGAGCGGACAGGTGCGATGGAAGCGCCGGAGCGAGACCGGTTCGGCGGCGGACATGGGCGGGTCCTCCTGATGCGGCCGGAGGATAACGCGCCGGGGCACGGATTGAACGACGTTCGGATGGCGTCCCTAAACGCTCCCGCCAGCCGCGCCGATAGACCGGGACATGCATCCCGCCGTACCCCAGGCCGCGGCGACCCTGGCGTTCGCGAGCGCGCTCGCCCTCTCGATGGGGCTGCGGCGCGAGCACTGGTCCGTCCATCGCTACCTGCTCGGCATCCTCGCCGGCCTGGTGATCTGGACGGTGGGCGCCTTGGTCCGCTTCGGCAGCGGGGACGAGGCCGGCCTGATCCTCGGCTGGCGGCTGCTCTTCGCCGGAGTCGGGCTGGTGGGGCCGCTCTGGGTCCTGCTCGCCGCGCGCTACGCCAGGGTGGAGCCGCTGCGCCGACACCCCGCGCTCGGCGCCCTGATCTTCGTCCCTCTCGGGCTGTCCTACGCCGCTCTGTGGAGCAACGACCTGCACCACCTCTTCGCCCGCGGGACCTCCCGGGCCCTGCTGGCCCAGGGGGTGCGCGCCTGGGCCGGCCCCTTCTTCTGGCTCTTCGTCGGCTGGAGCCACGCCTGCATCGTCGGCGCGTGCCTGCTCTACGGCTGGGCCGCGCTGCGCGCCGGCACCGTCCGGGAGCGCCGCCGCGCGGAAGTGTTGACCGCGGCCGCCGGGCTGCCGGCGCTCTCGAACGCGCTCTACCTCCTGCACCTGCTTCCGCTGCCCTACGACCCCACTCCCGTCGCCCTCGCCGTCTCCTGCATGCTGCTCTCCGCCTCGCTGAGCGGGATCCATCGGACGGAGGCTCTGCCGCTGGCACGACGCGACGTGATCGAGCACCTGCGCGACGGCGTGCTGGTGGCCGACGCGGAGGGGCGGGTCGTGGACGCGAACCCCGCCGCCGAGCGCCTGCTCGGGGCTCGCGCCGCGGGCCTGCGCGAGCGGCCGCTCGCCGCCGTGCTCTCCCCGCTGGTGGAGATCGCGGGCGTGCAGGCCGAGGCCTCGCTTCGTGCCGCGCTCGTCGATCCCGCGTCTCCGGCGCAGCTCGAGCTCGAGACCCGCGACGGCCGCGGCCTCGAGCTGCGGGTGGCGCGGGTGAGCGGGGCCGGCGGGGAGCCTTCGGGCGGCTTCGTGCTGCTGCGCGACCGCACGGAGGAGCGACGCTACGAGCGCCTGGCGCGGCGCAGCCAGCGCCTCGAGACCACCAGCGCGCTCGCGGCCGGGATCGCCCACGAGGTGAACAATCCCCTGGCCTTCGTGCGGGCGAACCTGAACCACCTGGCGCGCCTGGCGCATCTCGTGGAGGAGCGGCGCGGGGCGCTCGCGCCCGACGCTGCCGAGGAGCTGGGGGAGCTCCCGCAGGTGGTGGCCGAGACCCTGGAGGGCGTGCGGCGCATCGGACAGATCGTGAGCGGGCTCGGCCGGCTGGCCCACGCACCCGCCGACCCGCCCGCCGAGCTCGAGCTGAACGCGCTGGTGGCGGA
>Ga0316628_100004875_pt1 | contig 10635 bp, 12 predicted proteins | sample OWC_Aug_M2_C1_D5_FD_207648 | JGI IMG/M metagenome (GOLD analysis project Ga0316628, IMG submission 207648) | Wetland soil microbial communities from Old Woman Creek delta, Ohio, United States - OWC_Aug_M2_C1_D5_C | ecosystem: Environmental > Terrestrial > Soil > Wetlands | place: USA: Ohio... | reverse complement strand
AAGGGGTATTGTAAAGGAGGGTGTTGGGGCGGGTGGGGCTTCGATTGCGGCGATGGCTACGACGGGTGGTGCAGTGACAAAGGATATGTTATTCCGTGAGATTGAGCATAGTTATGCTGTTTTGATGGGCGCGTCGTGATCTTAGCGATGTTGAAAGAGCTAAAGAACCTCCTGTCTTTTCTAACTATTCTTCCATTTCGTATGGATGAAGACATTTTGGTTGACTCAGCACGTTTCATGTTTGTTTTTCCTTTAATCGGCGCTCTCCTTGGATCCTTAGCGGGCTTGTTCGGCTGGTTTGCTACTTTGTTCCTTCCGAGCTTGGTTGTTGGCGGTTTGGCTTTGAGTGTTTTGTTATTACTAACTGGTCTTCATCACACGGATGGACTGTTAGATTTTGGAGACGGGGTCATGGCTCATGGCTCTTCTGAGCGAAAAATCGAAGTTATGCATGACCAGTTGACGGGAACGGGCGGCTTAACATTGGGTATCATGACATACTTTGTCTCTGCGTTTTGCGTTGCCGAATTGGTTGCCCCAACTTCTATTGGTGAAATTCCAATTATCATATCAAGTTTGGTGGTAGCTGAGGTCTCTGCTAAGCTATCTATGGTTGTGGCGGCTTGGGCAGGGCGAACAGTGCATCAAGGGATGAACACTCTCTTCTTGACTGCTATGCATGGTAGCAAGGGTAATTTGCGCTTGGTTGCAGCTTTGGTTATTTCGTTTGGAATTGCCGTGCCTTTGTTGTGGTTGGCGGGTGCGGTTGCAGTCTTGGTGGCCGTCATCACGGGTTTAGTCATGGTCGGAGTTTCTCACCGAAGTTTTAATGGTGTTACTGGCGATGTTTTTGGGGCGACAAACGAGCTTTCCCGATTGGTATCTCTTATTGCTTTATTGGCGGTCATTCGATGGGTGTAACAGCAATTGTCATGGCTGGCGGAAAAGGCACGCGAATGGGGGTTTCGGAGGAGAAACCGCTCCTTCGCGTAGGTGGCAAGCCTATCATAGAGATTGTTCTGCAATCACTGTTGTCTGCTAAGCATATTGAGAGTATTGTTGTGGCGATCAGCCAAACTACGCCAAAAACTCGAACGTTTGCTTCGCAGTTTCCCGTTAAAGTTGTTGTAACTCCCGGAAACGGCTACATCGAGGATATGCAGTTTGTGGTAAAACAGCTTCACTTGGGGAAAGTCTTGACGGTTGCAGCTGATCTCCCTTTAATCACGGCGAAGGTTATCGACGAAATCGTCGTGCATTATGAAAAATGTGGTAAACCAGCTTTGGCTGTCGTGGCGCCATTAGGGCTAAAGGTGAAGCTGGGAATAAGTTCGGAGTACGTATTTGACCTCAATGGCAACAAAGTTGTTCCTGTTGGCATAAACGCGATAGACGGAAGAAAAATCAACGACTACGAGCTTGAACAAGAAATTTTTCTTATGGACAGACAAGAGATAGCGGTTAACATAAACACGCCTAGCGAACTAGATTTAGCCAAGAGACTTCTAAAAGACTCGGTAAGTTTCTGTGATTCTTAAACATAGTCTTCCATTGATCTTTGCTTCGAAGTGGCTCAATTTGAATCTCACAACATCTCCATACGCTTTTGACTTAATTTTGAATAACTGTTTTATACCCCTCAGTCGATTTGAGGTATCTTAAACTTAAGGCGTAAGTGGCAGATCTATGAAAACAAAAGCAACTTTTATCACGTTATTGATAGTTTTATCCTTGAGCTTAGCAGTAATTCCAAATGTACACAGCCAACCGGAAAACATCAAGGTTGTGAATTACAGTTGGTACATAGACTCATTAGGCTTTTTTGTGGTAGTTGGTGAGATACAAAACACTGGCTCCAACACAGTACAACAGGTAGGTATCAGCGGAACCGTGTACAGCGTCGACGGAGCAGCCTTATCAGATTCATACACTCAAGCCTATGTAAAATACCTCGTCCCACAACAGAAGGCAGTCTTCTACATGGAGTTTTCCCCAACCAACGATGCCACCGGCGAGACATGGATTTACTTAGCAATCGATCATGTCGATTTTGCAGTTATTGAAGCAAACGAAACAAGCAGCTACCAATATCCCGATCTAACGGTAAAGACCAGCTCAGCGGCAATTGGCTCATCTCAAAATGATCAAGGTGTCTACTGGGTAAGTGGCACTGTTCAAAACACAGGTAATCAGACAGCCAAGAACATCCGAGTCATAGGAAGCTTCTATAACGCATCAGGCACTGTGATCGCAATGGGATATACCGATCCCATCACTATATTGAACCCTTCGCAGACTGCATCATTCAAAGTTGGTGCGTTTGACCTGAATCAGTCTGCGGTACCCTCCGATCTTAAAATCGCGAGTTACTCACTTCTAATACAGACAGAAGAGCCAATCCTCTCAGGAACTCCGCCTCCAGCATCTACCACTAATCAAACCGATACTTCACCATCATCCACAGAACCCTCGGGCACCAATCCCACAAACTCTGATTCCACGCCATGGTCAACCTACGCAATAGTAGCTGTAGTGGTTGTTTTCGCAGTTGTCGGATCTGTATCGTTGTTTAGATATCGAAAATCTCAAGCTGAAAAGAAACGCCAAGTCCAACTTCAGAGAAAACCCCGAACTGGTAAGAAAAAGCGATAAGTAAACCGGTAGGTTGCTAAAGAAAAATTGCCGAATTCCAAACGGCAATGTTGTGCAAAAGCGAAGGAAATCCAGAAAAGCCTGCAAAAGGCTATTCTCTGGAAGCTTGCGTCGTTGTCATCTTCTTGACGAATTCCCTGATGTCTTCAGGTGTCCCATAGGCAATTATGTGCCCATCTTTCTCTATTTTAAGCGAGAGGCTTGATTCCTCAGCCAATTGCTTGAGCTTCTCAGCTGGCAAGCTTACCATAGGCATGACGCGAACCCATTTTTGGTGACGGGGCAAACCTGGGATAAACCGCGGCTCTCCTTTTGTCGTCGGCTCTCCACAACTACATGACCCGATTGTGGCTTCATCCAGTCGCCTGAGCCATTCATCGATGCGATCAGGCGCAAATTGTTTCTGTGCTTCAGTGATAAGGTAGCTCTCAACATTTCTAAGATATTCTTCAGTCTGCGGGACCATCTCACCCTTCCCAGCATCAGCATCCATCAACATAATCATTGTTTTCGCGGCTTTCAAGTCCGTCATGACCGTCGTAGGAACGGTTAAGCCTTTTTTCCGTAATTCTACAACAATCTCTTCGAGAATCTTCCAATTTTCCGCGTATCCCATTGACGGCAACGCCTCAACTCAATTGTGGATTAACGGTTATAAAAGATTCTCATTCGACTTAATCTATCATACGCTAAAGGTTAAGGACACGCCAAAGAGTCCTCGGATTTACAGAAATTGCAGCTTTCAATGTTAACACTTGGATCGAAGGCTTTGTGAATATTGCATAGATATCCCTTAGATCGTATGGTCCTGCAGATTTCGCAAAAAGAAGTGAGCCTGGCGGGGTAGCTTGGGTTTCCATTAACGAGAAAATCCGCATGCTTTGCCACAAGGGATTTGATTTCAACATCATCTTCCAAATTGATCGAGTTGCCGCGCATTTTCTGCTGGTACAGGCTTACCGCGGGTTGGCTGATTCCTAAAAGTCTTGCTGTCTCTGCTTGGTTTAGGTTGTGTCTATTCATGAGCTCGGTTGCTACCATCGCGCGGACAGAAGGCAGAGCAATTTTCACTGCTACTTCACAAGGGGTCAGCATATCGTGTAACGCCTATTCCTGATTTGTTATGAAGGTGTACATATAGTTTATTACTATTGTAATCCAGAGAACTCTCGACTACTATCGAGAAGATGGTTATTTCTCAAGTTTTCGTTCGTTTGTATAAGCTTTCTAGAACGCTGCAAGTATCAGCGGCTTTTGAAGGCGACTCTGACCAATCAGCCGGTCAATTGACTTTTGCTCTTTTGTTTTACTATTTTTCCTCGGTTGTTTTCATTGTCTGCGCCATTCTCGGCGCCTTCGAACTCGTCTTCGGCGACAATAATTCTCCTACGAGTTTGTATTGACGCTCGTAGATATGGCAGTTTTTTGAGTGGAAAATCAGTTTTCCGGTTTCAAGAGTCAAGTCTCCGCGGCTATTAATCTCCTTAACAAAAGCTTCGTTGAAAAGTTGTAATCCAGCGATATTTGCTGGCAATCCAGCATATGCATCCCACGATCTGAAATAGCATGTTAGATGCATTTTTCCGTCTAGAATTTCTGTGTCGATGAGACTTAAGCATGGTGGCTCATGGCGTTCTTTGCCGCGAAATTTCTTTATATCTTCTGGAAGTCTTACTGCGAGTGTCACTTGCCTATCCCGCTGCTCTTGCAGGTAACGCTTCACCGCTTCCTCCACTTGGTCTACAGGTTCTCTCAACCTGCTTCCATACGTGTATGTTTCATCTTGCTTCTCACCACACCACAAATAGGTCAGCGCATACCACTGCACGTATTTCATGTCACACGGCGCCTTGTCGCTGACGAGCGGCCTATTCTCAGGATGAGATATCTCGATTGTAAGGTTGAGTTTCTTTGTTTCCGTTGTCTCTGACCCATAGCCAACCCTGAAAACGTCACCTTCACTCCAAATATGATTAAGCACTTGAAACCAGGCGTCCGGGCAATCAAATGCAGTTATCTTGACATGTTTCAAAGTCTTTACTCACAGCTGAATACTTTGGTAAATACTCTGAGTAACTTGATTGTTCCGGAGATATAAGACTGGTGCAGAAATATCCGGAGGGTTGAAAACAAAAAGAAAAAGAGGTTTTGTTGGCTTAGTACGGGGGCATTCCGCCCATGCCCATACCGCCCATGCCACCCATGCCGCCGCCCATACCTCCAGGAGGCATAGGTGGACCTTTCTCGCCGCCTTTAACCGCGATTAAATCGTCGATTTTTAATATCATATTTGCGGCTTCGGTGGCTGACTTGATGACTTGTTGCTTGACCCGCAGTGGTTCAAGCACTTGCAGTTCCAGCATGTTCTTGATCTTTCCAGTGGTGACCTCGATCCCGAAGTATTTGTTTTCTGGATCTTCATGCTTAGCTCTGAGGGCTACCATAATGTCGATAGGGTCTAATCCTGCATTCTCTGCCAGCGTCAAAGGAATTGCCTCAACAGCCTCAGCGAAGGCTTCCACCGCCAGCTGTTCGCGTCCACCGACTTTGGCCGCATAGCTTCTCAGGTTCTTAGCGATTTCTTCTTCTGGTGCGCCTCCGCCTGCAACGATTTTTCCGTCCTCGACTGCGTTCCTGACCACACTCAAACCATCATGTAATGAACGCTCAGCTTCATCGATGAGATGGCTTGATGCTCCTCTAATGACTATAGTTACTGCTTTCGGGTTCTTGCATTCTCGTACGTAGAGAAGTTTGTCATCGCCAATTTTGACTTCCTCTACGATCTTCGATTTCCCTAAGACGTCGGCACTAAGGTCTTTAACGCTGGCGAGTATTTTTCCTCCCGTTGCTCTGGCGAGTTTTTCCATGTCGCTGCTGCTCACGCTCTTGATTGCCATTACGCCTTTCTTGCTCAGGAAGTGTAATGCCATGTCGTCAATGCCTTTCTCACAGAAAACTACATTCGCGCCGGCCTTGGATATTGCATCTGCCATTTCTTTTAGCATTCGTTCCTCTTCGTCTAGGAAGAGTTGCATCTGTTCTGGGCTCTCTATGTTTATTTTTGCATCGAACTCAGTTTTCTCAATCTCCAACTTCTCACTGAGCAAAGCGATTTTTGCGTTCTCGACGTATTTTGGCATTTGCGAGCTAGCAACTTCTTTGTCTATGACCATGCCTTTCACGAGTTCTGTTTCATCCAAGCTTTTTCCGTGTTTCTTGACGACTTTTATCAGATCTATGTCCGCAGTTATTTTGCCATTCACTTCTTCCGCCACCTGTTTCACAGCTTCGACAATGATTTTCGCGAAGTGATCCTCGGCAACGTTTATTCCTTTACTTGCCAAAGATGTTACAGCAACTATCCGCAAAGTTTTGTCATCGTTGATCGAAATGGGGATCGCAATTCTTTCCAAGATTTCCTGTGCCTTGTCGCTGGCTTTCTTGTAGCCTTCAATGATAATGATTGGATGGACGTTTTTGTCCAGGAGACCTTCTGCTTTCGATAAGAGTTCCCCTGCTAAAATTACTGCGGTCGTTGTTCCATCGCCGACCTCATTGTCCTGTGCTTTAGCAACCTCCACAAGCATCTTCGCCGCAGGATGTTGAACGTCAAGTTCTTTCAGTATTGTAGCGCCGTCATTGGTTATCGCTACATCTCCAAAGCTGGTGACCAGCATCTTATCCATTCCACATGGACCCAACGTGGATTTTACGGCCTCAGCTACTATCTTCGCAGCCATTATGTTGTTCTTTTGAGCTTCGCGCCCGGTTGTTCTGCCGGTGCCTTCTTTTAACACTATAACTGGAACGGTTCCTCCACCTGTAGACATTTATTTTTCACCAATTTCCTGTTTTGTACAATAGTTCGAATTCTAAACGGAACAATTAACCCGCAAATATAAGCATTTTCCCAACAATTACGGCACAGCTACCGTCCTATTCATGCTTCTGATAGGCTTTGACAATATTGTAACCTGAGGCTTTCCGAAGCCTGTTCATCACCGCAAGACCCAAGCCATCCGCAGGCAAACCTTCAGCGATTATCACATCGACACCTTCCGTGTCAAACTCTCTCAAAAGTCGGAACAAGTTTTGGGCAACAGCCTCCAGGTTGAAACGGCTTCCAAGCGATTTTACCGTAACTCCGCTATATCTCGCGGCAGTTTCGTCGGTTGCCAAAATAGCGACTCCACGGCCCTTCTCGCCATAGTCTCTCAGCATCTCCTTGATCTTTTCAACGACTGCTAAAATGTCGCCCTCCACAAGAATCAGTTCTGCCTTTGGCGCATAATGTTTATGCTTCATACCAGGCGAGCGTATTTCGGCAAAAGCGATTTCTTTCTCGGCTGCAACGAACGGGTGAAGCACCACTTCAGAAAGAACCTTCCGCAAAGACTCAAAGGTTACTCCTCCTGGACGAAGAACTTGAGGTGGGTAAACACTCAGGTCAAGAACAGTTGATTCCACGCCCACATGAGTTGATCCACCGTCCAGAATCGCATCAATTCTTCCATTCAAGTCACAGAAAACATGCTTCGCGTTTGTTGGGCTGGGTCTTCCTGCCAAGTTCGCGCTGGGCGCAGCTATGGGAACCTCACTTTCTCTAATCAATTCTAGAGCGACCTCGAGCTTCGGCATTCGGATAGCTACGGTTTCCAACCCCGCAACCGTTAAATCAGGAACAGCTTCCGACCTTTTTAGAACCAAGGTCAATGGTCCTGGCCAGAAACACTTCATCAACAATTCTGCCTCAGCGGGAACACAGCGTGCAAGCCTGTAAACATCCTCTTTATTTGCTACGTGAATTATTGGCGGATTATCCAAGGGGCGTTTTTTCGCTTCAAAAAGCGATGCAACTGCTTTGGGGTTGAGAGCGTCAGCGCCCAAGCCATAGACAGTTTCTGTAGGGAACGCCGCAAGTCCACCTTTCCTTATGATTTCAGCTGCGATAAGCACTATCTCTTTCTCTGGCTTGTCTGGGTTAACCTTGAGCATAACAGTCTTCTTCATTCGGGTCCTTCCTCTACTTGTTATGTTTCAAAACAACAGATGTTTCCACTTGTCGTTCCGGAATGTTCCAGTATTTTCGCAATAGCCTGTTCTTCTTAGTTTTCGACACGAGTCTGAACCTGTGTTTCTCGTAGAAACGTATTGCCCACCATGCAGCTTCCCATGTGCCAGCCAAGATTTCACTGGTTTTGGCTATCTTCAAAAGGTGATTCAGTAATTTCTCCCCAATCCCTTTTCTTTGATAGCTTGCAAGAACGTATGAATGCCTGATCAGAGTAACATCATCGACCTTCTGAATTCCCATAACACCGAGTAAACGATCATGTTCTTTCAACCCATAGAATCTTACTCCTTCTTCAATCTCTTTTTTCAGTTCTTCAGACGACATATAGGGCACCTTCCACCTGTCTTCAGGGATGACACCTTTGTACGCTTGAGCCCCATCATTAATGATCGCTAGAATCTGTTTAAAATCAGATGGACATAACCGACTGATCATGGAATTCCGCCATGAACCGCAACTTGGAGAGGCAAGTTCAGGTTCTTGTCGTTTCTCTTTCTTTTTCGCTTGCCTCTTCCTTTTTCATCACTTTTTCGATCAAATGCATGAAGTATGCTTGAGCCTGCATCTCGCTCAGCTTTTCAAGATAAACTGAGACAAGCGCGATTTTCCCCTTCATCGCAGCAACCGATTCAGCAAACATGCGTGCGGAAATAGCGTTCTTATCGCCCAAAAGCACCGATGAAGAAACAGGTCCAAGCAAGTCCTTAGGTTTAGGAACAGCAATTGCCAAGGTTCCAAGTTTGTCCTCTCGCTCGCTGAGCAGGATTAGACAGCAGTTTTTTGCTTCAATGTAGATCGCGAGGAAACGCGTGTCCTGCTCAAAAAGTTCTTCTTTTATTACTTGGGCACGTTCGGTTTTAGCAGCTTCCAGCGCTTTGTCCCAGTGTTCCATAGCATCACTGGCTGTTTTATGCGTTGACTGCTTAAAAAGACTTCACAAGCTCATTTAGTAAATCCTTTGCTTCCCTAGCGAATAGACTATTCCACTTAGAGCTCGTCCAGAACTTGCCTCAGTTTGAACCACACAGTTAGGCCAACAACCGAGGTCACTGAAACTGCAACTGCAATTGATATCCACAGTACGTTCGTGGCAAGGAAATAGTTTACCCCTGGTCTAAAAGGTTCGCTAGTCGTCGTGAAAATCCATGAAACCCGCTCATTCAAAATTGTCACCGAAACATTGTATGTCGTAGAGGGCTGCAAGAGCCTCGAAGGGTAGAAAATGTTTAGATAGGTCAAAGGACTGGTCGCTTCGCTATAGACTCTGCCGATAGGTACTTTCGGAGTTAGGTGCAAGTCATTTAAGGCTGCTGACGCCACGGCTTCCACAGTGATTGCTGTGTCAAGAGGAATATTTGTAGAGTTGGGAGGCGGTCCCAAAGCAATATCCATACTTGGGAGTTGCGGATCGTAGCTAGAAGGCATGGAGTGTCCAGACTGAGTGAAAAAAATCGATAAGTAAACGGCAAGGAATGAGATTGCGAAGACTGAGGCTAGAACAAATAGCATGCGGCCTTTCTTCGGGGTTCCCAATACTATTTCCTCTGAATGCGTAAATCGCCCTAATCGGTATTGATTTTCTTAGTATTTAATTCTAAAATCCAAAACAAAATCTCGGGTAATTGATCCTATTGATGAACCATGTAGCAATGGCTATTCCAGTTACTTTTCGTTTAGTTCTCAAGATGTATTTATAGCCAACTGAGATCACTCTTATGAAACCTGAAATGGAATGGATCAACAACGTGAAAGACGAAAATGCTGCAAAAATCCTGCAAATACTGAAGAGAACCTTTTCATTGCCAACTTGGACGAAGCACAGACGTGACTCATTCGAAACGCTTGTGATGGCAATTATATCGCAAAATACCACGGACCTCAACACCGCAAAAGCTTTCGAACAACTCTCGAATGGCTTCGAAATAACTCCCGAAGTCCTAGCGAAAGCCAGCCTTAGCCAAATTCAAAATGCTATCCGGCCGGCAGGATTGTACAGGAGTAAATCACACTCAATAAAGAACGCAGCAGTGACAATTCTTGAAAAATGGCACGGAACCCTGCAGCCAATTTTGTCGTCGCCCATCGAAGAAGCAAGAAGAACCCTCATGCAATTTCAGGGCATAGGGCCTAAGACAGCTGACGTTGTCCTGCTCTTCGCTGGAAAAAGGCCCACCGTTCCCATCGATACTCACGTAAAACGTGTTGCTACACGCTTAGGCTTTGCTCCATTCTACGGCAGTTATGAGATTGTTCGCGCGAAACTTGAAACGTTATTCGCCTCGAAAGACTATCTGAATGTACACCTGCTGTTAATTGCGCACGGAAGAAAAACCTGCAAGGCAAGACACCCAGTCTGCAATAAATGCGAAGTCAGTGTGTACTGTCCAACAAAAGGGCAATGGGGATGAATTATGGATTCGCTGCCGAAAGAAGTCGCTGCCTTCTTCCCTTATGAAACCGTCAGACCTTATCAGAACCAATTTATTGACACTGTTTTCAACGCTGTTGAAAATCGTCACTCGGTTCTAATCGAGGGCAGCAATGGCTTAGGCAAAACAATTTCCGCATTATCCGCATGCCTTCCAATTGCTGTCAAGAAAAACCTGAAAATACTCTACGTGGCTCGCACGCACAGGCAGCATGACCGGGTCATAGAAGAACTCAAAGGAGTCTGCAAAAAACAATCCATCTCAGGAATATCTCTACGCGGACGAAACGAAATGTGCCTCAACTTCACTGCATCAAGACATAGCTTGGACGCCAAATCGATGAGCGAAGTCTGCGAGATGCTAAAAACCAAAGACCGATGTCCCTTCTATACGAACATGGAGGCTTTTTCAGAGGATTTTATGGAGGTTAAGGAGCAAATTATTTCAAGTCCACACAAGGCTTCGGAAATCATCAAG
>Ga0316628_100004873_pt1 | contig 10638 bp, 9 predicted proteins | sample OWC_Aug_M2_C1_D5_FD_207648 | JGI IMG/M metagenome (GOLD analysis project Ga0316628, IMG submission 207648) | Wetland soil microbial communities from Old Woman Creek delta, Ohio, United States - OWC_Aug_M2_C1_D5_C | ecosystem: Environmental > Terrestrial > Soil > Wetlands | place: USA: Ohio... | reverse complement strand
CGTCGTCGGTGGTCACGTGCACTTCGTCGCTGATGGCCTTCATCTCCTCTTCGAGGATGAGCAGGTCCTTGGAGCGGGCCCCGATGATCGAAATCACCCGGTTGCCGGCTTCGTGGAAGGCGCGGGCGATGGGATAGATCGGCGCCACGCCAACCCCGCCGCCGATGCAGACAACGGTGCCGAACTTCTCGACGTGACTGGCGTGGCCGAGGGGACCGACCACGTCCAAAATCGCCTCCCCCTTTTGGAAGCGGCCCAGCTTCTTGGTGCCGACGCCGACCTCCTGGAAGATGACGGTGATGAATCCCTTTTCGCGGTCGAAATCGACCACGGTCAGGGGAATGCGCTCCGCGTAATCGTCGGCGCGCAGCACGACGAACTGGCCCGGCTTCACCTTGCGGGCGATGGCCGGAGTGTGCAATTTGAACAGCATCAGCGTGGGGGCCAGCTGCCGGCGTTCGACTATCTCGTTCTGCTTGGGCTCGGTCCCTGGCGTCTCTTGCGGCTGGATGACTTTTTCTTCAAACATCAATGGTCCTCCTGAATGGGAAAGGATATGGTGAATGCAGTGCCTTCGTTCAGGCGGCTGTCCACGGCGATGCGCCCGAAATTGGCCTCGACGATGCGCCGGACGATGGCCAGGCCGAGACCGGTGCCGGTGATGTACTGGGTTTCCGAGCGCTGGACGCGGAAAAATTCCTCGAACAGATGCGGCAGGTCTTCGGAGGCTATGCCGATGCCCGTGTCGGCTATGCGGATGACCAGTGTCGGCCCTTCGGCCTTCAAGCCAACGGCGATTTTCCCCCCTTCAACGTTGTACTTGACGGCATTGGCGATCAGGTTGGTCAGCAGCAACTCGATTTCGGAGCGATCGGCCTCGATGCGCGGTAGCCCTTCCGGTATGTGCTCCTCGATGGTCAGGCGCCTGCCGGCGGCTTGGCTTTTGAACAGTTCGAGCGTGGCGCGCGCCAAGGGGGCGACATCGAGCCGCTCTTTGCGGCGCACGAAACTGCGGCTTTCCAGCTTGGCAACGTGCAGCAGGTCGTTGACCAGCTCCGTTAACGCCTGCGTGCGCTGCAGCGAGCGCTCGAGCATCTGGCGATTGAAGGCCGGATCATTGCCGGCAGCGCTGGAGAGGTAGGCGCTGAGGTAGCCGGCGATAGCCCCCAGGGGGGCGCGCAACTCATGGGCGACCATGTTGACGAACTGCGACTTCAGGCGGTCGATCTCTTTCTGCTGGGTGATATCGCGCAGGATCGACACCACGCCCAATGCTTCGGCGTTCTCGTCGCGGATGACCGAGACGTTGGCCATCAGGGTGCGCCGGTCGGACCCGCCGGTCTCGATCTCCTGAGACAGAGTGGTGAACTGCGCGGATTCCGGTGCCAGGGCGCGGGCCATCACCTCCAGCAAAGCGGCCTGAGGAACGGCTTCGGATACGGGACGGCCCGCCTGTATGGCATCGCCCAGGTCCAACATGCGTACCGAGGCCGGATTCCACAATGCGATCTGGCGGTCGCGGTTGGTGACCAGCACGCCGTCGGCCATGGAGTTGACGATGGTGCGCAGCTTGGAGCGCTCGCCGGCCACCTCGAGCAGACGGCGGTCGCGCTCGGCCAGGAGTTGGGCCGTCTGCAGGCTGAGCCGCCGTTTCTCCAGGCCGCGGTTGACCACGGCCAGCAGCTGATCGGGTGTGAAGGGTTTGGGCACGTAATCGTACGCGCCGCGTTTCATGGCGTCCACGGCCGTCTCGATGGTGGCAAACCCGGTGATGACGATCATGACGATTTCGGGAGCGAGCGCATGCACCCGCTCCATGAGCTCCAGGCCGCCCATGACCGGCATCATCAAATCCACCAGCAGCAGGTCGAACGCCCCGGCCTCCACTTTGGCCAGGCCCTCCTGGCCGTCGACGGCCACCTCCACGCGGAAGCCTTCGGCCTCGAAGATGCGCCGGCAACCTTCGCGGATGCCACGCTCGTCGTCCACGACCAGGATGTGGGGCGTTTCGGCCATCGGGCTCCTTCTATTCGCCCTCTTGACGGGCGCGTTCGAGCAGGGCGCGGATCCGCTTCAGCAATTCCTCGGGCATGATCGGCTTGGCCGCATAGTCGTCGGTGCGCATCCAATACCCGTCTTCGTTCTGGGAAAATTCGGTGCCGGTAGCCTGGCCCACAGCGGTGAGCAACAGGATGGGAATGCGCTTGAAGGCGGGATCGGCCTTGGCGCTCTTGCTGAAGGCGAAGCCGCTGTCATGTTTTTCCATCATCAAGTCCAGGACGATTAGGTCGGGCATCTCCACGCGCAGCTTGTCGAGCCCTTCCCGGGCCGAGAAGGCGGCCGCCACTTCATAGCCGTTGTTCTCCAGGACCGCCCGGTTCAGGTTGATGAAGTCGACGTCGTTGTCGACCAACAGGATCTTGGTTTTCTTGGGCATGGTTTATTTCCCCTTGTGCGTGTTTTTCGCACGCGCAGCGTTTTTTCCATTCGTTTCACTAACCGCCCCGGCAGCATTGGCAGCGGTGGGCAGGCGCACGGTGAAGACGCTACCCTTGCCGATCTCCGTCTCCACCTCGATCTTGCCTTGATGCCGTTCCACGATGCCGTAGGAAATCGACAGGCCCAATCCCGTCCCTTTCTCCTTGGTGGTGAAGAAGGGGTCGAAAATTTTCTTCATCACTTCGGGCGGGATTCCCGGTCCGTTGTCGGCGATACGAACCAACACGTCCTGGCGCCCCGGATCCACGGCCGTGCGCACGGAGAGCTCGCCGTGCCCCTCCATGGCCTGGGCGGCGTTGAGGATGATATTGAAAAAAACCTGCTTGAGCTGCATTTCGTCGGCAAAGATGGTCGGCAGGTCGGGTTGGAATTCCTTGTCCACCTTGATGTTGTGGAAGAGCGGCTGGTTGATGACCAGGCCGAGGACGTCCTCCAGTACGGTGTTGATCTGGGTCGGCCCCGGCTGCAGCTTGTTTTCACGGGCGAAGCTGAGCAGCCCCTGCACGATCTCTTTGGCGCGGTTGGTCTCGGCGATGATGGTCTGCAGGTCTTCGCGACGCGGATCGCCTTCGGGAAGCTGCTTGAGCAGCAAATGGGAGAAAATGGTGATGGAGCCCAGCGGATTGTTGATCTCGTGGGCGATGCCCGCGGCCAGCTGGCCCAGCGAGGCCATCTTTTCGGTGCGGATCAGCTGGGACTGGGCCTGCTCCAACTCCTGGTGGGAGAGTTGCAGGGCCTGATGGGATTTTTCCAGCCGGTGGTAGATCTCCTTGCTCTGGTCGAGGAGATGCGGCAGGCACATCTCGATTTCGGCCAACCCTTGCGCGACCGCCACGGCCTTGGCGCGGCAGGTGGGATAGCCGCAGGAACGGCAGTCCAGGTTGCGGTCGGGGTAGGTCTTGTCCATCCGCTGCAGGATCTTCTGGATCTCCTCTTCTTTGGGAACGGCCAGGTTCTGGACCATGGGATGGAACTTGCGACCCAGGGGGATCTCTTTGTAGGAGGCCAGCTCCCGTTCCAGGTCGGCCGGCTGCTGGCGACGCATCTCTCTTTTCGTGTAGCGGGCGAGGATTTGGCGGCGGCCGAGAACCGATATCTCCGGGTCGACGAAGGGCCCCTCCAGGCAGCCTTCGCAGAACACGATGTCCAGGAATTTGGCTTCGATATAGCCGTGGACCAGCTGGTCCAGGGCGCGAATGGCGCGGCGGCGGCCGCCCGTTACGCTGACTTCGTCCATCAGGGAGTCAAATATTTCGCCCATGCTGCGGTAGAGACCGCCCACCACCGGCAGCATGCGACCCAGATAAGGCCGGGGGCCGTCGAATTCCGTTTCGTCCTGCTCCAGGCGGTTGACTCGGGCCGCGTCGAGCAGGTCTTTGACCTCGTAGTGGTTGACCACCTGGTCGATGGCGCCGGCCACCTCGGGCTGCAGCCGTTCGTCCATCTGGGCGAGACAGGAGGTGACGTAAACGATTTTCCAGTCGGCGCCCTTGAGCTTGCGGGCCACCCGGCCGGCCGCGATCATCGGCGACACCAGCGGCGCCAGGTGCGGGATGAGGCGCGGCAGGTGCTTCTGGATGTAGAAGGCCAGGGCCGGGCAGAAAGAGGCGATCAGCGGCCGGTTGATGTTCTGTTTGAGAAGGCGCGTATAGGCGCGGCTGACCAGCTCCACGCCGATGGCGCCCTCCCAGACCTCGGCGAAACCGATTCTCTTCAACGCCGACGCCAGCTGCCGCGGCGTGCCCACATCGAGAACGGCGGGAAAAGTCGGATCGAGGAGGGCGAGTGTCGGCTGGCCGGAAGCCAGGAACGCCCGCACCGCGTCGAGGCCGGAGACGAAGTGGATGGCCTTTTGCGGGCACTCCTTGATACAGGAACCGCAGCGGATGCAGCGCTCGCCGAGGCTGTACAGCCTCCCCTTCTCCATCTTGATGGCCTTGGCCGGGCAGATTTGAACGCAGGAGTAGCAGAGCCGGCACTTGTCGGTGATGAATTCTATCCGTGTAGCCATGGTCGCCGAAGGCCTATTGGTTAATGAATGGAACCGATTTCGCCAAGACAAATTATGGCATTAAACGGTTACCTTGTCAAACCGCCGGCGGCTTAGAGTCCGCTGAGTTCGATCTCCTTGAACCACAGGCTCGGTACCCGCACGGGAGAATAGGCGAAGGCGTCGGAGCCCAGTTCGACCAGGCGGTTCCAGAAGGATTCGAGATTGCCGGTGAGGTTCATCTCGTTGACCGGCCGGGCCAGGGCGCCGTCGACGATCTCGAATCCCATCAGGCCGAAGGAAAAGTCTCCGGTCGTGGCATTGGAGTTGCCGCCGATGAAGTTCTCGATCCACACGCCCTTTTTGACCTCCCTGATCATATCGGAAAGGGGCCGCAGCCCGAGAGAAAAGCCGAGGTTCGATAGGGAACCTCCGGTCGGCTTCCAGCCCAGTTTGCGGCCGTAATAGTTGTCGATATAAAACTGTTTCAGCACGCCGGCTTCGATCATCGTCCGCTTGCGGGCCGATATCCCCTCGCTGTCGAACAGGCGCGAGCCGAGCCCGCCAGAAATGAAGGGATCGTCCGCGGCGGTCAGCTTCTCGGAGGCGATCTTCTTTCCCAGCTTGCCGTCGAGGCAGGAGTTCTTCTGCTGCACCGACCGGGCGCTCATGGGGCCGAGAACAGCCGATATCAGCCGGCCCGCGGCGCGGTTTTCCACCAGCAGGTCGTACGTGCCGGTCGAGATTTTGACTTGGCCGATCTTGGCCAGCGCGCGCCGGGCCGCCTCCTCCCCCACGGCCGCGGCGGCAGGCAGATCGGCGAGTCGCCGCGTCACGGCATAGGCGAAATCCTCGGGCCGGCCGCCATGGCGGTCGTCCACCGTCGCCTCCACCGCCAATGTGCAATAGGCTTCCCGCTGTTCGCCGCTGAAGCCGTTGCTGTGCAGCTTGAGATTTTCCTGCTGGGCGTCGCTGGTCGACGCCGTGGCCGAAATAATCCGATCGCTCACGGCGCGGGCGGCGGCCTCAGCCTCACGAACCCGCCGCAGGCGCTCCTCGATGGTCAGTGTGGCGATGGCCGGATCATGGATCTGCAGGTCGGCGTCGCTCCGGCCCTGGTAAAGGGAAGGATCGGGCAGCCGGCGGTAGGGATCTTCGGTCAGATAACGGGTCATGGCCACGGCCGATGCGATGAACTTTTCCAGCGTTTGACGGCGCAGATCGTTGGTGGCGTGCGCAGAGTAACGGCCGGAAGCGTAGATTTCCAGCTGCAGCGTGTTCTGCGCCGACTCCTTGAGGTTCTCGACTTTGCCGTCGCGATGGCTGACCTCAACTTCGCGGCTGACTCCCAGGTTTACCGCCACATCGCCGGCCCCAGCCTGGCGAGCCCTCTCCGCCACCCAACCGGCCAAATCCCATCTTTGTTTGTTGTCCATGGCGCCTCTCACCGGCTCAGCCGCACATCCCGCCCACGGTGATGGCCGCGACCTTTACGGTGGGCAGCCCCATGGATACGGGCACTCCCTGGCCGTTCTTGCCGCAGGTCCAGCCGCCCTCGGCCATGCGCAAATCGTCGCCCACCATCACCACCTGGCTCAGCACCTTGGGGCCGTTGCCGATGATGTTGATGTCCTTGACCGGCCGGGTGATCTTGCCATTTTCGATCAGCGCCCCAGACTTGACATAAAATGTGAAGTCGCCGGCGCCGATGTAGACCTCGCCGTTGGCGAAGGTCTCGGCGTAGAGGCCGCGCTTGACCGAGCGGACGATTTCCTCGCTCGTGTGCGGACCCGGGAGCATGTATGTATTGCGCATACGCGGCAGCACCATGAAGCGGAATGATTCACGGCGGCCGCTGCCCGTAGGCCGCACCCGGTAATGGCGGGCGCTGATGCGGTCGTGGAGGTAGGAGCACAGGACGCCGTTTTCAACCAGGAAGGTCTTTTGGGAATCATTGGCTTCGTCATCCACGTTGATCGAGCCGCGTAAATGGGGGTTGGTGCCGTCGTCCACAATGGAAACGAACTTTTCGGCCACCGGCCGGCCGATCTTGTCGGAGAAAATCGAGATTTGCTTGCGGTTGAAGTCGGCTTCCATGCCGTGGCCGATGGCCTCGTGCAGGAGGATGCCCGAGCTTCCCGCGGCCAGCACCACCGCCATTTCCCCGCCGGCGGGCTTGACCGCCTCGAACAGAGCCACCGTGCGGCGCACGGCTTCGTTGGCCAGGCGCTCCACGGCCTCGGGAGTATAGAATTCGATTCCCTGGCGGCCGGCAAGGTCGAAGTGGTTCTGTTCCCGGCGGCCGTTCTCCTCCGCCGTACAGGAGGCCGCCAACTGGGTCATGGGCTGGAAATCAAAGGCCAGCCGGCCGTCGGAAGTGGCCATAAGGATGAAGGACGTTTCGTCGCTGAAGCTGATCCGCGACTTGATCACCCGCCGGTCGAGGGCGAAGACGCGGGAGTTGATCTCCTGCAAGAAGGGGATCTTGCGCTCGACGGGCACGTCCTCCCACGGGGTCTTGATCGGGTATTGGTCGGGCAGGCTGCGGGGAGTCATGTCCGCCGGCGGCAGGCGGCGCTTGCCGGAGGCGATGGCGGCAGCGGTGCGGGCGGCCGACTTCATGGCCTCCGGTTCGATAATCTCGGAGAACGAGTAACCCGTTTGGTCGCCCCTGACCACGCGGATGCCCACACCGTAGTCGACGTTGGTGAAGGCCCGGTTCACGGCGTTGTCCTCCAGGACCAGGTGGTTGCCCACGGAATGCTGGAAGTACAGATCGGCATAGTCGCCCCCCTTTTCCAGGGCCACGGCCAGCACCTGGCGGATCGTTTCCAATCCGACGCCGAAGTGCTCCAGGTATTCCTTTAATTTTGCTTCAAGCGGAGATGCCTCTTTGGGATTTAGGGACATGGAGGGATTGTAAAAAGTCGCGCCGGTAAAGTCAATAAGCCTTGAACTGCGGCTCTTTACCCTTTATAATGAATATTCAGCAAGAGGAGTTAATATGGATCGCACATCGGCCCTGCAACTGGTGCAGCAGCACCTGCAAAACCAGAACCTGATCAAGCACTCGCTGGCCGTGGAAGCCTGCATGCGGGAACTGGCCGGCCATTTCGGCGCGGACGCCGAAAAATGGGGATTGACCGGCCTGCTCCATGACCTCGACTACGAGACCACCGTGCAGACCCCGGAACAGCACACCCTGAAGACCGTTGAGATGCTCCGGCCTTTCGGCGTCGGCGAAGAGCTGCTCCACGCCATCCAGGCCCACAACCAGCGGGTGGAGCCGCAATCGCGCCTGGACCACTCCCTGGTGGCCGTGGATCCGGTGACCGGCTTCATCATCGCCTGCGCCCTGATGCATCCGGACAAAAAGCTTCACTCGCTCGACCTGACGTTCATGAAAAAGCGCTTTAAGGAAAAATCGTTCGCCAAGGGCGCCTCGCGCGTACAGATCCAGGGATGCGAGAAGCTGGGGCTGGGGCTCGACGATTTCCTGCAGCTCTCCCTGCGCGCCATGCAGCGCATCGCCGCTGATTTGGGATTGTGATGGACGAGCTGCGCACCGCGCAACTGACCAAGATATATAACCGCGTGCCGGTGGTCGATCGCGTGGACCTGAGTTTCTGCAGCGGCGAAATCAGCGCCCTGCTCGGTCGCAACGGAGCCGGCAAAACGACCACCTTCCTGATGATCGCCGGCATCGTGCGCCCCGACGGCGGGGACATCTTCGTCAACGACGAGCCCATCAACGGCATCCCCTCCTATCACCGCGCCGAGAAGGGGCTCATCTATCTTCCCCAGGAGCATTCGATTTTTCTGAAAGCCACGGCCTTCAACAACCTCTATCTGATCCTGGAACTTTACCATCCGCCGGAGCGGGCCAAGGCGCGCGCCGAGGAACTCCTCGCCGACTTCGGCCTGCTGACCGTAAAGGACACGTACGGCTACCAGCTCTCGGGGGGCGAAAAGCGGCGCCTCGAACTGGCGCGCGCGCAGATCATGAAGCCCAAGTTCCTCTTCCTCGACGAGCCCTTCACCGGCATCGACCCCATCACCATCCTGGAAATCCAAAACTACATTCTCAAGCTTAAGAAAAAGGGGATCGGCATCATCATCACCGACCACAACGTCAAGGACACCTTCTTCATCACCGACCGCGTCTACATCATACATCACGGCCGCATTCTCAGTTCGGGGCTGCCCGCCGAAATTGTCCGCGAGGAGAAGACCCGGCAAGTTTTCCTGGGCAAGGATTTCGACTGGGGCGGCGCCGGTATTTGATAAAAAATCGAAAGGAGCCGATCGATGAGTCCCGGATACCAGCGCCTGAGCGAAGAGGCCTGGAGCGAGCGCCTGGCTTTCCTGGAGAGCATTTTCAGCCCCTGTGGCCACTGCCCGCGCCAATGTCGCGCCCTGCGGGCGGAGGGCAGACCCGGCGTGTGCCAGGCCGACGGCCGGGTGAAGATCGCCTCCTTCAACCTGCACCACGGGGAAGAACCGCCGATTTCGGGCTGGAGCGGCTCGGGCACCATTTTCTTCTCGGGCTGCACCATGAAATGCCTCTTCTGCCAGAATTACCCCATTTCGCACCTGGCCAACGGCGAATACTACTCGGTGGAGGAGCTGGCCGGCATCCACCTCTATCTACAGAAGCGCGGCGCCCACAACATCAACTGGGTATCGCCCACGCCCTACCTGTTTCCGGCCGTGCAGGCGGTCCGCATCGCGGCCGCAAAAGGATTACGAATACCCATCGTATACAACACCAGCGGCTACGAGCGCTCCGGTGTCATCCGCGCCCTGGCCGGGATCGTTGACATCTACATGCCCGATCTCAAGTACGTGGATCCGGAGCTGTCCTTCCGCCTTTCGGGAGTGCGCGACTATTTCCAGCACGCGTTTCCCGCCTTGCGGGAAATGGTCGGCCAGACCGGACCGCTGAAAGAGGACGCAAACGGCGTGGCCCTGTCGGGCACGCTCATCCGCCACCTGATCATCCCGGGCGAAGTTGCCAACTCCAAGGCGGTGCTGGACGCCATCCACGGCAGCGAGCTGCGCGGCGCCTACCTGTCATTGATGAGCCAGTATTTCCCGGCCTACAAGGCCGTGGAACATCCGCAGCTCCGCCGCCGGCTGGCGGTCGAGGAGTACCGCGAGGTGAAGGACTACGCCCTGGCGCTGGGCATTGAAAACGGCTGGTTCCAGGACATCTGAAAGCCGGAATCCGTCACCCAGTAAACAAAATCAGTCAATCGCTGGCGCGGTTTTCGCCAACATCTTTTTGCACGTCGGCATGAGCTTTTCAGCCGCCTCTTGATGCATTTCGGGTGATGGATAGTAATTGTTCTGGGTCATCGGCGGCTGATCAAAATCCCAGAGGGACCTATCCACCGCGCTTGGATTTCCGTCTTTGTCGTAGAGCCTCTGCGGTAATCCCTTCTTGGTCACACAGGAGACATATGCTTCACAGAATTCCGCCAGCTTCTTGATCATCCAACTCTTGACTAGTTGAGGAGATGGACTATTGATCATCGTGTCCGGGAGTTTTCCGGGCTGGCGCGTGGAGAAATAAAAAAGTATCCTCGGAACCGTGACCGAACGAATGAGTATCGCCATCTGAAAGACGTAATCCATGCGGGTCTCTTCGACAAGTTTGCTCAGCTCCGCGTGATCGTATTTCGCCTCGGCCTCCCGCCAGAACACCGCCGGGGAGGCCACCCTGAAACCCTCATGGATGATGCCCCGTTGACAGCTCACGTGGGAGAATTTCGAGTTCGATCCGCACCGCCCGGATAGCACCTGGATGACGGTCAATCGGGAATGGTTGATGACCTTCAAAAAAGCTGGATTGAGGAATTGGGAGGGTATGGCTCCGCCGATACCCAGGTTTAGAACCTGGATTCCCAGGCTTTTCGATAGCAAAGTCGGGAAAGGTTCAGTGCAGAAAGGCCCGAAAGTCTGCGCCGCTCCCACACACACCATGTAGGGTTTGGTCATATCGATCCGCGGACCCCGGAGTTGGTAGCCGCTGAATCGATAGGTCCCATAATCGATGATGCGCTCGTCTCTTTTTTGGTATGACATTTATCACAATCCGTTTTGTTTGCGTTCGTTTTTTCGCCGCGCGATTTCATTTCTTGAGATAG
>Ga0316628_100004872_pt1 | contig 10638 bp, 9 predicted proteins | sample OWC_Aug_M2_C1_D5_FD_207648 | JGI IMG/M metagenome (GOLD analysis project Ga0316628, IMG submission 207648) | Wetland soil microbial communities from Old Woman Creek delta, Ohio, United States - OWC_Aug_M2_C1_D5_C | ecosystem: Environmental > Terrestrial > Soil > Wetlands | place: USA: Ohio... | reverse complement strand
TGCGCGCGTTCGAGGGCGTGGTCGAGGTCGCGAGCGAGGCCGAGCTGGCCGATGCCTCGGCGCGCGCCGATCGCCACGGCCTGTTCACGTGCCCGCACACCGGCGTCGCGCTCGCGGCGCTCGAGAACCTCGCGCACGAGGGGAAGGTCACGCGCGATCACCAGGTCGTCGTGATCTCGACGGCGAGCGGGCTCAAGTTCGCCGACTTCAAGGTCGGCTACCACGAGGGCAAGCTCGCGGACGTCCCGGCGCCGACGTATCGTAATGTTCCCGTGGAGTTGCCCGAGAAGTACGACGCGGTCCGCGAGGCACTGCTGCGTGGGATGGAACATTCGTAGCCGTTCCGGGTGATACCCGGTAGCGATGCAGGCGGCCACGGCGCGGCGACCGGAGGGGCTCGACGAGCTCTCGCTCCGCCGTGCGCAGCGCGGGGACGAGCGCGCGTGGCGCGATCTGATCGAGCGCTACCAGGGCGCGGTGCACGCGCTCGTGTGGCGGCTGCTCGCCGGGCGGGCGCGCCACCGCACCGAGGATCTCGTGCAGGAGACGTTCGTGCGCGTGCTGCGCGCGCTGCCGAAGTTCGATCCGGACGGCCCGGCGAGCCTGTCGACCTGGATCCTGACGATCGCGACGCGTCTCGTGCTCAACGAGCTGCGCCGCCCCGACATGCAGGCGCTCGAGCACGAGCCACCGGCGGCCGAGCGCGCGGATCGTGACGCCGAGCGCGCGCGGCTCGGTGCGGCGATCGCGGCCGGCGTCGCCCAGCTGCCGGAAGGCCAGCGCGCGGTGCTCGTGCTGCGCGAGTTCCACGACCTCGACTATGCCGAGATCGCGGATGCCCTCGAGCTCGACGTCGGCACCGTGAAGTCGCGCCTCGCGAGGGCGCGCGCGGCGATGCGCGAGTACCTGATCTCCGCGGGAGTCCACCATGCGTGACGACGACGCTCTCGATCTGTCGGCGTGGGAGGCGCCGCCGCCGCCCGACGGTCTCGCCGATGCCGTGATCGCGCGGATGGGCGGCACCGCCGTCGGTCCGGCGATGCCGGCGCAGGACGACGAGACGCGGCGGCGCCGCTGGGTCGTGATCGCGGCGAGCGCGGCGGCCGTGCTGCTCGTGACGCTCGGGACATGGATCATCGTGCGCGGCCGCGAGCACGCGCCGCCGACGAGCGGCGAGGTCGTGGCGACGCGCGCGCAGCACCTCGAGCTCGGCGGCGTCGGTGCGGAGCTCGATCGCGGCGCGGATGTCACGTGGCGGCGCGACGGCGCGACCGTTCACGTCGAGCAGAAGGCCGGCACCGCGCAGTGGCGGATCGCCGGCGACCAGCAGGTAGTCATCGGCGCCGCGTCGGCGTCGATCGATGCGGCGGGCGCGAGCCTGCGCGTGGAGGTTCCCATGAACATGTCGGATACACGGGTGATCGGTGCGGCGACGCTCACGGCGGCCGCGGTGGCGATGGTCACCGTCGTTGTCTACGAGGGGCACGTCAAGGTGACGAGCGGCGGCCAGACGGTCGTCGTCCAGCCGGGGACGACGTTCACCGTTCCACCACCGGCGCCTCCGCCGCCACCGGAGCCCGAGCCGCCGGTCGTCGGCGTCGCGCCGGTGACCACGCACGGCGGCAAGCAGCTCGTCGCCGTGCTCGGCCTCGAGACGGCCGATCCGGTCGGCCGTGATCTGACCGAGGGGCTGCGCGCCCGCGCGAAGGTCGGCACCGGGCCGTACCAGCTCGCCGCCGGCTCCGACAAGGAGCTCGCCGACGAGAAGATCCTCCACGACTGCGAGAACGAGGCGCCCTCGTGCATGGCGATGATCGGCGACGACCTCGGCGCCGACGCGCTGATCTACGGCCAGATCGCGTCGCCGCGCGGCGGCTACCAGGTCACGCTGACGTTGTTCGACGTCCACAAGAAGACGATCGAGCGCTCGCTCACCGAGATGATCCCGGCGTCGGAGGCGATGGGCGTCGACCTGCAGCGCCACGCGAAGGACCTGTGGATCAAGCTGACCGGCACCGGCAGCGCGGCCACCACCTGCGATGCCGACGCGCTCGAGGAGAAGGGCATCAACGCCGAGAGCACGGGCCAGCACGCGCTGGCGCTCGGGCAGTTCGAGCAGGCGCTGACGTGCAAGCCTGGCGACGGGCGGCTGGTCAAGCTCGCGTTCATGAGCTCGTGCCAGCTGAGGAATCTGGGCGTGGCGCGCAGGTTCTGGCGCATGCTCCCCCCGAACGAGAAGCAGGCGCTGCTGCAGATGTGCATCCGCAGCGGCATTACCGCCGACGATCTCGACGGCGGCGGGGCCAGCGGCGGGTGAGGTTCACGTATCCGCTGACCATCCAGGCCGGCCAGAGCGAGACGATCTCCAAGGATCTGCAGTAGGCCCTGTGTTATGCAGCCCCTCGATGAGGGGCTTTGCGATTGCCTTGTGCGTCGCCGCGGCGTGCGGCGGCGGTGGGTCGAAGACGCCGGACGCCGGCGTGACGACCGAGCTGTGTGACTACCAGCCGCTCGTGCCGACCGCGCACGCCGGAAACCCGGTCGCCGCAGCGCCGCTGCAGGCCGGTGCCGCGGAGCGCGTGCTCGACGTGCCTGTCGGCACGGCACTCGGCGGTTACACCGCGCGCGCGGGCTTCCTCGGCTCGGCCGGCGTCGTCGACGCGCGCAAGGTCAAGCTGCCGGGCACGTTCAACCCGTCGATCGGCGTGGTCACCGCGCCGCGCGTCAAGGCGGTCGCGCTGACCGCGGGCGACGAGACGGTGCTGCTGATCAAGGTCGACTTCTGCTGGGTCTACGAGGGCATGCTGTACGACCTCGAGCAGCGGCTCGGCCCGGACTACGCGGGCAAGATCATCCTGTCGGCGTCGCACACGCACTCGGGATGGGCGCAGTACCAGAGCCACGGCCCGCTCAAGCTCGGCTCGGGCGAGATGCGCCAGATCGTCTACGACCGGTTCATCACGACGATCGAGCAGACCGCGCGCGACGCGCTCGCCGCGCGCAAGCCGGCCAAGCTCGGCGTGTTCTTCGACGGCAACTTCGATCCGACCGACCAGATCAACCACGACCGCCGCGGCGAGAACGACACGCTTCCCGGCGGCAACGTCAAGGACAACCACTTCTACCTGATCCGGATCGACGGCACCGACAACACGCCGATCGCCGCGATCCCGATCTTCGGCGAGCACGGCACGCTCAACGGCGAGGACAACCCGTTCGCGTCGACCGACGCGCCGGGCGCGCTCGAGCGCGTGTTCCAGGAGCAGTTCGACAGCAAGGTCGTCGTCATGCACCTGCAGAGCGCCGGCGGCGACAACTCGCCGAGCGGCCACGGCGGCGTCGACTGCAACGTCCACCCGGGCGCGTCGGGCGATCCGTGCTTCTCGTGGGCGACCGAGGAGGGCCACGGCCGCGCGGCCGCGCAGACGCTGATGAACGCGTGGCAGCAGGCGGGCACGTCGATGAAGGACACGCTCGAGCTCGAGATGCTGACGAAGTCGGTCGAGACCGGCCCCGACCCGAAGACGTTCACGATCCGCGACGGCGCGCTCGCCTACGCACCGTTCGATCGGAGCAAGACGCCCGACGGCAAGGTCTACGACGATCAGGGCAACATCGCCTCGCCGATCGACGAGTTCAACGCGCCGGTGGGCGCCGGCCTGTGCGAGAGCGCGACCGCGATGTTCCCGGCCGCGGCGATCCCGGGCGACGACGGCATCGCGCCGTACGGCTCGTGCCTGCTCCTCGATCAGGCCGCGCCGATCCTCGGCCAGATCTTCGACGTCGATCTCAAGGTCGACGAGACCCACCCGGTCTGCGAGACCACGCGCACCACGATCTCCGCGCTCCGCATCGGCGATTACCTGATCGGCACGATGCCCGGCGAGATGACCGTCATGCTCGCGACGTACCTGCGCAGCAAGTCGCCGGTCCCGGCCGATCACACGATCCTCGTCAGCTACTCGCAGGGCCACATGGGCTACCTGCTGCGCCCCGAGGACTGGCTGATGGGCGGCTACGAGCCGAGCGTCACGTTCAGGGGCCCGCTCGCGGCCGAGTACGTCGGCGAGCAGCTCCTCCAGCTGATGCCGCAGGCGATGATGCCGACGCGCGTCGACGCCTCGACCGACAGCGCGAGCCGCGTCGCGACGGTCACGGTCACCGACTCGCTCGACAAGGACGATCCGGCGCCGATGGCCGGCACGATCCCGGCGACGGTGCCCACCGATGTCTGGGCGCGCACCGGTCACCCGTCCCAGGCGCAGCCCGCCGCGACCATCCCGCGCGTCAGCGGCATCGCGACGTTCGTGTGGATCGGCGACGACCCGCTGGTCAAGACGCCGCACGTCCAGCTCCAGGTCGAGACGTCGCCCGGCGTCTACGCGCCGGTCACGCGCCGCTCCGGCCGCGACGTCGAGGATCAGGAGATCCTGCTCGCGTACACCCCCTCGCCGCTCCCCCGCCCCGCCCCGCAGCCCCAGGGCGGGGGCGCGGTGGGGCTGGCGTTTCCGGGGCTGGCGGCGCCGCCCCTCGACTCGCTCGACGACCGCGGCGGCGTGCCGCTCGGCAAGTACCGCTTCCACGTCGACGGCAACGGCTGGTCGGTCGACAGCGATCCGTTCCAGGTCGTCGCCGGCGGTGTCGAGGCGACCGCCACGCGCGGTGCGTCGATCGCGGTCACGGTCACGTGGCACGCGCAGAAGGGCTGGCGCCTGATGGACATGGCGCTGCCGTCGAACCAGCCGGTGCCGGTGCGCAGCCAGCAAGTCACGGTGGCGCTGCTCGACGGCGCGGGAAGCCAGCTGTCGTCGTCGGCTCAGACGACCGATGCCAGTGGCGCGGTCTCGGTCGCGAACGACGCGGCCGCGACGCAGGTCAAGGTCACCGACCGCTTCGGCAACACGGTGACCTCGCCGATCAACTAGGGCGTGTACGTCGCGCCGACGCCGGTGATCGCGAAGCCGGCCGACAGGGCCATCTGACCCTCGACCATGACGTCGGGCTGGAACAGCGCCATGATCAGCGAGTTGTTCTCGATCTCCGGCTCGCTGACCGCGCAGTCGTGGTTCGCATCGAACAGCTGGATCATCGTGGCGCCGTTCGAGTTGGCCGTGCAGCCGCAGCCCGGCGGGTTCTGGCCGGTGCAATCGGTCGCGATCACCGCCGCGAAGCCCGTCTGCATCGCCGGGTAGATCTTGGCGTGGAAGTCGCTCTGCGCGATCGCCCCGCCGAGGATTCCGGTCGTGATGCCGTTCGCCGTCGGCGTGACCTTCGCGTGTGCGGCGAGCAGCGTGATCGTCACCGGCGTGCTGTTGAAGATCGTCATCTGCAGCGACAGGTGGCCGGGGCCGGCGGTGAGCTGGCCTGCGGTGATCGAGCCGATCAGCTGCGCGTCGCGCGGCGTCGCGGCGGCGTCGAACGTGCCGGTGCCGGTGAGGTGGTGGCGGCAGATCGTGTCGCTCACGCTGCTGCACGGCGCCGGGTTCGGGTTCGTGCCGACGTACATCGTGTAGCCGGCATCGGTCGCGGTGGCCAGGTCCGTGGTCTGGACGTCGGCGAGCATCAGCACGTCGCCACGCGCGATCGCCTGGTCCTGCGCGGTCTGGATGTCGAGGCCCTGGCCGGTGAGCGTCGACGTGACCTGACCGAGCTGGTTGTCGAGCGTGCCGTCGTTGTCGAGATCGAACGCGTCGGCACGCGCCTGATTGGACGTGGTCGGCCAGCTCAGGCTGTCGAGGATGTAGTGGTAGTGCGTGCCGCTCGCGTTCGGCGGCGCATCGGCGGGGGCGTCGACCGGGGCGTCGATCGCGGTGTCGACCGGGCCGTCGATCGTGGAGGCGGCGTCGATCAGGTGCGCATCCGGAGTCTTCGACGACGACGATCCGCACGCGACAACCAGGAAGAGCAGGGGAAGGCACTTCATGGGGTCGACGCGTATCACAGCGGGGTTCCGGGTTCACAGCGGAGTGTGATGGCCGGGTCACGGTTTGCTGTGATTTGCCGCCGGATACGGGCACTTGGGCGTGGCCTGGCGGTTGCTACTTCTCGAAGGCATGCGCTCGCTGCTCGTCGCCGCCGGTCTCGCCGCCGCCGCCATGTGGGGCGTGGTGCACCAGCTGCCGGAGGGCGAGGCCGAGGCCGAGCCGCAGGCGGTGCGGCCGCGCGAGGTCCAGAGCGTGTCGCTCGACGGCGGTCCCCGGCTGCCCGAGGCGGCGCTCCGCGCGGTGCTCGAGACCCACGCCGGCGAGCAGCTGGAGCAGGCCAAGCTCGACCACGACCGCGCGGCGATGCAGGACGCGCTCGCGGCCCGCGGCTTTCTGGCGGCCAGCGTCGGACCCGCGCAGGTCACCTTCGACGAGGCCGGCGCCGCGTTCGTGACGTTCTCCGTCGAGACCGGCCGCGAGTTCCACGTGCGCTCGGTCGCGGTCACCGGTGCGACGGCGAAGGACGCCGGCGTCGTGACGATCGCGGCCGGCGAGGTCGCCTCCGCTACGCGAATTGCCGAGGCGCGCGACACGCTCGCTGACCGGCTCGCCGCCCGCGGCAAGCGCGGCGATGTGACCGTGCAGATGACGACCGACACGGCCGCCGCGGCCGTCGATGTCGTGCTGTCCGCCCAGCGCTGAGAGACTTCGGGAGCTGGCTCCTACATGTGCGCGCAATAACCGGGGCGGGCGCGGCGTAAGCCACGCATGACTCCTCGCGCGCAGCTCGCCACCGGATTCTTCGCGACCGTCGCCGTGCTCGTCCCCGCCGGGTGGCACTCGCTCGGAGCGAACATCGAGAAGGACGGCAAGCACCTCCGCCCGATGCAGGAGAAGTTCACGATCGACGGCGTCGAGGTCGCGCTCGACGTCGATCGCTCGGTCGTGATGACCGGTGACACCGTGACCGCGACGCTCGTCGCGACCTCGGACTCCGCCAAGGATGTCACCGTCGATCTCCGCGCCTTGCACACCGAGAACTACGCCGGCGAGCGCGTCGAGCGGCCGTGGCAGCAGCTCGATCGCGAGACGCTCACGCTGCACGCCGCGCCCGGCGGCGGCACGCCGGTCAAGACACGCATCAAGCTCGGCGAGCGCCCGGAGAAGCTGGCGCTCGAGGACTCGTTCAAGCTCATCGTCACCAAGGCCGGCCTCAAGCCCAAGGTCCGCGAGTTCGACGTCGGCAAGGCGCCCGACTACGACGCGCTCGCGGCGACCGACGACGCGCCGGCCGCCGGCGTCTACATCCGCGGCTGGAGCGGCAACAACCTCGGCATGACGATCGCGGCGAAGGGTCCGGTCACCGGCGACGCGCCGTTCACGATCGCCGTGACGATCAAGAACACGAGCGGCCACAAGCTCGAGCAGGCGCCGTACATCAGCCTCTCCACCGAGGACGCGCTGACCGCGACCGCCGACGAGCAGTCCGATCCGGCGGTCACGATCGAGGACGCCGACGAGCCCGACCAGGTCGACGACCGGGGCAGCCCGATCCCGATGAAGAAGAACGCGTCGGTGACCAAGCGGTTCACGGTCACGCCGCACAAGAAGCTGACCGGCACGATCGCGTTCCTCGCGAGCGCGGTCGAGAACGACGACCTCGGCCCGCACGGCGCGGGCGCGATGGACATCGAGACGTTCACGCTGACCGAGTCGAACCCGAGCGTCGCGGCGAAGTGAGGAAAGTGAGCGAAGCGAACGTGGGGTTGGGGGTGGGTGGGCTTGCACCGCGGGCCGAGCGGAGCGAGGACCCGCGGTGATGCGCGCCCTCGCTGGCATCGCGGCCGGCGTCGTCGCGAGCGCGCTGATCCTCCACTTCTGCGCGCCCGGCCGCACGCCCACGCCGACGCGGCTGGTCGCCGAGGATGCCTCCGCGCCTCTGAAGCGGATCGCGATCCACTACGCGCCGGCCGCCGACCGCGTTGCCTCCAGCGTGTGGCGCCAGCTGTTCGCGGTGCTGCCGCCCGAGGTCGAGGTCGAGGTCGAGGTCGCGCGTGCGGCCGACTTCGACCGCTTCCTGCGCCTCGTCCCCGACCATCGCGAGCGGTTCCACCCGGTCGTCGTCGGCACGACGATCACGACCTGGTCGCGCGACCGCTACGCCGCGCTCGTCGACTCGAGCGGCCACGGCGCCATCCTCGCGCCGCCGCAGGTCGAAGCCCCGACCCCCGAGCGCGCCGGCGATGCCCGCTCGCCGTTCGCGATCTCTCGCGCGCTCTACCACCGCGAGCCCAAGGTCGCCGACATCGTGTTCGAAGGCGGCGACCTCGCCGCGACGCCGCACCTGGTGTTCGCCGACGTCAACCTCACCGCGCGCAACCTCGGCCACCGCGACGCCGACCGCGCCTCGATCGAGCACGAGCTGCACGCGCACTTCGCCCAGCAGCTCGTCTGGCTCGGCGACTCGCTCGGCGACGTGCCGCGCCACCACATCATGATGTACATGATGCCGATCGACGACCACACCGTCGCCGTCGGCGACATCCGCGCGGGCGTGAAGCTGCTCGGCGACACGCCGCTCGCGCTCGACGACGTCGACCTCGAGGCCGCGCGCTTCGACAAGGCCGCCGAGCTGCTCGCGGCGAAGGGCTTCAGGGTCGTGCGGGTGCCCGCGCTCGTGCTCGCCGGCGCCGGCAGCTACGTCACCTACACGAACGCGCTGTTCGACGTGCGCGACGGCCACCGCGTCATCTACATGCCGACGTACGCGCTGCCCGCGCTCGATGACGCCGGCAAGCGGTTCTGGCAAGCGCAGGGCTTCGAGGTCCACCCGATCGACGTCTCGCCGATCTACCGGCTCAACGGCTCGCTCGGCTGCCTCGTGAACGTCCTCGCGCGCGCGTGACGAGCAGCAAGCCGAGCAGCCAGCCGGGCGAGCCGCCGACGTCGCAGCCGCCACCGTCGACGTGGACCACGGCCGTCGCCTGCACGCTGCCGGTGTCGACGCGCGTCAGCCGGATCGCATCGAACACCAGCTGCGCCTGATCGGTGCTCGGCTCGCCGGTGTTGTCGCCGAGGTGGATCGACTGCCCGCCGCCCGCGGCGAACGTGAAGGTGCCGAGCGACTGCCAGCCGTCGACGGCGCTCTGATCGATCGTCGCGACCACCTCGCCGCCCGCCGCGTGCACGCGATAGCCGGCCTGCTTGCTGGTCGCGTACGCGTGGTCCGTGTAGGCCTCGACCTGGTACGCGCCGCCGGTCTCGAAGTAGAGGTCCCACTGCGCGAAGTTCGCCTCGTCGGCCGCGTTCGTCGCGTGGGTCCAGATCAGGTCGCCGCCCTCGCCGGCGGCCACCTGGCGCAGCGTCGTCGCCGGGCCGCCCGCCACGAAGCACGCGTCGCCGTCGTCGATCTCGCCGCCGCCGTAGCCGATCACGCCGCACGGTGCCGGCGGGCCGTTCGCGAACGCCACGAGATCGTCGTACGTACCGTTGAAGGTGTCGACGTCGAGTGCGGCGTTCGCGACACCGGGCGACGTGCCGCTCGCCGTGTACTGCCAGAACAGCCAGTGCGTCCACGGGTCGGGGATGTTCGGGCACGCGGCGCTCGTGTACTGCGCGATCCACAGCGGCGACGTCGTGAAGTCGGCACCGCCGGTGAGATCCGGCCACGAGTACAGCCCCGCGTACACGATCGGCGGCCGGCCGATCGCGGCGCTCACGTGATCGATCCATTGCTGCACCGATGCGACGACCTGCGCCTGGGTCAGCCCGCCGTTGCGCTCGAGATCGAGCACCGGCGGCAGGTCCCCCGGCTGCGGCGGCCCGGCTGCATTGAGCAGCATGTCGGCCTGCGCGATCGGGTCCTGGTCCGGTTCGAAGAACTGGTACGCGCCGCGCAGCACGCCGGCACTCTTCGCGGCGCTCCAGTACCCGGCGAACTTCGAGTCGGGGAAGTCGAGGCCGTCCGATACGCGGATGAAGGCGAAGTCGATGCCCGCCGCCTTCGCCGCCGCCCAGTCGGTCACGTCGTCGTACACCGCGACGTCCATGCCCTTCACGGTCGGGCCGGCCGCGCACACGGTCGCGGCCTGCTCCGTCGTCGCGAGCTCGCTCGAGCACGCGGCGCACGCCAGCGCGAGCGCTGCCCTCCTCATCGCCGCCGACGCTAGTACAGTTCGCGGATGGAGATCCAGCGCGTAATCACCGCCGACGACGAGCTCGTCGCCGCGTTCGCCCGGCTGATGCCGCTGCTCAATGACGCGCCTGCTCCGACGCGCGACGAACTGGCCGAGATCGCTCGCACCGGCCACCTGCTCGTCGCCCGCGACCCCGACATCGTCGGCGTGCTGACGCTCACGCTCTACCGCATCCCGACCGGTCTCTCGGCCCGCATCGACGACGTCATCGTCGACACGGCGGCGCGCGGGCACGGCGTCGGCGAGGCGCTGACCCGCGACGCCCTCGAGCGCGCGCGCGCGGCGGGCGCCCGGTCCGTGAACCTCACCTCGCACCCGCGTCGCGACGCCGCGAACCGCCTCTATCAACGCGTCGGCTTCGAGCGCCGCGACACCAACGTCTACGTCTACAAGCTTCGCTGATGGCCGGCCCGACCCGCACGGGTAGGGTTGATCATGCCGACCTATACTCGAGAGATTATCGATCGACGCCAGCCGTCGATCCGCTGGAGCGCGGTGTTCGCAGGAACCGCGGTCGC
>Ga0316628_100004871_pt1 | contig 10639 bp, 6 predicted proteins | sample OWC_Aug_M2_C1_D5_FD_207648 | JGI IMG/M metagenome (GOLD analysis project Ga0316628, IMG submission 207648) | Wetland soil microbial communities from Old Woman Creek delta, Ohio, United States - OWC_Aug_M2_C1_D5_C | ecosystem: Environmental > Terrestrial > Soil > Wetlands | place: USA: Ohio... | reverse complement strand
CGCGCGATGGACCGCTCACCGGCCCGCGTTTCCCGGACACCGCGCGGCATCGTGTTGCGCTTTTCGAACGCGGCATCCAGTGTTGCGGCATGATTCCTTCCGCTTCCTTGCCGCCCCTGTACGCCGTCTGGGTCGACCAGTTGCTCGGCGGTCCGATACCCGCGGAGACGACCGCCACCTGCGATGCGTGCGCGATGCTCGTGCCCGAAAGCGCGTCCGCCGGCGCGTCCGCGGACCCCGGATTCAATCCGGACACCAAGTGCTGCACCTTTCTGCCCGAGCTGTGGAACTTCCTCGCCGGCGGCGTCCTGCTCGACGACGGCGCCGATGCGGCGCGGGGCCGCGCGACCGTCGAAGCTCGCATCGACGGCGGGGTAGCGGTGACGCCGCTCGGGCTCGGCCGCACGCGGGCGTTCAACCTCCTCTACAAGACCGGTGGCAGTCAGGTATTCGGCCAGAGTCGCGCCCTGCGCTGCCCTCATTACCTGCACGACGAAGGCGGACTGTGCGGCGTGTGGCGCCACCGCGAATCCACGTGCGCGACGTGGTTCTGCAAGCACGTGCGCGGCACGGTCGGGCGCACGTTCTGGGTGCACCTGTATCAACTTCTGCACGCCGCCGACCACACGCTGGCCGGGTGGGCGCTGCTCGAGCTGGGCGTGGATCTGAGCACGCTCGCGCGTCTGTACGAGCCCGAGCGCGTCATGCGGCCGGTGCATCTCACCGGCCGCGACGTCGATGGAACGGCGGACCCGGCCGAGCTCCGGACGTCGTGGGGACGCTGGCGCGGTCGCGAGAGGGAGCTATACGTCGCATGCGCGCGGCTCGTCACGCCGCTCCCCTGGGCGGACGTGCTTCGCCTCGGCGGCGCGCAGCTCGCCATCTATGCGCGACTCGTTCAGGACGCCTATGCGCGCTTGATGGCGGACGGAATGCCCGAACATCCGGTGCTCGAGGTGGTACAGATCACGACACGGGGCCGCGATCGCGTGCGGCTCGAGACGTACAGCGGACTCGATGTGTTGGAGATGCCGGCCGTGGTCGCGAAGATTCTTCCGTACTTCGACGGACGGCCCGTCGCTGAGGCGCTCGACGAGGTTCGTCGAGCTGAGGGGGTGAGCGTGGACGCGTCGCTCGTTCGGAAGCTCACTGACTTTGGCGTCCTGCGCGACGAGGCGTCCGGCGCGCCGCGGTGACGCCATTGCCGTGACGGCGCCCGCCCCCTGAACACGAGGCGATGGCGCCATCACGGCGCGTCAGACTCGGCCTAAACCTTGTCCATGAGCTTTTGACCGCTCAAGCCACCCTTCACCGACTGCGCGTCGCGATCGGTGAGCGGCTTGTTCGGAAGGTCAGTGACCTTGTCGGCCGACTGATCGGCCTTGGCGGACTTCTCGGCCTGCTCGGGATGCTTCGTCTCGTCCGGCATGTGCTCCCCCGTTACCATGAAGTGAGACTGCCCGCTCCGCGAACGCCCCGAGCATAACAGCGGAAGCTCACGACTGCTAGGAGCCACGTCACAACCGCGCTGAATGTCTTGGTCCCGCTTCCGGCACGATCCAGACCCACGGTCACCTACGGCGCCTCAGGGCTCACCCACCCGCGCCGCCGTTTGCTTGGCCAGCTCCGCCCTGAACTCCCGCTCCTTCTGCGAGATGAATGCCGCGCACCCACGCGGATCGTCGAACGCGTCCGTGTCGCCAGCCTTCATGCGGTCATACTTCGCTTGCATGCCGAAGTACTCGCCGTGCGCGCCAAGAAAGATCTCGCACGGGAGCGTCTTGAGAACACGGAACATTCGCGCATAGTCGCCGGCGATCCCAGGGTACTTGTCGTTGCCGACGAGCGTGTAGCCCGGATTGACGTTCGGGCTGCCGATGATCACGACGTGCCGGGGCTTGCCGCCCTCGCGAACCACCATCGTCCACGTCGTGCACCCTTTGGTATGCCCGGGAGTGAGGTGCGCGACGAGCACCGCGCCGCCCAGCTTCACCTCGTCGCCGTCGCGAAGGACGCGGTCGACGTGGACCGGCGGATACTGCGTCGCCGGATCGCCGCCATACTGGAAGTCGGCTTTGCCGCCGGACTCGACGACCGGCACGTCCGCGTCCATCACCATGTAGGTCGCGCCGGTGAGCGCCTTGATCTTCGCCGCGCCCGCGTCGTGGTCCCAGTGCGCGTGACTGATCAGCAGAATCTTCACGTCGCTGAACTTGAAGCCAAGCTGCTCCACGCTCGCGCGCAGGAGCGGCACGTTGGCCTCGAGGTCGGCGTTGATGAGAATGTGGCCCTGCGGCGTGGCGACGAGATAGCTCGCAAGACCCTTGCTACCCACGTAGTAGAGGTTGCCCGCGATGCGGAACGGCGGAAAGGGTTCCGTCCACGCGCGGTTCGCCTGCGCGGGCGCGCGCGTGGGAGCGCTGCCGAGGAGGCACGCGAGCGCGGCGAAGACGACGGTGTTTCTGGTCATGGGCGTGACGATGCCGTGTTATGGGATCGGCGCGCCCGGCATCGCGCGCTCCACCCGGATCTTCTGCTTGAGCGTCTTTCCACCGGCCGTGATCGAGACGAGATAATCGCCTGGCGCGACCCCCGCGCCGCCACCGCCGAAGGCGCCGAATCCGGCCTGACCGAATCCGAGCGTCTGCAGAAAGCCGAGTCCCGCGAATCCCGTGGGTGCGGGGCGCCCCGGGATCGCGAACAACGCGATCTGCGCCTGGAGCGCGCTGGGGTCGAACCCGCCGGCACCGCCTCGTCCGCCGCCGCGGCCGCCGGTCGCCTGTTCGCCGGGGCGGGGATTCCACGCCGGAGGAGGCCCGAAGCTCGCGCCGCCTCGGCCGCCGCCGCCGAACATCGCCACGAGCGGCGAGAGATCGCCGGTACTTACGAGATTGCGAATCATGCCCAGCATCATCGGATTCGCGCCCGCCTTGCCCAGCGAGTCGAGCACGAAGGTGATGCGCTGCATCTGGAGCGCCGAGTCGCGCTTCTGGACGGCGCCGAGCGGCGGCCGTGCCGCGGGCTTGCCGGCAAAGGACCAGGCGACGCGGTTGATCCCGGCCGCGCCGGGGCCGTTCAGCGTCTGCACGGTATCGCCGGCAACGTCGGTAATGACGACGCGCACCTGCGGCTGCCGGGTCGCCAACCGGTACGTGATGACCGCGCCGTACGGCGGGCTCGGGGCCGCGAACACCTGGTGCCCCTGCGACTGGCCTTCGACGGGCGAGTCGCCGAACTCGAACGACACCGGCGAGGAAAAGAGATGCGCGTCGTCCGCGAGCACCTTCTCATTCAACTGCTGCAGGGCGGACACGTCCACGATCCAGATGCCGCGGCCGTGCGTCGCGGCGATCAGCTCATGGTCACGCGGGTGGACGCGCAGGTCGTGCACGGGCACCGTGGGCAATCCCGTCATGAATCGCTGCCAGGTCTGCCCCATGTTCACGGACACGTACGCGCCCACGTCCGTGCCCAGGTAAAGAAGGTTCTTGTTGACCGGATCCTGGCGGATGACGTGGACGTGGTTCGGTCCGCCCCGCGGCAGGTTCGACGCGATGGACCTGAAGGTCTTGCCGAAGTCCGTCGTTGCGTAGACGTACGGCGTGTAATCCCCGTTCCGGTGGTTGTCGAACGTGACGAAGAAGGCCAGCGAGTCGTGCGGCGACGGCTCGATGCGCGACACGTAGGTGCCCGCGGGCACGCCCGGGAACCGGCCGCTCAACTCCTCCCAGGTGCCGCCGTCGTTCCGGCTGAGCCACACGCGGCCGTCGTCCGTGCCGGCGAACAGGATGCCAGCGCGAATCGGTGATTCGTTGAGCGACACGATCGTGCAGTAGGTCTCGGCGCCCGTCGCGTCGTTGGTGATTCCCCCCGTGGTGCGCATCGAGACGCGGATCTTCATCGTGTCGGCGGTCGTGAGATCCGGCGAGATGGGGAACAGGTCGTCGCCGCGTTTCGTCGACTTGAGCACGCGGTTGCCGCCGATGTAGATCGTCGACGAGTTGTGCGGCGAGATGAAGTACGGCGTGTTCCAGTTGAACCGCATGTCGAGCATGGTCGAGTCGAGCCGCTGGCGCGCGCGCAGCTCCGCGATGTGTCGCGTCTGCTCGGCGCTCGGGCGAACGGTGGTGTCGCCGCGCGCGACGAGGATCGAGTCCTCGTACATCGCGTACCGCTGCTGGTACTGCGGCTTGACGAGGAAGGTGCTCTGGCCCGTCGCGTAATCGAGGCGGGAGATCGCCCCGCCCTGCGACTCGGCGTAGATCGTGTTGGGGTCCGCCGGGTCCTGCTGCGTGACGAAGCCGTCGCCGCCGCCCACCTGAAACCACATGGCGTTCGTGATCGGACCCTGGCGGCGCCGGCTGGGGCCGCACCACGAGCCGTTGTCCTGCAGTCCGCCGCACACGCGATAGGGCACCTGGAAATCGTAGCTCACGGCATAGAGCTGTCCGATGGCGAACGAGTTCGGAAAGACGTACGTGCCGCCCTGGTCGAAGGAGATCGACACGCCGCCGTCGTCCCCGACGATCATGCGGTCGGGGTCCACCGGGTCGATCCACATCGCGTGGTGATCGACGTGGATGCCCTGCGTGGCGTTGATCGGCGTCTTGCCGCCGTCGTTCGATACGAGCACCGGCGTGGACGACCAGTAGACGCGGTCGGGATTCTTCGGGTGAACCCGGACTTGAGAATAATAGAAAGGCCGCGTGTCGCTGTCGCTGGTCTTGGTCCAGGTCGCGCCGCCGTCGTCGGAGCGGTAGAGGCCAGTCGGCGACTTGGCCTTCGGCTTGGTCTTGTCGGGTCTCGGGTTCGGCGCCGTGTCCGCCTCGACCATCGTGTACATCACCCTGGGGTTCGACAGCGAGATCGCGATGCCGATGCGCCCCTTGGTCGTTCCCGGAAAGCCGCCGCCCTTCACCTCGGTCCACGTGGCGCCCGCGTCGGTCGACTTCCAGAGCGCCGAGCCGGGGCCGCCGGAGTTGAGGAAGTACGGTCCGCGCACGCGCTGCCAGCTCGCCGCCCACACCACGTTCGGGTTCGACGGGTCGAGCGCGACGTCCACCATGCCCGCCTTGTCGGACACGAACTTCACGAGCTTCCAGGTCGCGCCGCCGTCCTCGGTCTTGTAGAGACCGCGTTCGGGGTTCGCGTTCCACGGCGCGCCGAGCGCAGCGACGTAGACGATGTTCGGATTGGTCGGATGGACGACGATGCGGCCGATGGCTTGCGTCTTCTCGAGGCCCATCAGCTTCCACGTCAGGCCGCCGTCGCTCGATTTGTAGACGCCACCGCCCGGCGAGATCGTGTTGCGCGAGTTCGGCTCGCCCGTGCCGGCCCACACCTGCATCGTATCGCTCGGCGCGATGGCGAGCATGCCCATCGAGATCACGCGCTGGTCGTCGAACACGGGCCGCCAGGTGACGCCGTTGTTGATCGACTTCCAGATGCCGCCCGCGGCCGCCGCGGCGAAGAACGTCTTGGAGGGCCACGGAATGCCGGTGACGTCCGAGACGCGGCCCATCGTGTTCGCTGGGCCGACGTTGCGCCAGCGAAAGCCGGCGAGGGTGAGCGAGTCGAGCTCGAACGGGCGGGGGGCTTGGGCGCCGGCGGCGAGCGCGGCGCACAGCGAGAGGGCGAGCCCGGCCGCAACGCGGATCGTGGCTCGAGACGGGATAAGGAGGGCGGGCATGGTCCGATGGGGGAGGTCAGCGGAGAAGGTACGACCCACGTGTGGCTTGTCGAGGCTCAGCTCGCCGCCGGGGCCGCCTGCGCGCTCGGGCGCCGCGCGTACAGCGACAGCCGTCGCACCAACGGCCCCAGACGCGGATGCGGCAGCAACGCTTCCAGCTCCCGGTCGACCGAGATCGAGAGCGTCGTCGGCCCCGTGCCGGCATCGATGTTGACACGGAGTGCTTCGACGGTCGCGTCGACGTCGCCGCTCAACAGCGCCGGGCCGAGCCAGAAGCTCTCGGCGACGTACTCGGTGGCCGCGCGGACCCGGACCTCCTCCTCCAGCGCCCGCGCTTCGTCGAGACGCCCGAGCCTGACGAGCGCCCGGTACTGGAACGACAACATGAGCAGTCCGCGCCGGCTCAGGTCAACCGCGCGCGTGAAGCGTTCCAGCTCCTCGCTGAAGCGCCCCAGCCGGTCGAGCGTCATGCCCGATTGCCACACACACACGACCGAATTCGGATCCAGGGCCAGCCCCTCTTCATAGAGGCGCAAGGCGTCGTCGTAGTCGCCCGTCACGTAGTGACTCATGCCCGCGATGCCGCGCACGAACGGCGAGAGCGGATCGCACTCCACCGCGCGAGCCGACCATCGCGAGCGTGCGGCGCGCTCGCCGAGCAGGCCGCTCAGATAGGCCATGTAGACGTTGGCGAGCGCGTCGTTCGGGTCGCGACGCAGCGACTCCGCAAGGTCGTCGCCCGCGGTGGGCCAGTCCGGACGCAGGTACAGCTTGAGCTGCGCGCGCAGGAGCGGGACCGCCGCGAGATCGGGCGTGAGCGCAAAGGCCCTGGCGATGGCGGCTTCGGCGTTCGCGCGAGCGTCGGCGGCCGGAATCGCCTGATACACGCCGAGTCCGATGTACGCTTCCGCGACACCCAGGTGCGCGCGCGCGTACACGGGATCGCGCGCGATCGCCTGCTCGAAGAACTCGAGGCCGCGCCGCATGGATGGCGGCGTGCGCTGCTGCACCGCTTCGCGTCCTCGGAGATAGAGCTCGTACGCCGCGAGGTCGTCCGTCGGACGCGCCACCAGCGACTTCGACGCCTCGCCCTTGAGGCCGAGCGTCAGCGCCAATCGCTCGACGATGCTGCGCGCGATCTCGTCCTGAATGGCGAAGATGTCGTCGAGATCGCGGTCGAACCGCTCGCTCCACAACTGGAACCCGTCGTGCGTGTTCATGAGCTGCGCCGTCACGCGGACCCTGTTGCCGGCGCGGCGCACGCTTCCCTGCAGCACCGTCGCCACGCCGAGCGTCCGGCCGATGGTGGCGAGCGCCTCGTTCCGCCCCTTGTACGCGAACGCCGACGCGCGAGCCGCGACGCGAAGCCCCTTCACCTGCGTCAGCGCGCTGATGATGTCGTCGGTGATGCCATCGCTGAAGTATTCGTTGTCGGGGTCGCCGCTCATGTTCGCGAACGGCAGCACGGCGATGGTCGCCGGGGGCTGCGGCGCGTCCGCGGGGGCCGGCGCCAGTTGCGCCGGCGTCGATGACGCCTCGAGCGCCGCGACCACCGCCGACGCGCTCTCGGGACGGTCCAGGGGATCCTTCCCGAGGCACTGCATCACGATGCGCGCCGTGGACGGCGTGACGTTGGTCGTGTGCGTCGCGAGCGCCTTTGGCGCCTCGGTCATGTGCGCGACGACGAGCGCGTGCGCGGTGCGCCGCTCCGCGAACGGATGCTGGCCGGCGAGCAGCTCGTACGCCATCACGCCAAAGGCATAGAGATCGGCGCGGAAATCCACGTCCGGATCGCCGGCCGCCTGCTCCGGCGCCATGTACGCCGGCGTGCCGATCTGCGTGCCCAGCTGCGTGATCGTCCCTTCGCCGGCGAGGGTCGTGGCGGCCCGGATCGCGCGCGCGACGCCGAAGTCGGCGACCATCGCGGTGCCCTCGCTCAGGAGCACGTTCTCCGGCTTGATGTCGCGGTGGACGATGCCCTGCCGGTGCGCGTAGGCGAGCGCCTTCGCCACGTCGCGGAGAATGCCCTGCGCCTCGTTCGTTCGTATCGGTCCCGCCAACAGTCGCTCGCGCAACGACGCGCCCGCGACGTACGGCATGGTGTAATACGGCAGACCATCCACGTCGCCCGCGGCAAGCAGCGGAACGATGTGCGGATGCTGGAGGCGCGCGGCGAGCCTGATCTCGCGCTCGAACCGTTCGGCCGACACGCCCGCACCCAGCTCCGGCGACAGCAGCTTCACGACGACGCGGCGGCCCAGCCGGGTCTCCTCCGCGAGAAAGACGCGCGACATGCCGCCGCCGCCGAGCTCGCGCTCGATGGCGTATGCGCCGCCGAGCGCGGCCTGCAACTGTGCTCGAAGATCGGTGGTCATGCGAAACCGTTCGCGCGCAACATCGTCGCGCCCTCGGGATCGGCCAGGAACGGCGCCCACGCCGGAGCGAAGGATCACGCCGCGGAGAGTGCAGAAAAATGCCGCACGGCGCGCGCCTTGGCCAGCCGCCGATGCTTATCGCTCGAACATGCGCGGCCTTCGTCCGATCCGGTCGAAAGCGCCCAGGGCGGCTCCTCCTCGCATCATCGCGGCAAGCTTCCCTCTGGGAGGACTACGCCGACCGGCATTTCCCCTCGAAGAATGGGTTCGCGTCGCGCCGCCGGATCCTTGGCGTCAACCTCAGTCTTCCCCATCTTTCCCCACTCAAATCCACGAAGACCCTGGTTCTTTTCGCGGTGACTCCTCCGCACACGTTCCAGCTCCCAACCGTCATACTCATCTCCGCCATCGCCGGCGTCATGAACGCCATCGCCGGCGGCGGCACGCTCCTCACCTTCCCCGCCCTCGTCGGGCTCGGGATCCCGCCCATCGTCGCGAACGCCACCAGCACCGTCGCGCTGTGGCCCGGCACCGTTAGCAGCATGTGGGGATACCGCGACGAGCTCGTCGGCTCCCGCCGCTGGGCGATCGGCTTCGCGGCGCCAAGCCTGCTCGGCGGCGGCGGCGGGGCGTGGCTTCTGCTGCGAACACCTCCGTCGCGGTTCGCGGTGCTCGTGCCATGGTTGGTGCTCGGAGCGACGGCGCTGTTCGTGGTCCAGCCGCTGATGGTGCGCGGCCTTCAACGACACGCCGCCGCCGCGCCGCACGACTCGACTGGCGACGACCCGACGGCCGTCGGTCGCTTTCCCTCGATCGGCGTGATGGCGTGGCAACTGCTCGTCGGCGTGTACGGCGGCTACTTCGGCGCGGGCGTCGGCATCCTCATGCTCGCCGTGCTCGGGTTCATGGGGCTGACGAACATCCACCGCATGAACGGTCTGAAGAACTGGGGCGGCCTGTGCATGAACGCCGTGGCGGCGCTGTCGTTCTCATTCAGTAGTCTGGTGCGGTGGCCGATCGCGTTCGGCATGGCGCTTGGCTCGGTGGGCGGTGGCTATCTCGGCTCGCGCGCCGCGCAGCGGACGCCCCAGCGCCATGTGCGGCGCGCCGTGGTGGTGATCGGGATCGCCGGCGGGATCTGGCTCTTGCTGAGAACGAAGACGTGACGCGCCCCGCCGCGTTCGACCGCGTCCGACGAATGGGCCTCGAGCTCGAGGACGTCGAAGAGGGCACGAGTTACGGCTCGCCGGCGCTCGAGGTCCGCGGCAAGATGTTCGCGTGCATCGTCGCGCACAGATCCGCGGAGCCCGACTCGCTCGCCGTTCGCATGAGCTTTCTCGAGCGCGACCTGCGCATGTCCGCGGAGCCGGCCGTCTACTATCTCACGCCGCACTACCAGGACTACCCCGTGGTGCTCGCGCGGCTGGGCCGTCTGTCCGACGACGCACTGCGGGATCTGCTCGAGACCGGCTGGCGGTTCGAGCGATCCACGAATAGCCGCGGCGGCCGGCGCCGAAAGTAGAGTCGCTCACGGCGATTTGATGCCCGCCGGCGGCGCGACGGTGCCGCCCGGCGTTTCGTGCATTGGCGAACGCCACGCTTGGCCAGGCGGGATTGACTCGGCGCACGCCACCGTGCAGGGTTGGCCATGCACGCCCAGCACGACGTGGTCTGCCACACCCTCATCGGCCGCGATCCTCAGATCACGGCCGTCCGTCGAGTGCTCGACCGTGCACGCGCGGGAAGCGGACAGGTCGCCCTCATCGTTGGCGAAGCGGGAGTCGGCAAGTCCCGTCTGCTTCGCGCCATGACGGAGGAGGCGCGTGCCGCGGGCTTCTTCGTCCTCAGCGGCGCAAGCTTCGAGTCGGAACGGTCCATCCCTTACGCGCCGCTGCTCGATCTCGTGCGGCTGTTCGCCGGCTCCGCATCGCCGGCGGTCGTCGCCCACGTATTCGCGCCCGCGGCGCCGCAGATGATCGCCATGTTCCCGGAGCTGCGGCCGCTGCTGCCCGACGCAACCCCCAGTCCCACGATCGATCCCGAGTCCGACAAGCGCCGGCTGTTCCACACGCTGGCGCAGGCCTTCACGCTCGTGGCGCGCGCGCAGCCGGTGCTGCTCGCCTTCGAGGACGTACACTGGAGCGACGACGCCACCCTCGACCTCATCTTCCACCTCGCGCGGAGCCACGTGTCGCACCCGGTCGTCATCGCGCTCACCTACCGGCGCGAGGAGGCGGGGTCGCGGCTCACCAGGCTCGTCGCCGACCTCGAGCGAACGCGCGTCGCGTCCGAGCTGCCGGTGGAACGCCTTGGCCGCGACGACGTGGGAGAGATGCTTCGCGCCATCTTCGGTCACAGCGACACGCTTGGCGAGGGGTTCGTGGACGTGCTCCATGGGCTCACCGAAGGCAATCCGTTCTTCGTCGAGGAGACGCTCAAATCGCTGATCATCGCGGGCGACCTCGCGCCGTCGAGCGGCGGCGCCTGGCGCGCCCGACCACTCGAGCGCGTGCGCGTGCCGCGAACCGCCGTCGAGGCCGTCCGCCGGCGGCTGGCGGCGCTCACGGTGCCGGCC
>Ga0316628_100004870_pt1 | contig 10639 bp, 8 predicted proteins | sample OWC_Aug_M2_C1_D5_FD_207648 | JGI IMG/M metagenome (GOLD analysis project Ga0316628, IMG submission 207648) | Wetland soil microbial communities from Old Woman Creek delta, Ohio, United States - OWC_Aug_M2_C1_D5_C | ecosystem: Environmental > Terrestrial > Soil > Wetlands | place: USA: Ohio... | reverse complement strand
ACGAGGCCGAGGGCGACGCGGCCAACGCGATCGAGCTGCTGTGGGATACCCCGTCGGTGATGGCCCGCTTCGAGGACACGGGCCCCCTGCCGCGCGAGGTGGCCCTGGAGCTCGGCATGGTGGGCCCTGCCGCTCGCGCCTGCGGCTTGCAGCGGGACGCTCGTCACGACCAGCCCTCGGGGATCTTCCGCTTCGCCCACATCCCGATCTCGACCTGGCAGACGGGCGACGTCTTCGCGCGGGCGTACGTGCGCTGGCTGGAGGTGCAGCGCTCGATCGCCTTCGTGCGCGAGCAGCTTCGCGCGCTCCCGCCGGGAGAGATCCGCAGCCCGCTCCGGGAGCTGGCTCCGGACCAGATCGCCGTCGCGTTGGTGGAGGGCTGGCGCGGAGAGCTCTGCCACGTGGCGCTCACCGGCCCGACCGGTCGCTTCGAGCGCTACAAGATCGTGGACCCCTCGTTCCACAACTGGATGGGGCTGGCCTACGCGCTGCGCGAGCAGCAGATCTCCGACTTCCCGCTCTGCAACAAGAGCTTCAGCTTGTCCTACTGCGGGCACGACCTGTGAGCGGGCTCGATCCCGGCTCCGAGGAGAGGGCATGATCGATCTACTGCGGGCACGCATCCGGCAGGGTTACCGCACGATGCGCTACCCGGACGGGCCCGCCCCCGCGCTGCCGGAGCGCTTCCGCGGCCGGCCGGCGATCGACGCAGCGAAGTGTCGCGAGGGCTGCCGGCGCTGCGCGGAGGCCTGCCCGACCTCGGCGATCGACGCCGGCGCCGGGCCCGCGATCGACCTCGGCCGCTGCCTGTTCTGCACCGATTGCGTGGACGCCTGTCCGGAGGGGGCGATCACCTTCTCCGGCGACCCCCGGCTCGCCACCCGGCGCCGCGACGACCTGGTGGTCGGCCCGGAGCGCGAGCTCGAGCTCGCACGCGCGCTGGACGGCAAGCTCCGCCGCCTCTTCGGCCGCTCGCTCAAGCTGCGGCAGGTGAGCGCCGGCGGGTGCAACGCCTGCGAGCTCGACGTGAACGTGCTGGGTACGATCGGCTGGGATCTCGGCCGCTTCGGGATCCAGTTCGTCGCCTCGCCGCGCCACGCCGACGGCCTGCTGGTGACCGGCGCCCTCTCGGAGCACATGCGGCTCGCCCTGCACAAGACCTACGAGGCCGTGCCGGCCCCGAAGCTCGTGATCGCGGTCGGCGCCTGCGCGATCTCAGGAGGCCCCTATATCGACCATCCCGAGGTCGGGAACGGGATCGAGGGCACGCTGCCGGTCGATCTCTACCTGCCGGGCTGTCCGCCGCACCCGCTCACGATCCTGGATGGGCTGCTGCGCCTCCTGGGTCGCCTCGAGGCCGGGGGCCGCGCGCGCTAGCGCCGCGCGCGCCCTCGCCAGGCGAGTCCGAGCAGGCCGCCCGCCAGGAGCAGCGCCGTGCCGGGCTCCGGAACGGCAGCGGGGTTACTCACCGGCCCGTGGAAGAAGCGCCGGAAGTGGCCGAAGCCCTGGAAGGTCGGGATCGCCGGCACGCCGGGCGGCGGCCCAGGCGGACCCTCGAAGACCGGGCCGGGCGGGAAGATGTGGCCGAATGTGACGCCGAGGCCGTGGCTGCCGCGCCCGTGCTGGAAGCCGAGACTCGTGTCATCCGACCCCCCCATGGAGCTCGGGTGGATCCTTCCGGCCTCGGCCGTCATGGGAATCGCGATCATCATCAACGAAGCGAGCAACAAGCGCCGCATGCCCGATACCTCCGAACCCCGCCAGGGGAGGACGACTCGGAGATATGTGGTGCGAGAGGGGGACTTGTGTCAGACGCTGCGCGACGCTGGAGGCCAGCGGCTTCGTCGAGGCGGTTTTTCCCCGGGGGACGTGCGGTCCTCTGCGCCCTCGTCGAGGCAGCCACCGGGTAGGGACGACGCATGAACCGATTCGACCGCATGTTCTGGCGCAGACTCTGGACCCTCGGCCGGCCCTACTGGGTCTCGGAGCAGAGATGGGTGCCGCTCGGCCTGCTGGCCCTCACCCTCTTCCTCACGGGCCTGGTCAAGGGCTTCAACGTCGTCTTCAGCTACGTGAACCGCGACATGATGACGGCGTTGACCGACAAGAACGGCACGCTCTTCTTCCACAACGCGCTCTTGATCGTGCTCTACAGCCTGGTCTCGGCGCCGGTGATGGCGATCGACGGCTACGTGCAGGGCCGGCTGATGATCGACTGGCGGCGCTGGCTGACCGAGCGCTTCCTGGATCGGAGCCTGCACGACCGCGCCTTCTACCGCATCAGCTCCGATCCCCGCATCGACAACCCGGACCAGCGCGTGAGCGAGGATCTGAACGCCTTCCCCGGCTTCGCCGTCTCCTTCGTGCTGCAGACCCTGTGGGGCGTCGTCACGGGGATCTCCTTCGTCGTCGTGCTCTGGCTGATCTCGCCGCGCCTGGTCCTGGTGCTCGCGGCCTCGGTCGGCCTGGGCTCCCTGCTGACGGTCGTGATCGGCCGCCCGCTGATCGGCATCAACTTCACGCAGCGTCAGCGCGAGGCGGACTTCCGCCACGGCCTGGTCCGCCTGCGCGACAACGCCGAGGCGATCGCCCTCTACGGCGGCGAGCAGCGCGAAGGGAGCGACCTGCTGCGACGCCTGCACGCGGCGATCGAGAACTCGAAGCTGATGATCCTCTGGCAGCGAAACGTCGCCTTCCTGACCAACTCCTACGACCTCCTGCTCGCGCTCGTGCCCGTCGTCGTCCTGGCACCGTCCTACGTCGCCGGCACGGTCGAGTTCGGCCAGATCACCCAGGCGAGCGCCGCCTTCCTGACCCTGCGCAGCTCGCTCTCGATCATCGTCGACCAGTTCAATGCGCTCAGCAACTTCGCCGCGGTGGTGGAGCGCCTCGGCGGGTACGCGGACGCGAGCGTGAGGCGCGCGGCGCCCGAGGGAGCTGCGGCGGGGGCGGGAACCGAAGAGCAGACGCGGATCGAGGTCGTCGAGGCGCCGCGCGTCGCCGTCGAAGCCTTGACCCTGATGACCCCCGACGCCCGCAAGACGCTGGTGCGCGACCTCTCGCTGGCGCTGGAGGCCCGGCAGCGGCTGCTGATCGTCGGCGAGAGCGGGGTCGGAAAGACCTCGCTCCTGCGGGCGATGGCGGGGCTCTGGACCACCGGACGCGGCCGCATCCTGCGGCCGCCCCTGTCCGAGGTCCTGTTCCTTCCCCAGCGCCCCTACATGAGCGTGGGCTCGCTCCGGCAGCAGCTCTGCTATCCCAGAGCGGTGGACGTGAGCGACGCGGACCTGCTGTCCCTGCTCCAACGCGTCGACCTCGCCGATCTGCCCGCGCGGGTGGGCGGGCTCGACGCCGAGCTCGAGTGGAAGGATCTGCTCTCGCTCGGCGAGCAGCAGAAGCTCGCCTTCGCGCGGCTCCTGCTCGATCGGCCGGCCTGCGCCTTCCTGGACGAGGCCACGAGCGCCCTCGACGCGGCGAACGAAGCGCTCCTCTATCGGGAGCTCACGTCGACGAAGATCGACGTGGTGAGCGTGGGGAGCCGGCCCGGGCTCCTCGACTTCCACGACATCCTGCTCGAGCTGCGCGCCAACGGCGAGTGGCGGCTCGGCCGGACGGACTCCTCCCGCGTGGCGTAGCCGGCCGGCTTGCGCGAGGCGGCGTCCGGCACCGGGCTGTGACATGTTCCGATCCATGGCCGAGGCCCGCTTCACCGCCTCCGAGCTGACACAGTTCGGTCTCGCTCTCGACGACGAGGGCCCCCATCGCTTCGATCCCGCGGTGGAGTGGTGGAACGAGTCGTGGTTCTGGGACTTCTTCGACGCCGCGGGCGCCCGCGCCGGCCATTGCCGGATCGGCATCCATCCCAACCAGGGGCGGGCGTGGCTCTGGCTCTACGTGCTCCAGGAGGGCGAGTGGATCGCGATCGAGGAGCCCCGCCTTCCCCTGGCGGACTGGGATCTCCGGCGACTGGCCTACGAGCGCTGGGGCCTGCGCTGCGCCTGGGACGTGCACGCGCCCCTCGAGGCCGGACGGCTCGCGGTGTCGGGCTTCGGCCGGGTGGTCGCCGGGCGGCGCACGGGGATGGTGCTGCCGGTCGGGGTCGAGCTCGAGGTCCAGGCGCTCGGACCGCCGCACTCGCACGGTCGCAGCGTGGCGCCGGGCCATGGCGCCGAGGCGGCGTACTCGGCCAGCCGCTTCGAGCAGCCGATCGCGGTGGAGGGCAGCCTGCGCGTCGGCGCGGAAGGACGCGCGTTCTCGGGCCGGGGCGAGCGGGACCACTCGTGGGGGCCGCGGAGCTGGAATCTCGAGTGGACGTTCCTGGTGCTGAACGGCCCGCGCCTGCGGCTGCAATGCGCGGAGGCTCGCATTCCGAACGTCGGACGCTTCGTCACCGGCTACCTCCAGCGCGAGGCGATGAGCACGGTCCGGGAGGCGCGCTTCGACTTCGCGTACGCCGAGGACGACGTGCTGCGGCCCGTCTCCGGCCGCTTCTCGATCGCCGTGCAGGACGGTGTGGAGTTCGGGGCTCGCGTCGAGTCCCTCTCGGGCGTGGAGATCGACATCACCCATACCTTCGTGCCGCCGCGCCGCTCGCTCTACCGCCGTGCCCTCGTGCGGGCGACACCGGACGGCGGCGGCGAGCCGCTGCTCGGCTGGGTCGAGTTCAATCGCCTTCCCGAGGCGCCCTGAGAGGACGGGAGGGGGCGTGGCGCGAGGCTCCGAGGGAGAGCAGGAGGCACGACGGCTCGCCGGCTGGCTCGCCGGGAAGCTGCCCGGCGCGCGGGATCTCTCGGTGACGCCCGTCGAGCGCTCGGGCGCCACCGGCTTCTCGAGCGACACGCTGCTCTTCGACCTCGCCTGGCGCGAGAGCGGAGGCGAGCGGCGCGAGCCCATCGTCGTGCGGCGCGCGCCCCTCGGCCACCGGATCTTCCCGGAGTACGACATCCCGCGTCAGCACCGCATCCTGCGGATCCTGGCCGACACGGACGTGCCCGTCCCGCGCACGCGCTGGCTCGAAGAGGATCCCGCGATCCTCGGCTCGCCGTTCTACGTGATGGAGCGGGTCGAGGGGCGGATTCCCACCGACAGCCCGCCGTACCACGTCGGGGGGTGGGTCACGGAGATCGCGCCCGCCGAGCGCGGCGCGCTCTGGTGGAGCGGCCTCGAGACCCTGGCGAGGATCCATCGCCTCGATTGGCGGGGGCTCGGCCTCTCCTTCCTCGGGCCGTCGGTCCCCGGTCGCTCTCCCCTCGAGCGCCAGCTCGAGGAGTACGAGCGCTTCCTCGCCTGGGCGGCGCCCGGGATGCGGCATCCGACCTGCGAGCCCGCGCTCGCCTGGCTCCGCGATCGTCGTCCCCGCGAGCCCGAGCCCGTCGGGCTCTGCTGGGGCGATGCGCGGCCCGGCAACATGATCTTCCAGGACGGCCGCTGCGTGGCCGTCCTCGACTGGGAGATGGCGACCCTCGGCAACCCGGTCCAGGATCTCGCGTGGTGGCTCTTCCTCGACCGCCACCACAGCGAGGGCCTCGGCGCCGCGCGCCTGCCCGGCTTTCCGAGCCGCGCCGACACCGTCGCACGCTGGGAGGAGTGGACCGGGCTCCCCGCGCGACACGTGGACTACTACGAGGTCTTCGCCGCCTTCCGCTTCGCGGTGATCATGGTCCGCGTGGCGCAGGGCTTCCGGGCGGCGGGCGTCCTGCCGCCCGACTCCCGGCTCGAGACCCACAACATCCCTACCCAGCTCCTGGCGCGGATGCTCGATCTTCCCGCGCCGTCGTAGGACGCCGCGGCTCCGAGGCGCCGGGCTCGCGGGATGCGGTGAGGGGCCCGAGCCAGGACTCGGCCCGCGCCATCCCCGCCGCGCAGCGGCCGGCCTCGTCGATGCAGCGGTCCCACATCCCGGCGAGCACCGCGCGCGGGAACGGCGCCGCGTGGCTGTAGTAACGCACGAAGAGGTTGGTCGCGCGCGCCGCCGTGTCGTAGGGCACGGGGCCGCCGCTCCCGCCAGGGCCTTCCCCGAAGAGGACGCCGAGCTCGGCCAGGCGTCCCGGCTCGAGGTCCTCCTGGAACCCGGGCTCGCTGCGGGCGCGCGCGGCGATCGCGCGGGGCAGGCTGGCGTCCGGCGCGTCGTGCAGCCACGCGGCGAGCTGGGTGGCGCATTCGAGGGGGCGCCGGCGGCAGACCTCCTGCACCGCCTGGCTGCGGAGCGCGTCCGGGAGCCGTCCGCCGCTGCGTGCGGCGAGCCGGCGCAGCAGCGAGTTCTCGGCCCCGACCCGGGCCGGCTGCGGCGCGAAGGTGGGCGGGAGCTCCGCGATGGCGCCGCGGAGGAAGGCTCGCGCCGCGCGGTGACTCAGCACGGGGTGGAGGAGCGTGTGGACGTCGCCGCGGAAGCCCGCCGCCTGCACCACACCGAGCGGGAGGAGCTCGTGCGCGAGGAGCGCGGGCAGGCTCCCCACCTCGGCCCGCCGCAGCGACGCCGCGAGCGCGGGCTCCGCGATGCGACGCTCCAGCCGGTCGAGGTCGAGCGCGTGCTCTCCACCGGCGAAGCCGAGCAGCAACGGGTCGGTGCCATGGGCGTACCAGACGGCCACGCGGTCGAAGACCGCGTCGTAGGTCCGCATCACCAGCTCCACCGTCGCCCGGTCGGTCTCGTACACGTGGAACCACTGGGCGTAGACGCCACCCGGGTTCAGGTGGTCGAGGGCGGCCTGCAGGAACTCGCGGCTGTAGAGCATCTCGACGCCCGTCACCCACGGATTGCTCGGCTCCGACACGATCACGTCGAAGCGCTCGCGGCTTCGCAGCAGGCTCCGGTAGGCGTCGCCGATCACCGCGTGCACCTTCGGGCTTCGCGAGGCGCCGTGGTTTCCGTAGTCGAAGAAGGGGGCCGCGGCCAGCACGGCCGGCGAGATCTCGGAGACCACCACCTCGCGCGTCTCGGGATAGGAGGCGAGCTCCCCCGCCGTGACGCCCGTCCCGTAGCCGATCACGAAGGCGCGCTCGCAGTGGTCGGCCAGCACCGCCGGCAGCGCCGCTGCCAGCACCATCGTCGGCATGTCCGTCGGGATCGAGCCGTCCGACTTCCCGTTGTTGGCGATGCTCCGGACCGTGCCGAGCGCCGGATCGCGCAGCTCCTTCACCGCCACCGACGAGACGGGATCGTCGTCGTAGAAGAGGATGCGCGTGTCACGGTTCAGCTCGCCGTAGAGCGCCGTCGCCCCCCGGTAGGTGTTCGCCTCGGGCTGGCGGAAGCGGAACAGGCCGGCCGCCAGCCGCTCGGGCGCCCAGCGCGGGAGCAGGAGCAGGCCTCCCAGGGCAGGGGCCACCACCAGGAGCCCGAGGGTGGTGCGCGAGACGGCGAGGAGCCGCACGCTGAGCCATGCGGAGGCGATCACGAGCGCCGCCACCGCCAGGCGGTAGACCTGGTCGAGGTCGAGGACGAAGAGCAGCGCGTAGCCCCCGACCAGCGCGCCGAGCAGCGAGCCCACCGTGTTCCAGCTGTAGAGGCGACCGGCCACGGCTCCGAGGTCCTCCACCTCGCCGCGGAGTTGGTGGAAGAGGAGCGGCAGCAGCGCTCCCGAGAGGCCGACCGGCAGCGCCAGCAGGCCCAGGATCGCGAGGAACGCCGCCCCCTGGAACGGCCAGAAGGCGGCGTCCGTGTCGCGGAAGAGCGAGCGGAGCACGTGGGCACCGTAGGGAGCGTCCTGGAACAGGCCGTCGAGCAGGACGAGACAGGCCACCAGCGCCCACTGGGACGCCACCACGTGCACCGGACGGATCCGGCGCAGTGCCGACACCCCGAAGCTCCCGGCGGCGATGCAGAGCACGAAGACGGCGACCACCATCGAGAACGTGAACTGGGAGGCGCCGAAGGCGAGGGCACCGATCCGGTTCAGCACCGTCTGGACCGTCATCATCGCGAAGCCCGAGAGGAGCGCGACGGCGGCGAGGGACGCGAAGCGGGGCGGCACGGCGGCGGGCGGGCCACCCGGGGGTGGCAGCGCGGCGGTCGGCCGCGCCGTGGCACCGAGCACGAGGAAGAGGGCGCCTGCACCGAGATTCACGCCGCCCATCGCCAGCAGCACGCCGTCGAGGCCGAGGTGGGGCACCAGCCAGAATCCCGCGGCCAGCGCACCCACGAAGGCCCCCGCGGTATTGACCGCATACACCAGCGCGTGGAAGCGCGTGGCGTCCGCCAGCCCGCGCGCCAGTGCCTGCGTCAGGATCGGGATGGTTCCGCCCATCAGCACGGCCGGCGGCAGCACCAGCAGGGCCGCGAGCGCCACGTCGAGCACGAAGCCCGCGCCGCCCGCCGCATGGGGGAGCTTCACCGAGGCGTGCTGCACCAGGCGGAAGAGCGCGGGGAAGGCGATTGCCCAGAGGCCGATCGATCCCTCGACGCAGCCGTAGGCCACGAGCAGGCGGGGCGCGCGGCCTCGCCGCTGCGCGCGGATCGAGAGCCGGTGCGTCACCCCTCCGAAGAGCGAGTAGCCGACCGAGAGCCCGCCGAGGAAGAGGCCGAGGATGGCCGCGGTGGCCTCGCTCTGGGAGCCGAGCAGGGTGGCGAGGAGCTTCTGCCACGCCACCTCGTAGACCAGACCGCTGAACCCGGTCAGCATCGTCAACGCGAGGGCGAGGGCTCGGATCACGCGGGCTCCTGGAGCATCCGGGCTCGCTCCTCCCGCCGGGGGAGGAGCCGCGTATCCTCGCACATCGGGGAGCCCCGGGCTCAGGGCGCGGAAGGCGGGGGGGCGGCGGCGCTGGCCGAGGTGGTCGCGCTCGGCGGCGGCGCGCTCACCGCCGGCGCGCTCACCGCCGGCGGCCGCGGCGCCGAGCCGGCCCACTCCACACGCCAGGGCGTCGCGCCGTCGAGCTCGCTGAAGCGCGCCTCGCCGAGCGGCGAGAAGCTGCGGGTGGTGACGCGGGCCGTGCGACCGGTCAGGAATCCCACGGCATTCACGTAGCCCGTGCGCGGGTCGTAGGGAATGGCGCGCACCGGCGTGCAGGAGGCGTCCCGGAGCGGATTGCAGTAGCCGAAGATGCGTTGGCCGAGGAGCTGCTCGGGGCCGTGGAAGCCCGCAGGGGCGAGGGTGCTGAGCTCGGTCTGGATCTCGACCTCGGTCTCGAAGCGGAAGGGGCCGACGCCGACCCGCCGCACCAGCAGCCCCGAGAGCGTGGCCGAGATCACATCGCCCGTCCGCGCGTCGAAGACCCAGGCGAAGTCGCTGAGCGCGCCCGGTCGCGCTCCCTCTCGGGCCAGCAGGTCGCTCTCCACCCAGTGCGCCGGCACCGTCACCCGGATGCGGCCGGGCGCCCGATCCCGCTCGAGCCAGGCCGGAAGCTCGTCGCCGTAGCGCGTGTCGAGCCGGCCGGGCTGGTCCTCCGGAGAGATCTCGAAGCGCACGGAGACCCAGCGCGGATGGGGGTCGGAGAGCCGCATCGGATCGGCCGCCGCGAGGCGGACGAGGCCGAGCAGGCCGAGCGAGGCGAGGAGGACGGCGCGGGGGAGGGACGGCATGGGCGACTCCGCTCTCTCTGTCCCGTGTCCCGCAGGCGCCCTCAGGTGATGCGGGCGCCGGGGCCCTCGCGCCGGTCTGGGGCGCGCCCCGATACCCCGCGGGGAGCCTCTCAACTCGCCCCGGTTTCGCCCGATCAGATGGGGGGTGATTCGGGTGCACGAGACGATGCGGCGGCTCGTGGGCGCTCTCCTTGCGCTCGTGGCGGCGGCGGTCCCTGCGGGTGCGCAGGCCGCCGGGCCCGTCCAGATCCTCGTCCTGAGGGAGCACGGGGTCGGGACCAGCGCGCTCGTCCAGCCCTATCTCGACCGCTTCGTCGCCCTCGCCGCCGAGCGCAATGGCTGGGGCGAGGCGCAGGGTCGCTACTTCACCCGCCGCGAAGACGCCGAGGCGTTCGTCGGGCAGCAGAAGCCCCACTACGGGATCTTCTCGCTCGACGCCTTCCTGGCGCTGCGGGCGCGCTACCGGCTCGACGTGATCGGGCAGGTCGCCGTGACCCTGGTCGGCGGCCGTCAGTACTACCTGATCAGCCGGCGCGCGAGCGACCTGCCGGGCTGCAAGGGACAGACCCTCGCCAGCGACCACGTCGGGGATCGACGCTTCGTCGACCGCGTGGTGGCGCGAGGGGCGTTCTCGCTCGGCGACTTCACCCTGCTCGCGACGCAGCGTCCGCTCCAGACCACGAAGAAGGTCCTGACCGACGAGGCGGTCTGCGCGCTGATCGACGACGCCCAGCTCGCGGACCTCTCGCATCTCCAGGGCGGCGACGGGGTCCGGGCCGTGTGGCGGAGCTCCGAGCTGCCGCCGATGGTCGTGGCGGCGTTTCCCGCCGCGAGCGCCACCGAGCGCCGCCGCTTCCAGGAGAGTCTCGGCGCCCTCTGCGAGGGCGACGGCTCGAGCGCGTGCGCCGAGGTGGGGATCGTGTCGCTTCGCGCGGCGCGGCCCGCCGACTACGCGGCCGTCGTCGCCGCCTACGGGAGCCCGTGATGCGGACCGCGCGCGGCGGCGGCCGGATGCGGCGCCTCGCCACCCTCGCGGGCGCGCTCGGTCTCGCCGTGGCCCTCGCCCTCGGCTGCGCCGCCGCGCGGCCGCCGGCGGACGGTGCGCTCGTCCGCGCGGCGAGC
>Ga0316628_100004869_pt1 | contig 10640 bp, 6 predicted proteins | sample OWC_Aug_M2_C1_D5_FD_207648 | JGI IMG/M metagenome (GOLD analysis project Ga0316628, IMG submission 207648) | Wetland soil microbial communities from Old Woman Creek delta, Ohio, United States - OWC_Aug_M2_C1_D5_C | ecosystem: Environmental > Terrestrial > Soil > Wetlands | place: USA: Ohio... | reverse complement strand
CTCCATTGTCTCGGATGGTCAATTCACCCAGGGGTTTGAGGCCGTGGGCAATCTGCGGGCGAAAGACCTTGTTGCCCGTCACCTTGGCCCGCAGGGTGAGGCGATACTGTGCCCCCGGTACGGCGGGAACGGATTGGCCCGTGTAGTGATAGGGGAAAAAGCTAAACAGCTTGCCAGCGCCGGAGTCCACATCGTCCCCGTCAATCCCCCCGCCAAATCCCCAACTGCTGGGGATGTCGTCCCCGAAAGGAATGGCCGGAAATGGCGCTGCCTCACGGGTGGGGAACCAGCGGACGAAACGCACTCCATTCTCGCCCCACTTTTGGAAGTTGGCCCGCAGCCCGGCTAATCCATTGAGTCCAGAATTGATGAGCGGAGTGATGAAAGGCGTCCCATCCGAGTACTCGAAATAGCGCGAATCCGTGGAACTAACTTTGATAAAGCCTTTGCGCGTGGAGTTGACGCATGCGAACTGGTTGTCGCCGGTAGTTGTCGTCCCGTTTGCATCTGTTGCGCGAAGGCGATATTTCCATGTGCCAACCATGTCCGGCGTAAAACGGCAGCGCCAGTCGGGCTGGCCTGTAGGGAGTAAGGCAGCTTCGTCGCCTCTGCCGAGTTCTTCCACCGGCTGGTAATAGAAGCATGGAAGAATGCGCGCCTTGTTCCAGTTGCTTTCGCCCGGCGGCAGCAGCAGTGCATCAACCGTGATCCCCGTGCCCCTGGCGACGCCCGGCGGAGTGGCTCCATCGTAAGGGAAATAAGGATTCGTGGCTGCGGTATCGCTGATCCCAAACGACATTTCAAACCGGGCGTATTTCTCTATGAGGCCAGGCGTCTGAACCGTCATCGCCCCGATGGTTGGACCGGCAACGAGGGCCACCGTTCTTGTCGAGGATTGACTCGATCGGGTCGGCCCGAGCGAGCATGACACCGACACCCCCAACAGAACAAGGCTCGTGATCAGCCTTGTATGCTTCATGTCACTTTCTCCAATCGAGGCAGAGGTGTCCCGCGTCGCAACGCGCTCCGGCGACGATAGTCGCCGTGCGGCTGTTACTGCTCTGGCTGCGGCGTCGGAGTAGGGAACTGATCCTCGTAACGAGTAGGGCATTTGAGCAACAGGTTGCTCGCGGTGAACGTCCCATCAGGATTGAGTTTGCCTTCGGCAATGGCCTGAGCCTCATGCTGTAACAAGTCTGGCTTGGGGCCTGTGTAAAGAATCTTGAGTGTATCCACTTTGGTTGTGGCGGTCAACTCTTCATGGGTATCCACAATATCAAACGAGAGGTTGGATGCTTGCGGATTGTAGACGATGCTGTCACCCACGACAAAACCGGACACACGCAGATTGCGCGCCGCCATCGTCTGCCCTTTCGCCCGCACCTCCTTGACCGTGAGATAATACTGGGCCGAACTGTTGATACTTGACACAATCAAATAGACAACGGCGGCTGCAATAATCACGCCGCCGATCAGGAATTTCGTCCGCATTGTCCCTCCATGCCATCAACGCTCTTGGAGACTATACCACACGCGGAAATCTATGTCAAAATGCTATTATGACGGGGAACAAGTCCGCCATAATACCCCTATCTTGATGGGGGAATACCCCCATTGTCATGGCGTGGAGATTACATTCATAATGTCATTTTGCGCCAAATGTCACTTTTACATCGAACTATCTCGTGCTATACTGCGTGCATTCCCCCATTAGGAATGGGGTGTACTACGCATTCAGAAGGTGTTCTTTGCTGATGGCGTTACACGGACGCATAGAATTTGCCGGCGCAGTAGCGAACGTAGGCAACACTGGCCGAAAGGCAGCAAACCATGTTGAAGAAAAACTTCGTAGCTGTCATCACCCTTCTTGCATTTGTGGTCGTGGGCGTTACGGTCGCTCAGGCGCAAGGTACTCAGCCACCCGGTCCTACTTATGTCGGGTCCGACAAGTGTGCAGCGTGCCACTCTGCCATCTATGAGAGTTGGTCCGCTACACTTCACACCAAGATGATCCTTGACCCTGCCAAGGATTCGAAAGCAATCCTGGCAGACTTTGACAAGATGTCGCCTAACGTTATCTCGGACACCAAGCTTTTGTACAAGAAGACGGATGTGATATTGACGGTGGGCTGGCGCTATCGTCAGCGGTACATCCTTGCCGACCCAAAGACTGGCCGGCTGGTGATGGGGGCGGGTCAATGGAACATTGCAGGTCAAGGTCCAACAGCTTCTGACGCTGCCTGGCAGCATGCCGCCGCAGGCGATGACTGGCTGAAGGAATGTGCGGGCTGCCACACGACGGGGTTCAACCTCGAAAAAGCAAACAAGTTCACGACGGCCAATTACAAAGCCGGGAAAGGGATGCCCTTTGTCGAATTGGGGATTGGCTGCGAAGCCTGTCATGGCCCAGGCTCCGAGCATGTGGTGCCAGGCAAATCCACCAAGGACAATATCCCGGTCAATAAGAGCGAGGCGTTGGATGCGCAACTCTGCGGGCAATGCCACACTCGAGGCATCTCGATGGACGACCAAAGCGAGACGCATCAGTACCCACTTGGCTACACACCTGGCGGAGACTTGCGCGAGGCCAACTGGACGCCCGCCCAGCCGACCGGACAGGACATGGATTCGAACTGGTGGGTGGATGGTCACGCCAAGACAGATCGCCAGCAGTATTTGGAATGGCAACCGTCCGGGCACGCGGCAGCCCTCGACACGCTCAAGAAACAAGGCGGGCAAGATTCGTGCGTCGTGTGCCACAGCGCCGATGCATTCCTGGCTTCGCAAGACAAGTTTGCCCAACCCATCAAGCTGGCGGATGCCAAGTTCAGCATCACGTGTCAGACCTGCCATGACCCGCACAACGCGAGTACGCAGGCGTCTGACGGATTGCTCCGCGACGAGTCGTATCAGGAATGTACGGCCTGCCACAATGTGACGTCCGGCGGCGCTCGACCGATCAAACCGGGTGATGTGGTCCACGAGCCGATGCAGGAAATGTACGAAGGCAAGGGTGCGGTTGGCGTCGAAGACATAGCTTCTCCGCACTTTATGGCCAAAGGCGGACAGCCGATCTGCGTGAGCTGTCACATGCCCAGCACCGCTCAGAGCGCCGACATGATTGCCACAGGCAATCGCGATATCGCGACACACGACTGGAAGATCGTGATGCCGGGTAAAGCAGAGAAAGGCGAGCCGAGTGCGTGCAGCTCATGCCACATCAACGACAAGTCCAACGCGCCGCAGTTTTCTGCCGATGCGCTGCAAACGGTGATTGACACTCGGCAGAAGGAGACTCTCAGCGAACTCGCTGCGTTGGATGCTCGCCTCAAGGCGCTGAGCGAAAAGAACGCTGCCTGGATTGACGCCAAGACCCAAGCGCCAACCGATGCTGCGCCAGATAGCTTCAAAGCGGCTTTCACCAACATCTCTTTCGTCCAAGCGGATGGCTCAAAAGGCTTACACAACTACCCGTACGCCAAAGCCATTCTGGCCAAAGCCGATAGCGATCTCAAGACGCTCGATCAGCCGACAGCCACGCCGACGTCTATTCCTCCCACGCCGGAGCCGCCGACTCCGGTTCCGACACCGACGCCGCTGCCGACTGTCGCTCCAACAGTAACGCTGGCGCCGCAGGCCGCTTCGGGTACGAATTGGTTCGTGTGGTTGGGCCTTGCCACCATCGTGATCGTTGTGCTGGTCGCGGTGGCCGCGCGCAGGCCGAAGGCAAGCTAGTACAAAGGTTCTCGGCAAGTATCATCGAACGGAGGAGTCAACACTATGGGACGCACAAGTGGACGCGTCGCAGCCAGGGTGCTCGCAGGACTGTTCGTATTGGCGGTTTTTCTGGTCGTGGGCAACAGGGCATCTGCCGGTGTGGTCGCAGGACAGACCGCTGAGGCCACGCCCACTGCGCCTTCGGCCCCACCCGCCGCGGCGAATAATCAAGTCTGCCTGGGCTGCCACTCGAACCCCGCCCAACAGATGAAAGCCCTCAATGGGGAGATCATCTCGCTCTACGTTGACCCGGATGCCTTCAAGAATTCGGTGCATGGCGCTCAGGGCTTTGCCTGCACGGTGTGCCACACCAACATATCGGGCTACCCCCATCCAGAATATAAACCGGCCGATCGGCGACAGGTGACGCTTGACCTGTATACCGCCTGCAAGCAGTGCCACGCAGATAATTACCAAAAGACGCTGGACAGCGTTCATCAAAAGGCGCTGGCCTCCGGCAATCGCCTGGGCGCAGTGTGTGCTGACTGCCACGGCGCGCACGATGTGCGGCCACCTGACCAGCCGCGCTGGCGAATTCCTTTGACATGCAGCAAGTGCCATGCAGCCATTTTCAACCAATACAAAGACAGCGTCCACGGTTCGGCTCTCGTAAACTCGGACAATACGGACGTGCCGACTTGTGTTGACTGCCACGGCGTACACACGATACCAGACCCGACCACGGCTGCTTTCCGCCTCAAGTCTCCCGTGGAGATGTGCGGCAAGTGCCACACCGATTCGAAGCGGATGAGCAAGTACGGAATCTCGACCAATGTCCTCAATAGCTACGTCGCCGACTTTCACGGCACGACCGTGACGTTATTCGAAAAGCAGTCACCCGACCAGATCACCAACAAGCCAGTCTGCTTTGACTGTCACGGCGTGCATGACATTGCCAATGTCACGGATCCCAAGGCCGGCCTGCAGATCAAATCCAATTTGCTCAAGGCGTGCCAGAGGTGTCACCCCGATGCCACGACAGAAAGCTTTGCCGGCTCATGGCTCAGCCACTATGAGCCGTCGCCAACCAAGTTCCCGACGGTGTACTATATCAACCTGTTTTACAAAATCCTTATTCCAGTCGTGGTGGGCGCTATGGTTCTAATGGTTATCTTGGATGCAGTGTGGCGAGTGCGGAATCGTCGTGTGAGCAAGGAGGCATAGCATGGCGACTCAAGCTCAAAAGATGACTCCTGAAATCGCGCGTGGGCATTACTTGCGGTTCGACCTGTTGGCCCGGCTGGAACACCTAGTCCTATTGATTTCATTCACTCTCTTGGCCGTTACCGGCCTGCCCCAAAAGTTTGCCGGCGGATGGTTTGCAGAAGCTGTCATCAAGTTCTTTGGCGGCATCGAAATGACGCGCACTATTCACCACCTCAGCGCCATTGTGATGATTTTGCTGGCGGTCTATCACGTGGTGGCTGTGGGCTATCGCATCTTTGTACTGCGCCGGCGATTGACCATGCTGCCGACGCCGAGCGATTTTTCCGAATGGTGGCAGGATATGCGCTACAAGCTAGGACTGACCAAGATTCCAGCCAAGTTTGGGCGCTACAACTATGGCGAAAAGATGGAGTATTGGGCCATGATGTGGGGCACACTGATCATGGGCCTCACGGGCCTTATTTTGTGGAACCCCATCTCGACAGCCAGACTCATCCCTGGCGAGTGGATTCCGGCCGCCAAAGCCGCACACGGTGCGGAAGCGATCCTGGCCGTGTTCGCCATCATCGTCTGGCATTTTTACAATGTGCACATCAAGATGTTCAACAAGAGCATGTTCACCGGGCGCTTGAGTGAGCAGGAGATGGCACATGAGCACGGTCGAGAACTGGAAGCGATTGCGCGCGGCACGGCAGAGCGCAAGATCGAGCCGCAAGTGCTGCGCACTCGTGAACTCGTCTACTTCCCGGTTGCGACCGTCATCGGAGTAGCGCTGGCGTTCGGCGTCTACAGAGTTGCGACGCTTGAAAACACTGCTCCCATTACGACAGCACCCAACCCGGTGAACGTCGCAGTGCTGGTCACGGCAACGCCACAAGCCACGCCAACGCGCGCTTCTACCCCGATCCCCACTCCGGCACCTACGGTGCCAAGCGGAGCCGCCACAGCAGTGAGCTTCACCGACGTGCAGGCCGCGCTCAACGCCAAGTGCGGCACGTGTCATGGCGAGGCGGCTACAGGTGGCTTGAATGTGACCAGCTTTGCTGCCTTGATGAAGGGCGGCGCTGACGGCCCGGTCATTGTTCCGAACGATGCCGCTGGCAGTCTACTGGTGAAAAAGATGGAAGTGGGCGGACATCCCGGCCAACTTTCGCCACAGGAGTTGGATGCTGTCAAGGCCTGGATCGCGGTAGGTGCGACCGAGCAACCGTCACAAGCGGGTGCGGTGCCTCCAGCGCCAAGCGAGGCCGGCGGCCCAACCTTTGTCAAAGATATCCAGCCTCTGTTCCAGGCCAAGTGTGCCGTCTGCCATGGCACGATGGGCGGGCTGACCTTGACCACTTTTGAGAGTACTTTGCACGGCGGCACTTCAGGCCCGGCCGTCACACCCAACGACCCGGACAAGAGCTTGATTATCAAGAAGCAGGTCGCGGGCGGACACCCTGGCCAGCTTACGGCGGAAGAGATTGAATTGGTGCGCAAGTGGATTGCTGCCGGCGCGCCGGAGCAGTGACCAGGAGTTGTTGTCCCGTAACTCAGCCACCCTTGCGAGGGTTTCAAGGAAGCATGTGGCGAGTGTGCTCACAACCCTCGCAAGGGTGAGCAGTTAGGTTGTCCTAATGTTAAGGAGGAGGTCCGTATGCCAGGCGATTCAGCGCAAACAAGTGCACCGCAACCCCCGGCCGCCGGTCCAGCCGCTGGCGCAGCGGCCAAGCCTCGATCCATCTGGTCGAGGTTGTGGTCCAGGGTGAGTGCCAGCAAGTGGCTACTGGCCGTCACTGTAGTGGCCGGACTGCTGATCTTGTTCGGGCTTTTCCTTGGCGGGGTAGCTGCGTTTGATTGGAGTGAGTCCACGGCGTTTTGCTCGCTGTGTCATGTGATGAAGCCTGAGTACACAGCGTACAAAAACTCGCCCCATGCGCGTGTTGACTGTGGCACCTGCCACGTTGGCCCCGGCGTCCTCCCCGCCGTACAAGCCAAACTGGCCAATGTTCGTTACCTATGGGAATACCCTACGGGCAACTATACCAGACCGATTCCCTCTCCTATCACGAGCCTGCGTCCCGTCGAAGTGGTGTGTGAGCAGTGCCACTGGCCCGAAAAGTTCTACGAAGATCGCCTGCTCACTGTCTCGCATTATGCGCAGGATGAGGCCAACAACCTGACGCAAACTAAGCTGCTCCTCAAGACGGGCGGTGGACCTCAAAATGCTGGCCTGGGACGCGGCATTCACTGGCACATTGAGAACCCAGTCTACTACATTGCGACGGACGAGGGGCGGCAAGACATCCCTTGGGTTCAGGTTACGTTTAATGGCAAGACGACCGAGTACCTCTCTACCGATAGCAAATTGACACCGGAGCAGATCGCGGGCGCACAGAAGCGCAAGATGGACTGCGTTGACTGTCATAACCGCGCCACACATATCTTCCAGCAGCCTAGCGAAGCTCTCGACGCCGCCTTGGCGGCAGGCACCATTCCTGCCAACTTGCCCTTCATCAAGCGCGAAGGGATAGGTGTGCTCGAGAAAGCCTACGCCACTGAGGCTGAAGCCGCCAAGACCATTGCTGCCGTCGAAGACTTTTACCGGACGCAATACCCTGCCGAATACACGAACCGCAAGGCTGACGTCCAGAAGGCCGTGGCTGAACTGCAGAACATCTTTGATAGGACTCAGTTCCCATTCATGAAAGTGACCTGGGACACGCATCCGACAAACATCGGCCACACCGATTTCGCGGGCTGCTTCCGCTGCCACGATGGCAAGCACTTGAGCAACTACAATCAAGCCATCCGGCTCGAGTGCAATATCTGTCACAGCATACCGCAGGTTATCATTCCCGGCAAAACTACAGCCGCACTGCCGCTCGCCACGGGCGTTGAGCCGGACTCTCACAAAAGCACGACCTGGCTATCGGAGCACCGCACTCGTTTTGATGCTACGTGCGCGAATTGTCATACGACCGGAAACGCCGGTGGCAGTGACAACAGCAGCTTCTGCAGCAACAGCGCCTGCCACGGCGCCAATTGGAAGTTTGCTGGGTTGAACGCGCCTGGAGTTCGCCAGCCAAGTCAACCTGCACAGCCAGCAGCCGGGCCAGGAACGGTTGTCGCGACCGCGACGCCAGCAGGCCCAACAACGACACCAACTGCCGAGTCGGGTACAGCTGTTGCCACGGCGACGCCAGGTGCATCCACTGGCGGGACTGCACCGGCAATTCCGCATGATCTGGCCGGGCGCGACAACTGCCTGACGTGTCACAACCCCGATGGCGGCGTCAAGCCGGCACCGAAAGATCACGCTGGGCGAGCGAACGACACATGCCAGGGGTGTCACAAGCCAGCGACGCCAGCAGGTCCGACAGCAGCGCCAACGGCCGAGTCAGGGACGACTGCCGCCACAGCGACGCCAGGTGCATCCACTGGCGGGACTGCACCAGCAATTCCGCATGATCTGGCCGGGCGCGACAACTGCCTGACGTGTCACAATCCTGATGGCGGCGTCAAGCCCGCACCGAAGGATCACGCTGGGCGTACGAACGACACGTGCCTGGGATGTCACAAGCCGGCGACACGAGCAGTCGCCACGGCGGCGCCAGGTGCATCGGCCGGCGAGGCTCCGCCTGCCATTCCGCATGAATTGGCGGGGCGCGACAACTGCCTGACGTGCCACAATCCCGATGGCGGCATCAAGCCGGCACCGAAAGACCATGCCGGACGAACGAACGACACATGCCAGGGCTGTCACAAACCGGCGTAGTGACCAAACGATTACAAGTTGTAGGTTGATGCCAGACCGCCGGAAAATGACCAATCAAATGTCCGGGTGACTGATTGACCAAGTAGCCGAGCAACCGACATGAACGCAGTTTCTGCCACCACTCTCGAAAACATCTATTTTATCTATGGCTTGGCGTTCTTTGTCATGGGGCTGGCGGTGCTATTGGAGATGGGGCGCACCAGCGAACTTCGTTTCGCTCGCTCCATGCCCTGGCTGGCTGCCTTTGGGCTGATCCATGGTTGCCACGAATGGCTCGAGATGTTCGAGTTGATGGGCCATGTGCCGGCGACGCTGCCGATGGCGCAGGTCCGGCTCGTCCTGCTGGTCGTGTCCTTTGCGTGCCTGGCGGCATTTGGGTTTAGCCTGAGCCGGCCGGAACAGTCGCCGCCACAGGTGGCCATGTGGCGCACGCTGGCGCTCATCGGCGTGTGCTTGGGTGGCATGGGTTTGTTGCGCTTTTGGCTGCAACCCTCCGATTGGATTGCAGTCGCCAGCGTATGGGCGCGCTACAGTCTGGGCATTGTCGGTGCCGTCTTTACGAGCTGTGCGCTCGCCGCACAAGGACGCATGTTTGCTCAGCGTGGTATGGCGCGCTTTGGCCAGGATTTGGTGTGGGCGGCCATTGCGTTTGTTCTGTACGGGATTGTCGGCCAGCTCTTTGTGCCCAAGACGAGCCTGCCGCCTTCCAATGTCCTTAACGCGGATCTGTTCCTTAGACTATTTGGCATACCGATTCAGCTCTTTCGGGCGGTGATGGCGGTGGTAGTCGCGGTCGCCATCATCCGGGCCCTGCGCGTGTTTGAGACCGAACAGAGCCAACGTCTGCGTGCGGCCCAAGTGGCCACCCAGGAGGCTGAACGGCGTGTGCAGCACCAAACGACCCAACTGAACAGGCAGTTGCAGGAAGCCGTCAGCGAGCTATCCGTCTTGTTCGAGATGTCGCGTATCCTGGCCTCCACATTGGATTTGCAAGTCTTGCTGGACCAGGCAGTAACCAAAGTCGTCGACCTGCTGCCCGCTCGCGCAGCAATGATTTTGTTAGATGCGCCCACTTCGGCCACGATTGCTGCCAGTGTAGGTTTTGATTCAGATGATCAGGATAGCCAGGTGAAGGTCGCTCAAGTGATCGGTTGGGACGCTATGGCTGCAGCAGAAGCTGGCTCGCCGGACGTGTATATTGACAATGACCGCCGCATGACGGCCGTGCCCTTGCAAGCCAAGCGCGGTCTCATCGGCAGCTTGGTGATCTGTCACCAGAACAAGGCCAGCTTTGAATCCAAACGGTCGCTGTTGCTCACTCTGGGCCAGGAACTGGCGATCGCCATCGAAAATGCTAGGCTATACCAACAAATGCAGGAACGTGACGTGCTACGGGGCGACCTGCTTCGGCGCGCGGTGGAAGCTCAGGAAGAGGAACGCAAACGCATTGCCCGCGAACTGCACGACGGTATCGGTCAGGTGTTCACGGCGTTGGCGCTGGGGCTTTCGGGTGTGGAAGAGACGATGCCGCGCGACCCGGTGCTGGCGCGCGCCCAGATCGCCAATCTCAAGGAGTTGTCCATGCGCACCATGACCGAAATGCGGCACCTGGTGGCCGACTTGCGACCGGCTCAGTTGGACGACCTGGGCTTGGTGCCGGCGCTGCACTGGCTAGCTGATGAATGGCGCGACCGTCTGTCTATTGATGTGCGTGTCCAGGTGACCGGTCACCGCCACCGGCTGTCGCCTGAGGTGGAGACGATATTGTTTCGCACTACCCAGGAGGCACTGACTAACGTCGCCAAACATGCTCATGCTCAGCAGGCCAGCATCAAACTTGCGTTCAACCAAGACCAGGTCGAGTTGATCATCGAAGATAACGGCGTGGGCATGACACCAGAACAAGTCACTCGCCGCCAGATCCATTACCAGGGAT
>Ga0316628_100004868_pt1 | contig 10640 bp, 6 predicted proteins | sample OWC_Aug_M2_C1_D5_FD_207648 | JGI IMG/M metagenome (GOLD analysis project Ga0316628, IMG submission 207648) | Wetland soil microbial communities from Old Woman Creek delta, Ohio, United States - OWC_Aug_M2_C1_D5_C | ecosystem: Environmental > Terrestrial > Soil > Wetlands | place: USA: Ohio... | reverse complement strand
CATGGGGCTTCTCGAGGATCAGCCCGACAAAGGGACCATCGAGTTCATGGGCCGGCGGATCGACGGCATGGACGCCGAGGACATCGTCAACCTGGGCATCGCCATGGTCCCGGAAGGAAGAGAGGTTTTCCCCGAACTGACGGTGATGGAAAACCTTAAGATGGGGGCCTACACCCGGAAGGACAAGAAGGGAGTCCAGGAAGATCAGGACCGGGTGATCCGCTATTTCCCCATCCTCAAAGAGAGGGCCTCCCAGCAGGCCGGTTACCTGAGCGGCGGGGAGCAGCAGATGCTGGCCATGGGGCGGGCGCTCATGACCCGGCCCAAGCTCCTTATGCTGGATGAACCCTCCCTGGGATTGTCCCCCATCCTGGTAAGGGAGATCTTTGAGATTATCAAGACCATCAATCAGGAAGGGACCACCATCCTTTTGGTGGAGCAGAACGCCCGGATGGCTTTATCCGTGGCCCACTTCGGGTACGTCCTGGAGACGGGCAGGATCGTTCTGGCCAATACGCCCCAGAACCTCATGGAAGACGAGGACGTGAAGGAATTTTACCTGGGAATCAAATCGGAGGTTTCGGGAAAGGGCTACCAGCGCTGGCGGCGAAAGAAAAGGTGGAGATAAGCGGGCAGAAAATATTTTTGGAGGAGGTAGGACCATGATGAAAGAGGGTACGATTTCGCGCAGGACATTTCTTCAAGTCGCCGGTTCCACCCTGGCCGGCGCCCTGTTGGTTCCTTCCGCTCCCCTGTGGGCCCAGGAACGGAAGCTTTCCATCGTCACCGGGGGGACAGGAGGCGTGTTCTATGTCATGGGTGGGGGCATTGCCAATATGCTCACCAAAAGCATGCCCAACGCCAAGGTAACGGCTGAAGCCACGGCGGCGGCGGTTGACAATTGCAGGTTGATCGACGTTCGCAAGGCGGACATGGGTTTCAGCCCCGGCGACGTTCTCTATGATGCCTACGTGGGGCGGGACAAATTCAAGTCCAAGATCCCGGTGCGAACCCTCTTGAACCCCTATACGAACTTCATTCACTTTGTGGCCTCGGAGAGTTCGGGTGTCAAAACCCTTTTCGATCTTCGGGGGAAACGGGTCTCCCTCGGCGCGCCGGGGAGTGGAACGGAAGTAAAGGCGGCCCGGATTCTGGAGGCCATGGGCATCGACCCGGTCAAAGACATCAAGCGCGACCGGTTGAGCGTGGCAGAGTCCGCCGGCGGCATTAAAGACCGCAAGCTCGACGCTTTCTGCTGGTCCGGGGGCCTGCCGACGGCGGCAATCATGGACCTGGCGGCCACTCCCGGGGTCCGCATCCGCCTCCTGGACATGGCCGAGATCGTTCCCAAACTGAGCGAAAAGTTCGGGCCGGTGTATTTCAAGGGCCTGATTCCCAAGGGGACCTATTCCGGCGTTGACTATGATGTAATCACCGCGGCCATGGTCGTCTCCATTTTCTGCCACGAGAAGATGGATGAAAACCTGGCCTACCAGATCACGAAGCTGATCATCGAGAAAAAGAGCGAGCTCGTTCTGGTCCACAAGGAAGCCCAACATATCAGCCTGCAGTACTCTTCGGTTGGTTCTCCGGTCCCATACCACCCCGGGGCCATTGGTTATTTTAAAGAAAAGGGGGTCACCCCTAAGTAGGCTCTGAAGGATTCGGGGCGGAGGCGAAGAGAAACCGGAAAGGGGCGGGTATGAAGCCCGCCCCTGAGCGGACGAGGAAGGGATGAATCCGGAAGCCCGCTGAGATCGTCCTCCCAAATGTCCCGGATTTAGATTCAGGCAGTCAAGGCGAAAAATCCAAAAGATGACTGAGGACCGAAATTCCCCCGCAACCGAAGAAATCAGCCAGGCGGGACTGGAAAAAGCCGAAGAGATCGTCGACCGCTATGAAGGGCTGACCCGGAAGCTCAAAGGGCTTTCCGGTTGGATCATCACCGCGGTTGCGGTGGGCACCTCTGTTTTTTATTTGTATGCGGCGACCGCGACCCTCGTCACCCAGATGCTCCGCGGCCTCTTCGTCATGCTCACCCTGCTTCTTTCGATGTTGGCCTTTCCGGCAACCCGGGGAACCCGCCACCGGATTCCCTGGTATGACTGGTTCCTGGCCTTCCTGGGCTGCGCGCCGATCTTTTACATGCTCTGGGACTTCGAGGAGTTCGTCTACCGGGCCGCCGTTCCCGAGGCATGGGACGTGATCATGGGGCTGATCCTCATCGGCCTGGTTCTGGAAGCCATGAGGCGGACCACCGGTTGGATTCTTTCGGTCATCGTCCTGGGGTTTCTGGTCTACGCCTACCTGGGGGAATACCTCCCTCCTCCCTGGAACCACCGGGGATATGACATCGAGCGCATCGTGGGCCACATGTACATGGCCCTGGAGGGGATCTTCGGCGTTCCCATCGACGTGGCCGCCACCTTTATTATTCTCTTCACCATCTACGGCGCTTTTCTGGATAAATCCGGGGCGGGCCAGTTCTTCATCGATTTTTCCTTCGCGGCCATGGGGGGGAAACCCACCGGGGCCGGCCGGACCGCCATCCTGGCCTCGTTCCTCCTGGGGGGGCCGGCGGGAAGCGGCGTGGCCACCACCGTGACCATCGGCTCGGTGGCCTGGCCCATGCTGCGCAAGGCGGGCTACGACAAGGAATCCGCCGGAGGATTCGTCTCCGCGGGAGGGCTGGGCGCGGTTCTCTCTCCCCCGGTCATGGGGGCGGCGGCCTTTCTCATCTGCGAAATCCTGAAGATCTCCTACCTGGAAGTCATAGCCATGGCCTGCATGCCGACCATCCTCTACTACTGGTCGATCTTCCTTATGGTGGAGTTCGACGCCAAGAGGTTCGGCGTCAAGGATGTGACCGTGGAGAGGAAAGGCAGCCTGAAGGAACTCACCTTCCGCTACGGATACCACTTCATTTCTCTGATCACCATCATTCTCTTCATGCTCCTGGGCTTCACTGCCATCCTGGCGGTCTTCTGGTCCGTGGTCATCGTCTTCGCCCTGAGCTTCATTCGGCCGGAAAGCGCCCTGGGTCCGGCCAGGCTCATCGAGGCCCTCCGCAAGGGGACCATGGATGTGCTCGCGGTGGCGGCCACCTGCGCCGGAGCGGGAATTATCGTCGGCATTGTCACCCTGACCGGTCTGGGGTTGCAGTTTTCCAGCATCGTCATCGATCTGGCCAGGGGGAATCTCTTCGTTACGATTTTGTTCACCGCCTTTGCCCTGTGGGTCATCGGCCTGGCCGTGCCGGTCACCGGGACCTATATCATCGCCGTGGTCATCACCGCTCCGGCCATGATCAAGCTGGGGGTCCCCGAGTATGCCGCCCACATGTTCGTTTTTTATTACGCCGTCTTGGCGGAAGTGACTCCGCCCACGGCCCTTTCGGCTTTTGCCGCTGCCGCAATCACCGGGGGGGACCCTTACAAGACCACCATGATGTCGTGGAAGTATACTCTGCCCGCGTTCGTGGTCCCGTTCATGTTTACCATCCATCCCGACGGAGTAGGCCTGCTGCTAAAAGGCCCTCTGAGCAACATCCTCCTTACCAACCTGACGGCCCTGATCGGAGTGGGCGCCCTGGCTGCCGGTATGAGTGGCTGGCTGGTCCGCAAGACGAACTGGGTCGAACGTCCGATCCTCCTCGCGGCCGGCCTCATTCTCGTCTATCCCAGTCCGGCCGCGGACATTCTGGGGGTCGGCCTGGTGGCCGCCGTAGCCCTCTGGCAGTGGCGCACCAGGAAGCAGGACTTGGAAGCCAAAGCTCCGGGCCTGTAGATTGGTGATTTCCGGAGGAAGGGCAATAGGGGTATAATTCATTATCTTCACAACCGGCCTGCAGGGATTCCATCCAGGGTTGAAATTCAAGAGGCAGGGGGGTACCCGTCGCCGAGCGTTCGGCCGGGGGGGGATCATTTTGTTATTTAAAGGGCTTCGGCATTGGTTGACAGGGTGGCTTGCCCTCCTGGCGATATTTTTTCCAATCGATGGCTCGTCGGAGCCCCTCGATCATTGGCACCTGAGGACTGCTTTGCCCCAGGTCGATTCCCTCCGAATCTCTTATGGGAATGGAATATTCGTGGCCGTGGGGGAATCCGGCAGCCTTTATACTTCTCCCGATGGAGTAACCTGGAGAGGGCGGAGCTCAGGGACGAACCAGTCCCTCCTGGACGCGGCCTGCGGCGGCGGCACCTTCGTTGCCGTGGGGAGAAGCGGCACGATCCTCACCTCTCTGGACGGGACCGCCTGGACATGGCGCAATTCCGGCACCGGCCGTGACCTCAATGGGGTCGGCTATGGGCAGGGGATTTTTGTAGCCGTCGGGGATCACGGCGCAATCCTGACCTCGCCCGATGGCGCAACCTGGGCGGTCCGCCATTCAGATACCCATCAATGGCTGAAAAAAGTTGCCTACGGGAGCGGCACCTTCGTGGCCGTGGGAGGCAACGGAACCCTCCTTACTTCTACCGATGGGGCGGCCTGGACCGCGCGGAATTCCGGGACCCGTGGGCACCTGGAAGGAATTGCTTACGGGAAGAAAACCTTTGTGGCCGTGGGCGATGCCATTCTGACCTCTCCCGACGGGATCGTATGGACTCAGAGAACCGCGGGAACAAGCCATCGCGCCTTCGGGATCGCCTACGGGAGCGGGGTCTTTGCAGCGGTGGCGGACAATGGCGCCATCCTGACTTCCTCCGACGGCTCCGAGTGGACTCCAAGGGACTCGGGGACTCATCTTACCCTTTACGGCATCGCCCACGGAAAGAAAAATTTTCTTGCCGCCGCAGAAAAGGGTGTCCTTCTTCAATCCGAACCCCTCCCTTCCCCCCAGATCACCGTTTCTTCCACCTCCCTTGATTTTGGATCGGTCGACGTGGGGAACTCGTCCTTCACGAACCTGACCCTTACCAATTCCGGGTCGGCCGACCTGATCATCCGGCAGATTACCCTTGGAGGTGCCGACACCCTGGATTTCGACACCCGCAACGACGCCTGCACCGGGGCAACACTTTCCCCTGCCCAGGATTGCGCCGTTCAAATTGTTTTCTCGCCGCGCTCCACCGGGTCCAGAAGTGCGACCCTTTCCATCTCCTCCAATGACCCGGATACTCCGACCCAGACCGTTTCCCTGAACGGCAACGGCACCGACGGCGGTGTCATTATTGCTTCCGGTTCCACGGGGAGCTTCTGTTTCATCTCTTCCTCGACGAAAGGAACGGGAGTCGAAGATTATTTGGACGTTCTGCGGAAATTCCGGGACGTCATCTTGCTGAGGAGTCCTCTGGGGAAAACGCTGGTTGATTTCTATTATCAACAATCCCCCGCCCTGGCCCGGGTCATTGAAGGTCAAGATTTTTTGAGGAAAGCCGTGGGCATTGCATTGGTGCCCCCCCTGGCGGCCATCGCCTATGTCACCCTCTATACTTCCCCTGCAGAAAAAGCAATCCTATTCCTTCTGGCGGCCGCAGGGGCGGCCGCCGGATGGCGCCTGATTCGAAGATCAGTAAGGCCGGGGAAAACCGGATCAGCGGTATTCCTGGATTCACGCTGGCGCGGGAAGGGCAAAGAAACAGTACCGGTGGGCGGACAAAGTAAAGTTCTATACATAGGGTAATGATTTTCACCCGATATGTAGGGGCGATTCACGAATCGCCCCTACGGGCTAAGTAGCCGGGAACCAAGACGGCGAGAGGTTAAACCATGAATGTCTGGCAAGGAATCGTTTCGGCGTTGAAGGCGGAAAAGACGGAGTATATCTTTGGCCTGCCCGGGGGCGAGCTTTTTTATGACGCTCTTTATGACCGCCCGGAGATCAAAACCGTTCTGGTGCGGGAGGAGAGCGCGGGGCCCTTCATGGCCATGGGGTACGCCCGCGTCTCGGGGAGACCGGGGATTTGCTTTGCTCCGGCCGGGCCGGGGGTGGCCAATCTCGTGCCGGGAATCCTGGAAGCCCACTCCGCCTGCCTTCCGGTCATCGCCATCGGCTGCAGTTCCAAGCGGGTCAATGCAGGGATGGGCGCCTTCCAGGAAGTGGATCAGGTCTCCATTCTGAAGCCCATCACCAAGTGGAGCGAGCGGGTTACGGAGCCGGACCGGATTTCCTGGGTCATGCGGCGGGCCTTTTCCCTGGCCACTCATGGCAGGCCGGGGCCGGTTTACGTGGACATCCCCCGCGATACGGGCGCCGAAGAAATCACCCCCACCCGTTACGTGCCCGTGGAATATCCCCTGCGGACCGCGGGGGACCCACAAAAAATCAGGGAGGCGGCAGCTTTATTGCTGAAAGCCAAGAGGCCGGTCTTAGTGGCCGGAGGAGGGGCGATCAGCTCCCGGGCCTATGAGGAAGTGAAGAAATTCGTCGAGATTTTGAACCTGCCCCTCATGACCACTCCCTGCGGGCGGGGCATCCTCTCGGAGGAACATCCGCTGGCCTTCGGTCTTGTGGGACTTTACTTCTCCGAGATCGGGGAAAAGGTTTACGGGCAAGCGGATCTGTTGATGACCCTGGGGTCCCGCAACGAAGACTTCCAGTCGGGCGAGCAGAGATTCTTCCCCAAAGGAGCGAAGTACATCCAGGTGGACATGGACCCGGAAGAGATGGGCCGGAACTGGGTTCCGGATACGGCGGTCGTGGGGGACATCAAGCTGGTTCTGAGGGCCCTCCTCCGGGAGCTGCAAAGGGCAGGGCTGAAAAAAGGAAGCCAGAATCCCAGAATGGCGAAGCTGCTCAAGGCCAAGGATGCCTATGAAGCTCGGATCAAAAAGGAATGCCTGGGTGATTCGTCGATTCCCCTGAAGACCAAGCGAATCGTCCGGGAGCTTTATGAGGTCTTCGGCAAGGATACCATTCTGGTGAATGAAAACGGGTCGCAGGACCTGTGGTCTTACTACTGCCCCTACTACAAGGTGGGGTGCATAAATTCCTGCGTGGCCCCGGGGGAGCAGACCTGCATGGGAGGGGGATGCTCGGCGGCCATCGGGGCCAAACTGGCCATGCCGGATCGGGATGTGGTGTGCACCACCGGGGACGGCGCCTTCCAGATGTTCATGAAAGAACTGGCCACGGCGGCTCAGCATAAGGCTCCGGTCACCTATGTGGTCCTGAATAATTTCAGCCTGGGATGGATCAAGTTCGCCCAACGGAACCACGGGAACAGGTTTATCTCCACCGACTATAAAGTTCAGCCGGACTTCGTCCAGATTGCCCGGGCAAATCAATGCTACGGAGAGCGGGTGGAAAACCCGCAAGATATCCGTGACGCCCTGGGAAGAGCTTTGAAGGCCACCCGGAAAGGTGTGCCGGCGGTTCTGGATTTCATCGTGGACGGGTGGGATTTTGCTCCGGGTTTCAAAAGGTTCTACGAGCGGCTTGCGGGCTGAAGGCGAACATACCTCCGAGATTTTCGTTGTTATGAGGAAATGGAAGATGTATGTTCGTTAGGGAAATAACGGACCTGTATCCCATATCTTTTGCGCGGAGGGGAGAATGGCGGTAAAGAGCAGCAAAGAGGGCCGGAAGAAGTCGGCTCGGGGGAAAGCAAGGCCGCGGAGTTCCCGGGAACCTGAGGCGGGCAGGGGGGTGGCGGGGGATTATGAGACGGATGTACTGATCGTGGGGTATGGCGCCGCGGGGGCGAATGCCGCGATCGCCGCTCACGACGCCGGGGCGCGGGCGCTCATTATTGAAAAATTGGGATTCCCCGGCGGAAACAGCGGGGTCTGCGCCGGCGCCATGGTGATTCCCGAGACCCTCGAAGATGCCGTCCGGTATTACCGGGCTCTGTCCTTTGGCACCGTAGATGAGGAGATGATCCGTGCTTTTGCGGAAGAAATGGTCGGGATACCCCGCCTGCTGACCAGCTTGGGCGTGGAATTCAAGGTCAAGCGGACGGAACCGGCCTATTTCCCCTCCTTTCTAGCCAGCCAGGTGAAACGCATCCAGGTCAGCCCGACCGGGGCGGACGGGTTTCGTTTTCTCCAGAACCTGGTGGAGAGCCGGAAGGTCGCAGTCCTCATGGATACCCCTGCCACGGCCCTGATCCAGGATCCCCGAACCCGGGCAGTCATGGGAGTGAAGGCGCAAAGGAAGGGGAGAGAAATCACCCTCCTGGCCCGCAGGGGGGTCATCCTGGCATGCGGCGGGTACGAATACAACCGGAGGATGCTGGCGGACTTTCATTTTCCCGGGGCAACGGATTATATTTTTCCCTGGGGCACTCCCGGCAACACGGGAGACGGCATTCAACTGGCCACTGAGGCCGGAGCGGCCCTCTGGCACATGGCGACGGTAGAATGGGGCGCTTTCTGCGCCCGGAAACCGAGCCAAAAATTCGGAACGGCGATCGGGGCCGGCCTCGGGAGGACGATGCCCGAGGGCAGTTTCGTCTTCGTGAACCGGTACGGGAAAAGGTTCATGCCGGAAAACACGAGTCTCATCCACCGCAAAGCGCCCCTGGAGATCCTTTTCTTCGACCACGAACGGGCGGAGTACCGAAACCTGCCTGCCTACATGGTCTTTGACGAAGCGTACCGGCGCAAGGGGTCGGTGGCCAGCAGGCGGGAACATTTTCAGGAGATGTGGGGCGGCCCGGTGGGCTATCCTACGATCCATAATATTTACGAATGGAGCAGAGACAATCAAGCGGAGATCGATCAAGGGTGGGTGATCCAGGCCGGTACCCTGGCCGACCTGGCCGGCCGGATCGGGGCCGACGTTTTGGCGCTCCAGGAGACGGTCCGCAACTTCAACGGCGCCTGCAGGGAGGGCCGTGACCCTCAATTTGGACGGCCGGGAAAGTCTTTAGCCCCTCTGGAGACCCTCCCCTATTATGCCGTCGAGATGGCCCTTACCCTGGTAAACACGCAGGGCGGTCCCAAGCACAATAATGACTGCCAGGTGCTGGATTTCAGCAACCGGGCGATCCCGCGATTGTATGCGGCGGGAGAGCTGGGTTCTTTCTTCGGTTTCCTCTACCAGGGGGGAAGCAATTACCCCGAGGCCTGGGCCTTCGGCCGGATTGCCGGCAGAAAGGCCGCGGCCGAAAAGCCTTGGGGCAAGTAGTGGTAAATGACACCATCCTTTTCGAAGAGAAGATCAAGCGGAATGATCCCCGGATGGGTGAAGGAAATAGAAGATTCCGGGATCGAGCCTGCTTATGATCGAATTTACCGCGTGGTACGACAGATTCCACGAGGCAGAATTGCCACCTACGGGCAGGTCGCCAGGATCGTGGACCGGTGCACGGCTCGCATGGTGGGATATGCGATGGCCGCCCTCCGCGGCCGGACCGACGTACCCTGGCAGCGGGTGATCAATTCCAGAGGAGAGATCAGCACCCGCTCGCGGGGGGACGGAGCCCTCCGTCAGAGAAAATTGCTCGAAAAGGAAGGAATCCGCTTTGACCAAAGGGGCCGGGTCAACCTGCGGAAAGTCCGGTGGGGCGGCTCAAAAGCGGGATTCTCCCGCCAGCCGCCGATGGAGAAGGAACCCAAGAAGGAGAATGATAGTTCAGGTCGATATGTAGGGTGCGTTCCCCGAACGCACCGTGTGAAGGCCTGATCGGGGATCGGGCCCTGCAAAATCGTTACCCAACAAATTACGTTTGTATAAGTGAACGGAGGATTCAAGCATGCCTGAAACAGGGCAAAACAAGATCATGACCACCCAGGAGGCGATCCGCCGTTTCGTGAAGGACGGCGACCACCTCGTGATCGGCAACTACACCGTGGGGACCTGCTACAACCAGGTGACGGAAATCGTCCGCCAGGGGAAGAAGGGCTTGACCATCTACAGCCAGTCGGGGGTGTTTGACGTGGAAATCATGATCGCCGGAGACTGCGTGAGCCGGGTGGTCACGACCTATTGCATGCGCTCGGGGGGCCGTTCCGGCGGGAGCATGCTGGAACGCTATCAGCGGGCGGGAAAGATCGAGGTCGAAGACTACTCCAATTTCACCTACAACGCCCGGCTGACCGCCGGGGCCCAGGGGTACACCTTCCTCCCCGTGCTGCCGGGAATCATGGCTTCGGACGTTTTCAAGGTTCGGGACTTCATGGGCGAGGGGAAGTTCGGGGTGGTCAAATGTCCCTTTACGGGCCGGGACGTGCCCGTGGTCCCCGCAGCCAATCCGGATGTGTGCATCGTCCATGTCCAGCGGGCGGACAAGTTCGGGAATTCCCAGTACTGGGGTGCCCTGGGCTCAGTGGCCTGGGCGTGCCTGTCCAGCAAAAGGGTGATCGTGAGCTGCGAAGAGATCGTGGATCACGAGATCATCAAAGGCTCGCCCCAATTTACCATCGTTCCCAGCTTCCGGGTGGACGCGGTGATCGAGGAGCCGAGAGGCGCCCACCCCGCTGAGCTATCGGGTTACTACAACCTGGACCTCCTGTTCTGGGCCATGATGGACCTGGCCAACCGGAGCGAGGAGAGCTTCCGGGCCTGGATGAAGGAATGGGTTTACGACCTGCCCACCCGGGCGGCCTACCTGGAGCACTATATCTCCCGCTTCGGCAAGGAACCTCTCGACCGGCTCCAGGCGAAGCCCTATTATTCCGCTCCCGTGAACTACGGCTCGGCCTTCACTTCGATGTGGGATGATGAGGGGAAGATACGGCTTTTCGATATGACCCGT
>Ga0316628_100004867_pt1 | contig 10641 bp, 8 predicted proteins | sample OWC_Aug_M2_C1_D5_FD_207648 | JGI IMG/M metagenome (GOLD analysis project Ga0316628, IMG submission 207648) | Wetland soil microbial communities from Old Woman Creek delta, Ohio, United States - OWC_Aug_M2_C1_D5_C | ecosystem: Environmental > Terrestrial > Soil > Wetlands | place: USA: Ohio... | reverse complement strand
CCGCAGCAAAGCATCGTCCTCTTCGCGGACGAGGTCGGCGAGGGTCGATCGCGAGAAGACCGCGGCAGCCGCCGCGGACGCCTCCTCCACCAACCGGGAGACGGCGGGGGAGGATCCCTCCTTCTCCGTCCTGCCGGAACCTTTCTGCCGATGCCGCGCCGACATCGGCCCCTCGAAGACTTCGACGATCTCGAAAGACCGGATCGAATCGGGGCGCCGCGCGAGGAGGTAGCCGCCCCCGACCCCGCGCCGGCTGGACAGCATCCCGGCGTTCTTCAATTCGAGCAGGATGAGTTCGAGGAACTTCTTCGGGATCCCGTTTTTCTCCGCGAGATCCCGGATCTGGAAGGTGGTCCCTTCCGGAAAGCGGGCCGCGTACATCAGGGCGCGCAAGGCGTACTCGGTTTTCTTGGATAAGCGCATGTCCCCTCCGGGTCAACGCAGAACCTACATATCCTATCAATAAGATAGGATATGCGGATCCGCCCCGGATTTCAACCGGAAAGGGCCGAATTGAGGCACTACGGGTGGATCAGCCCCTTGGCCTGGCGGTACGCATCGGCGAGCTGCGCGTCGGGTACATGGGTGTGCCAGTAGCCGGTGAGGCGGGCGATCCCCCAGAACAGGAAGATCGTGCCGAGGCCGACCAGCGGGATCAGGTACGGCGACCAACCCGCTTTTCCGCGGCGCGTCACCGTCAGGCAATCCTCCACGGGACACGCCGCCACGCACGACATGCAGCCGGTGCACTCCGGGGTCCACACGGACGGTTTCCCGTGGACGCGGATCTCCACCGGGCATGCCCGGGTGCACGCCTTGCAGTCGATGCACGTCGATCCGTCCCGCACGACCCGCTGGGGGGAGATCCAGCTGACCAGCCCGAGCAGCGCCCCGTACGGGCACAGGTAGCGGCACCAGAAATTCTTCACGACGACCGACAGCAGGGCGAGGACGGCGAGGGTGACCGCCGTAACGCCGGTCATCTCCGTGAAGAACAGGAGCATCTTCGCGTCGGCGGCGTAGTTGTACGTGCCGCGCTGGAACTTCATGATCGCCGTCGCGTCCATCGTCAGTACCACGGCGTAGAGAAAGAAGGCGAGCAGGAGGTACTTGATCGCGGAGAGCGCCTTGTCCGCCCATGCCGGCAGCAGGACCTCCTTTTTTCGATGCTTCAAGATCGTCTTCCTCCCGACCCACTCCAGCGCCCGGGAGATCCCTCCCACCGGACAGACCCACGAGCAGAGGACCTTGCGGGCGAGGAAGCCGGAAACCAGCGCGGCGATCAGGATCGTGAGCCCGGCGGGGTGGATCGCGTCGTAGTTCCCGGTGAGCAGGAAGTACTTGAGCGACATGAGGGCGGAGATCGGCAGGAACGCTTCCACCGCGGGCGCGCGGCGTCCCGTCACGGCGGCCCCGGCGACGATCCGCGTGTAGAAGAGGTGGAACTCGTACCCTGCAAGCAGGAAGAAGGCGACGTACGCCCCCTGGACCGCGCCGCGCACGGCCGGGAGAATCTTGTACGGGTTTTGCCATCGGGGGACCGTCATCGTGTCGAATCCTTCGCAGGATGTTCTCCGTGCCGCAACCATTGTATCGTCCCACGGACCGGCGCGTCCGTTCCTTGACCTTCCTCAAACCCGGAACGTACACTGAAGCCGCGAATTTCGAGGAGGAGGATCGGGAAATGGCGCTCATCGGGGAGGTGTACGTCGGCGACATCCTCGGGAAGGTCGTCCTCGACCCGCGGGGAGAGGAGATCGGCCGCGTCCAGGACATCGCCGTGGAGGCCGGGGCGCGGTTTCCTCGCGCCGTCGGCCTGTTCATCGAGAAAAAGAAAACGACGCGCTACCTCCCCTGGGAGGATCTCTCGATCTTCAACAAGCGGATCATCTCCTCCCGGAAGACGGAAGGGGAGATCCCGGAGAACGCTCCCTCGAAGGAGGTCCTCCTCATCCGCAAGGACCTCCTGGACAAACAGATCGTCGACATCAACGGCGCCAAGGTCGTGCGGGTGAACGACGTGAAGCTCACCGAGGAGGGCGGCGCGACCTGGGTCACCGACGTCGACGTGGGGATGCGGGGGATCCTGCGGCGGCTGGGCGTCGAGCGCCGCGGCGGCGCCTTTTTCGAGACGATCCGCCACCCCCTGCGCCACCAGCTGATCTCATGGCAATTCCTGCAGCCGCTGGAATCCAAGCTCGACCGGCTGACGCTGTCGGTGTCCCGCGAGGCGGTGTCGGACCTCCACCCGGCGGATCTCGCCCAGATCATGAGCGACCTGGCCCCCGAGGAGCGGCAGGATTTCTTCGAGAAGCTCGACACGGAGACCGCGGCGGAAGCCCTGCACGAGCTCGAGCCGGAGGTCCAGGCGGACCTGATTTCCGAGATGAACAAGGAACAGGCCGCCGACATCATCGAGCAGATGCCGCCGGACGAGGCGGCGGACGTCATCGCGGACCTCCCCGCGGAGAAGGCCCAGGAACTCCTGCAATTGATGGAAAAGGAGGAAGCGGAGGATATCCACGAGTTGCTCCACCATGAGGAGGACACCGCGGGGGGCCTCATGACGAACGAGTACCTCGCATGGCCGCCGGGGATCATGGTGGAGGAGGCGCTCGAGCGCTTCAAGACGGAAGCCCGGGAGATCGAGCACGTCTACTACATCTACGTCGTGGAAGACGAGAAGCTTCTTGGTGTCGTCGGTCTGCGGGACCTGCTGATCGAGGAGCCGGGGAAGCGGCTCTCGGAAGTGATGCACGCGAAGCTCAAGACGGCCCGCCCGGAGACAGGGGAGGCGACGGTCGCCGCGTTGATCTCCAAGTACAACCTGCTCGCCTTGCCGGTCGTCGACGACGAGAACCGCCTCCTCGGCGTGGTGACCGTGGACGACGTCGTCGACCTCCTCCTGCCGCCCGCCTCCCGGAAGAAGCGCAGGAAAATGTAGCTCCCTTCCCGTGTGAATCCTTCCTCCGATAAAAGCATCGCAACAGTCGATGATTCCGTTTCTGATGGGCGCCCGTTGATGAGAAATACCCGGCGGTAAGCTTTCCCCCCCTCCGGCCAGCAATGGCACCGCCGGGTACCTTGCAGCGGGAGGCGGACGTTGGGTCCGCCCCCCGCCAGGGTACAAAGGCTGCGGCTGATTAAAGGCCGAGCGCCCCCGGAATCCCGGGGAAGACGGTCACAATCACAAGAAGGACGGTTAAGACGATCATGACCACCGTGGTGGTCCAGGCGATTCCGTTGAACGCCTTGGTGTTGACGTACTCCCCCATCAGTTCCCGGTCGTTGATGAGCTTGAGCATGAAGATGAGGACGAACGGGAGCAGCACGCCGTTGATTACCTGCGACAGGTACATGATCAGCATCAGCGGGGCCCGGGGGTAGAGGACGAGCGCTCCCCCGAGGACGATCAGGCCCGTGTAGAGCCAGAAGAATTGCGGGGCCGTCCGGAAGTCCTTGTCGATCCCCGACTCCCACCCCATCCCTTCGCAGACGCAGTAGGCGGTTGCCAGCGGAAGGATCGAGGCGGCGAACAGCGACGCGTTCGCAAGCCCGATCGCGAACAGCGTGGAGGCGTATTTTCCGGCCAGCGGGGCGAGCGCCACGGCGGCGTCCCTGGCGTCCTCGATGTTGATCCCGTTTACATACAAGGTGGCTCCGCACGCCACGATGATCGACAGGGCCACGATGTCGGTCACGAGGCAACCGAAGATCACGTCGGCACGCGTCAGCGGATACTCCTCCACCTGCAGGTTCTTCTCCACCACGGCGGACTGGAGGTAGAACTGCATCCAGGGGGCGATCGTCGTTCCCACCATCCCGATCAGGAGGGTGATGTACGCGGCGTTGACGCGAAGATCCGGCACGACCAGGTTGCGCGCCACGACGGCGGCGTCGGGGCCGGCGAGGTACGCGGCGACGGGGTAGGCGAAGAAGATGAGGCATGCCACGAGGAAGATCTTCTCCACGACCCGGTAGGATCCCTTTACCACGAGGAACCAGACGGCCGCCGCGCCGACGGGGACGGAAAAATATTTGCTGACGCCGAAGATCTCCCACGCGGAGGCCCACCCGGCGAACTCCGCGACCGTGTTCCCGAGGTTGGCGAGCACCAGCGCCACCAGGAGAAAGAAGGTCGGGCGGACGCCGAACTTCTCCCGGATGAGGTCCGCCAGCGTCTTCCCCGTGACCACGCCCATCCGCGCGACCATCTCCTGGACGACGATCAGCGCGACCGTGATCGGGATGAGCGTCCACAGGAACGCGTACCCGAAGTGCGCCCCGGCGATGGAATACGTGGCGATCCCGCCCGCGTCGTTGTCCACGCTGGCGGTGATGATCCCCGGCCCGAGGACCGACAGGAACAGCAGGATCGTCTTCTTGTCGAACCTGCGGAAGCGCACCATCTCCTCCTTTCCTGAAGTCGGCCTCCGTTGAAAAATACCACACCTTCCGCGTCCGCCGTCCCGCAAAAGGCGTATTTCACGGGACCGGGAACCCGGATGATCCTTGCCGGGAGGCGCCTATTGTATTAATGTAAATAAATATATAGATATATTCCCGGAGGATGCCCCGGAATCGGAGGTGGCCACGATGAACGGTTCGAGCGGTCCCGTCGGTGCGTTCGGTACCACGCTGTCGAAACTGGCGCTCCTCGGCGCGCTGGCGTTCCTTCCCTCGTGCGGTGGCGGCGGAGGAGGCGGCGTTGATGTGACGCCTCCGTCCACCAACCTCAGATACGTACTCGGCCCCCCCAGGGCAGGGGTCGCCCCGCTGACGGTGGAGGCGGGCGAGTCGAAGTTCACACTGTCCTCGAACCCGCCGGCCATCGAGCTTCCATCGATCCGGGGAACATACGACACTGCGACGTTGGACGCCACCATCGACGACAACGCCGTCCTTCCCATCCTGTGGGCCGACACGGCCACACCGACGGATAATCCGCTGTTTGGGAACTTGGAAGTCGTGGCGAGTAAGCCGTTCCGCTGGAGCGACGCGAACGACCCGACGTCGGGGGAGTTCCTGATCACGTCCCGGGACGGGTTCTTCCCGGGAAAAATCAGGGCGGGGGTGTCCACGGCAGGGGGAGCAGGAGTCCGAACCGGGTACGACAGCGCCAACGACGGGATCTATGAACAGGAAGCGTCCGAGACCTGGGGATCGTTCTACGGCCTGTGGGAGGACGACACGAAACCGCTCTTCCAGCGGGTGGCGTCCTTCGTCTTCTATACCCGCGAGGCGATCTTCTCGGTGATGGAGTTGTCGATGGAAACGGTCAATACCATCGAAGACCATCGCGCGGAGCTTCAGGCCGCCGGCAGCGACAATGCGATCCAGGTGGATTGCGACGCATTGCCGGGCGCCCCGAACCAGCCGGGTTCCTTCTCCATCGCCTGGACCGACGTGAACGGCAACGGTGTGATCGATCACGACCTGTCGGGTGCCGGAAAACACGACACCTTCACCTTCATGATCGACCAGTGCTGGATCGACGACCCGACCGACCCGGAGGACCTCCTCCTGGACGGGGTGATCCGGATTGCCTACTACGAACCAAGCGTGCAGTGGGGCCCCGTGTTCGAGAACCTCGTCATAACCCTGACCCGGAACAACAAGGTGGTATACGCGTCCCCCGTAACGGTAAACGGCGGATTTTCCCTGCTCATTCCCGGGTACTGATCGGGACTCGGGGGATTCCACCGTTGTGTTCCCGCCACCCGCACCGGATAATGAAGACGTCCGGTGCGGGCGGGAAGCCCGCCCGGGGAAGGTGCCATGCCCGGGCGCATCCTCTTCATCGACGACGACCCCGCAGGCCGTGAGGTCGCGCTGTTCAACCTGCGAAAGGCAGGGTATGAGGTGGCCGCGGCCGAAGACGGCGCGGCGGGCCTCTCCGCGTTCACGGACTCCCCCTTCGACCTCGTGATCACCGACCTGAAGATGCCGGGCATACCTGGAATGGAGGTGCTCCGGAAGATCCACGCCGGGTCGCCCGACGTCCCCGTTCTCGTCATCACCGCCTTCGGAAACGTCGAGACCGCCGTTGCGGCGATGAAGGAGGGGGCCTACGACTTCATCGGAAAGCCGTTTCACCGGGACCAGCTCCTGCTTGCGGTGGAAAAGGCGCTCGATCGGCGACGGCTGGCCACCGAAGTGCGCGAACTGCGGATCCGCGCCTCCGGGGTGGGGCGGGACGTCGTCTCCGTTTCCGCGGCGATGCGGAAGCTGCTCGAGATGGCCGATCGCGTCGCCGGCACCGATGCGACGGTTCTCATCACCGGCGAGAGCGGCACCGGGAAGGAGGTCATCGCCCGGCGGATCCACGTGTCGTCCCGCAGGGCCGAAGGTCCGTTCGTGGCGGTCAACTGCGCCGCGATCCCGTCGGAGCTGCTGGAGTCGGAGCTGTTCGGGCACGCCCGCGGCGCCTTCACCGGCGCCGTCCGCGACCGTGCAGGCCGTTTCCGCCAGGCTTCGGGCGGAACCCTCTTCCTCGACGAGGTGGGGGAGATCCCGCCGGCGCTGCAGGGCAAGCTGCTGCGCGCGCTCCAGGAGAGGGTGGTGGATGCGGTGGGAGCCGATGCGCCCGTGCACGTGGACGTCCGCATCCTCGCCGCGACCAACCGGGACCTCGCCGCGCGGATTCGGGACGGTTCCTTCCGGGAAGATCTCTACTACCGCCTGAACGTCGTCGAGCTTGCCGTCCCGCCGCTGCGGGAACGTCCGGACGACATCCCCCCGCTCGTACGCCGCTTCGTCTCCGAATTCGCCGCCGGCCGGGAGATGACGGTTCCCGCCGCCGTGGTTGCCGAGTTATCGAGGCGACCGTGGCCGGGCAACGTGCGGGAGCTGAAGAACGCCTGCGAACGGATGGTCATCCTGTGCTGCGGGGACGAGGTTTCCATCGACGATCTGCCTCCCGCGCCGCGAACGGCGGGTTCGGGGACCGCGGAAGATTCCCCGCATCCGTACCTGCCGCTTCCGGCGGAAGGGATCTCGCTGGTGGATCTCGAGAAGCGGGTGATCGAGCAGGTGCTGCGGCTGAAAGGCGGAAACATCACGCAGGCCGCGGCGTTCCTGCGGATCCCCCGTCACATCCTCGTCTACCGGATCGGGAAATACGGGCTTCGCCGCGATGCCTGACCGCAAGCGGGTCGGCTTCGCACGGGGACTGCTGGAGGACCTGCGGCCGGTCTTCACGCCGCGGATGGTGCTCTCCGCGTGGCTCCCCTGTCTCGTGATCACCGTCCTGCACTATCGCACGGGGGCGCACTACGCGTGGGGCCACGACGTCCTCCGCCGGCTGTACTACCTTCCGATCCTGTTCGCGGCCTTCGCCGGCGGGTTGCGGGGCGGGATCACCGTTTCCGTTTTCGTGTCGCTGGTATATCTCCCTCATGCCTTCACGAGCCTCCTGGTCCAGGATCCCGCGGACGCGCTGGAGAAAGGCCTTGAGGTCATCCTTTATAATACCGTGGCGATCGTGGCGGGCCTGTTGGTGGACCGGGAGCGCCGCGAGCGGGAGAAGCAGGAACGGTATGCGACCCGGCTGGGGGACGCCCTTGCGGAGCAGCGGAGGATCGAAGCGCAACTGATTCGCGCCGGAAAGCTCGGCGCTCTGGGCGAGATGACGGCGGGGATCGCCCACGAGATCAAGAACCCGCTCCACGCCCTGAAGGGGACCGCGGAGATCCTGCGGGACGCCGTGCCGGAAGGGGTGCCCGAGCGGCGGATGCTCGAGCTGCACATCGAGGAGATCGACCGGCTCGGCCAGACCGCGGACCGGTTCCTTTCCTTCGCCCGCCCGATCCCCGCGGACCGGCGCCCGGTGGAGCCGAAATCGCTGATCGACCGTGTCGTGTCGCTCATGTCGACCCAGGCGCGCAAGGAGGGAGTCGATACGGTCGTGGCGACGGACGGGTCCGTTGACCCTCCGAAGGTGATGGGGGACCCGGAACTGCTGACTCAACTGCTTCTGAACATCGCGCTTAACGGGGTGCAGTCGATGGCCCCGGGGGGTGGCGGAACGTTGACCTTCTCGCTCGGGACGGAACGGCAGGGAGGAAAGGGGTACGTGCGGGTTCTCGTCGCGAACACGGGGCCGCCTATCCCCGCGGAAAACCTGGAGCGGATCTTCGACCCGTTCTACACCACGAAGGACGGCGGGACGGGGCTCGGCCTCTCCATCTGCTCCCGCATCGCCGACGAGCACGAGGGGACCCTTGCGGTTCGAAACCTGCCCGCCGGAGGGGGCGTCGAATTCTCACTGGTCTTGCCGGCCGCGGAGGGGACGGATGAAGGACGGTAACTCCCTGGGACGCCCGATGTCGTCTTTGTATGGCTGACGGCGGCATACCAGCGAATAGGAGGACCGTCAGCGGCGAGACGACCGGGGATGCCCTGGATGTCCTGGCCGACCGCGGTCCGAAGGGGCGCCTATCCCGCCTTCTCCCTTTTATGGGACCGGCGTTCATCGCGAGCGTCGCTTACATCGATCCGGGCAACTTCGCCACCAACATCCAGGGCGGAGCGAAGTTCGGATACACCCTCCTCTGGGTCATCGTTGCCAGCAACCTGATGGCGATGCTGCTGCAGGCCCTGTCGGCCAAGCTCGGCATCGCCACGGGGTTGAACCTGGCCGAACAATGCCGCGGGCACTTCTCGCGCCCCGTCGTGGTTATAATGTGGGGATTGATGGAGATCGTGGCCATGGCGACCGACCTGGCCGAATTCCTGGGCGCCGCAGTGGGCTTTAACCTGTTGTTCGGCATCCCCCTCTGGCTGGCCGGTATCATGACCGCCATAGCCACCTTCCTCATCCTGGGTCTTGAGCGTTTCGGCTTCCGTCCGATCGAGGCGGTAATTACGGCATTGGTGGGCATCGTCTCGGTCAGCTACCTGATCGAAACCGTACTGGACAAGCCGGACTGGGGCGATGTGCTGTACCACTCGGTCGTGCCGCAATTTTCCGGAGCGGAGAGCGTCCTGCTCGCGACGGGTATCCTGGGCGCAACCGTCATGCCCCATGCCATCTACCTGCATTCCGCCCTCACCCAAGGCCGCGTAGTGGTCAAGGACCCGGTCCAGTTACGCAGGCTGTTCCGCTATGAGTTGGTGGATGTGGGCGTCGCCATGGGTCTGGCAAGCCTGATCAATATGGCAATGCTGATCATGGCTGCAACGACGTTCTTCAAGCACGGGATGACCGATGTCGGATCTCTTGAGACGGCGCATCGCACCCTGGAACCATTGCTGGGCAAGGGATCAAGCTGGATCTTCGCGGTTTCCCTCCTGGCTTCCGGCCTGTCTTCCTCCGCCGTGGGAACCATGGCCGGACAAGTGATGATGCAGGGTTTCCTGAAAAGACGAATTCCTGTCTGGATCCGCCGTCTTGTCACGATTATTCCATCCCTGGTCGTCATTTCGATCGGCCTGGACCCGACGCGCACCCTGGTGATAAGCCAGGTGGTACTCAGTTTCGGCCTGCCGTTTGCCATCGTCCCCCTGATCATGTTCACAAGAAGCAAGTCCGTGATGGGAATACTGGTGAACCACGCCGCCACCACGGCAATGGCCGGTATAGTGGCAACCATGATCATCGCCTTGAACGTGTATCTGGTTTTTCAGGTATTCGTAGCGGGGTAATGAAATGTTCAAACATCTGTTGGTTCCCTTGGACGGATCCCGCATGGCGGAGGTATCCCTGGCTACCGCGGTTTTCCTTGCGAGAACGCTGGGAGCAGGGATTACCCTGTTCCATGTGATCGAACGCGGCGCGCCGCAGGATATCCATGGGGAGCGTCACCTGACGGGTCCCGATGAAGCCCGTGACTACCTTGGTGAGGTTGCCGGACGCACCCTTCCCGCCGATATATCCGTGGAACGGCATGTGCACACCAACGAAGTGAACGACGTGGCGCGCAGCATCGCCGAGCATGTGGGGGAATTGGGTCCCGACCTGATCGTGATGTGCACCCATGGCCGTGGTGGTCTTCGCGGCTTCATGTTCGGCAGAATCGCCCAGCAGGTGGTCGGACTCGGTACGACTCCGGTCCTTCTCGTACCGCCTGTCGCCGCCGGGGCCTCACCCGCATTTTCATGCAACCGGATCCTTGTGGCATTGGACGGCAACCCCGACCATGAAGAGGGGTTGAAGGTTGCGGCAAGCCTGGCAAAAATCTGTGGAGCCGAATTATGTCTCATCATGGCGGTTCACACATCCGACACGCTATCCGGGGAGGAGGCCACTCCCGCAAAGTTGCTGCCCGGTGCAACACGTGCCTTGCTCGATCTGGCGGCGCAGGATGCGGAAAAATACCTCAACCGCCACGAAACGGCCTTACGGGCGGCGGGCTTCACGGTATCGTCCGAGGTTCGACGTGGCGATCCGCCCACGGTCATCGTCGCCACCGCGGAACGGACGAAGTCCGATCTGATCGTACTGGGAACCCACGGGAAGACCGGGATGGACGCCTTCTGGTCGGGGAGCGCCACGCCGAATGTGACCAGCCGCTCGGTTGTTCCGCTGTTGCTGGTGCCCGTGCGGAGCAAAGAGCCCGAAGGCTGATTTATCCGAAAAAGGTTCCCGATAGGCAACTCCCCACTCCAGCCGATCATCTCATGGGCTAAAGGAAGAGCCGG
>Ga0316628_100004866_pt1 | contig 10642 bp, 6 predicted proteins | sample OWC_Aug_M2_C1_D5_FD_207648 | JGI IMG/M metagenome (GOLD analysis project Ga0316628, IMG submission 207648) | Wetland soil microbial communities from Old Woman Creek delta, Ohio, United States - OWC_Aug_M2_C1_D5_C | ecosystem: Environmental > Terrestrial > Soil > Wetlands | place: USA: Ohio... | reverse complement strand
CGAGGTTCCCGGTGGGCTCGTCGGCGAAGAGAAACTGGGGGTCCCCTACCAAGGCCCTGGCCAGCACGACCCGCTGCTGCTCGCCGCCGGACAGCTCTCCCGCGCGGTGAGAAGCCCGGGCGCGCAGGCCGACCTCCTCCAGCCGCGCCAGGGCGGAGCGGCCGGCTTCCAGGCGCGAGACGCCTCGGATCAACAGCGGCATCATGACATTCTCAAGAGCGGTGAACTCCGGCAGCAGGTAGTGAATCTGCCATACAAAACCTATCGACCGATTGCGCAAGTCCGCCAGATCGGCGTCAGCGAGCCGCGTGATATCCCGCGCGCCGAAGTAGATGGCGCCGTCCGAGGGCCGATCCAGGCCGCCCAGCAGATGGAGCAGGGTCGACTTTCCCGCCCCGGATTCCCCGACGATGGCGAGCATCTCCCCCCGCCGCACCTCCAAGCCGAGACCGGCGAAGACGACGAGTTCGTCGTTCCCGCTCCGGTATCGCTTGGAAAGATCAGCGGCCCGGATGGCTATGTCTCGCGCCGGCTGCATAAGGCCAGACCCTCTACTTTCTACGCTAGCATGGAGGGGCGCGAACTGTCCGATGGGGGACCCCCTATGCCTCGGGTGCGGTTGATTCTCGGGAATCGGGAGGAGGGCGAGCGGCGGGCGGAAACACTGCGCGTGGCCGGGTACGAGGTGCTGTTCGACGACGCGGTTGGCCCGGAATTGCTGCGCCGACTGAGAGAGAAGCCGCCAGCGGCCTTGGTAGTCGATCTGACCCGCTTGCCCTCCCACGGGCGCGAGGTGGGCGTCGCCATGCGGCAAATCAAGGCCACGCGCCACGTGCCCCTGGTGTTCGCCGGCGGGGCGCCGGAGAAGGTCGCCCGAATTCGAGAACTGCTGCCCGATGCCGTGTACACCGAATGGACTGGAATCAGGAGCGCTCTCAAGCGCGCCATTTCGCACCCGCCGGCGCAGCCCGTGGCGACCCGATCGGTGTTCGAGGCGTATCGCTCGAGACCGCTGGTCGAAAAACTGGGGATCAAGGCAAACACGGTGGTCGGGCTGGCCCACGCGCCGAAGGGCTTTGGAGAATTGCTGGGCGCGCTGCCGGAAGGCGCGCGCCTGCTCGCCAAGCCGCGCGAGGGCTGCGACCTGCTGATCTGGTTCGTGCGGACGGAAGACGAGCTGCGGCGCGATCTCTCCCGGATGGCCGCGCTGGCGGACGACCGCCCGATCTGGATCGCCTGGCGGAAGAAGAGTGGGGGTGGCAACGCCGGACTCAACCAGCAGACTGTGCGCAAGTCGGGTCTGGCCGCGGGGCTGGTGGACTACAAGATCTGCGCCATCGATGCCACCTGGGCGGGCTTGCTGTTCCGCAGGCGGAAGTAGTAGCCGTCTTGGCCATTGGATATGCTTATCCTGAGGTATGCGGGCAGTGCTTCTAATTCGCCGTGCAGCAGTGGTGCTGGCTCTCTCGCTGATGCTCTCCGGTTGTGCGCGGGTCGAGACCTACGATGGCCGCCTGCGCGAGAACCTGGGCAGAGTTGAACGGGGTGTCGCACGCGGGCCGTTCCGGGCCTCCTGGGATTCGCTCACCGGCTACCAGGTTCCGCAGTGGTACCAGGACGCCAAGTTCGGCATCTTCATCCACTGGGGAGTCTACTCGGTGCCGGCTTACGACAGCGAGTGGTATCCCCGAAACATGTACCTGGAACAGAGCCCGGTCTTCGCGCACCACGTGAAGACCTACGGGCCGCAGATCAAGTTCGGCTACAAGGATTTCATCCCACGCTTCACGGCCGAGAAGTTCGACCCGGACCAGTGGGCGCGGCTATTTCGGAGAGCGGGCGCCCGGTACGTGGTGCCGGTGGCCGAACATCACGACGGCTTCTCCATGTACAACAACACCCTCAGCGAATGGAACGCCGTCAACATGGGGCCCAAGCGGGATGTCATCTCGCTTTTGGCGGGCGCCGTTCGCCGCCACGGCATGGTGTTCGGAGTCTCCAGCCACCGGGCCGAACACTGGTGGTTCTTCGAGGGCGGCATGCAGTTTCCGTCGGACGTCAAGGAGCCCAGGAACGCCGGGTTCTACGGGCCTGCCTTCCCGCGCAAGACGGGCTTCGGAGACGAGTCTCAACCCACGCAGGCGTACCTGGACGACTGGCTGGCAAGGACGGCTCAACTGGTGGAGCAGTACCGGCCGCAGCTCGTGTGGTTCGATTGGTGGATCGAGCAACCGGTTTTCGAACCCTACCGCCAGAAATTCGCCGCCTACTACTACAACCGGGCGAGGCAGTGGGACCGCGGGGTAGCGATCAACTACAAGCTGGGCGCATTCCCGGAAAAGGCCGCGGTGCTGGATGTCGAGCGCGGTCAACTGGACTCGATCCGGCCTCAGTTCTGGCAGACCGACACTTCCATATCCAAGCGTTCCTGGGGATACATCCGGAACGACGAGTTCAAGACGGCGGATTCGATCGTGGACGACCTGGCCGATATCGTGAGCAAGAACGGCGCGCTGCTGCTGAACGTGGGGCCGCGCGCCGACGGCACGATTCCGGAGGAGGCCGAGCGGACCTTGCTTGAGATCGGCCGCTGGCTGGAGGTCAACGGAGAGGCGATCTACGGGACCCGGCCTTGGAAGATTTACGGCGAAGGTCCGACCCAGGTGGTGGCGGGAAGCTTCAAGGATACCGAGCGCGCCGCGTTCACCGGCCAGGACTTTCGCTTCACGACCAAGGGGAATACGCTCTACGCCATCGCGCTGGCCTGGCCGGGCGACGGCAGGGCCGTAGTCAAGGCGCTGGCGGAGGGATCGCCATACGCGGCGCAGGCGATTCGCAGCGTCGAACTGTTAGGGTCGAAGGCCGCCTTGAAGTGGACGCGGACCGCGGAGGGACTGGTGATCGAGTTGCCCTCCGAGCGGCCCTGCGACAACGCGTACGCGTTCCGGATTTCACCGGTGGCCCGCTGACAGGCGCGTCGTCCCCCGGATTCTTCGTAGAATTGATCTTATGAACCTCGCTTGGCTGGGACTTCTCGTTGCGCCTGCGCTGACGCTCGCCGCGGATCTTGGCTCCGCGCGTGATCGTCAGGACAAGGCCACGCTCCAGGCAGCCGTGGCCGGCCTCGCCGAGGCCGCCGGCAAGAGCCCCAACCTCGCCGCGGCGCAATACCGGCTGGCCCTGGCCGAATCGTACCTGGCCGAGGTGTCGCAGGAACTGGGCGACAAAGCCGGCGCCCGCGAGGCCGCCGAGGCCGGCATCCGCGCCGCCGAACGCGCCGTGGCGATCCAGGTTAGTGCGGCGGAGCACCACCGCATCCTGGGCACGCTGTGCGGCCAGGTGATCCCGGCAAATGTATTGCTCGCCGTCCGTTACGGGCGCTGCGCGCTGGACTCGGTCAACAAGGCCTTGGAACTCGATCCGAAATCGTCCGACGCCTGGCTCAGCAAGGGCGTGGGGGACTACTACCTGCCTCCGGCGTTCGGAGGAGGCCTGGAACTGGCCGTGCAGGACCTCCGGAAGGCCATCCAGTTGAACCCGAAATCGGCGGACGCCCACCTGTGGCTCGGCATTGCGCTGCGTAAGCTGGGGAAGAACCCGGAGGCGAGGGCGGCCATCGAGCGCTCCCTGGCGCTCAATCCGAACCGCGTCTGGGCGAAGACGCAGTTGGCGAAGACTGCCGCGAAATAGGCACTGCACCGGATGCGCGAGCGCGTTGGAGTCCTCCTGGCAATCGTGGTCATGACCGCGGTCGGGTATGCCGTCTTCCCGGGCCATACCTACCTGCAATCGGACACGCAGATCTACGTCCCGATGCTGGAGAGATTGTGGGACCCGGCGGTCCTCCAGCGTGACTTCATCGTGGAGCGCCCGCACATGGGCCTCACCGTCTACGATGAAGTGGCCGTGGCCTCGCGACGCCTGACGGGCTTGGGCTTCCGCGAGGTCCTGACGGCGCAGCAACTGCTGTTCCGCGCCCTGGGCCTCATGGGCGTTTTCCTGATCGTGAATTCCTTCGGGCTGGGAAGGCGGATGTCCCTTCTCGCCACGAGCATCTTCGCCCTGGGCGCGACCGTCTGGGGGCCGACCGTTCTCACCATCGAGTACGAACCCATTCCCCGGGCTTTCTCGCTCGCCCTGCTGTTGTTTGCCGTGGGCCTGGAGGCGCGCGGTTGGCCGCTGGCCGCGGGGACGGCCGCGGCCGCAGCGTTCCTGTACCATACCACCACGGCCTTCCCGTTCTGGGTTTGCTACTGCCTCCTGGTCGTGTGGCCGGCCGAGCGCTCCGTCTGGCGCCACCGCCTGCTGGGGCTGGTGCCATTGCTGGTGGTCGCCGCCGTTCTGGGCGTGCTGTTTCTTGTCCAGCCGGATCGCGCGCACTCCTTGCCGCGCTTCGAGCAGCTTGCTCCCTGGTGGGAGCAGGTCGTGCGCCTGCGCTCCCCCTACGTCTGGGTCTCGCTCTGGTTCCCTCGCTGGTATTGGCACTACGGAATTCTCGCGGCCATCTGCGCGGCAGCTTTCTGGAGGGTACGGAAGGCGGCGCCCGCGGACCTCCGCGTGTTCCTGGCCGGATTGCCTCTTCTCGGTCTTCTGAGCCTGCCTTTCTCGTACTGGCTTTTGGAGATCAATAAGTCCGCGCTGGCCCCTCAGATTCAGCCGCTGCGGGCCGTCTTGTTCATCACGGCGGTGGCCATGCTCCTCTCGTCTGTCGCGGGCATCCGGGCCGCGCAGGCCGGGCGGCGGCTGGAAGGCTTCCTCTGGTTCGCCGTGGCCTTTTCTATCCCGACCGCCCACGCCATCCAGGACATCTTCCTCCCGAACTTCCGAGATCCGCTGCTCCTGAGGTGCGCGCTCCTGGTAGCGTCCCTCTCCGTGGGAGCGGTGCTCGTGGTCTGGGGTGAAGCGGCCAGCCGCAGGTGGAGGACGCCCGCTTGGGCGGCTTTGATTCTCGTGTCCTTCTTCCTCTACCCTGGCTTCGGGAAGGTCGTGAACTACCCGGCCCCCCGCACCACGGACTTGGAGGACCTGAGCCGGTGGGCGCGCTCGTCCACGCCGACCGAAGCTGTGTTCCTCTTCCCCGATGCGGGGCGGGACCTGTACCCGGGCATCTTCCGAGCCACGGCCCTGCGCGCCGTTTACGTGGACTGGAAATCCGGAGGCCAGGCCAACTACCAGGAAGACTCGGCGGCCCTATGGCACGAGCGCTGGCAGGCCCTCATGGCGCCAAGATTCAAGCCCGGAGATACGCGACGCTACGCCGCGCGCGGCATAGACTTCGTTGTCCTGAGAAGCGCCAACCGGCTTCGCGACGAGGAACCGGTTCACGAGAATCCTGCCTTCGCTGTCTACGCCACGCGGTAGGGTCCGGGCGCCGCCCTGCCCCTGTAGTTGTCGAAGCGCAAGGGCGTCGTCACGGGGCTGCCCCAGCCGGCTCTCCGCAATTCCGTAGAGCCGGCGGTGCGCTCCGGTGCGATGGATAGCCGCTGCACGATGCTACAAGAATGTCCGCTGCTGACCGTCACTCGTGGAGCCTGCTCCACCGCCGATGGGCGCCGAATGGATAGGTACCGGCGAAGAGGTTATCGATGAGCGAATGCCAGCACTACGAACACCGGGCACTCGACCGACCCTTGAACAGACAGGAAATGGGTGTGTTGCGCTCCGCCTACTGCGTCGATTCAGTGGGAAATGAAGTTACCGTGCGAGACGCCTGTCACTGGCCGGCGTAAGCGATACACCGCTCGTAGAGTTCGGGATAAGCCTGCTGCACTCGTTTCTCCAGGCGATCGAGCAGCGCGGGGTTGCGCTTCCCTTCGCACCACAGGTGGGTGTAGCCGACCCTCGACGCATTGACTGCGGCGTCTTCGTAGGATTGGAACAGGTACTCGACACGGATGTCCCTGTAGGGCGAACGCGGATTGTGCTGGTGACCGGCAACGCAGGCGGCCAGCAGATATTGCTCGAAGATGATGCTGTACGCGGTCCGGTCCCCCAAACGCAGCCAGGCGGGCTGGTTCCGCGGGTGTTCTATCAGCCGCATCGCCGCCTGGGCATAGTGCCGGATGAAGTCCACCCGGGTTCCGCCAAAGATCGCGCAGCAGACCGCGTTCTGGCTTCCGTCGATCGGAGCGTAAGTGTTCAGTTCCTCCGGCATCCAGCCGTCGACGCTCCGGATGGCGGACTCGAATTTCTCCGGGTAGTACCAGGAGAAGCCGCAGTGGATGTGTTCCGGCTGCTGCCCGAAGACGTCGGCGCGCTCCAGCCTCTCGGGCAGCGCCTGCCAGAGGATGACGTCGGTATCGATGTGGACAAACGGCTCGGACTGGCGGGCGTAAGCGTAGATCTTCCCGAAGGCCCACCAGTCCGGATCGTGCGCGTGAAGCAGGTTAAGGTCAGTGGAGACGTGCCCGAACTGGAGGCCGAGGCCGTCGATCAGCATCCTCGCGCCATCGTCGTCGGTGACCAGCGAGGTCTCAGGGTAGTGCCTGCGGGCCGTCTCAACCGACAGCACCCACGCCAACAGGTGATGCTTCTCGCTGAGCCAGGGAGACCCGCGGCTCCCTTCCCGCATGGGCTTGGTCCAGAGCGACCAGACCGCTCTCATGCGCTTTCCCTGCTCATAGCAAATCGGATCCGAGCCCCGCGGAGCCGATCCAACCGTAACCGTAGCCGTAATGGAGCTGCGGAGCGCCCAGCCAGAACCAAATACGGAAATCCGGCTCCGGCGGGGCGGCTCTCGCGGGCCGCCGCGGGTCGCCGTATGGCCTGGCAATTGTCTCCGGCCCCAGGGATCCCGGCCGGACGGTCAGGTGGGCCAGCACCCGGCTGGCTCCGGCGGCGGGAATCAGCACTGCGGGGGCGGCATCGGGATACACGGCCTCCAGCCTCGTGAATCGGGCGCCGCCGGTGTCCCGTGTCACCAAGCCCACCCGCGAGCCCTCCAAGAGGTTTCTCTTCAGCAAGGTCATCTGGAAATCAAGCTCCTTGGGTGGCGTGAATGTCCCAAACTGGATGGCGGGCGTGCAGAGCAGTCCCTTGTCGATCCGCTTGATGTTGAAGCTTATGATCCCTGGCGCCGGCCGGACGTCGGGCAGGCCAGGCCTCAGATAGTTGGGGTGGTAGACCACCTCGTGGGCGTCGCCCTCCTGCGCCTGCCCGTGGAGCATGTGGGCCGTCGAGGCGTCCAACCAGATGTGCCAGCGGAAGCCGTTTTGCGGACCTGCCTGCACCGCGTGGTAGTTACACACGAACAGCCAGTAGTCATCCGGGCCCTGCCAGTTGAAGATCAGGCCGATCCCTACCGGGTCGTTCAGTTTGGGCTCGGGCGCAGCCACGGTTAGCGTGAGATTCCAGGCGTCTTTCCCGAGCGGCTGCCGGTTAAGGCACATCGTTCCGGCGCTCTCCGATTTCTGTACCACGAAGTTGCTCTCGCCATAAGCCCAGCTTGACTGGCTGCCGGTCTGGTCCACCACTTCCCAGGCCGCCGGGAACGGCGCCACGACGCGGTGCTGGATGGCGGTGAACAGGGAGCGCTCGAGGAACTGCCTGGTCCCGTCCGAGGGAAGCCACCGGAGGGTCCAGGCCGGATCGGCCTTCACTTCGGCATCCAGCACGAGGGGCTGGTAGCCGATCAGGGCATCGCCCCAGATCTTCCGGTCCGGATCGGAGATGGGATAGGGCAGGTCGATGGCGACGCTGCAAACCGCACGGCTCACCCTGGCCGGATCGATGGCGCCGTTCAGCAGCACGCGCAGGCCGCTGTTCAGGTAGTTGGCGGGAATCTCCACGCCGTTGTGCAGCACCGGATTCCCGCCGTACACGCTGGCAGCCAGCACGCCCAGGACCTGAACTTCGCGGGCCTCCGGGGCGAACAGCCGGCGGCAGTCCGAGGCGATCCTGAGCAACTGCACGCCCGCCTTGGCGGCGCCGAATTCCAGCAGGGCCAACGGGCAGTAGTAGTGCCCGATGCCCGCACGCGGCTGGGCGACGGGGTTCTGGTTGGGGACTTCGTAGGGCGGCCATTCGATCTCCCTGGTGGCCGTGCGCGCCGGCATCAGCCAATAGTCGCCCGCGCGGTAGGTCCCCTGGGAGAACTGCACTTGAATGCCGCTCTCCAGGTCTGCCCAGCCGTCCGTCATCTTCACGCCAGCGTCCGTAGCCGCGTTCCCCGACTGGTCCCAGCGCCGCAGCTTCAGACCGGACCTGCCGGCGACGTTCGCCGGAGCGGTCTTCAGGGTGATCTTGCGGCCGGTCGTGTCTACCTTCTCGATCTCCTGCAGCACCCGCGGGGAGCCCGTCAGCTCCGCCTGCCTGTCCACGACCTCCACCCACTGGTCCGGCGCGAAGCCCAGCGCCTCGTCTCTGCCGGTGTCGTAGACGGTCAGGACACGGCCTTCCACCTTGAGGATGGCCGTCTCCACCGAGGCGTTTTCGCGCGACCACTTGAAAGAAGCCTGGTCGCGCCCGCCGCCGGCGTGTACTTCCACCCGGTACAACTGGTTCTCCAGCCCCTGGTATCCGGCGCTGGGCGGCATCAGGCAAGGCTCCTGCTGGTCGCCGGCGCTCTTGGTACGGGCGTTCATCGTCCCCGTGCTTGGCGCCGTGCGGTTCGCCCAATCGTCGAGCGGGACCAGTTTCACCTGCCAGACCGTCCGGATGCGGGTTGTGGTGTCCAGCCCGCCCAGCGCTGCCTCGCTCAAGCGCGGGTCGTCCCGCCAGTTCACCTCGTGTTTCCAGACGTCCAGGTAGGCGACGTACATTCCCGCCTTGTCCGGCGTCTTCGCATCGGGCAGATCCGGCTGGGTCAGGAAGGAGACGGTCCGTTCGTTCTCGCACAGCAAGCCACCCGCGTAACATCGCCCGCTGCCGATCAGAAAGTCACCGGAGCGCTGCGGGATGTTGCGGTCCGCCAGCCGGTGCCGTTCCGAAACCGACAACAGGCCGGCGTCGGCCATGATCTCGAAGCCGGCCAGGGCGCTGGGCGCCCCGCACGAACCGATGGCGTCCAAGGCTTCGGCCTCTGCGCGGTAGGTCCGGATCTCCAGTTGCTCGTTCCAGTCGGCGTCCAACTGCACCCGCCCCTGCTGCATCAACACGCCGCTGTAATGTTTGGTCGGATCGAATGTCCGGCGGCTGAAATCACCACTCATCGCGATCTCCTTGTTCGCTGCTCAGGTAGCGTAGAAAATCCCCACCTCCAGCCCCAAGCGGAGGTACTCCTCCAGGCGCAGGCGCAGGTTGGTTTGCCGCTGGGGTTGGTAAAGGTCATGAAACGCGCCCATTTCCGCCTCGTCGTCCGCGCCGGAGAGTATCTCCTGCGCCGTCCACCCGCTTAACTGGCAATACCGCGGGTCCCCGTAGCGCAGTGAGTAGAACTGCGGGCGCAGTTTGGCTTCTTCGTCCGCGCTCGGAGGCTGACAACGATACCGCCGCGGGACCACCGCGGACCACGGCAGGAACGAAAAGCGCACGCATCCGGTCTGCTTTCGTTCCGAGCGGACCGGCGCTTTCCAGGTGTCGTCCTCGGCCAGGCCCGCCAGCAGAATGCTGTTTGACGCGAGCTTGAGCGACACCGTGGAGACCTTGCCGATCAGCGTTGTTTCCGAGACCTCCAACGTCCCGCCCGCCTTTTCGCCGAAACCGGCATAAGCCACCTCCGTTTCGCCGGTCGCGTCCAGGATGCTGCCGGCGATCGTAACGCTCGAGTCGCCCGCGACACGCAGCCCCCCCACGATGGAACTTTCGATTTCCACGCTCACGCCGTCCAGCTCGACGATCAGGCTGGGCTGGCCGGGCTGCGCCGGGAGCCCGTCGCCGTTGAGGCCGAGGCCGGGGACCAGCGTGCAGTGCCGCAGGCGCAGCCTCCGCAGCCGGTTGTCGCCCCCGGCCGGCACGCGCACCGCCCCGCCCGTGATCACCAGGCCGTTCAGGGTAACTTCGGCGCCCTCGCCGCCGCTGATTACCAGGTCCCCGGTAACTACCGTCGGGCGGTACTCGTTGGCCGCCCGTAGCTCAAGTTTCTGGCCGGCGTCCACTTGGATGGAGAGCGTTTCCTCATACCGCCCGCTGTCCCTGATCTCGACCGCGCCGCCGGTACGGCACTTGTCCAGCGCCTCCTGGATGTGTGCAGGCGCAGCCACCTGCTCAACCGGCTTCAGAGACGTATCCAGCGACGACGCGCGGTCGTACTCCCCGCCCCCCATCTCCGCGCTGAAACCGGAGTGAAAGGTCACGCTGACTGCGGCCGGGACCGCGAGGTTCGCTGGCAGCGCAATGCGGCCCAGCACCGGATCGATGGCGTACTTGCCGTCGGGCGGCAGATGCGCCCAGCCGCCGTCCTGCTTGTCCGACAGGTCCGAAACCAGGATGTCCCGGGCTTCGATATCCCGGCCCCCGATGTTCAGGAGAAGGCTCTTGCGCCTGCCGTAGTAACTGCTCGGGTACTGGTCGAGCACGCGGCGGCTGATCGGCGCCGGCACGTTCACCGGTTCGGCCAGATGCGTGATCTCCCGCTCGGGTTCCGGCCGGCTGAAGAGAGCAGCGTCGTTACCCAGCGGGCTGAACCTGTAGCGGCGATCGTCCACACGAAAGGCGGTCGAACTGGTGAGCGGGCAAGCGCGCAGGCGCCACAGGTAGATGCCGA
>Ga0316628_100004865_pt1 | contig 10643 bp, 10 predicted proteins | sample OWC_Aug_M2_C1_D5_FD_207648 | JGI IMG/M metagenome (GOLD analysis project Ga0316628, IMG submission 207648) | Wetland soil microbial communities from Old Woman Creek delta, Ohio, United States - OWC_Aug_M2_C1_D5_C | ecosystem: Environmental > Terrestrial > Soil > Wetlands | place: USA: Ohio... | reverse complement strand
TGGCTCGCCTCAAAGTGAGAAATGAAACGCGCCCGCGCCCGCTCTCGCTTTATTATGGAAAGCGGGGTGCTTCTTGTGCACGGGGGATTCGGGGCGATGACCAAACCCAAGCTGTCTGGCCGGATGCTGCTGCCTTGCCTCTTTGCCGCTGTTCTGCTTGCGCAATCCGTGCCGCCACCGGGCGAAGCCAGCCGGTCCACCATCGAGGTCAAGCCGGGGCAGCCTGCCATCAAGACCTCGGAACTGGACCGCCGGCCAATCGCCCCCTGGAAGCGCTTGCCGGGCTATCTGCTGAAAGACCAGAAGGCCATCTGGACCAGTCCTTTCCATACTGCCAAAAGCGACATCAAATGGTGGGTGATTTTCGGCACCACGGGTGCGGCCCTGATCGCCACGGACCACTGGACCTCGCGGCAGCTCCCCAACACCAGCGGGCAGATCTCGGTGGCCACCTGGACGTCCCGGATCGGCGCGGCCTACACGCTGGGCGGGTTGGACGCGGGCTTCTATTTTCTCGGCGCCCTCACCAAGAATGACCACCTGCGCGAAACCGGGTTCATCGGGGCCGAAGCGCTCGCCAACGCGCTGATTGTGGATACCTTGGTGAAGGGCGTCACGCAACGCGAGAGGCCCACCGAGGGGAACGGCGCGGGGCGCTTCTGGAGCGGCTCGGGGCGCATCTGGAACGCCGGCTCGAGCTTCCCCTCCGGCCACGCGATCGAATCCTGGACGTTTGCCTCCGTGATCGCACACGAGTACCCGCACCCGCGCATCATCCCCATTGCCGCCTATGGGCTGGCCGCCACGGTGTGCGGAGCGCGCTTCGCCGCGCGCAAGCACTTCGCCTCCGACGTCGTGATCGGCGCGGCCCTGGGCTGGTTCATCGGCGATTTTGTTTATGGCCGTAGGCATAACCCGGCAGTGGAACCGAAGTCGAAGGTCGCCAAGGTTCTCTCCCACATCCACATCGGCGGCCCGCTGAACTGAGGGAGATCGCCGGACCGCCCGTGTTCGCGCCCGCGCATCTTTCCGCGTCTCGCCCCGCCCCCGCAGTGCTCGCCCCGCCCCCGCGCGGCCGCCGCCGGTGCAGATGCTAGCATAGGGTTTTCGAGAAACCCCTATGAAGCGAATCGGCGCGTTCCTGTTCCTCGCGGCTCTCCCCTTGGCCGCTCAGGAATCCAAGATGGCCGTCATCGGCCTGGTGCATTCCCACGTCTGGGGCCACCTGAAAACCATGCTGGACGGCAGGCAGGCCAAGCTCACCGGCATTGCCGAGACTAACCCCGAACTGGTCGCCGAGGCCCGGAAGCGCGGCGCCGCATCCGTGCCCTTTTTCGACGACTACAAGCGTATGCTCGACGAAACCAAGCCGGATTTCGTCTGGGCCTTCGTGGAAAACAACCGCCACCTGGAGATCGTGGAAGCGTGCGCTCCGCGCAAGATCCACGTGATCTTCGAAAAGCCCCTGGCAGCCACCTACAAGGAAGCCCTGGCGATCCAGAAGCTGGCCAAACAGCACGGTATCCAGGTGATGTGCAACTACCAGATGGCGTGGTGGCCGGCGAACTATGCCGCCAAGGCGCAGGCCGACGCGGGCGCCGTGGGGCAGGTATGGCGGCTGCGCGGCGTGGTGGGGCACGGCGGCCCGGGCAGCCAGGGCGCCGCCAGCAAGTACTTCTTCGAATGGCTCACCGACCCCGTCAAGAACGGCGCCGGCGCCCTGATGGATTTTGGCTGCTACAACGCGCTCTGGTCGCTCATGTACCTGGGCCGCCCCGAAACCGTCTACGCGCAAGTGAACCACCTGCGGCCCGAGCGCTTCCCCAAGGTGGAGGACAACGCCACCCTGGTGCTGCACTATAAGAAGGGCGTGGGGATCTATGAGGGAAGCTGGGACCTGCCGCGGGGCTACCAGGATCTGGAGATCTTCGGCCTCAACGGCAGCCTCTACATGCAAAACGGCAAGGTGGAGTTGCGCAAGGGGCGCGAGGTGCGCGAAGTGGCGCTCGAGCCGCTGCCGACGGAGCGCTCCGAGCCCATCGCCTGCATGGTGAACGCCATCCGCGCGAACAAGCCCATCGAGGGCATGACCGCGCTCGACATCAACGTGGCGGTGAACGAGATCATCGAGGCGGCCAAGCAATCCGTCAAGACCGGCCGCGCGGTGCCGCTGCCGCTGAAGCCGTAACCCGCGGAGTGACCGATGCTGAACCTGGCCAACTGCCGCGAGCGCCAGCACCGGCTGCTGCGCCTCATGGAGGAACAGCGGCTGGACGTGGCGGTGCTCTCGAATCCCAAATCGGTCTACTATTTCAGCGGCGCGTTGGTCGACCCCGCGCTGCCCCAGGCCTTCGGGATCGCCTCCTCGGGCCGTAGCCTGCTGGTGGCCAACGCGCAGCCGGAGCAGGTCGCCGCGGACCAGATGGACCTCTATACGGGCTACACCCTCGAACGCCCTTTTAACCGCGTCACCATGCACGCGGAGCTGGCGGCGGCGGTCGCGCGGCGCTTCCCGGGCGTTTCCGGCCGCGCCGGGCTGGAGTTCGACAGCGCCGGCGCGGGGCTCGCCGCCGGGGACACGGGGTTCGCCGGGCGCGGGACGCCCGTGGATGTCAGCCTCTGGCTGTGCGAGATGCGGCGGCGCAAGGACCCCGACGAGATCGCGGCCATCCGGGACGCCATACGCATCACCGAGGCCGCCTACGCCGCGGTCAAAGCGCGGCTCGCGCCGGGCATGACCGAGTGCGACGCCTACAACATCGTGAGCGCGGCCATGGTGGACGCGGCCGGCACCTCCGTGCTGCTGCGCGGCGATTTCGCCTGCGGGCCGCGGGCCATCGGCGGTGGGGGCCCGCCCACCACCCGCCCGCTGGCCTCCGGCGATCTCTGCGTCTTCGACCTGTTTCCCACCCACGAGGGTTACTTGTGCGACCTCTGCCGCACCTTCGTGGTGGGCACCCCCTCGGCGGCCCAGCGGGACGCCTGGGCCCACGTCATGGAGGCCCACACGGTGGCCCGGCGGGTCATGCGGCCGGGCGTCACCGGGCGCGAAATCTACCAGGCCGTGAAGGACCACCTCGAGGCCTACCCGAAATTCCGCGGCTCCTTCAATCACCACGCCGGCCACGGGCTCGGTATGGACGGCTGGGAGTATCCGTGGCTGACGCCTGGCAGCGGCCAGGCGCTCCAGGAAGGCGAGGTAGTGGCCTGCGAGCCGGGACTCTACGGCGAGGAGTTGCAGGGCGGCATCCGCCTGGAGCACAATTACCTGGTCGGCGCCGGAGGGGTGGCGCCCCTGGATACGTTCCCCATGGAGCTGGACTGACCCTCCATTGAGCGCCGGCGGGCGCCCGTGGTACTCTTTCTCACGGATAGAAAGGCGACATGATCCTACCGCAGACTTACCTGGCCACGCTGTCTCTAATGATCCTCTCGATGCTGTGTTGGGGATCGTGGGCGAACACGTTCAAGCTCGCCGGAAAAAAGTGGCGCTTCGAGCTGTTCTACTTCGACTACGCCTTCGGCGTGCTTCTGGCGGCGGTCCTTTACGCCCTGACCGCCGGCTCTCTGGGTTTTGACGGCTTCTCGTTCCTCGACGACCTGATGCACGCGGGCAAGCGGCAGTGGCTGTACGGCTTCTCCGGGGGCGTGGTTTTCAACCTGGCTAACATGCTGCTGGTGGCGGCTATTTCGGTGGCCGGACTGGCGGTGGCGTTCCCCGTGGGCATCGGGATGGCGCTCATCATCGGGGTGGTGTGGAACTACGCCATCAAGCCGAACGGCAACCCCTACCTGCTGTTCGCCGGCTGCGCCGTGATCGTGGTGGCGATCGTCGTGGATGCGATGGCCTACCGCGCACTGGCGGCCATCCGGCAGGAGGCTGAAGCCAAGGCCGGCCGCGCCCGGACCACGGCCAGGAAGGTGAGCGTGAAGGGTATCGTGCTGAGCCTGGTAAGCGGCGTGCTTATGGGGTGCTTCTTTCCCCTGGTGGTCAAGGGGCAGGAAGGCGATGCCGGGCTGGGCCCCTACGCCGTAGGCTTCGTCTTCGCGGTGGGCGTGTTCATGTCCACCTTCGTCTTCAATCTCTTCTTCATGAACCTGCCGGTGGAGGGCCCGCCGGTGGAGATGCTCGAATATTTCCGGGGCGGTTTCCGGCAGCACCTGCTCGGCATCGTGGGCGGCGCCATCTGGTGCTCGGGCACGCTGGCCAACTTCGTGGCCGCCAGCGCACCGGAAGAGGTCCACGTGGGGCCGGCCATCAGCTATGCCATCGGGCAGGGCGCCACCATGGTGAGCGCGCTTTGGGGCCTGCTGGTGTGGAAAGAGTTCGCCGGCGCGGACGCGCGCGCCAAGGCCCTCATCACCGTCATGCTCGTGCTGTTCGTGTGCGGTCTCGGGCTCGTCTCGGTGGCGCCTTTATTCACACGTTAAACACGTTATAGAGGATCGCTGCGGGCCGCGGCGGCGTATAATCCTGGCGAGGAGGGACCTGCCATGGCGACTTTCGCCTCCGAGCCGGGCGCAACCACGGCCGCCATCCGCGCCATGGACGCGGATTTCGTGCGTGCTGCCCTCGCGCGAGACGCCGCGACACTGGTCGAGGACTTCTACGCGGACGATGCCACGCTGCTTCCGCCGGACCACCCGGCGGTGACCGGCAAGGAGGCCATTCGCGCGTATTGGGAGGCCGTGCTGGCGAGCGGCTTGCAGTCGCTGACCCTCGACACCACTCACGTGGAGGTGTCCGGAAACCTGGCGTACGGCACCGGCCGCTTCAGCACGGTGGTGGAACCCCCCGGCGCGCCGCGCGCCGAACGGACGGGCAAGTACCTGGTGGTCTACCGGCGTATCGACTATGCCCGCTGGCGGGCCGTGGCGGACATGTTCTCGGGCAACGGCCCGTAGCCGCGTGCCCGTTCAGCGCCTGACCGGCACACCCGCGGCCGCGCGGCTGTGCTTCCGGCCGTAGCTGAAGTAGACCGCCATCCCGATCACCAGCCATACGATCAGGCGCAGCCAGGTGTCGAACGGCAGGCTGGCCATCAGCAGCAGCGCCACCAGGATGCCCGCCAGCGGCACCGCCGGCACCAGCGGGGTGCGAAACGGCCGCGGCAGGTCCGGCCGCCGGCGCCGCAGAATCCATACCCCCGCGCAGACGATCACGAATGCCAGCAGGGTGCCGATGCTGACCAGTTCCCCCAGGATCCCGATGGGGATCAGGGAGGCGAAAATGGCCACGCACAATCCCACCGTGATGGAAGAGATCCAGGGAGTGCGGAAGCGCGGATGGATCCTCCCGGCCCACTCCGGCAGCAGGCCGTCCCGCGACATCGAGTAAAAGACCCGGGATTGGCCCAGCAGCATCACCAGCATCACGCTGCTGAGGCCGAAAATGGTTCCCAGGAGCACCAGGTACTGGCCCCAGACCACGCCCGTGGCTTCGATCCCCACGGCGACCGGGGCGGCCACATTCAGCCGCGAGTAGTTGACGACTCCGGTGAGCAGACCGGCGGTGAGGATGTAAAGGACGGTGCAGATGGCGAGTGATCCGAGGATGCCTATGGGCATATCTTTCTGCGGGTTGCGCGCCTCCTGGGCGGCCGTCGAGACGGCGTCGAAGCCGATGTAGGCGAAGAAGATCACGGCCGCGCCGCGCCCCACCCCGCTCCATCCGTAACGGCCGAACTCCCCGGCATTCGGCGGAATGAAGGGATGCCAGTTGGCGGCAGCGATGTGCGGGTGGGCCAGCAGGAACCGCGCGGCGAGGCCGATGAACACCAGCACCGTCCCCACCTTGACGAAGACGATGATGGTGTTCAGGTTGGCGGATTCGCGGATGCCTACGACCAGCACGGCTGTGACCGCGCAGATGGCCAGGAACGCCACCAGGTTGAAAACGGCGGTGGCGTGCGGCACTGCCTCCACGGCCACGCCGGCCGGCAGCGAAACGGCGGGCACCCAAAAACCGTTATAGAGCGCCATGACGGTGCCCGGGGTGGCCATGATCTCGGGCGGGATGCGGATGTGTAGGTGCTGCAACAGCAGAATGACGTTGGCGCTCCAGCCGGAAGCCACCGTGGCGGCGCCGAAGGCGTACTCCAGGATCAGATCCCAGCCGATAATCCACGCGAAGATCTCCCCCAGGGTGGCATAGCCATAGGTATAGGCCGAGCCGGCGATGGGAATCAGGGAGGCGAACTCGGCATAGCAGAGCCCGGCGAACAGGCACCCCACGCCCGCCAGGATGAACGAGATCACGATCGCCGGGCCGGCATATTGGGCCGCCGCGGACCCGGTCAGCACAAAGATGCCCGCCCCCACGATGGCGCCGATGCCCAGCGCCACCAGGTTCAGGGCCCCCAGGGCGCGCTTGAGGGTGTGCTCGTCCTCTTGTCCAGCCTCCTCCATAATCAGTTGCAGGGGTTTGCGAACCAGGATGCCGGCCATCCCATCTCCTTTGCTATCCGGAGTGTAGCAAAGCAACCGGGGCTACCGGCGGCCCGCGAGGCGGCGCGCCGCCTGGAGAATCAGGACATTGGAGGCGGCATGTGTGATTTCGCCCGCCGCCAGCATTTCGAGAACCCGGGGGAAGGGAATCTTCTCCATCCGGAGCACTTCGCCAGCCTCCGGCCGCGGACCCCCCTCCGTAATGCCAAGGGCCAGGAACAGGTGATTCGGTGAGGAAACCACGGTGGTGAAAGGGTCGATCGAGCCCATCCCGATCCACTCCGCCGCCTCCAGGCCCGCCTCTTCTTTCAATTCCCGTCGCGCGGCTCCGAGCGGGCTCTCACCGGGTTCGATCCCGCCACTCACCACTTCCAGGGTCTCGCGCCCCACGGCATACTTGAACTCGCGGACCAGGTACGCCTCGTCCCGGTCGTTGATGGCTAAAACGGAAGAACCAGCCTTCATCTCGACAATGCCGAAAAACGCCACGGCGCCATCGGGGCGGCGTACCTCGTCTTCGCGGACGGAAATCCAGGGGTTGCGGTAAATTTCGCGGGTACGGACGAGGTGGTAGGGGCTTTGCACGTAACGACGAGTATACTGCCAGGGGTTACCGCGAGCCAATATGAGGTGTTTTCCAACGGGGCTGTTGGAAAATCCAATCCACAGCCTAGCTCATTGAACCGTCATGGGCTTGTGGTATTTTCCCCTTGCTTGATCGCTGGATTTCTCAACGGTTGCGTGGCGCCGTTGATTCTTGCCGCGCCCATCCGCATGAAAACACAACAGATATTTCTACCTGAAACAATCAGTTCTGGCATCCCCCGTGCCCTTATAGAAAAACGAAAGGAAGACTACAATGACAGTCGTTCTCGTTCTCGTGACGTTCCTGGTGTTCATCCTTCTCGATTGGGCACTCAATCGGAAGAAGGCGATCCGGACAGTGGGGGTGGCCGTCCCGGCCATGCCGATGGCCAGTTCCCCGGCCTATGTGGATGGGTTTCTGGTACCCGAACAGATAGCTTACCATCCGGGCCATGCGTGGGCATTGAGGGAGCGCCGCAACCTGGTGCGCGTCGGGGTAGACGAGTTTGCTGCCGCCCTGATCGGCCGCGCCGAGAAGGTCGAGCTCCCCAAGCCCGGCCAGTGGATTCGCCAGGGGCAGAAGGCCTGGGGCTTCGTCCGGCAGGGCGAAAAGACCGAAATGATCTCCCCGATGGAAGGCGAAGTCGTTGAAATCAATACGGATCTGCTCAACGACCCGGCGCTCCTCCGCAAGGACCCCTACGGTAAGGGATGGCTGGCCACCATGCATGTGCCGGACGAGGAGAATACGGCCCGCAACATGGTGCCTAAGTCCTTGGTGCGCAACTGGATGCGCGAATCGGTAGAGCGCCTCTACGCGCGTCAGCCCCAATTGGCGGGCGCGGTGGCGGCGGATGGCGGACGTCCGGCGGAAGACCTGCTCGCGGGAATGCCCGGGCTGAACTGGAAGGAGACCACCGGCGAATTCTTCCTCACCGCCTAAAAATTCAACACTTGAGCATGAAATTGCGCTATAAAAAGGATATGAGGGTCTAGATATGTCGAAAGCGGTGCTTTACGACAGTACCCTTTGCGTCGGCTGTAAGGCCTGCGAAGGGGCCTGCGCAGAGCGTTGGGGAAATCCATACAACGATAAGATCGCGGCCGAGGAGCGTCTCTCTGCGCATAAGTTGACGGCGATTGAGACACACGGTGAACGGTTCAGCCGCCGTCTCTGCATGCATTGCGAGGAGCCCACCTGCGCTTCGGTCTGTCCGGTCGGGGCCCTGAAAAAGACGTCCCTGGGACCGGTGGTCTACGATGCCGATAAGTGCATGGGGTGCCGGTATTGCATGACCGCCTGTCCGTTCCAGGTCCCGACGTATGAATGGGACAAGCGTCTCCCCAAGGTCCGTAAATGCGACATGTGCTATGAGCGCCAGGCGAAGGGCGAGCCCACCGCCTGCACGGCGGCGTGCCCCACCGGGGCCACGATCTGCGGCGAGCGCGACGCCCTCGTGGCGGAAGCCCGCAAGCGCATGGCGGAGAAGCCCGGTGACTATTACCAGAAGATCTACGGACTCAAGGAAGCGGGCGGCACCTCGGTGTTGTATTTGTCGGCGGTGCCCTTCGAGAAGATCGGGCTGAAGACCAACCTGCCGCAGGAACCCTTGCCGGCGCTCACCTGGCGGGTGCTGTCACTGGTGCCGGACGTGGTTTCGGTCGGCTCGGTGCTGCTTGGCGGGATCTACTGGATTACTAACCGGCGTGACGAAGTCTCCCGCAAGGAGGGAAAATGAGCCGGATTCTGGCACGTTTTACCGTCTGGCGAGCCATTTTCGCCGTTCTGGCGCTGGCCGGCTTGTACGCCACCTGGGTACGGGCTTATTACGGGTTGGGGGCCGCCACCAACCTGAGCGATCAGTTTCCGTGGGGCATCTGGATCGGGTTTGACATTCTGTGCGGTGTGGGTCTGGCGGCGGGCGGTTTCACCCTGGTCGCGGTGGTCCATATCTTTAATATCGAGCGCTATAGGCCGATCCTGCGCCCCGCCATCCTCACCGCCTTCCTGGGCTACCTCCTGGTCATCTTCGCGCTGCTGTTCGATCTGGGCCGGCCGGACCGCGTGTGGCACCCGCTGATCCTATGGAACCCCCACTCCGTGATGTTCGAAGTGGGCTGGTGCGTCACCCTGTACACCACGGTGCTGTTCCTGGAGTTCATCCCCACCGTCTTGGAGCGCTTTTCGCTCCACAGGCCGCTGGCGTACATGCGGATGATCTCGGTACCGCTCATGATCGTGGGGGTCATCCTCTCCACCCTGCACCAGTCGTCGCTGGGCAGTCTGTACCTGATCGTGCCGCACAAGCTCGATGCGCTGTGGTACTCGCCGCTGCTGCCGCTCTTCTTTTACATCTCGGCGATCTGCGCGGGGCTGGCCATGACGATTTTCGAATCGTGGCACTCGAGCCGGGCCTTCGGCCGCGCGCTGGAATTGCCGCTGCTGTCCGGCATGGCGCGGGTGCTGGCGGTGCTGCTCTCGGTCTACCTGATGATGCGGTACCTGGACCTGTCGCACCGCGGGGCGCTGCCGCTGCTCCTCGAGAATCGCACGGAGACCTGGCTGTTCGGCCTGGAAATCTCGCTGCTGGTATTGCCCATGCTGCTGCTCTACCGCCGCTGGGTGCGCCAGCGTCCCGGAGCCCTGTATGCCTGTGCGGTCATGGTACTGTTCGGTTTCGTCACCAACCGCCTGAATGTCTCCATCACCGGGATGGAAGCCGGTTCCGGCACGCACTACATTCCCAAGTGGACTGAGGTGGCGGTCACCCTGGCGATCGTGGCGCTGGGCTTTGCGATCTTCCGGGTGGTGGCGCACTACTTCCCGATCTTCGAAGCGGAGCATCGCGAGATCCCGGCCGAGGTCTCCGAACCCGCCGAAATCATGGAGGTGCGGTAGCGCATCGGGCCATGATGTCCGACTCGTCTCCAACCGGCGCCCGGGACGGATTCGCGCGGGCGCGGTCCGCCCCGCCGCGCCCGCGATGGTTCCGGCTCGGGCTGGCCGCCAAACTTGCCATCTGCCTGGTGGCGAGCACGGCGGCCTTTTTCGCGTTGTTCGGGTACCTCAACATCCGGGAGCAGCGGCGCCACTCCGAGAACCTGGTTATGCATTCCGCGGAGCTCATCAGCGACGTGATCCTGCGCAGCACTCACTACGAGATGCTGCACAACGACCGCGAGGCGCTCTACAACGTCATCCGGGAAATCGGCAGCGAGCCCGGCATCCGCCGCATCCGCATCTTTAATAAGGAAGGGCGCATCAGCTTCTCCACCGACGCGGCCGAGGTCAATCGCATCGTGAACAAGCGCACGGAGGCATGCTACGCCTGCCACCAACAGGAAGCGCCGCTCGTCAAACTGCCCCGGCCGGACCGTTCCCGCATGTTCCACGACGCGCAGGGCCAGCGCGTGCTGGGGGTGATCCGGCCCATCGAGAACCAGCCGTCGTGCTCCACCGCCGCCTGCCATGCGCATGCTTCCGGGCAGCGCGTGTTGGGCGTGATCGACGCCAATGTATCGCTGGCCAACGTGGACGCCCAGTCGGCGGCCTACCAGCGGCACCTTGCCTGGGTGATGGGCGCGGCGGTGCTGCTGGTTTCGCTGATCAG
>Ga0316628_100004864_pt1 | contig 10643 bp, 11 predicted proteins | sample OWC_Aug_M2_C1_D5_FD_207648 | JGI IMG/M metagenome (GOLD analysis project Ga0316628, IMG submission 207648) | Wetland soil microbial communities from Old Woman Creek delta, Ohio, United States - OWC_Aug_M2_C1_D5_C | ecosystem: Environmental > Terrestrial > Soil > Wetlands | place: USA: Ohio... | reverse complement strand
TGGAGCGTTTCCGCGCGTACGAGAGGTTTCTCGAGACGCATCCGGACAACCAGAACCGGATCACGTACCTGCAGATCGCCCCGCTGTCGCGAACGGACGTGCGCGCCTATTCCGCGATCCGGCGCGAACTCGAGCAGGCCGCCGGACGCACCAATGGCCGATTCGCCGACACGGACTGGACGCCGATCCGGTATCTCAATAAGAACTTTCCGCACGACGTTCTCATGAGCTTCCTGCGCTCGGCCCTGGTCGGAATCGTCACGCCGTTTCGCGACGGCATGAATCTCGTCGCCAAGGAGTTTGTCGCCGCGCAGGACCCGGCGGATCCCGGCGTGCTGATACTTTCGTCGCTCGCCGGCGCGGCACGCGAGCTCACGAGCGCGGTGCAGGTCAATCCGTACGACACGCGGGGCATGGGCAATGCGATCGAAATGGCGTTCAGCATGCCGCTGGCGGAACGGCGTGACCGGCATCAGCAGATGCTCGAGGCGCTGCGTCGCAATGACATTCATGCGTGGCACACGCGGTTTATTGAAAGACTGGCCGCCGTCGAGCGGCCACAACTCGCACTGGCGTCGTCCGCCGCTTCCTGACCGGCGCAATTGATGGATTCAGTCGAGAAGATTCTTGCCAATTTCCACCTCGCGGGCTGGGGCTCTCCCGCGGTCGCAGGCCTGCGCATTGTCCTGATCGCGGCGGCGGCCTGGGTTGCCCGCCGCGCGGCCACCCGTCTTATCAGAGGTTTCCGCGAGCGGCTGACCGCCCGCATGCACGATCCCGAGGAGATCAAGCGTGCCACGACCATCGGCCGCGTATTCCGCTACCTGGCGACCGTCGCGATCACGTTGATTGCAGGGGTCCTGATCCTCAGCGAGATCGGTATTTCGATCGCGCCGATCCTGGGCGCCGCGGGCATCGTCGGCATCGCGGTCGGCTTCGGCGCGCAGAGCCTGGTGAAGGATTACTTCAGCGGATTCTTTATCCTGCTCGAGAACCAGCTCACCAAGGGCGATGTCGTGCAGATCGCCGACAGGAGTGGCCTGGTGGAGGACGTGACCCTGCGCTACGTGCAACTGCGCGACTACGATGGCAACGTTCACTTTGTGCCGAATGGCCTGATCTCATCCGTGACCAACATGTCGCGCGGCTACGCGTACGCGGTCGTCGACGTCGGAATCGCCTATCGCGAGGAGATCGACGAGGCATTCGCCGTGATGCAGACGGTCGCGGATGAGCTCGCTGCCGACCGGAACTTCGGACCGCAGGTCATCCACGCGTTTGAGATTGCCGGTGTCGAACGCTGGGACGACTCGTCCCTGGTGCTGCGCTGCCGGTTCAAGGTGCGCGCGCTGGAACAGTGGAACGTTCGGCGGGAATACCTGCGGCGTCTCAAGAAGGCGTTTGATGCGCACGGCATCGAGATTCCCTACCCCCACCTTACGCTGTATGCGGGCGTCCTCAAGGACGGCAGCGCGCCGCCGATCCGCCTCGCGACGTCGAGGCGGTGACGCAGGTCCGCCGCAACGCGCGCGTCAGTCGCGAAGCGGCTGCTGCCCGCCGCCGAGCGCCTCGGCGCCGGTGACCACGTCGAGCAGCTCGGTCGTGATCTCGTTCTGCCGCGCGCGATTCGCGGTCTGACGCAGGTCTTCGAGCTTCTTCGACACGTTCTCGTGCGCGGCCTCCATCGATGAAAAGCGCGCCGCGTTCTCGCTCGCCAGCGACTCGACGGCGACTTCGGTAAGCAGTGCGAACACGTACTCTGCGGTAAGCCGTTCGAGCAATTGCGCCGGCGGCAGATTCCGCAGGGGTTCGCTGCGGCGTGGACCGTGGGTCGCAAACGATTCGAGATCGATCGGCACCACCGTGCGGCGTTCCACGGTCGTTGGCCGCCCGGGGCGATAGAGGCTGTAGATCGCCTCGATGCGCGCAATCTCGCCGTGCGCGATCCGGTTATAGAGTTCGGTCGAGAGCCTGCGAATCGTGTCCGGCACGTTGGCCGGACGAGTCGCCATCGGCTCCGTCCAGCTGATGCGGACGCCCCGTTCGGTGGCAACCGCCGCTCCCCGGGTACCCAGAACTAGCAGCTGATCCTGCGGCCCAAGCCCGGACTGCGCCGCAGCGATCAGGTGCTCGTTGAAACCGCCGACGAATCCGTGCTCGGCCATGCACAGCAGAATCGCGCGCCGACCCGACGAGCCGCGCGCCGCAGTCCTCGCCTCCGGGATCATGTTCACGGCTGCCGTAATCGCCCCCGACATCTCATCTGCATACCGGCGCACGGCAGGCAGCGCGCGCTCTGCCTCCTGCACCCGCATTCCAGCAAGCGAACGCATCGCGCCCACGACCTCGCGCAGTTCCATCATGCTCGCGATATGACTCTGGATTTCCGCAAGACGTGGCATGAGCGGTCCGGATGCGAGGTCAGGGTGTCACGGATTGGACAGACTGCGCGAGGTCTGCGAGCGCTGACGTGAGCCGGCCGCGTAACTCGTCGGCAAGTGTCTTCGCCGTATCATCGAGGTCAAGAATCTCCGGGCAGTGCACTGTGAGCCACGGACGTAGCCGGGCGCGAAACTCGTCGAGCCGCTCGAGGGCTATTGCATCGAGCAGGCGTTCACTCACGGCAAGCAGCAGCGCTACCTCCTCGCCAAGCGACAGGGGCGCGAACTGCTTCTGGCTCAGTACCGCGCGGATGCGCCGTCCATGCTCGATGGTCTTGCGCGTCCGATCGTCTACCATCGTCCCGAACCGGGTGAACAGTTCGAGCTCGAGGAACTGGGCGTAGTCGAGCCGCAAGCTCTCGGCCAGCGCCTTGAGCACCGGCGCCTGGGTCTTGCCTCCCACGCGCGAAACGCTCTTGCCGACATCGACCGCCGGCTTCTGGTCCTCGTCGAACAGGCGCGAGTCGAGATAGATCTGGCCGTCGGTGATCGAGATCAGGTTGGTCGGAATGTACGCGCTGATGTTGCCGGCCTGCGTCTCGGCTATTGGCAATGCGGTGAGCGAGCCGCCGCCGCGCTCCGGAGACAGCTTCGCCGCCCGCTCGAGCAGGCGGGAGTGCACGTAGAAGATATCGCCCGGATACGCCTCGCGGCCGGGCGGTCGCCGCAGCAGCAGCGACAGCTGCCGGTACACGGCGGCGTGCTTGGTCAGATCGTCTATGACCAGCAGGACGTCGCGGCCGCGCTCCATGAAGTATTCGCCTATCGTGCACGCGGCGTACGGCGTCAGCCACTGGAGCCCCGGAGCCGAGTCCGCCGCACCGATGACGAAGATGCAGCGCTCGCGCGCGCCAAACTCGGTCACGGCTTCGATGACCTGCGCGGCGGACGACGTCTTCTGCCCGATGGCCGCATATACGCAGATTACATCGCTTGATCGCTGATTGATGATCGTGTCGAGCGCGAGCGCAGACTTGCCCGTGCGGCGGTTGCCGATGATGAGCTCGCGCTGGCCGCGGCCGATCGGGATCATGGCGTCGACGACGAGCACACCGGTCGAGAGAGGTTGAGTCACAAGCGCTCGCTCCACGATGGAGGGCGGCACCCTCTCCATAGGGTTCATCGAATCGGCGCGCACTGCACCGCCTTCGTCGAGCGGTGCGCCAAGCGCGTTGACGACGCGGCCAAGGAGACCTTCGCCCACCGGGACACGCGCAACTTCACCCGTGCCGCGCACGATACTGCCGGCCGAGATCTCGGCATCGCCGAGCAGCACGCAGCCGATCGTCTCCTCGCCGAGCTCGACCGCCTGGCCGCGCAGGCCGCCTTCGAACAGCAGCAGCTCGTCGAGCCGCGTGTCGGGTAAGCCCGTCACCGTCGCGATGCCGTCGCCCACGCGTACGACCCGGCCGATGTGCTCGAGCTGCGGCTCGAGCGCCAGTGCATCGATGCGTTGGCGAGCGCCGCTGCGCCAGCTCTGCAGTTCCTCAGCGAGCATCGGCATGTGGATCGAGCTCCGAGCGCATGGCGGCGAGCGTGCTCTGCCCGGAGAAGCGCAGGATGGCGGTGGGGAAATGCAGCTCGACACCCGCAATGAGCGCCGGATCGGTCGCGAAAGCGACCGCGATGCCGTCGCCGAGAGCGTGCTGCAGCCGCTTCCGCCAGCTGTCTGCCGCGTCCACCGGCAGCTCGGATGCCGTCACGACCTCGAGCGACGCGCCATTTTCGATCTGGTGCGTCAACCCCTCGCGCTCGGCTTGGGGGAGCGCCGCCAGATACTCCTCGACCCGCTCGAGCCACGCTTCCGCGCGCAGCTTGATTGGTATTTCTGCGAGCAGGCGGCGCGCGATTTCGCAGCCCAGATCGACCGCGACCGCGCGCGCTTCGGCGAGGGCAGCGCCGCGTTCCGCGGCAATGGTCTTGCGCGCGCTCTCGAGCAGGGCCGCCGCATCGCGCTCGGCGCGCGCGCGGCGGGCGACCCCCGCTTCGTCCGCCTGGGCCGCGGCCGCCTTGAGGGCCGCATCGCGCTCCGAGGCGATATGTGCCCGCTCGGCCTCGATGCTCGCGAGCTTCGCTTGCGCCTCGGACTGCGCCGCCTTTGCCTGCTCGTATTGCTTGTCGATCTCGCCGCGGCGGGCGGCAATCACGCGCAGCACCGGCCGGTAGAGAAATCGATGCAACAGCCACACCAGGACCGCGAAGTTCACGGTCTGCAGCAGGAATGTCCACCAGTTGAAGCGCATCGTCAGCCTGCGTACGGATTGGCGAACAGCAGCAGCAGCGCCACAACCAGGCAGTAGATCGCCATGGTCTCGATCATTGCCAGGCCGACGAAGAGCGTGCGTGACAGGGTGCCGGCGGCCTCCGGCTGGCGCGCGATGGCGTCCATTGCGGCCGCGACCGACCGCCCCTCGGCGAGGGCCGGACCGATCGAGCCGATCGACACGGCGAGCGCCGCGCCAATGATGCTGATGAGCTTTGCGTCCACGGATCCTCCTTCAGTCTCGTTTGCCGCCGAGTGCGGCTCCGATGAACACCGTGGCGAGCACGGTGAAGATGTACGCCTGCACCAGGCCGACGAGAATCTCGAGGGCCATGAGCGGGATCGGTACGAACAGTCCGGCGAGCGCCACCACGAGCGCAATCACGAATTCGCCGCTCATCACGTTACCGAAGAGGCGCACCGTCAGCGAGAAGGTGCGCGTGATTTCCGACACGACATTGAGGGGCAGCATGATGAGTTTCGGCTGGGCGAAGCTTGCCAGATAGTTGAGCGCTCCCTGCGAGCGCACGCCGAAAAAGTGCACGGACAGGAACACGATGAGCGCGAGCGCGGCCGGAGTCTCGAGCCTGCTCGTCGGGGCCTGCACGCCGGGCAGCACGCCCGAGAGATTGGCGGCGACGAGGAATACAAATAGTGTGCCGAGAAGCGGCAGGTACGGTGCAGGATCACGCCCCACGATGTCCTGGATCTCGCGCGCGAGACCCGCCACGACGCCCTCGACGGCAGACTGGCGCAATCCGGGGTGCGCCGCGAGCCGCCGCGTCGCGAGCCAGGAGCCGAGCGTCAGTACGAGCATGATGCCCCAGGTCGTCACGACCGGCCGCGTGACTGCAACGGGGCCGACGTGAAAGAGCACCGTGCTTGCAAGAGGAGGCGGCTGCATCATGCTTCCCTCGGCAGCCTGCCGAGCACGATCGTTCGCGCGAGCAGGAATCCCACGAATGATGCCAGCAGCGCGACCGCGCCGAAGCGCGCGGCGAGCGCAAACATGGCTGTGGCTCCCAGCATGCGGCCGAGCGTGAGCGCGAGCGGCGTGTGCCACCCGGCGCGTGCGAGGTGGGCGGCCACTGCGCGGCGCAACGCCGCGAAATAGCAAAGTCCCAGCGCTACCCCGGCGAGCGTCGCTGTCGAAGCCACCAGTCCGATCGATGCCAGCGATTGTCCTGTCATGCCTTGTACATCCTCTTCCATGCAAGCATGCAGCCGAGCGCGAGCCCGACGGCGAGCAGTCCCAGTGTCCAGAAGATGCCGGAATCGAAGCGCCGGTCGAGCCAGCGACCCGCCAGAATGCCGAGCAGCGTCGGCACGACGATCGTCCAGCCGAGCGCGCCGATCATCGCCAGGTTCTGCCCGAGCGAGCGCTCGCCCTCGCGCTCCCACAAGGCGCGCCGCTCGCGGCGCGTCTTGACGGCGTCATCGAGACCATTGCCGGGCTTCTGCGAGCTGTTCATGGCGAAAATGGCCCGCGCGTCTGGCCGATGGACTCGCCGAGCTCAGGCGATCCGTCCGGACGCAGATAGCGGATGATCTGCCGGATGGCGGCGCTGTAAAGCCGCTGTGCATCGGCCCGGGCAGTCTGCTCCTCCGCGAGCCGCCGCTCAAACTCGACCAGCACCTCGGACTCGAGCACATGCAAATCGTCGCTCACCACGGCTTCACGCGTCGCTATCGCCACCGCATTCCCGCCCCGCACCTCGAGCACGCCGCCACGTACGGCCACGTAGTGCTCGCTTCCCCTTTGGTCGCGCCAGGTGACGACCGATGTCGCGAGCACCGTGAGGAAATCTGCGTGGCCCGGAAGGATGCCGAAGGCGCCGGTCGCATCCTCGGCCCGCACATGCGCAACATCGCCTGCCTCGACGACAATCGCGAGCGGTGTGGAAACTGCGAGCTTCACCGCGCGGCCCCCACCTTGGTCTGCGCCTCCTTGCCTCGGGCTTCTTCCAGGTCGCCTACCATGTAGAGCGAGGCTTCCGCCCATTCGTCCGTCTCGCCATCGAGAATGGCCCGGCAGCCGTGCAGGGTCGCTTCCAGCGTGACCGTGCGCCCCGGCTTGCCGGTGAACGCGACGGTCACCATGAATGGTTGCGTCAGAAAGCGCATCAGGCGGCGCGCGCGCTTCACCACCAGGCGGTCGGCCGCGCTCAGCTCCTCGACGCCAAGCAGCGCGATGATCTCGCGCAGCTCGCGGTAATGCGCGATCGTCTTGCGTACGTCCTGCGCCGTACGGTAATGGGTCTCGCCGACGAGTCGCGGATCGAGCAGACCCGACGCCGAGGCGAGCGGATCGACCGCCGGGTACATGCCTTCGCTCGACATATCGCGCGACAGCACGATCGAGGAGTCGAGATGACTGAAGATTTCCGCGACCGCCGGATCCGTGAAGTCGTCAGCCGGCACGTACACCGCCTGGATCGAGGTGATGGAGGCGCCCGCCGCCGAGGCAATGCGTTCTTCGAGCTCCGCGATCTCGCTCGCGAGGGTTGGCTGATAGCCAACGCGCGAGGGCAGCCGGCCGAGCAGGCCCGACACCTCGCCGCCCGCCTGGACCATGCGATAGACGTTGTCGATCAGCAGCAGCACGTTCTCGTGGGCGGCATCGCGGAAATGCTCGGCGACGGCCAGCGCGGTGAGCCCGGCGCGCCAGCGCGCTCCCGGCGGCTCATTCATCTGGCCGAACACGAGCGCGGTGTGTTCGAGCACACCGGAGTTGCGCAGCTCGAGCAGCAGCTCATGGCCCTCCCGCGACCGCTCACCGATGCCCGCGAAGACGGAGATCCCGGAATGGCCTTCCACCGTGGTGCGAATGAGCTCCATGATCAGCACCGTCTTGCCGACGCCGGCGCCGCCGAACATCGCGGCCTTGCCGCCGTTCACGAGCGGCGCCAGCAGATCGATGACCTTGATGCCGGTATGGAAGATCTCGACCGTCGCCGACTGTCTCCCGATTCCGGGTGCCGCGGCATGAATCGGCTTGTGCTCGATATCGCCCGGCAATGGCGGCCCTCGATCCGCCACCTGTCCAACCGCATCGAGCAGCCGCCCGAGCACGGGCTCCCCAACCGGCACGCTGATCGGCGCACCGAGTCCCCGCACGGTCGTGCCACGCCTGAGGCCCGAGGTGTTTTCGAGCGCGACGGCGCGCGCCGTGCGCGGGTCCAGATGCTGCTCGACCTCCGCGATGAGTGGTCGGCCCATATCCCATTCAACTGCAAGCGCCTCGCGGATCGCCGGCAGCGAGCCGGTGGCAAAGCGGACATCGAGCACGGAACCGTGCACGGCCGTGATCCGGCCTGACGAGGCCTGGGCTGCGGGATTAGGCTCGTTCGCCATCGCTTTCACCGTCCGCGTAGACGCCCCATCGGGCCCGATTGCCCCCGCCTGCGCGGGCCCGAACGTCACCTGCCGAAAGACGTTCAAGACTAGGGATACAGACGACTCCCCTCAATACGCGACTCCCCGTATGTCGCGGCTGGTCGGGCAAGTCGCTGGCACTCTTTTTCCCATGTTTTCAACGGCAAAGTCGGCTCGTAGCTCGAGCATCAAACGGCCGCCCGCTCATCGAACGATTGCAGAGTCCGACCTCGAGCAACTGACGCTGCCCACGAGCAGCTTCACGCGTCGATGCATCCACCTGTATTCTTGCGGGGACCTAACAATATGAAACCGATTCACATCCTCTTTCCGGCGGCGGCCACGCTGTTCTTCTCCCTGGCGGCGTGGGCGGTTACCTATATCGCCCCCGAGCCGCGCGACAGCGTGTTGCTGAGCGGGCCGGCGGAGCGTGGACCGCAGACCTATCGGATATTCCTCTCCAAGAGACCGCCCGAGGAAGTGCGCGCCTTCTACGCCGCGAAACTCGGTCCATTCACGAGCGAGTCGGGCAGTGCGAACCAGGTTGAGAGCCCCGTGGTGCTGAGCTACCAGCAGGTCCTGAACATCCTCGAGGCCCGGCATGGCGACCTGACGCTCGCGGACGATCTGAGGGTATCGATCAAGTGGAAACCGCTGCCCGCGAACCACGCCGTCTGCACGGGGGATTTCTTTCAGCAGCTCATGGTGATCGCCCGGCTCCAGAAGCGGCAAGCGGAATTCGATGCTCTCTGCAGGCAATACGGATATCTCGAGAGCGCGTTTTTCCAGCAGGTCCCGGATCCGCATCGGCCGGGCCAATGGATCGATGCCGACAAGGTGATACTGGAGCGCGCGCATAAGAGTCACGGCGGTCAGCAGACCCAGGCTCTGGCGGGGAACTCGGCCGAGGTCGCGCAGCGCCTGCAACAGCTCGCCATGAGCGGGCGCACGGCCGAGGCTGCGGCACTCGCCGCGCAGTTCCGGCAGCAGGCGATGCAGGCCACAGACAGCGCGATGGATTGGGACGCCTGGGTCAAGGTGCTCAAGGAAGGGGACGCCGTGGCGTACCGGACATGGATATTTCTTCCGACTCACCCGAGTACCTGGTGAGCTTCCAGAGGAGATGACGATGGCACTTCCACCGGGCGTCAACAGCCGAGACTTCGCCGCCGGACTCGCGGAGTTCGAGGCTGCGGTCGGCAAGGAGTGGGTGTTCACGAGCGACGAGGACGTCGCGCTCTATCGTGACGCCTACTCGCAGATGTGGGGTGAGCCCGAGGACCGCAGCGCCTCGGCGGCCGTCGCGCCGTCAACCGTCGAGGAAGTTCAGGCCGTGGTGAGGGCGGCGAACAAGTACCGGATTCCGATCTATCCCATCTCGACCGGGCGCAATCTCGGCTATGGCGGCTCGGCGCCGGCGCTTTCCGGAAGCGTCGTCCTCGACCTCAAGCGCATGAACCGGATCATCGAGGTGAACGAACGTCACGCCTACGCGCTCGTCGAGCCGGGCGTCTCCTATTTCGACCTCTATCGCTACATTTCCGAGCGCGGCCTGAAGGTGTGGCTCGACTGCCCCGATCCGGGATGGGGCTCGCTCGTCGGCAACGCACTCGATCGCGGCGGCGGCGTGACGATGAAGGCGTATCGCAACCATTTCGAGGCGCATTGCGGAATGGAGGTCGTGCTCGCGAACGGCGAGCTCTTGCGCACCGGCATGGGGGCGCTGCCGACCGCGAAGACCTGGCAGCAGTTCAAGACGGGCTTCGGGCCCTCGATCGACGGCATCTTCTCGCAGTCGAACTTCGGCGTCGTCACCAAGATGGGATTCTGGCTGATGCCCGAGCCCGAGGCCTATCTCAACGGCTTCGTGCACGTCTACAAGTACGACGATTTCATCCCGCTCGTCGACATCGTCACGCACCTCGAGAATTGCGAAATCGTCAACGGCATGCCTTACTTCGGCAGTCCGATCTACTCGGGCCTTCGGGCACCCGATCAGGTCGCCGCGCACCCGGGCAGGGAGCTCCTCGAGCTGCTGGCGACGCCCGGCGGTCCGTCGAAGGACGCGCTAGAAGCCTACGCGCAGAAAGCCGGCCAGGGACTCTGGGGCGCGATGCTGCAGTTCTACGGGCCGCCCAAGGTCATTCAGGCGCAATGGGAGTACGCGAAGGAGCGCCTCGCCGCGATTCCGGGTGCCAGGTTCGTCGAGGGCGAGTTCTACAAGATTCCGCTCAAGCCCGAGGAACTCGCGAAGGTCTCGAAAAACGCCTTCGGCGTGCCGAGCCTCTCCATCTTCTCGCTCGTCGCGCGCACGGAGGAGCACCCGGGTCTCGATGGGCACGTCGGCTTCTCGCCGATCATCCCGCGCACCGGCGAAGCGGTCTTCGAGGCACAGAAGGTGTTCAGTGAGATTGCGCGCGAGTACGGCCTGCCGGTAAATCCGCTCGTCGTGCCGTTCACCTACTGGCAGCGCTGCTTCGTGTACCTGTTCCTGTTTCCGGTCACGCACGACAAGGACTTCAACAGGCGCAATCGCGAGGCGTTCCGCAAGCTCGTCAAGGTGA
>Ga0316628_100004863_pt1 | contig 10644 bp, 7 predicted proteins | sample OWC_Aug_M2_C1_D5_FD_207648 | JGI IMG/M metagenome (GOLD analysis project Ga0316628, IMG submission 207648) | Wetland soil microbial communities from Old Woman Creek delta, Ohio, United States - OWC_Aug_M2_C1_D5_C | ecosystem: Environmental > Terrestrial > Soil > Wetlands | place: USA: Ohio... | reverse complement strand
GTCCATCGACTGTGGGCAGGCACCTCGACAAGCTCATCGAGGAGGGCGTGGCAGAACGACGGGGCAAGGGTAAGAACACGGAATACAGGCTCAAGACCGGCGGATTCTCAGCAGGATCCTCGTCAGAGGAAAAAGCGTCTTGCGCAGAACCGCAATTCGATTGGAATCAATGACTTATTCAACGCTGCACGATTTACTACTTATTCCAGGGAACACAGTAATGGTCGGCTGGGTGTGCCGATCAAGGTCACACCCAGCCACTGAGCGATTCTTCTCATCACGCAATACACCTATAGGTGACGAGAACGTGCTTTGATTAGAATCGGCGAAAGAAAAAACAGGGTGACTAGGACGTATCGACTAACCAAAGTAGAACAGGAAACCGTGATCCGTTCTAGTGCTGCCGACCAGGAATGGGACGTATGCACAGCAGACCCGCGCTTCATTCGTTACCTCAAGCGGCAGGGCTACGAGCCGGAGCCGGATTACCAGCTTGGTGATTACCTGTCCTGCAGGGTTCCCTTCAGGAGACTGCGGATCAGGCGACTGGAGGGACTGACGGCTGAACAGAGGGCCAGGTTGGCGATTCGACTGAAAACGGTGCCCAGAAATAGGGGGGCTGCAGCAGTGAAGTCGTGAAGGAAGGCTGGAACATGGGGTCTTGGGCCTCGGCGCTCGGCAGAAGTGACCCAGTGGTGCTCGCTTGAGGTGACCCTGTCTGGGATCGGGATTTGGATCAGCAAGTGGAGGGAGATGCAACATCATCCACGCCGAAGGCGTGCCCGTGGATGCAGTGGGGCTTCGGTGGCGGGTTCAGAGATTCATCGGATATCGCGCGTGTTCGTGAACTCCTCGATTTTCCCCCGCAGGTAGCAGAAGTAATCCCGGCTGACTTTCAGATCCAACACCTCATTGATCACAGCCATGAAGTAATGCAAGGAGCGCACCGGGCCGAGTGGGGGTGCATCTTCAGGCCGGAGCAGACGTCTGGCCGTGGCGAGGACAAAAGCATCCTCAACTGCTGATAGTGGAACCTGTCGGTCATAGAGTTGCCCGGCGAGCCGGCGGTCTTCACTGCGGACATGGCCGGTCGTGCCTGGAGTTGCACGATAGGCGTCCAGGATCCTGCGGACATACTCCTGGCGGCTGATTTCATTCTCTCCCATGTTCTTCTTCCCGGGGTCGAGTGCTTCAACCTTGCGGGTCGCGCAGCGACGGCCCCTTGATGCGCACCGTGTGGCAGTAATGGCGCAGCCGGCTCAGCAGTGCGTCGACCATCATTCGATTACCCAGAAAGCTGTGCCATTCGTCATACTCGAGGTTCGTTGTGATGATCGAAGCATGCTGGCGATAGCGTTCTTCCATGAGCTTGAAGAAGATGTTCGACTGCTCGGGCTTGAGATTGAGGTATCCCAGTTCGTCGATCTGCAATACGTCGACGCGAGCGAGGCGTTTGATGAGCTGGCGAGTCGAACGGTCGGCGAGCGAGGCGTACATATCGTCGAACAGGTCCTGGGCCCGAACGAACCGGCAGCGGTAACCATTCTCGAGCGCCTTCAGCAGGATTCCACAGCCGAGACCAGTCTTGCCGACGCCGGTGTTGCCGATGAAAACGATGTTCTCGGCTTTGGGGATAAACTCCAGTTCGGCGAAAGCGTGGATCTGCTTGCGGTTGACCCCGGACTGTCGGGCAAAGGGAAAGGTGTTGAGGGACCATCGTTCCGGCAGATTAGCCTGGCGGATGCGCCATTCCAGGGCGGTTTCCTGCCGGGCATGCCACTGGGCCCGGGCCAGGCGCAGGAGAAACTCCGTGTAGGAGACTTCCTGCTTCTCGGCGGCGCGCAGCTGCTCTTCGTAGATTTCCAGAATGCGCTTCAGGCGCAGGTTTTTCAGAAGCTGTTCCAGTTCTTCATTCATCGCCCGGGTCGGTTCCTTTCCAGTCATTGAGGAGGAAGTATTCGCGTGCTATCGCACGCAGGACCATGCGTTCGATGCGGTCCAGGTCGTACAGGCCGTAACGGGAAGCCTCTTCGATGGCCGCCAGCAACGGCTCACGCGGATACTCCCGCACCATGCGCAGCAGTTGGCGCAGGGCAAGCACGACGAGCTTGCGGCTGCGCTGTTTCAGTTCCGCAACGTAGGCCGCCAGCTCGGGGGCGGCCTCGGTGATCGCTTTTTCCTCCGGATGCGGATCGGTTCTCTTGATCCCCTGGCCCCGCGGCGGGCGATGCTCGGCGAGCGTGATCCTCTGTTTTTCGCAATCGACCACCCGCCGGTGCACGACCAGGCCGCGGGCATCAAGCTGAATCTCGATCTTGTCCTTCGTCTCGCGCACCTCGACACGGCGCCCGATCCACGCTGACGGCACCGAGTAGCGGTGGGTCTGAAGCGCCACGTACCCTTCGACGTCGACCAGTCGCTGATGCAGCCGGTAGGGCTCCGGTATCCACGCCGGCAGAGGTTTCAGCCGGGAGCGTTCGACTGCGAACAGCTCCCGCGGAACGGCGCGGATGTGTTTCTTGTAGGTGTTGTTCACCCGGTCACACCAGGCATGAGCCTGGCGGTTCAGGTCCTCCCAATCGGCAAAGGTCCGGCCGGCCAGGAAGTTCCGTTCGATAAAATGGAAGGGCCTCTCCACCCGTCCGGAACGATTCGAATCGCCGATCTCGTGCGCGATGAAACGGAACCCGAGGCGCTCGGCGAAAGCCGCCATCTCCGGCACGGGCACCATCTGACGGCCTGTGCCGCGCAGCACCACGACATGGGTATTGTCGATCATCACGCGCCCAGCCACTCCGCCAAAATAGCGATTAGCGTCCGTAAGAAAGACCTTGCAGTCGAAACGCTGGAAGGCCGGGAAGAACTGGAAGAAAAGCATGCGCGAGTAGCACAACACGGCCGAGGCCGTCTGAACACTGCGCCGACGCCCGCCGATCACCGCCTGATGAGGCGACGTGTCGTGCTGCATCTCCTGGCCGGGCTCGAAGTGATACTGACCCGCAGGATGCTTCGGCGCCTGTCCAATCCCATGTCGGCGGCAGAAGGCCGTCAGCGCCGGATAGGACAGATCGGCTCCTTCCGCCGCCAGCTCCTCATGAACCCGGACCAGGTTGCCGTTGCAGGAGGCATGCAGCTCCAGGATCCGTTCCCGGTAGGTTGCAGCAAGCTCTGAACGGAGGATCGCAGGCACTTCGGCGGATTTCGACCGGATCACTTTCCGGACGGCCAGGCGGGAGATCTGCAGTTCCCTGGCAATCCGCCGTATCTTCATTCCCCGGCTGTGCAGCTCGAGGATCGTCATGCGCTGCCTTTTGCCCAGCATGTGGTTTCTCCTGTTCAATGCGCCGGGCGAGCCGGCTGAGTTCATCCATGGCACGCTGCAGACAGTGGTGCGCGCGGTCCAGATCGACGCCGTCCATCAGGGCAGCCGTCTGCCGCCAGCGCCGGCCAGCTCGTTGAGCGATGGCCGACACCATCTCCAGATCCCGCAGCAACCCGGCTGCAGGAGGATGTGCCTCGGGCCGCTGCTTGCCGATCTCGCGGCGGGCCTTGAGAAACAACGCCGGTTCCTCGAGAATCCGCAACCTCATCCGGGGCGACCCGTCGCGCCAGGCCGTATACAGCTCGCCCGCCTCGCGGCTGGTGAACTGATGCGTGGCGAATGCTCCGGCCATCTGTTCGCAGTCACTGAGATTGGCGCGCGCCACAGGTACGAGGAACTTCATGGCCACGTGAGGGGCGATCTTGCCCTCGCGTACCTTCTGCTGCACCGGGTCGGGAAGGAGTTCGATCAGTGCCAGGCGCCGCGAAACCCAGCTCCTGCTCCGGTCAAACCGCCGGGCCAGTTCGTCGAGGCTGTAGCCGAAGCGCTGTTCCAGTTCCGCCAGCAGCCAGCCATGCTCCAGGGCGGTTTCGCCTTCCGATGCCCGCAGAGACTGGCCCAGCAGGAGAGCCTCGGCCTCGTCCATTGGCCACACCGTCGCGCGCACGGTGTCACGGCCCAGCCGCCGCAGAGCCCATATCCTCTTGTAACCGTCGATAACCAGGTATCGGTCCGGCGTGTCCCGGACAGCCACGACCACAATCGGTACCTGCTGGCCCGTGGCCGCCAGCGAAGCCAGAAGCCTTCGCTCCCGGTCGAGACGTCGCACCCGCAGGTGCTCAAAACGGAGATCAAGCTGGTGAAACTCAAGATCCATGGTGACTGCCCTCGCCGCAGCACGTTGCCAGCATCCGATGAAGCGCTTACAGTGTCGATGCAGGCGCGTGACACCTTGTCCAGGATTCCAGCGGTTTAACCACGCTCCGACAGGCACTTGCAGATGAAAGCCGGCGCGTGACCGTGGCTGTTCGGAGGAGGAACCTGTCCACGATTTGCCTGGTTATCTGCAAGCAACGCAGTCAGTTGGCGGATCAAGGTAGGCCGTGACCGGTCGAAAGCCTTGTCCACACTTTCGCGGACAACCCTCTGCAGATCAGCAACTTGTGGCCGCAGGCCGGCGCGTGACACATCGACGGAATCTGTTGTTTCTGGCGGTACAGCTGCGGGTCTTCTCTTCTTCCGGCGCCGACGCGAAGAACGTTGGCGCTCCCGTTCGTCGACCCGGTAGTCCTGCAGATTGCGTTCCCGGCGCGCTCGCGCCAGGCGTCGGCGGCGCCGCAGACGGCACGACTCCGAGCAGGTCTTCTGGAACGTGATGGCTGTAACCGAGGGTCGGTATCGGCGCCGGCAGACCGTACATCTCAGCAGGGGTGTCTCAGGCTTTGGCATTCGTCATTTATCGACGATGCCAGACCGCCGTTACATGCACGGCAACATTGTGACGATGATCAGAGCAGGATTACGATGCTGGTGGGTCACTTCTCGAAAGCAGGGATGGGTCTTTTCTGGCTAGCGCCGAAGCCGCCCGGCTCCACGACAGTTCACACACCCTCCAGCCCGAGTTGATCGTTCACCGCATGATGGAGTTTCTGTTTGCACCCCAAGTAGCGTTCAGTAGTTTGTATGGAGCCCTGTGTCGGCGGCCTCATAGGCAAGACGGCGTGCTGCCGCCAGCCGAACGTTGATCGTTGAAGGAACGAGATTCCTCTGCTCCAGGAAGAATCGATACCTGACCACGACGGTGCGGTTGAAAGCAAGCCGAGGCTCTGAGCAGTACCAGGGAATGAACTCGTCGATCGCATGCCCGTAAGATTCCGGGATGCTTTGGCCGGGAGTGAGTTGAGGACCGCGTGTTTCGACTGCTCCAGATCCGGAATCCGGAGAACCTTTCCTGGGCAACGACTCTTTTTCTGAGATTTCGACATAGCCTATGGCCTCCTTCGCCGCCGGTTCGGTATGTGAAATCTCAGAAGTTATTGGCGTGGCTGTGCTCTGTGGACTCGAACGCCGTATCTCAGGAGTTACCCCACTGAACAGCTGTGGAGTCGTTCTTATGACTGCTGTTATGTTCGGCTACAGTCGCCCGATTGGACCCAGCGAATATTGTCCTATCGGCCCGCCAGGTTGAGTAGCCTGTCCCTGAAATGGGCGCTGTGTTCTACTCGTACCTGAGCGACGTGAGGGGATTCATCCGCGCGGCGCGGCGGGCCGGGATGTAGCAGGCAAGCAATGCAGCAAGAGCAAGGACCAAACAGACCGCGGCTAATGTGGGCGGATCCGTGGATTTGACTTCGTTGGCGTTGAGCTCGATTAAACGGCTCTGCAGGAAGCGGGCCAGCGCCAGTGACCCCCCAAGGCCTATAGCCAGGCCGATCGATGTCATGACGAGCCCGTTCCGAAGAACCAGCAGGAGCACGTCGCGGGGGCGAGCGCCGACTGCCATGCGTATCCCTATATCGTGGGTTCGCCGGGCGACCTCGTAGGACATCACTCCGAACACGCCGACTGCCGCCAGCACCAGGGCAATGCCGGCAAAGGCCACCAGTAGCGAAGTATAGAATCGCGACGTAGCCGATATGCGCCACCGGCTATCAGCAACTGTTTCAGAAGCCCTTATTAAACTGTCTCTGGCCACCTCCGACGCTATCCGCTCCATGACGCGAACTAAGGACGCGGGATTCGCCTTGCTGCGCAGGAGGAACGTGATCCACAACCGCTCCCCGGCGACGCTCGCGAATTGGAATTGCGGAGGCATCTGTGAATAGGGGTAGTAGACTGCGGATTCCCACGGATTGCCCGGATACCAACGAACGTCTGCCACCACTCCCACCACCTGGCGCCGCTCGAAATCGTTGCTGTCCTCAACGCCGATGTTGATCATCTTCCCGATCGGGTCCTGACCGGGGAAAAAGCGCCGTGCGACACTTTGACTGATAATCGCGATCGGCGGTGAACTGCTCGATTCCACGTCGCTGAAGTCCCGTCCTTTGAGCACTGGGATTTCCAACATCCGGAAGTAGCCTTGATTGACCGGTTCGTAGCAGATCAGATGCTCCACATCCTCATACTTCGGCGGGCCTTCGGTACTCATTGGCCGTCTGTTGCAGCCGGAGAGAACTCCCATACCGGTCACATTGACAGTGCCCACGCCCGGCAGTGTCCTGAGGCGCTCCTCGATTTGCCTGATGGTCAATGCCGCCTTCGGCTTCATTTTGGAGAGCCTCCCGTCCCCGATCCCCTCGACGTATTCCTCGGACGGGTATAGTGTGATCGTCAACTGCGCCAGATGATCCGTACTTACGCCAGGATTCGCATGCAGGATGCGCCAGACATTGTGAATCATGAGCCCGGCGCCTACCAGCAGCAGGAGGGACAGCGCAATCTGGCCGATTACGAGCACACTCTGAATCCTGCGCCTGCCGAGATAGGCCGCTTGCTTGCGTCCCCCTTCCTTCATCGATTCAGTCAAGTCGGGCTTGGAAGCACGAAGGGCGGGAACCAAGCCAAACGACAGCGCGGTCAGCATGGCGACCAACACCGCGAACCCGAGAACGCGCGGGTCGATGGAAATTTCGTCCAGCCTTGGTATTGCATATTGAGGACTGGCATGACGCGCGAACTGCACCCCGGCATGGGCGAGAAGAAGACCCAGCCCCATACCCAGTGCGGAAAGCAGCAGGCACTCGGTCAGCATCTGGCGGACCAGGCGAGCCCGGCCGGCGCCCAGTGACGCGCGCACGGCCATTTCCTTCTCGCGGGCTGCCCCGCGCGCAAGGAGCAGATTCGCCACGTTCATACAGGCGATCAGCAAAACAAGGACTACCGCGCCAAAAAGGGCCAGGAATTTATCCTTATAGTAGCCATACAGAAATACCTGGAGCGCTTCAACACGGGCTCCAAAACCCCTTTGCTCGGGATATTGCCGGGCCAGCTGAGCCTGGATGACATCCAGCTCTGCTTGCGTCTTTTCGATGCCAATGCCCGGTTCCAAACGTCCAATAACCTCCCCCAGGCGCAGATCCCGTTTGGTCACCGAGTTGAGGCCCCAAAAGGAGGCCGTCTCTTCGTCGGTAAATCCTCCCATGGGTCGGTACTCCGGGCTCATCACGCCAATCACTGAGAAGAGCCATTGATTCAGCCTGATGCTGCTGCCGACAATCGAAGGATTCGAACCGAAAAGCCGTTGCCACGCCGCGTAGGAGAGCACTATGCGATCCGGATGCCCTGGAGCATAATCATCCGGAACGAAGAGCCTCCCCTGACAGGCGCGCGCTCCCACGATGTGAAAATATCGCTCGCTTACTAGCTTTCCCCAGACTTCCTCTGCCCGCTCGCTGCCCTTGAATACAGCCCGGTAATCTGAGGAGAAAGCCAACTCTTCGAAACTCCGGGTTTGATTCTTCCAGTCCAGGAAGGTTGGCCAGGGAACATACTCGGATTCGTCAGGCGCAGTGTCGAGACGCCTCTGCATGATGTGCACCAGGCGATCTGGATCGGGATACGGGAGGGGGCGTAGGAAAGCCGTGTCCACAATGCTGAAGACTGCCGTAGTCGCACCAATTCCAAGGGCCAGGGAGATGACTGCAGTGGCGGTGAATCCGGGGCTCTTAGCCAATATGCGCGCGCCGTAGCGCAGATCCTGCCACAGTTGCTCTGCCCAGAGGAATCCCCACACAGCGCGACTGTCTTCCTTCGCCAGGGCAGCGCTGCCGAACTTGATGTGCGCAGCCCGCCTGGCTTCTTCGGGGGACATGCCGCGGTCGATGTTGTCTTGAATCTCAAGCCCGATATGGCTGCGGATCTCTTCTTCGAGATCCTGATCTGCTTCGCGCCAATGAACGATTCGCTCGAGGCGGAAGAGGAACTGTTGCCACCAGCGCATGGGAACCTTCCTCTGGGCGCAGGCTTGCTAGCTCGTTTTCCCTCCGGCAGGCCGCAGGATCCGGACAATAGCTGCGGTCAGCCGCTCCCACTTCGAGATCTCGGCGTGCAGCTGTCGCTTGCCGGCTGGAGTGAGGCGGTAATACTTGGCGCGTCGGTTGTTTTCCGATGTGCCCCACTTTGCCGCAATCAGCCCCCGCATCTGGAGGCGCTGCAGTGCGGGGTAGAGCGAGCCGTGGTCAATCTGCAGCACGTCTTCCGAGGTATGCTCGATGGTGTTCGCGATAGCCTGGCCGTGCATCGGACCGAACAGCAACGTCCGGAGGATCAGCATGTCCAAGGGGCCCTGCAGCAACTCGGTGCGATTTGCGTTACTTGTACGAGGCGTCATGGCTTTTAGTAGATCATCTACTACACTAGGGCTCTCTCCAAGCGCCCGTCAAGCATAAACCTGCGTTTATCAGAGCTCGGATTGCAGGAGGGTCCGGAGGTCGTTCCGGAGCAGGAACTTTGAGTTTCTTCTCTTGCGGGGGCTGAAAGCCGGAACATGATCGCGTGAAGGTTCACAATCCCGTTTCACTTTGCCCGGCCTGGCTCCCGCGAAGTAGCATTCCGTTACCTTACCCGCGGCCCGCAGGACGAATCACTTTGTTGTCGCTGGCGGAATCGAGTCGTGGAACGTAATGCCGTTTCTTGGGAGCGTGCCCGTCTCCGGTGGCTGGCTCACTCACGCAAGCCCTGCGGATTCAGCTATCCAGTGCCAAACCCAGTCGACTATAATCGCAGCAAATTCGCGTCGCTATGATTGCAGTGTGTGAGTTGCCTGTGGGAGGATTTCATCGTGATCGGCACCACCCTTTCCCACTACCGCATCACCGAAAAGCTCGGCGCAGGGGGCATGGGAGAGGTCTACTTGGCCGAGGATTTGATGCTCGACCGCAAGGTGGCCGTGAAGATCCTTCCCCGCGAGATGGCCTCGGACCGCGATCGGGCGCAGCGCTTCCTGCGCGAAGCCAAAGCCGCATCGGCCCTCAACCACCCGAATGTCTGTGTCATCCACGAAGTCGGCGAGACCGATGATGGCCTCCTGTTCATTGTCATGGAGCACATCGCCGGAGAAACTCTTGACTCCGCGATCGCCGGCCGTGTCCTGGCGACGCCGGAGATTCTGGACATTGCAGTCCAGGTGGCAGACGCCCTCGACGAAGCTCACTCCAAAGGCATCATTCACCGGGACATCAAGCCCGCCAACATCATGGTCACGGCGAGGGGGCAAGTGAAGGTACTGGATTTTGGCCTGGCCAAGCGGCGCCTGTCCGCAGAGCAGGCGGACTCCCCCGAAACCACCAGCCAGGCACAGACGGAGGCCGGAGTGCTCCTGGGAACGGTGCAGTACATGAGCCCGGAACAGGCGTTGGGAAAGAATATCGATCACCGGACGGACATATTCAGCCTAGGAGTGGTGCTATACCAGATGGCTGCCCGCCGACGCCCCTTCCTGGGCGGAAGCGCGATCGAAACGATCGACCGGATCATCCACGCCGAGCCGGAAGAAATAACGCATTACAACGACGATATTCCCCAGGAGCTTGAGCGAATCACCCGCAAGTGCCTGGCGAAATCCTGCGATCAACGCTATCAGTCGGCCAAGGAGCTTCTGATCGATCTGAAAAACCTCAGCCGAGGCTTTGAGTCCCAGCAGGTGCGCCTGGAGCATGCCGGCCCCGTGCCCCACCCTCCCCGGCGTTCCCGGCGCATACGCTGGATCATTGCAATGGCGGCAGCCACCTGCGGCTGCTTCATTATTTACTACTCTCTGGTGCGCGGCCGGTGGATGGGCTCAGGTACCGGACCGCCGCCGGTGCAGCAGCGGGCGCAATCGAGAACGGCTGGCTTCGCATCCGCCAATCCTGAAGCCAACGAGTATTACGAGAAGGGGATTCTGTTTTTGCGAACTCAATACAGCGTTGCGCGTGCCAGGGAGATGTTCGAGAGAGCCCTGCAGGTGGACCCGCATTTTGCCGAGGCGCAGGCGTACCATGCCTTCTGCTATTTTCTTCTGATCGACGGCGGATACTCGAATGACTCTGGCCTGCTGTACAAGGCGGAGGAGGAGATTCGCCAGGCGCTGCAGGACGATCCGAAATCAGCCATGGCACGCGCGGCCCGTGTGGCCGTCCTCCTTTACCAGGGCCGCAAGGAGCTGGTGCCGGCGGAGGCCAACCTGGCTCTCGAAGCCAATCCCGGCGATCTAGACGTCAGGATCTGGCTGATGAATTACCACCAGCTCAATGGCGACTACGCCGCAGCAGAGAACCTCGCACTGGAAATTCTGCGGCGCAACCCCCTGTTCTTCCCGGCACGAATGTGTCTGGCCGATT
>Ga0316628_100004862_pt1 | contig 10645 bp, 6 predicted proteins | sample OWC_Aug_M2_C1_D5_FD_207648 | JGI IMG/M metagenome (GOLD analysis project Ga0316628, IMG submission 207648) | Wetland soil microbial communities from Old Woman Creek delta, Ohio, United States - OWC_Aug_M2_C1_D5_C | ecosystem: Environmental > Terrestrial > Soil > Wetlands | place: USA: Ohio... | reverse complement strand
AAGAGGGGCCCGAAGGGGACGGAGCGCAAGGGGCCCAAGCGGACCGGCCGAGCATCGCCCTGAGATGGAGGAACCGCCCGTTCGCTGACATGGAGGGGCGCGTCACCCAAGGGTCGCCAGGCCTCCCCCGCTCGGCCCCTGACGTCCCAGCTGGCAGAACCGTTAAATATCCTCGACCGCATTAGACCTTGCCTCCTGGATAGGGGTCGGGCCGATGCATATGAAGATGTCCGACTTGCGCGTTCGCGTGACCGTCATCTCGATCGTCCTCATGACCTCCCTCCTGTGCGGTTGCGTGGGGGAGGACGACGGCGGCACCTCTGGCGACGTCTCGTGGGGCAAGCCCACCCAGGTCCGCGTCGAGGGCGTGTCCCCGGACGAGGCCGCTGCCATCGTGAACCTCACCGTGAGGCTCTACGACGGCTCGAACCACGTCTCGAGGTGGGACGTCCAGCTAAGGCTCATGGCCCAGGATTCCCTGGGGTTCGAGATGCTCAACATAAGCCTGCCCATCAAGGCCAGGGACTTCACCACGAAGACCGTGGACAACGTCGTCGACACATGGTACAACACCTCCGTCCCCTTCGCCGCCTTCAAGAAGTCCTCGGACAAGGTCCTGGCCTTCCTCACTGGCAGGATGATGACGGTCTACGCATGGATGACCTACGAAGGGACGACCTACAAGCAGAGCCCCGCCCCGCTGCTGATCAACATGGCCATCATCCCGGACGCGCTCCTGCTCCCCAACATAGCCCCCTCGGCGGCCATCGACGGCCCCGTGACCGCCTGGGAGGGGGAGGAGCTGGCCTTCGACGCCTCCGGCTCGACCGACGACGCGGGCTTCGAGGGGCTGTCGTTCGCGTGGTACTGGGGCGATGGCGACACCACCACGTACCCCTCGAGCGCGCAGCAGAGCCACCGGTACCCGGCGGGCGGGGTCTACACCGTCAACGTCACCGTGACGGACGCCGATGGCGCCTTCGACAACGCGTCCATCAACGTGACCATCGAGGACCCGCTGCGGGTCACGGTCTACCAGTCCGCCGTCGTCATAGACCCCGGCGACCACCACGGCGACACCTACGTGGCGATGAACCTGCAGAACGTCGGGCCGGTCGCCCTCAGCCTGGTCGGGTTCTCGCCCTACCTGCGCGGCGGGGGCGGGGTCGAGGTCAAGAACAACGGCTCGGAGGACGACCTGCCCGAGACCCTCGAGATCGCGACGACGGTGCCCGTCGTGTTCTACTTCGAGACGCCCAGCGGCTTCGTCGCCACGTACCTGCGCGCCGGCGAGGACCTCTACCCGATGCCGTAGGGACCAGGCGCGACGCGATGCCCGGCTCACTTCGGCCTCTTGAACCATGCATGGACGCCGCGGCCCGCGAGCACGCCGGTCGCGGAGGCGTTGATGAGGTCCCGCGACAGGCCAGGCCCGTCGCCGGCGGCGAACAGCCCCGACATCGAGGTCATCAGGTAGGAGTTCACCTCGACCGTCATCGCGTAGAGCTTGAGCTCGGGCGCGTAGAGCAGCGTCGAGTCCGCGTCGACGCCCGGGATGACTCCCGCGAGCTTCCGCAGCGCCTCGATGATGTCCACGACGATGCGGTGGGGGAGCGCCATCGAGATGTCGCCGGGCGTCACGTCCCGCAGCGTGGGGATCACGTGGTTGCGGTCGAGCCGCGCCCACGTGGTGCGGCGCCCCCGCTCGAGGTCGCCCAGCCTCTGGAGGATGGGCTTGCCGCCACCGATGGTCGTGGCGAGCTCCGCCACCGAGGAGGCGTACTCGGTCGTGTTCTCGACCGGCTCGGTGAGGGCGATGCGCACGAGGAGGGCGAAGTTGGTGTTGGGGGACTCCTTGTCCCTCAACGAATGGCCGTTGACGCCCACGAACCCGTCGTACCTCTCGGACACGACGAAGCCCTTGCGGTTGGCGCAAAAAGTCCGGACGAAGTCGTCGTAGGTGTCCGACCGGATGTGGAACTTGGGGTCGCGGTTGATGTCCGTGATGGGGTCCATGATGATGCTCGGGACCTCCACGCGCACGCCGATGTCCACCGGAGCGTGGTGCGCGCGGACGTGGTGAGCCGCGACGAGCTTGTCCAACCAGCCCGCGCCCACCCTGCCCGTGGCGAGCACCACGGCCTTGGCATGGATGACCTCCCCGTCCTCGAGCCTGATGCCAACGCACCGGCCGTCCTCGACGACGATGTCCTCGACCCTCGTGCGCAGCCGGAACTCGATCCCCCGCGACTTGAGGTCCTCCTCGAAGGCCTGGACGAGCCCCTGGCTGTAGTCCGAGCCGATGTGGCGCTGCTGGATGTCGATGAACCTCACGTCGTTCTCGGCCGCGCGCCTCTTGAGATCGTCGATGAGCGCGGGCGTCGGGTTCTCCTTGATGGGGGGCGCGCCGAACCGCACCCATATGTTGTCCACGTACTGCACGAGCTCCCAGGCGGCCCTCTCGTCGTGGGTGTAGTCCCGCAGGTCCCCGCCCACGTCGGGGCGGAGGTTGAGCGTGCCGTCCGAGAACGTGCCCGCGCCGCCCACGCCGTGCATGAGGTGGCAGGGGTCGCAGTCGACGCACGCCTCGCCGTGAGACATCACGCACTTGCGGTCGGTGGCGGACAGGCCCTCGTCGACGATGACGATGCCCCCCTGGCCCTGCAGGGCCAGCTCCCAGGCGGCGAAGAGGCCCGCTGGGCCCGCCCCGACGATGATGACCTGCTTGTCGGCGGCCATTGCCATCACGGAGGCTCGTACGGGAGAGAGGGAGATTAAGGTTGTGGCCCGCCTTCCTTGTTCGATCCCCTCCGCATGCCCGGCAGCGCGATGAGGACGACCACCGCCACGAAGAGGACCAGGATGAGCGCCCAGTAGACCGACGAGGGGGTCGTCTCGCTGGTCTCGTCGACGTAGCTCACGGGGATGTAGATGGGCATCGCGTTGTCCGCGGAGATCACGAGCCGGCCCACGCTCCCCTTGGTCGCGTTCGCGGGCACGAACACCGTGAGCTCCACCTGGCCCACGCCATCGCTGGTGACGTTGATGAGCTGCGCGTCCGCGTCCACAGAGGCGCCCGATGGCAGGTACGCGAAGACGTCCAGGCCGGTCACGTTGGCCACGCCGGTCGTCTCCTCGATGTCGAGGTCGATGATCGTCGTCATGCCGCGGACGAGCTCGAGCTTCCCGCTGGGGGAGGCCTTGAGCAGCGGCCCGTCGGACATCGTCGTCAGGAAGATGCCGAACGGCCCAGCGAACCCGCCGGTGCCGGCGAACACCCTCGCGCCGCTGTTCCCCAGGGTCACCGTCACGGTCGACTCGGCACTGCGGTCCACGCCCCACGTCCCGGTGGCCTTGACAGTCGCGGTCGCGCCGGTCGTCCCCTCGATGTCGACCCAGACCTTCCTGAAGGTCTCGGGGTCGGTGCAGGCGAACTTCAGGGGCATCACGGTCAGCCCCCTCACGGGGTCCGACTCGAGCACGGTGCCGTCGAGGCCGATGAACCTGGCCGAGGATGCGCCCGTGACCTCGATCTCGTAGCTCGGGTTCGGCACGAGCAGGTAGGCCGTGGCCAGCGCGAGGATGCTATAGATGGAGGCCACCTCGGGCTCCTCCTCCCTCCAGCCGGTCGAGGGGTTCCCGGGCCAGCTGCCGTCCTTTCCCTGCCTTCCGATGATGTAGGAGGCCATGTCGGACCTCCAGTCGTGGGCCTTGCCCGCACCGTCGACCACCTGGTCCTGCGGCGACATCGCGAGCGCCCGCGCCTGGGTCCACATGTAGTAGAATATCCCCTTGCCTGCCATGCGGGGGTTCTCCGTGGTCGAGTACTCCCGCTCGAGCCAGGCGCGCGCGGCCGCCGTCTCGGGGAAGGCGTAGCCGTGGCCCGCGAGGAGGTACATGAAGAGGCCCGCCGCTGACATGGAGCCGTACGACTCGAACTCCTGCTCGCCAAGCGGCGTGCGGCTGCGCAGGAAGTTGTACACGAAGCCCCCGTCGTTGTTGCTGACCTTGGACGCGTTGTGCGCCCACGGCATCGGGTTGACCGCGGCCCAGTTCTGGCAGAGCATCGCGAACTCGGTAGCATTCTCGAAGACGCGGTCGGGGACCTGGAACGCGGGATTGAGAAGCATCGAGGTCTGCAGCGCGAGCATGGCGAACTGGCTGTTGCTCATATCGACGATGCCGGCGTTGTTGGGCCACCCTCCGGCATAGTTGATGACGGAGGCGTTGAGCTCCTCCTTCGTATACTGGATGTCGATGACCGCCTGCGCCACCTTGTCCATCTTGCTGGTGTCCTGCGGGTCGCCCGCGCCCAGGATGGCCATGAGGGAGAGGCTCGTCTCGTAGCAGAGGAAAGAGTCCGCCATCCATCCGTTGGTGGGGTTGTAGTACTTGCGGATGAAGCCGAGGCCCTTCTGGACCGTCGCGTTCGTATAATCGAATCCCGCGGCCTCGTAGCAAAGGAGCATGAAGGCCGTCACGCCGTCCGAGCTCTCCCAGCTGCCGTCGGCCATCTGCCTGGTCGCGAGCCACGAAAGCGCCTTCACGACGGAGGAGCGGACCGCCTCAGGGGTCATGGTGGACGCTGGCTGCACTGCCTCCTCGGCACGCGCCGCCGGGGCGATGGACAGAAGAGGCGCGGCCAGCAGGAGGGCGACCATGGCGATCGGGAGCGCGACCGACCTTCGTGACGATGACAGGTTGCTCATGGCCCTACCTCTCCACCGCCCAAGTCCGCGTATCGCCCTTTAAACCACATTGGAACGCTTTTTTATCGACTGGCCCGGCGACGATGCACGCCGTCCCTTGTGGCCGCGAGGGACGACGCGACGGCCGCGGCAGCGGCGAGCGCGAGGACCGACAGGCCGCCAGGGAGCGGGGTCTCCTCCCTCTGCGTGACCCGCACCTCGGCCGTGAGGGTGGTCTGCCCCCCGTCGTTGTCCCTCACGACGCAGGTGACGTTGTAGACGCCCTTGCGGTCGTACGTGTGCTCGACGGCCACGCCCGAGGTCTGGGGGGAGATGCCATCGGCCGCGTCGAAGTCCCACCAGGCCTCGGCGACCGTGCCGTCGGGATCGCTCGAGACGACCGAGAGGGCGACCTTTCCGCCGGCCCTGATCTCGAACCGGTCCTTGGCCAGCGTGGCGACGGGCGGGACGTTCACTACCGTCACCGTTGTGCGGTTGATGTCGATGTTGCCGGCCGAGTCCGTGACGGTGAGCGTGATGACGAAGATGCCGAGCCGCGCGTACCTGTGGGTGGCCACCGACCCCTTGACGGTGGTGCCGTCCCCGAGGTCCCAATCGAACGCGGCCCCCGCAGGCCACGAGGGGGAGTCGTCCGTGGAGGAGAGCGCGCCGAGCTCCACGTCGGTGAGCCTGTCCGTCGCCATGGGGCCCGCGGGCGCGATGACCGCGTGCGGGGGGTCGTCCCTGGGGGTGACAGTGACGATGCACGTGTCCTCGTCGTCGGTCGTGCCGTCCGAGACCTTGAGGCCGACCCTGTAGATGCCGGGCGAGGCGTAGACGTGCTCGACGTAGGGCCCCGAGCCCGCCGGGGCCGAGTCGCCGAACGTCCAAGCGTAGCTCAGCAGCCCCTGGCCCCGGTAGACCGTGCCCGAGGCGTCGAGGTAGACCGTCGAGCCTGCGGTCGCGGTCTGGTCCGGCCCCGCGTCGGCGACGAGCAGGCCGGCCTGGTGCACGACGAGCGTGCGCGAGGCGACGTTGTTGGTCTCGTCGGTCTCGTTCACGCCGTCCTCGGGGTCCACCTGCGCCGTGACGGTGTAGCTGCCCTGGGCCATCGGGCCCAGCGGCACCTCGACGTCCTGGGTCTCCCCCGGCGACAGGGCCATGACGGCCAGCTCGCCCTTGAAGGTGCCATTGACGGACACGCGCAGCGTGGTGGCGGACGCCGGCGAGGCGCCGTCGCTGCGGACGACCACGTGGGCGGTCACGCCCTCGCCCGCGGACGGGGTCAGGGGGTCGAACGTCAGGCCCGCGGCGTCCACCGCGAGGTCGATGCCCTCCATGGGCCGCGTCCCGACCTTGAGGTAGATCTCGGCGATGGCCGCCCTGGAGTCGGCCCAGGCCACGCGGGGCTCGCCCTTCGACGAGAGCGCGAGCTCGGGGTCGCGCGACTCCCCGCGCGAGTCGGTGAGCCGCACGGGGTCGCCGAGCGCGTCGCCGCCGGGCGCCATCGCGCACCAGTACAGCTCGGAGGAGGCCTGCGGCCCCTCCGACCATACGACCTGCAGGCGGTCGTTGCCGTCGACGGCGACAGTGACGTCCCTGGCCCCTCCCTGGCTCACGGGGGCGATCTCCTTGGGCCCTGCGAGGGTGCGCCCGCTCGAATCGAGCTTCGCGTACATCAGCCGCTCGAGCGCGAGCGAGCCCTCGGGCCAGGCGACGTTGACGTTCCCGGTGAGGTCCACGGCGAGGTCGGGGTAGCCGACGCTCCCGCGCGAGGTCGCGACGAGGCGGTCGGCCACGAGCACCTCGCCCGTGCCAGAGACCTTGGTGTAGTGGATGGCGGTGTTGTACTGAAGCTCGCCCGCGGGGGCGATGGCGTTCCAGGCGATGTGGATGTCGCCGCGGGCGTCCATCGCGATGTCGCACTCCTCCTCGGTGAGGGCCTGCACGAGCTTCCGGTCCTCGACGACCTTGCGGCCGTCGGGGTCGAGCTGCATGTAGTACAGCGAGTATCTGCCTTCGCGCGCGTCGAACCAGACCACGTGCACGTGGTCGCGGCGGTCGACCCAAGTGGACGCCTCGGCCGAGTCCCCGGTGGCGTTGGTGAGCCTGATGGGGCCGGCCTCCATCCTCCCGTCAGGGTCCGTGCGGGCGTAGTACAGCTCCTGGTCGTCCTCGCCCGTCCAGACGAAGACCATCTTGCCCCGCGAGTCGACCGCTACGGTGGGGTCCATGCAGGACGGGATGTCCGTGCCCAGCTGCGTCCGGTTTAGGATGGTCCGACCGGCCGGGTCGAGCACGGTGAAGAAGACTGAGTACCTGGCGACCCAGTGCTCGCGCCATGCCACCACGGTGCCACCTCCCCTGGTCACGGCGACAACGGGGTCGTCCGCGATCTGCGTCGCGTTGGAGAGCTTGACGTCCGGCCCCCACTCGATGGCAGGGGGCGTCTGCTGCCCCGACACGGTCAGCGTCACGAGGGATTGCAGGGCGAGGACCACCGCGAGGAGGGTCGCGATGAGGCAAAGGCACCGATGCTCAGCCCCAGAGGCCCGGTCGGACATCGGTTCGATGAAGAACGTGCGGGAGATAAAAACCCTTTGCCAGATGTTCCGCGGGAGCGCCCCTGACGCTCTCGCCAGACGGGTCGCCGCGACGGTGTGCGTCCCTCCAGGTCCCCTCATGACGGTGCGCTCCCGACCACCCTGTTCGGGCGTGATGCTTATATCTTGATTGGGACGCATTTTCATCGAATGAGGGGGCCGGTGCGCATCCTCCCAGCCCGCGCGCGCGTCAGTGGTTGAAGTGCCGTATGCCCGAGAAGACCATGGCCATCTTGTGCTCGTCGGCTGCGGCGATGACCTCCGCGTCGCGGATGGAGCCGCCCGGCTGGATGACCGCGGCCACGCCCGCCTCGGCGGCCGCGTCGATGCCGTCGCGGAACGGGAAGAACGCGTCGGAGGCCATGCACGAGCCCCGGACCTCCTTGCCCGCCTCCCTGGCCTTCATGACGCCGATCTTGGCCGAGTCCACGCGGGACATCTGCCCCGCGCCGATGCCAATGGTCTCGTAGGCGTTGGCGTAGCAGATGCAGTTGGACTTGACGTGCTTGCACACCTTCATCGCGAACATGAGGCCCTTGAGCTGCTCCTCGGTGGGCTTGACCACCGAGACGACCTTGAAGTCAGGGCCGGTGACCGTCAGGTTGCGGTCCTGGACCAGCATCCCGCCCACGACCTGCTTCATCGAGTAGGGGGCGTCGTGGTCGCCCGTCGGTGGGGGGATCTCGAGCACGCGGAGGTTCTCCTTCGTCTTGAAGACGCCGAGGCAGCCCTCCTCGAAGCCGGGGGCGAGCACGACCTCCTTGAACGTCGTGACGATCACCTTGGCCGTCGCCACCTCGCACGGGCGGTTGAGGACGACGACGCCGCCGTAGGCGGACTTGGGGTCGGTCGAGTGCGCGCGCTCGTAGGCCTGCATCTGCGTCTCGCCGATCGCGGCCCCGCAGGGGTTGTTGTGCTTGACGATGACCGCCGCGGGCTCCTCGAACTCCTGCACGAGCTTGAGGCCCGAGTCCGAGTCGAGCAGGTTGTTGAAGGACAGCTCCTTGCCCTGGAGCTGCTCGGCGTTGGCCAGGCAGGGCTCCGCTACGAGGGGCTCGCAGTAGAACGCGGCCTTCTGGTGGGGGTTCTCGCCGTACCGCAGGCCCTGGCGCCGCACGTACCGCAGCGTCAGGAACGGGGGGAACTGGCCGGTCCCGCCCATGAGCTCGCGCTCCAGGTAGGTCGCTATCGCCGCGTCGTACTCGGCCGTGTGCGCGAAGGCCGTGGCCGCGAGCCTCTCCCGGGTCGCCCGCGTCACCGCGCCGCCGTTGCGGCGGAGCTCGTCGATGAAGCCCGGGTAGTCCTCCGGGCGCGTGAGCACCGCGACGGAGCCGTGGTTCTTGGCGGCCGCGCGCACCATGGTGGGCCCGCCGATGTCGATCTGCTCGATGCACTCGTCCACGGGCGAGCCCTTCATGACGGCCTCCTGGAACGGGTACAGGTTCACCGCGACCAGGTCGATGTGGCCGATGTCGAGCTCCCGCAGCTGGGCCTCGTGCGCGGGCACGTCGCGCCGCGCGAGTATGCCCGCGGCGATGCGCGGGTGCAGCGTCTTGACGCGCCCGTCGAGCACCTCCGGGAACCCCGTGTACTCGGACACGTCGAGGACCCTCACGTCGGCCCTCCTCAGCGCGGCGGCCGTGCCGCCGGTCGACAGCACCTCGGCGCCCTGCTCCACGAGCGCGCGGGCCAGGTCGACGACGCCGGTCTTGTCGGAAACGCTCACGAGCGCGCGCTCGATGCGCAGCAGCCCCTCGTCCCCCATCCTGGATCCCTCCCTCCGCAGATGCTCCTTCGATCGCTCCCTTGCTTCCCGACTCCGTGGTCCCATGGTGCCCTGGTTCCCTTGCTCCGCTACCTGGCTCAGAACACGACCTCGCCGAGCCTGCCCGCGTCGCGGGCGAGCTTGACCTCCCGCGCGATCCTCCGCCCCGTGCTCATGGGCTCGCCGAACATGAACTCGGTGTACTGCGAGCCCGAGGGGTACAGGTTCGAGCCCGCGACGATGCGCGCCGAGATCTCGAACACGTAGAACTCGAGCTTGTCCGTGAGGACCGTCTCGATGCAGAACGGCCCGAGCATGCCCGGGTAGAACAGGTCCAGCGACTCGTCCACGATGCGCCGGGCCATCTCGAAGACCTCTGGAAGCAGCGACTCCCTGATGACGAGCGGCAGGTTGCCCGTGACGACGAACGTGCGCATGATCTTGGCCATGTCCAGCTCGGAGCGGGTGAAGCCGAACCTGTAGAGCTCGTCGATGTTGGACTCGACGCGCCGGTCGATGCCCATGAGCTCGACGCGGCCCTCGCCGGCCCTGTAGCCGTCCTTGGTCAGCGGCGTGTAGAACATCTGGAAGTAGTAGCGGGTGCCGATGATGAACTCCTGCAGCGTGTAGTGCGCCTTGTCCCCGACGCGCTCCTTGAACTCCTTCTCGTTGATCACTATCTGGAAACCCTTGCCGCCCTTCGCGCCCTGGTACTTCACGATGCATGGCTTCGTGATCTCCGCGGGCGTCTTGAAGATGCGGGGCACGCGGCAGCCCGCGAGCTCCAGCCATTGGCGCTCCTTCGTCCGGTCCGACTCCCAGTCGAGGACGAGCGGGTTGCCGAACATGGGGACCTTGAGCTTCTCCTCGACGGCCTTCGAGCCCACGTACTCCACGAGCGAGCCGTGGGGGACGATGACGACGTTGCGGTCCAGGAGCTCCCTCTGGAACGACGGCTTGACAAGCTCCTTGTAGTCCTTGAGGACCAGGAACTCGTCGGGCCGGCCGAGCGGGAACGAGTCGTAGACCCGCTTGGAGGCCTCCTTGGCGATGCCCAGGGTGCGGAAGCCCTCCTTGCGGGCGCCGTGGAAGATCTGCAGCGCCGTGTGGGAGCAGATCGTGGCGATCGTGAGCTCGTCCTGGTCGTACTTGGCCAAGGCGGGGCTCGGGCGTGTCGGGGGCACCATGACCCGAGAATGGCGGCACGCTACTTGAGGTTTCCGGACTTGCGAAGCTTGGTGGTCCCACCACGCCTCGCCCGGGAGGGCCCTCATCGCGCGAGGCAGCCCCCCGGGGCGCATCACGGGGCGCCCCGGCGGTCGGCATGCGGCCCACTGCCATCCCTGCTGAGTGTGAGGAGGGCCTAAAGTGCCTTGGGGCCGGGGAATGCCGCTATGCGCGGAATGGCCCGATGGGGGCCGCGAAAAGAGCGAACGGTCCGGAGCATATAAACGGCTCGAGGAAGGGGGCGGTCATTTGGGGGACCTGGCAGATCCGATGAGGGGCCGTGGCGTGCGGGACGGGTGGCCCGCAGCGTCGTCCTTGGTGATGTCAGACCAATGAGTACGGGTGCCCGAAAGGCATGCATG
>Ga0316628_100004861_pt1 | contig 10646 bp, 6 predicted proteins | sample OWC_Aug_M2_C1_D5_FD_207648 | JGI IMG/M metagenome (GOLD analysis project Ga0316628, IMG submission 207648) | Wetland soil microbial communities from Old Woman Creek delta, Ohio, United States - OWC_Aug_M2_C1_D5_C | ecosystem: Environmental > Terrestrial > Soil > Wetlands | place: USA: Ohio... | reverse complement strand
AATCCGCTTCATGTCGCGGCAGCGGTGGCTACGGTTGCCCTTGTCACCCGCAAGTTCAGCTTGCCGATTCCGGGCCTGGGAATCGCCATCCCCATGCTGGTTGCCCCGGTCACCGCGGCGCTGGCAGGGGCCATGCTCGACACGGAGCAGCGCGCGCCGCTGGCCTATATAGGAGGCACGCTGGGCGTATTGATCGGGGCCGATCTGATGCGCCTGAACGACATCCGCAGACTCGGCTCGCCCTTCGCATCGATCGGGGGCGCGGGCACGCTGGACGGCGTGTTCATCACCGGCATCGTCGCGGTACTGCTCGCGTAAACAGGCATCTGCGCCCCCAGCGCGCGGGCTGCGGTCGACGCCCCAGGCTCAGGAGCCAGCGTGGCAGCCATCACGGCGAGAACGTATAGTCTTTCTCACGGAACAACTTGATGCACGCGTCGACGGCCGCAGGATCGTAGAGAACGCCACGCTTGTCGGCTATTTCGGAGAGGGCCGCCTCCAGCCCAAGGCCCGGACGATAGGGGCGATGGGAGAACATCGCCTCGACCACGTCCGAGACTGCGAGGACGCGCGCCTCCAGTATGATGTCGTCTCCGCGCAACCTGTTCGGATAGCCCGACCCGTCCAGGCGCTCATGGTGCTGAAGCACCATGTTGGCGACGGGCCAGGGAAATTCCACCCCCTTCAGAATATCGAATCCTGCCTGGGGATGGGTCTTGATGAATCTGAATTCGAGCTCGGTCAGCTTTCCCGGTTTTGAGAGAATCTCTGCAGGGATGTTTATCTTTCCGAGATCGTGGACCGTGCCCGCGAGGTGGATGGCCTTTATCTGTTCCTTGGGCAGGTTCAGTTCGCGGGCGATTGCAGCGGCCAGATCAGCCACACGCCGCTGGTGGCCCGCCGTATAGGGGTCGCGCATCTCCAGGGTGGCCGCAATGGCGTCGACGGTATTTTCCAGGCTCACGCGCAACTGATTGAAGTAGCGCTGACGCTCCAGGATCGCCTGATCGCGCTCGAGCCGGATGCGCAGGGAGACTATCCCGAATGACAGATCGCCGGCCATTTCTTCGAGCAGCCTGATTTCATCCGCGCCAAACGCCTCCGGCTCAGCCGCGTAGATGTTCATCACGCCGAACACCTTTCCGTCCTGCTTCAGCGGCAGGGCTATGCTTGACATATAGCCGTACTTCGCCGCATCCTCGCGCCACGGTTCCATGCGCGGGTCGCTCGCAATACTCTGCGCCACCTGGGTCTGTCCCTTACGCACCGCGGTGCCAGTCGGCCCCTGGCCCCTGGGTTCATCCGCCCATGTCAGGGCGAGCTTTTCCACATAGCTCTTGCCCTCCCCGGATATTGCCACCGGTTCTATGCTCTTGCGGCCGTTGTCGTGTGCATATCCTGCCCAAGCCAGGATATACCCTCCGCTCTCGGTTGCGGCACGGCACATGTTGTACATCAGCTCCTCTTCTTCTCTGGCATGTACCAACGCGTGGTCGCCCTCGCTCAGGGTCTTGAGCACGCGATTAAGCTTGAGGAGGGATGCCTCGCTCCGGTTGAGTTCCCGCGTACGCGCCTCGACCAAGTCCTCGAGGTGATGGCGCAAGGTCATCAGCTCCAGGTGTGTGCGCACGCGCGCCAGCAACTCATCGCGCTGGTATGGCTTGGTGACGAAGTCCACGGCGCCCAGTTCAAACCCGCGCACTTTCTCATCCGTTGCCGACATTGCGCTGACAAAGATTACCGGAATGTGACGTGTCTTTTCTTGCGCCTTGAGGCGCCGGCAGACTTCGAAGCCGTCTATTCCCGTCATGCGGATGTCCAGCAGCACCAGGTCCGGCGGGTCGCTCGCGGCTGAACCCAGTGCCAGATCTCCGTTGATGGCAGAGCGGACCTCATAGCCTTCCTCCTTGAGCAAGTCCGTCAACAGCTTGAGTGAGGCCGGAGTATCGTCCACCGCGAGAATCACACCGTTGTTTGACATGTCCTTTCCCGTATCAAGTGACCCGTAACGCCCGCAAAATCGCGGGGTAGTCGAAATTGGCCGCGAATTGCGCCAGGACCTGCGCCAACGGCGCATCGTGCTGAGCGATCGCCTGGATCACGGCTTTTATGCGCTCGCTGTCGAGTCTCTGCACGGCTTCGGCCAATTCCCGGCGCAGGGCCGGCTGCAACAGCTCCAGCATGGCGGGGGTCAGCGTGACCATCTCCATGGCGTTCTGTGGCGCAGGCGCGGTGCCGTAAAGGTAGCGGACTCCGAGATGCTTGGCCATGCACTCGAATATCTCGCTGTGCCGATAGGGCTTGCGCAAGAGATCATCCATTCCTGCCGCGATCAACTCGTCGCGCTGCTCACGAAACACGGAGGCTGTCACCCCCACAATCTTTACTTCCTTGCCGCCGGGAAGCGCACGGATGCGCTTGGTGGCTTCCAGGCCGTCCATCACGGGCATGCGCCGGTCCATCCAGATGAAATGCGGATTCCAGTTCTGAAACAGGGTGATCGCCTGCTCACCATTCTCGGCCAGCCTGACGCCAAAACCGGCGCCCCGCAACAGCCTTTCCAGCAGCAGCTGGTTCTCAACCTGATCCTCGACGATGAGGATGCGATACTCGGGCTGCCCCGGCGCGATGCCCGCCACCTCGCCCGCCCTCTCGGGCGGTTTGCTGACCTCTGCTCCCGAGGCCAGCCGCATGGGCAGCTCGACCCTGAACAGCGAACCCTTGCCCGGCGTGCTTTCCAGGGTAATGGTTCCGCCCATCAACTGCACGTACTGGCGAGTGATGGCCAATCCCAGGCCGGTTCCTTTTTGCACCCCGGACTCGGCCAGTTGCACAAACGGCTCGAAGATGATCTGCTGATCCTCTGGCCGGATGCCCATCCCAGTGTCCTCAACTTCGATCAACAGGCGCGGCAGTTTTGCGCGCGCCGCCACGCCCGCCCGCACCGTGATGCCGCCCTGCCCGGTAAACTTCACGGCGTTGCCGACTAGGTTGACCAGCACCTGGCGCAGCTTGGATTCGTCGCCCACGACGTAGCGCGGAAAATCTGAGGATTGGTCTATCAGCAGTTGCAGTCCTTTTTCATGTGCGCGCGCCAGCATCATGTCGGTCACATCGCGCATCAGCCGGCCCACGTCCAAGGGTGCCTCATCGAGTTGCACCCGGCCCGCTTCGATCTTGGACATTTCCAGAACCGCGTTAATGAGCGACAGCAAGTGTTCCCCGCTGCGATTGATGATGTCCAGATCCTCCCGTTGCCCTTCGGTGATGAGCGGATCCTTGCGCAGCAGGCCGGAGAATCCCAAAATCGCATGGAGCGGGGTGCGCAGCTCATGGCTCATGTTGGCAAGGAAGGTGCTCTTGGAACGGTTCGCCGATTCCGCCGCGTTCTTGGCCCGCACCAGTTCGGCGTCGGCCTGAGCGATGCGCCGCACAAAAACGATGAGCAGTGCGCCGATGATCACGAGGCTCAGCACAGCTAGGGCCGAGTTGACAATCACGGAGCGGATGATGCCTCCATAGACATGGCGTGACTCCACTCCCACGAAGGCATACCAGTTCACCATGGGAATGGGAGAGACGGAGAAGTAGCGCTCCACCCCGTCGGTGCCGGTGCTTTTGTATTCGCCGTCCTTGACCTGCAGCGCCTGCCTGGGGCCCGGCTGGTCTGCGATGTATTTTCCGACCAGATGTTCCGGATCGACGTTGCGCCAGACCAGCGTGCCATCAGCGGCCATGATGCCGAAGCGGGTCCCCTCCGGCAGCGGCGCATCAGAAATATGCGGGTCGTAGTTCGCCAAATCCAGGGGCAAGCCGACAAAGCCCTGCAATTCATTCCTTGTGTTCCATACGGGCTCCACCAGCACCGACACCCAGCGCCCCGTGATCGGTCCGATGAAGGGATTGCCTGCGAGAAAACGGCGCTCGGTCACGCCGCGCTTGAACCATTCGGTGTTGGCGACCGATACCGGCTTGCCGCCCGGCTGCGGGACACCGGAACATGGCGCCGTGCCATTCAGGTCTACCGTGGCGAGATTGGCAAATCGCGGAAACAGCTCGCGAAATTCCGGAAGAATCGGGTCACATTTAGCGGGATTCATGGCCCGGATGGACGGACGCTGCGCGATGACCTCCAACGCCTCGTGGTTTCGTTCCAGCACATAGGTGGTGTTGGAGGCGATGATACTGGACAGCGTTCTGAGCCGGTTCTTCTCCTGTTCGATCGCGCTCCGGGTGTTGGAGTAGATGGCAAAACCAAGCGTGGCCATCATGGCAAGCACGACGATGCTTGCCATGACATAGAGATATCGCCGGATGGATGCAATGGTCTTTTCAGTCACGATGTGGTGTTCCCCAAATCGTTCTCCAGAGCCCGATTTACAGCATACCAGAACTAGGAGTACCGCGCCGTTTGGAGGCAATTTTTTGCAGCGGCAAGCTGCAAAGTAGGCGAATGGAGGAACTCAGGAGTACAGTGTTTACCTGATGCGCCCGTGTACTGCCGTGGTTTACAGTTACGCAGCCAGGTGGCGCGCGGCGCAGTGACGCTCGATTGAATTCTGCCAGGGACGCTCGCGAGGACAGGCGTGATGATGAAAAGGAAATTTCTGGCCGCTGTGTTTCTTTGCGCCGGATGCTCTCTGGACGCGCAGGCCACGAACTGGCTGCAGGTGCAGGGAAACGAGGCGCCGGACGCGCCTGTCGCGAGGTTCTCGGGCTTTGTGCAACCCCACCTATACCTACATTGACGCCGCGCCGGTAACCGGCCTCCAGGGTGTCACGGCTGGCAGTAACGGCAAATATAGCGCGCTCAATCTCAATTGGCCGCAACTGAAAAACCGGGGCGAGTTCCAGTTTGCGCGCGCCGCCGCAACGGTGCGCGGCAACCTCAGCGAGAACATCAACTACCTGGTGGCAGGCGACGCGGGACAGAATGGCGTCACCTACTATCAAGACGCCGTGCTGACCGACGCCTCGCTCACGTTCAACTACATCCCCGGCGCGCGCGTCCGTGCCGGACTGTTCAAGACACCAACCAGCGAAGAGGCCCTGCAAACGGTCAACACCTCCTTTCCCTATGCGTACAACTCCAATGCCTTGCTGTATCTGCTGGTGGGCCTGCCGGCCACAGCCAGCGGCCCGGTCAGCCCATCCGCAACGACGCCAGCTGCCCTGACCGGCGGCTTCTCCGGCTTCCGCGATTGGGGAATCCAGGTTTACGACTGGTTCAACCGGGGCGCGCTTGAGTTTTCCTATGCCGCGATGGTTTCGAACGGCGGCCCGATTGAGAACCTGCAGGACAGCGACGGCAACAAGGATTTGACCCTGCGCCTGCAGTTGTCGGAAATCTTCGGCGGGCGCGGCCCCAATCGCGAGGATTTCAGTGTCTTCGTGTGGCGCCAGGAAGGAAAGCGCAGCTTCGGCGGGCAGAACTTCGGCCAGCTGCGGGAGGGTGCCGGCTTCAAGTATCTGCAAGGGGAGTACCGCGTTTCCGCGGAGTATCTCCGGGGCACCGGAATGATAGTGGGAGGGCCAACGCCGCCATTCGCCGGAAATCCATTTGCTGTTGGCGTCAACGAAAAAGCGAACGGCTGGTATCTGGAGGGCGGGTGGCGTTACCTGCCGAAGTGGGAACTGGATCTGCGCTATGACTACCTGGACTTCATGACCCAGAACGCGGCCAGCGAACGAGAATTCGCCACCACCACCCTGGGCCTGCAGTACTTCATCGACAAGAACACGCGCACCCTGCTCAACTATGAATGGAGGCACATGAAGGTTTCCAACCCCAATGCAATTCCTGCCGGTGCCGCGCTCGGCAATGCGCAGGCGATTGCCGGAAACTTGGGAGACCGGGTCACGCTGCAGCTCACGTGGTCATTCTGAAGTCGCTACACGCAGGGGTTGGTTACTGGTGATATATGGGCTCAGAGCGGGGTGCGGCTGGCCCTCCCTGGCTGTATGCACCGGGCTGCGTACTCTGCGCGCCCCCGCCCTGACTATACGCACCCGCACCGGGCTGAGAACCCTGAGAGCCCCAATCCTGCCTGTACGTACCCGTCTGTGAAGGCTCATCCTTGAGAATCCCTGCAGTGGGCGCAAGGTGCAGCTCGATGAAGGGGAACGGCAAGCCGCCTTTCGGCTGAACACTGACGGACAACTGTGGCTTCTGTCCGTCCAGTTGCACCATGGCGGGAACCCTTGATCCGTCATTCATGATGACGTTCGCTGTCAGGTTGTAATGCCCAGCCGGAACGTCGTAGTAAAAGCACCAGAAGAAGTAGTCGCTATGCGCGTTCCGCCCTGGCTCAGACCCGATAACGGTGAATTTCTTGCTGGGGTCGCCGTTCATCAGGGGACTGTCCGGCGTGAAGATCAACTCGAAATTCTCCATTGCATTCAGGAAGTCCCTCGTATAGGTCTTCCCTGTCCCGAAATACACTCCGCCGGAAAATCCGAAATATCCGAAGTTACTTTCCAGCATGCCCCGGTTTCTTACTCCTGATGCCCGCCAGACAAAGTCCATCTTGACTTCCTCCACGCTCGAATCGAACTGTGCACCCTGATTTTCCGCAGGAATTCCGATCTGATAGTGTTGACCATGGTAATCCACATAGATTTCGGCTGACCCTTCCTGGTACAACCCGTATGGAACCTTAATTCGGTAACTGCCATCCGCTTTGGTTCGTGCATTTTGGCCAACCCTTCCACCATTCATATTTATGCCATATAGGTGAACCGTGGCGCCGGAAACCGGCCTCCCCGCCTCCGTCACTACTTTGCCGCTGGCCCAGCCAGGCCCGGCGTAACTGAAGGCGCTGAACAACAATATCGCGGCCCCCGCTGCGGACATGAGGCATTTCTTCAATAGCATTTCAATCCCCTTTCGTGTGTGAACTTGTCAGAGCGCTTTCGACGCCCAGGCATTACTTCTTGTCCGCCCGCTCGATGCGCCCGTCAGTCTTCGGCGCGACCGGCCCTTGGGCCAGCTCGTTCATGACGATGGCGGCCCTGCGCGCCCGGGAACTCCTGCTTCGCTTATCAACCCAGCCGTTGCGGCCCACGCCGGTTCTCAACTGCGAGGTTGGAGTGGGGTCACTGGTGATATGTGGCCCCGCTTGGTGCGGCACCCCCTTGGCTATATGTCCCCGACTGCGGGCTTTGAGAACTCCCGCCCTGACTGTATGTCCCGGCTTGAGTACCCTGAGAGTTCCCTTGGTTGTATGTCCCGGGTCCCGGGCGATCTACGCCGTTGCTGTCCTTGCCCGCCCCCTGAATATAATTGCCATTCTCGTCAAAGCAGCACACTGCGGGCTGGGAGTTCGGCAGCGCCCCCTCATCAGGGGCAAGATGAAAATTGATCGGGTCGAACGAAAACGTGCTACCAAGTCCGGGGCGAGGGAGCGGCTGAACGGTGACAGATCGTTTTGGGTCCTCGCCGTCCAGTTGCACGTTGGCGGGAACCCTTGACCCATTACGCATGATGATATTCGCCTCCACCTGATAGCGCCCAACGGGAACATCGAAGAACATGTCCCAAGCGAAATAGCTTTCCGGCCTGGCGCTGCGCGAACTGGTGATGGTTATACGCTTGCCGTCACGGCCGTTTATGAGCGGCCCATCCGGTGTGAAGGTCAATTCAAACCTGTCCATCGCTCGCAAGAATGCCCGGTCATACTGCTTCCCGGCTCCGAAATAGACCCTGCCGCTGAAGCCGTGGTATCCATTCCAATTATTCGGATCCCCAAAATTCTTCGAGCCGGACGCCCTCCAAACAAAATCCATCCTGACCTCTTCTGCGCGGGAATCATACTGCGCCTGGTCTTCCTGATGGATGCCGAAGGAATAGCGCTGACCATTGTAGTCAACCGAAATAGCCGCCACACCCGCCTGGTACAAACCGTTCGGAACCTTCATTCGGTACGAGCCGTTCGCCTTCGTCGAGGTGTGTTGTTCGACCTGGATTCCCGTCGCCGTGTTTTGCCCGATGACAGCGACACCTGCGTTTGGAACAGGCTTCCCGTCCTCCGTAACGACTCTTCCGCTAGCCCAGCCCGGACCAGCATAACTAGAAGTACAAAAGACCAACATCGCGACCCCTGCTGCGTGAACAACATATTGCTTCAAAAACATTTCTACCCCTCTCGCATTTAAACTTGTCAGAGCGCTTTCGACGCCCGTACATTACTTCTTGTCCAGCCGCTCGATGCGCCCGTCGGTCCTCGGCGCAACCGCCCCCTTGGCCAGTTCGTTCATGAGGATCGCGGGCTCCACCTGCGAATCTTCCGGCTTGACCAGCAGGCGCGCGCCGCGCAGCATGGTGTAGCCGTCGCCGCCGCCGAGCAGGTAGGTGTTGGTGGCGAGGCGGTACATCTTCTTGTCATCCAGCGGCTGCCCGCCGATGGTCGCTTGCACCAGGCGCGAGCCCGCCGGGCGCGACGCGTCGAACGCGATGTGCATGCCCGAAACCTGGGGGAAGCGCCCGTTCTCGGTATCTTCCGCCACGCGGCTCAGGCCGTGCTCCAGCGCCTGGCGCAGGGTCTGGCCGCTTACTTCCACGGCGACGATGGGGTTCTCGAACGGCAGGATGGAAAGCACGTCCTTGCGCGTGAGCTTGCCCGGACCATAGGTGGCATTCGAGCGGATCGCGCCGCCGTTGATGAGCGTCGCATCGGCGCTGGTTTCCTTCCTGAACAGATCGGCGATGAAGCTGCCGAGGTTGGTCTCCTGCGAGCGGTTGGTGGACTGGCGCGCGTCCAGCGCGACGTCGGCCTTGCCGACTTCGACGCCGAGCTCGCTGGCGAGCTGGTTCTCGTACTGCTTCACAACCTCGGCCGTCCTGGCGTCTTCGGCCACCTCCTGGGTCACGGGCAGCACCTCCCAGTCCACGCTCTCCATCTTCCCGGTTTTCGCCGACACGCTCAGTTCGATGCGGCCGAGGTTGCGCGCGTCGGAGCCCATCTTGAAGATCGGCGTACGGCCCGCCAGCGCCTGCATCAGCGCATGCTCGTGCCCGCCGAGAATTACATCAACAGGTACGGCGCGGGCAAGCTCCTTGTCCTCGCTCATGGATTGGTGGGTGAGGACGACGACCGTGTTCACGCCCCTGCCCTTCAATTCCGCGACGATGTCCTTCGCGGTCTTGATGGGTTCGGCAAAGATCACGTCCTTGCCGGGATTGGAGACGCTCGCGGTGTCCGGCGTGAGCAGCCCGAAGAAGCCGACTTTCACGCCCTCGAAATCGCGGATGACATAACGCTGCCCGTTGCCGAAGGGTTTGCCCGTCTTCTTGTCCAGCACGTTGGCGGCCAGCCAGGGGAAATGCGATTCGCCGATGCGCTCCAGCAGCACCTTGTCGCCGAAATCGAACTCATGGTTGCCCAGCACGGCATAATCCACGCCGACCGCGTTCCATGCCGCGATCATCTGCTTGCCCTTGAAAATGCTGGACGCGACCGAGGGCGACAGCGTATCGCCGCCGAAGATCATCAGCGTGTTGGCGTCATGCGCCGCGATGGCGCTCTTCATGGCGGCCACCCGCGCCAGCCCGCCATACTTGCCCTTGTCCACCGGCGCGGCTTGGTACACGTCGTTCACCTGCAACAGCGTGATGTGCACCGTATCGCCCGCTTTGGCCGGCGCCGCGGCATCGCGATGGCCGCTGGCTTGCAGTGCCATGACCTGGGCGAGGACTTCTTTAGAGCTCTTGAGCTCTTGCCTCTGGATGCGCGTGCCGATCTCCCGCATCTGGTCGGCCGTCAGCGTCAGCATGCGCTTCTGGGCTCCAAGCTTATGGTCCTGGAAGTAAACCGCGTGCACCCCCGGAAGGCCGTTGCCTTCGCCCATCGCGTCGGAGACTGCATCCACCAGTGCGGTGACCCAGTAGGCCAGGCCGTTTTCGTCCAGGTCCGCCTTGGCAAACAGCATGAACAGATTGGTGTCACCGCCCTTGGTTTCCGAACCCGGAATGCAGACCGTCAATTCCTTAACCTTGAGTCCCTGATCTATCTTCTTGGTAAGGTTCGCGCAGACCGCCCCACCCTCATCTGCGCTCAGGCCCGCAGAAAACGCGAAGCCGGGCAGAAAGCCCAGCGCAACCAGAAACCAACCTGCAATAAGACGCATTTTTCCCTCGCCAGTCGTATTTGTAATCAACCATGCTGCCAGCGGCTCCCGCTGGCAGCGCCGCAACCAACCCGCTGCGGGTTATACCACGCGCTGCCCTAGTCTGAGGATGAGCTGAAGTCCGAGTTGCTGCTTGAACTGGTCTCGGTGTGCGCGCTGATCAGATCCTCAACAAGCACCGTAGCCGTTGCCGCTGTTGCACGCCTCCCGTCCCGGGACGTCTGCATTCGAGAAGCTGACGCCGAGCGCAGACATTTCCTGGACCAAGCGCCTTTCCACCTCCTTGCCGGACGCGCAATTGTGCGCATTCATCATCCAGTGGCGCTCCTTGTTGCCGCAACTGAGCCTGGATTGCTCGGAATTTTGCAGGCTCTCGGCCTTGGCGAACCCGGGGGCGCCGGTGGTGATGAAGTTTGCGTTGACGACATCGGTTACCCAGTGGTCGTTGCTCGCCTTGACGATTTTGTAGCTCGCGCCCGCCTTTCCGGCTTGCAACTGCTTGTTGGAGTCGTACCCCACCA
>Ga0316628_100004860_pt1 | contig 10647 bp, 11 predicted proteins | sample OWC_Aug_M2_C1_D5_FD_207648 | JGI IMG/M metagenome (GOLD analysis project Ga0316628, IMG submission 207648) | Wetland soil microbial communities from Old Woman Creek delta, Ohio, United States - OWC_Aug_M2_C1_D5_C | ecosystem: Environmental > Terrestrial > Soil > Wetlands | place: USA: Ohio... | reverse complement strand
TGGCAATGACGACGTGGCTCGAACAGGAACCCGTAACGGTCCTCCGAGGCAAGTATGACTTTGACCCGGCCTTTCCTCTCCGTTTGTTGGATGAGCGCTCTCATGCCGGCTTTTGGGGATCTTCCTGGGGCTTGCTGCCGTTTTCGATTCGCTCGCCTGGCTCGGCGCTCGAGAGCATCTCCGTGTATGAAATCACCCGCTCCGTTGACTCCTATGGAGAGGTCACGCCCTCCTGGTACACTGATTCCCGCTGAGCCCAAACATGTTCGCATGTGGGCGAAGGTCACCTCGATTTGAGAAACGCCTCTATTACTTCGATGTTTCGTTCGACTTCCCGCATGGGATAGCGTGGGTATGTGGGCAGCAGGACCAGATCTCGAGAGGCCATGCGAGCGGCAGGGCAATCCCGGTGATATTCTTCAAACTCAGGCAGGTCCGCACAATTGCGAAGATGCTGTGCGGCGAAATCACGGCCATGAGTGAGGGCAAACCGCAGGAGGGCGTCACGCCGCGGCAACTGAATAGGATAGTAGGTAAATATGTGCTCTTTGTTGCCGGGCCAGTGCGGAGTCACCAGCCCATCCAGACCCGCCAGCGACTCGTGATATCGGGCAGCGCGGGCCAATCGTGAATCGGTATCGGTGTCGACACGATTGAGCTGATTCAAGACCATCGTCGCCTGAGAGCACGTCATGGCGCTCAGGTATTCGTCCGGCATTACTTGGAGCTTCGAGGCGCCGTCCTCAGGATCCAGCTTTCGATTCACCATAGAAATTCCGCGCAATTGAGAAAAGCGCAACACCTTGTGCGTAAGGGCGGCGAAGATTGGTGGCCAGGTCGCTACATCTGTCAATAGTCCACGCAGGTTCAGGGAGAAAAGACGACTCGCTGAAAGAGCCTTCCACCCGGTTGTTGTGCGACGAATTCGTGCAATGAGCTCTGTATCGTTCGATACCAGCATTCCTCCCTGCCAGGCATTCACATTTTTATAAAATCCGAAGCTGTAGACCCCCAGGTCTCCAATGGTCCCCAGGCGGCAGCCGTTCTCGAGTGCACCAAACGCCTGTGCTGTGTCTTCTATGAGCGGCACCTTCTTTGCGCGGCATATTTCTCTGAATGCATGAGCGCCTGCGCTTTCACCGTGCAGGTGTGTAATCAGAACTGCCCCGGTCCGGCCGTCAATGAGGGATTCCACCTGGCCTGGATCGAGACTGCATGATTGTCGGCAAATATCCGCGAATGGGGGAATCCCTCCTGCCAGAATGACCATATTGACCACGTCGATAATGGTCAGAGGCGACATGATCACCGTCTGTCCAGGTTGGATCATCGCATCGAGCGCGAGGTAAATACCCGTTCTCGCCATGGGCACGCAGACGGCGGCGTTGACACCAAAGCGGAGGCAGATTTCGCGCTCGAGCGCTCCAACGGCACCCTCCGCGTCATCTGAAAATGGCGACAGATTCCGGAGAGCCGGCCAATAGCTCGCAGGCTGTGTATACAGTCGATAGCGAGGGTGAGGAGACCATTCAGGATTCATTGGGAAGGGGGCACCTCGTTGCGATCCGGTGTGCGTTGGCCATGACGGTAAAGGCAACGGGCGAGGCCGGTACGAAAGGTAAAACGCTTGCATCGACGATATGCACACCTCTCAACGACGGCAAGCTTCCCCATTCGTCCGTCTCAAGATCTCCCGGGATTCGACGCATCGGAAAGCTTGCGCCGCTGTGGTACCCCCCGCCCGGCAGATCAAGCCGGAGTTGAAAACCGACCGGAATTGCCTTCAAGGAATCTCGATTTCGGAACAGTTTCCGCGAAACAGCCCTGCTTATCCGACGGGCCTCGGCATTGGGTGTCCCTGTTACCTGGAGTCTCGGATTGTCCGTACGAATCAAGGTCATAGAGATTCCGGAAGAGACGTCCGAGTGCAGGTACCCAAAGGCAATGAAAATCCGCGCCGCGAGAGCACGTACGGCCGGCCCGAGCAATGAAGCTAACCTCCCTATTTTCCGGGCAAGTATGGTGGAATACAGATCATTGTATCCGTAGAGTTGCAGGCGTACGTAATCACGACAGATCGTGGAATCTCCCACCTCGAGAACGATTTGACAGAGGGAGTGGAGCGGTTCTCGAAAAATGTCGTAATTCGCGCGGTATCGTACCAGCGGCAGCGTGAAAATCTCGCTGTGCTTGACTTGAATCGGCCGATCGTACTGCCCAAGCGAAGTCAGAATGATTCTGGCGGTTTCAAGCAGTCCGGCGCCGACAAAAACGGCTCTGCCCCGGAATTGACAAGTGGATCCATCCCTCGCAGAGCGACCTTCAATGAGCACTCGCCCACCGGAGTTCGAGAGTCTATCGATGATAACGCCTGGCCGATATTCGATCCGGCCTTCACGGATAAGCCGGTCGAGCGTAATAGGGGCGGTATAGATGGAGTCGTACGGACAACCATAGACGCATTGCCCGCAGTAGAGGCAGCCTTTTCGGCCATCACGGTCGGCAGCCAGGACCGCCAGACGGGGGTAATCAAAGCGAATCCCATTGCGGTCCAGCCGCTCACAGGCCGCCTCCAGGTCGGCGTGAAACGCACGAGCCTGCGAGCTCGGCAGCAGTTGAGAGTCCGCGATCTCGGACGGGCCGCCCCGGACCGCGGGTACGTCATAAGCGGCGTCGCGCATCAGGTCGTGGACAGCGGTGTAATGTGCGGCCATGTCGATCGGGGAGATGGGCCACGCGCGCATATCCCTGATCTCCAGTGGTTGGATGACAGCTCCCCAGACGTTACTGAATCCTCCCATGGCAAACGAGCGGTGGACAGAAGCCTGAGTTATGTCCAGCGGCGCCGCATGTTTGACTTCTTCGAAAGCAAAGTCGGAAGCGAAGCGCAGTTTACGCGGTATGCCATTGACGGCGGCCGGCCCTGTGCGGTGGAGTCGAGCCAAATCCTCGGGCTGCCATGAGTCCCGCATCGTGGTCGACAGGCGTGCCTTAAGCTCTTGAGATTCCACGCAGGGAGTAATGCCGGCATCCAGAATTATCGGGCGAACGCCCCGTTGAACGAGCGCTACCGCAGCCGAGACGGCACTCAGCCCGGAACCGATGATGTAGATCATGCGGTCAGTCCCTGAGAGTCAAATCGCGCACGTCGATCTGAAACCGTCGAAGTGTATCCAATACGTCACGATTGCTTATTCGTTTGGTCTGTTGAATGGCGCGCCGGCGCCGTAGCGCGCCCGGCAAACGCCGTGCCGCGCCTGCGTATGCTTTGATCATTGAGAGCAAAAGTTGATGCCAGCCCTGAGCGTCAACGAATCGTCCGGAGGCGCCCCGTGGGCTGAAAGCAGCATACCCGTGCCACAGAAACCGCCGGAGCGTCCGGTAGGGATTCTGCAGCAACAACGAGGGAGGGAAGTTCTTGATCGCAGGGAGCAGCCGGTTCCGCTCTACCAATGTGATCTTGATCGGGGAATAAACGCCGAAAGAAGCAGAATGGCGGTGATGGACGACTGCTGTGGGCACATACCATGCCTTCCACCCAAGCAGTCGCGCCCTCATGCCGAGGTCAGCATCATCGCCAAATGCATAGAATGTCTCATCGAAACCATTCGTTTCCTTGAGGAGACTGCGATGATAGAGTGCCGCACAGGCGTCGGGCCATAGAATTTCCTCGGGCCGGTCATACTGGCCGGCATCCAATTCCATTGTGCCCCGGCCCCGGTTTTGGCCGTCCCAGTACATCAGATACCCTGCCTTATCAGTTACTCCCGGAGGATTTTGGAATAGGATCTTGCTGCCAAGCATCCCGATTCGCCTTGAGACATCACCATATCTCAAGAGCTCCTGCAACCACTTGGGGTCTGCGAGAGCATCGTTGTCCAGCATTGCGATCCACTCGCCGCCGGCTTGCTCAATGGCGATGTTATTCCCTCTGCAATACCCTGCATTCGACGATAAGCAGATTACCCGGCATTGAGGAACCTGCCTGGCCCATGAACGGATGCTGTCCTGAGTTTCGTCAGTAGAGCCATTATCGACCAGCAGAATCTCTCTTCGTTGCCAGGTCTGTTTCGCCAGTGAGGACAGGCACTCATCGAGGAACCTCTTGCCATTCTAGTTGACCACGATGATGCTCACGAGCGGGCTTGAACCCATACCGACTTCCTCTGCAGATCCCATCTGGAGAACGTCAGGTGACGCTAAAGGGGGGGATACGGAGCTCCTGAAACGATGACGCAGGCTATCTGTTTCCTCCATTGCTGCTTCAAGGCGTTGCTACCTGCGGACTTTGGATTCTCGACACAGTCGGCTCTTCCAATGGCAGTCGCAATGAGCATCTTACGTCGTCTCGCGGCGCATGTCACAGAATGATCTCGCTCTCCTCGCGAATTGAGGTTGGAGCCAAGGCAAGGAAATGGGCCTTTTTCGACTTACAAATGGTTGCGATTGAATGGGGGGGCAGGTGGGCATAGAATCGCCAGGTCTCACAGCCGGCAGGACTCTGAATGTCATCTGTTTCCCCAACCCTTCATAGATTGCGACTACTGCATTGCTATCTCCGAGGCTCAACAGTTTGCCCTGGCCTGCCGCCAACCGCCGTGGTGGCCACTATTCACCGCTGTAATCATCTTTGCCGGATGTGCATTCGGGAGGCGAAATTCTTCGCCGGCCCCGAAATGGAGGTCGGCCTGTTTCATAAGATAATTGACGAAGGAGCCTCCTACTTCCGATACCTCTCACTCGATGGACCAGGCGAGACGATTATGAATCCGGATTCTCTTCATTTAATCGACTATGCCCGGTCCAGGGGAATCCGGATGATGTTTTCCACCAACGCAACGGTCCTCAACCCCGCGATGACTGAAGCCGTGTTGGATTCGGGCCTCGATCAGATTATCTTCTCCGTTAATGGCGCATCGCCGGAAGTCTATAGAGCCGTCCACGGGGTGAATTCTTATGAGTGTGCATTGGCAAACATTCGCCATTTTCTGAGGCGCAAGTGCGAACGCAATTCCGGGACGATGGTAATCGTCCAAATGGTTTGCTTGCGACAGACGCTCCCACAGGTGGACGACTTCTACCGCCTGTGGCGCGGAACTCCCGGCGTGAATTCAGTTCGCGTGAAGAAGGACGTCGTGTGCGTGGGGCCGGTAGACTCGGGGGCCACTCCTGCCCGCCCGCAGCGCAGGTACGCTTGCCCGCGGTTATGGTATGGGCCGGTCTACATCGAAACCAACGGTGATGTCTATGCCACTCCCGGCGTCCTCTACAAAGCCGAACCGGTCGGCAATGTCCGGAATAACACGCTGGCGGAAATCTGGAACAACGAGCGAATGCAGACGATGCGCCAGGCACACGCAGCAGGAAATGACTCCAGATTCCAGGTGTCGACTGTGCTTATCCCCGCCCCACGCTTCCAATGATTTTGGGTGGATTCATGCTGGATCCCGTCACTGTCGGAGGGTTGATTCCGGCCGCCGAAAAGCTCTCCTATTGGCACGGCCTGCCGCTCTTTGAGAAGTTTGGATGGAGAACTGGGAGCAGTAGACTTCTCAGCAGCCGACACAATTCGAGGGCTATTTGATCCTCGCTCCTAATCGACGCACGCCCCGACCACTCGACAGAATCTCTCTGTCATGCACCGCAGTGCTTGGCAAATGGTAACATACGTGTTGCCATTGCTCATGATCACGATCAGGGATTATCTTGATTCACATAGTCGGAGCCCCTTTGGAGACTGGTTCGAGAGCCTCAATGCAGTGGCAGCTGCCAGGGTTACGACCGCCCCGATCCGGATCGAACAGGGTAATTTCTAAAGCGTCAGGGGTGTTGGCGCCGGCGTTTACGAGAGGAGGATTGATTTCGGACCTGGCTACCGCGTCTACTTCGGGAAGGACGGAGATACGATCGTTATCCTTCTCGGAGGCGGAATAAAAAAACGCCAGAACAGGGACATTCCGACCGCCCAAGATCATTGGATCGACTACAAGGCGCGGAAAGCGAGGTAAAGGTAATCATGCCGCTAACTCGTGATTTTAAACAGACGATACAAGCTCGCATCAAAAAGGACCCGGCCTTCCGGGACGAGCTTCTGCGTGAGGGCGTGGAATGCCTCCTCTCGGGAGAACTTGAGACCGGCAAGGCGATTCTTCGCGATTACATAAATGCGACGATCGGTTTCGACACCCTTGGCCGTCTAACGCACAAGTCGGCAAAAAGCCTCATGCGTATGTTGGGACCCAAGGGAAATCCCCAGGCGAGAAATCTCTTCGAGGTGATTTCGCGCCTTCAAAAGAAGGGAGGCCTGCGCTTGGAACTCGCACTCAAGAGGGGATGAAAGCCGCGTCCTTCCATCGGATCGGCTGGTTTTCAAACTCATATTTCTACAGACCATTCGACAACTAGAAAGGCATCAGTGGACAGGCCCAGGTCGAGGGCAGCACTGAGCCAGCGGAGCTGCGATTTCCTGATTCGATTATGTCCTAGCCATTTCGTTTCGACGAGGAGGATGGAATCTCCCTTCCAGGCGTAAACGTCGAAATAACTGCTCTGCCTGCCGGACATTCCGCGAATTGGGTCTAGGAGGGACTGTTGGTTGGGGGGCAGCGTTCGAAACTGTCCATGGCACAAACAGAATCGCCTTCGATAACTGTCCACCCAGGTGCCATCCCTGCCTTCCCCCTGCAAAACTCGTAGAATGAGAGCCTCGACTGCGTAACGATCCGATTGTGCCTAAACTGTGCCCATTTCTGCAGGTCAATCGAGCCAAAACCATATTTTTGATTCAGGCAGACTAAATATGGATATCATCTTGATAGAGAGAGGCTTGCGAAGAGCGGATCGTAGGAATTTATCAAACTTCCTACGTTCGACCTTGGGGTTATGAAGGACAAAACGGCCGCAACCACTGCCTACAGCTTCACATCACAACCATAAAAATCAGGCATTTTCGCGCATTCGAGTTGGTTGGTTTTGGGTCTCTTCTGCTGCGGAACTGACACAAAACTAACACAGCCCCGAATCAGCACAGTGGACTGACACAGCCCTTTGACACAGTCGGTCTGGCCGTGCCTTGTTCCACCAGAACAAGTTGCAGGGCTAGATCGAGTGCCTTCTTTATGGAGATGTGAACCCATGGCTTACGCTTATGCTTTCACCAACGCGAAAGGGGGTTGCGGAAAGACCACAACTGCCCTCAACCTCGCGATAAGTTTTGCCAGGGCGGGATACCGCACACTGGCGATCGACCTGGACCAGCTGGGAAACCTCAGCGCCGGCCTCGGCGTCGATCTCAACAAGCTCAGTTTAACGGCGCATCGGCTGTAGGCGGGAATGAAGATTGATTCTATGAGTCCTGACTCCGGCCTGGTGGACAGGCTCGAATATCAGGATCGCGATCAACCAGGCTCGTCATTACCTGGGTGATATCCTGCTGGAACGTTATGGACTTTGCCGCGATCTCGCCAGGAACGCTGGCGTCATCTAGATTTATGCGGATGAGCGTGGCGTGCGGGTGCTGCGCAGTTACCCGTTCAAACGGCCAGCGAATAATGGCAGGGGTGTTAAACCCAACCCCCAGCTCCAGAAGAATGAGTTTCCCGCCAGCCGAGCCGTTGACAAAATGCGCGTAATCGCTCAGCTTCTCCATGTGGGGCGCTTCAACAAAGTGATTGTCACGCCGCAGGTTGCGCTCCAGGTAACCGTCGCAGTAGGGACAGCGCGGAATATCTTCCTCACGAATATGCAACTTCGAGTCGTCCAGGTTTGCAAGCATCCGTTGAACCATCTCGATGTTGTCGTACAGGATGTTCAGGCATGGCTTGGCGCATTGGAACTTGCCATAATCACCCTGCGGGGTAAACAGGAAATCCGGGTCGAAGCCGGCCTTCCTGAATTGCCCGTCGACATTAGTAGTGATGACAAAGACGGACTTCTTCCTCACGAGCCGGTGGAGATCACGGTACAGTTTGCCCGGCCCCGTGTCATACCGGATTCTCTGGATGTGAGTCGCCCAAAAGGCCCAGAACTGCCGTCGGTTGGCATCGTCCGGGCTCCAATGATGGACAATCGCATCCCAGATATTCCGGTATCCGAGCTCGGCAAACTGGGGATACCAGGCGCCAAAAAGGTTCGGATCCTGGTAGTTCAGTCCGGCCGCCGCGGAAAGCCCCGCACCCGCGCCAATGAGGATGTGATCAGACTCTTCCAGGGCGTTGACCGCGGATTCAAACCGCACGGAATAGTCCCGCATAGATGCCATAGTCTTCCTGGGTAAACACAATAAAGACGACCTTTTCCATCCGGCCATCCGATCCTTTCATCCAGTCGCATACCGTCTGAACGGCAATTTCGGCAGCAAGGTTCCTCGGAAAGCGAAACTCCCCGGTAGAGATACAGCAAAAAGCCACGCTCCGGATATCAGAGTACTGGGCAGCCAGATGGAGGCAGGAAGTGTAACAGGAGGCCAGCATACGCTTGTGTTCCTCCGTCACCGTATCCGTTATGATCGGGCCGACGGTGTGCAGCACATATCGGGCCGGCAGATTGTATCCTCGGGTGATTTGCGCTTGCCCAGTGGGTTCGGCATGAGGCTGTGCCCGCATGATCTCATTGCATTCAAGACGCAACTGGATCCCTGCGGCCGAATGGATCGCATTGTCGATGCATCGGTGGTGGGGAATGAAACAACCCAGGAGCCGATCGTTGGCTGCGTTGACGATCGCATCCACCGCCAGGGTGGTGATATCGCCTCGCCAAAGAAAGAGGCGCTCCGCATACGGAATCCGCGTGCCGGGAAACTCCATCTGGATGGACTGCAGGGCTTCCAGGCAGGTCACCCCTTTCGCCTGACACTGGGCCGCAAGAACTCGGTCCTGCAGTTCGAGCAACTCCGAGCGAATGGAAACAGGAGGGCGGATATTCATCAGTGCCTGAAGAAGGCGCCATTTACCCGCACTATCCTCAGGAATAGCTATGTTTGCTGAGGCCTTACTTTCCGTCATCAATGCATCCAGCAAGACATTCAGCATTTCCTCGGTGTTCATAGTGGAAGATCCCTGTCGCTCCTACCACGTTCTCAAGGCAACTATTCTCCTCATTCAAAAGGGCCAATAACTCACTGGCGATTCATTGCTTTTGTTTCAATAACGGCATGCCTTTGACCCCCGCAAGGATCTCCTCTTGTTTTTCACGCAACCGGCTTTGTGAACAGGCCGGCACCGAGCTTGGCCGCTTCCGATCCTGCGACCGGATGCAGGTAGTTCCGCTTGGTCTGGTCCCGTTCCAGCACGACCGATTGATCCGTGACCTTCGTTCCGACCATGTCCAGGAACGACGAATCGATATCCTGGTATTCGAGCCTGGCTCCCGTGCCGGAGCCGGTGAGCCTCCGGTTGTTGGCGAAAAAGCTGTCGACGACTTTATAATGTATACGCTCCTGCTGCTTTGCCTGTGGAGGAGCAGCCTGCCGCCCGCCACGGCCGCCGGCGTCCGCCAGGGCGGAAGCCCCGCCTTGATTGGTCCAGACATAATTGCCGTTCATAATGAGGTTGTTGCGATAGTCGAAGTCGTCCTTGATGCCCGACGTCCAGACCCCGCTCCCGTATACGCCGTCGCAAATGCAGTTCCTCATCGCGTGGCCGCCGCTGCCTCCAGTCCAGTAGACAACGGAGATCTTCATTCCACGAAAGATGCAATGGTGCAGGTTTACCCCATTCCCGTTCGCGATGATTGACACGTGGCTGGGGTTGGTTACTTCATCGCCTGCAAACAGGCACTGTGCGATTTCAAGATCCTCCAGATCCCTGCGGAGCCGGCTGATGCCGTAAAGGCGTCTGATGAGCCCCGGCTTTGGGGTTTCAACCACCGGCAGGCCAAGGATCTTCAAACCCTGAATCGTAACGTGGCTGGTCTCGATCATCATGCCGTCCGCCGCTCCGCCCAGCGGGTCAGGCCGTCCGTTCCACGTCGGTGGAATGGGCATGGTATGGATGAGCGTCGGCATCCGGCCCGTATTCCAATCGGGGTCGTCCGGAAGCACTTCGGCCCGGATGGTCAACCGCTCAGTCTTGGAGAATGACCGACGCTCGGGCTTGAGCAACATTGTCTCACCCACGGCATAGATGCCTTCCGAGAGGACGATCGTCACCGCTCCTGTTCCTTCGCTCCGATTCACGCGTCGGGCCGCTTCGGCCAGCGTACGGAGCGGGCTTTCTTTGGCTCCGGAATTCGAGTCCGCACCGCTCGCCGGATGCAGATAAATTGTGTTCCCTTCCGTAATGGCCTTCGAGCCTGTCTCCTGAGGATAGAGCCGTCCCGCGCGAAGCACGGAGGCCGCCGCCGCGATATTCAAAGCAGCCTTAATTGCCTGTCGTCTATTCATGATCTATTCCCCTTCAATTCAATGAATCAGCTTGAATCCAATCTCGGTGCCCATCTTAAGCATGTATCCAAGCTGAATGTTGAGGTATCCGAGCGCCTCAAGCCAACGGGCATTCTTCAGAGGCCCGGCATCCACAGAGCCGAAACCAATATCCCGGCCCAAGGCCAGGACCTGGATTTTGGCGTCCTGGTTGTCACCGGCCACAAAGAGCGTCAGGGAGGTACCCTTTACTTGTCCTGTGGCCATATGCTGGGCGAAAACCGTGT
>Ga0316628_100004859_pt1 | contig 10647 bp, 9 predicted proteins | sample OWC_Aug_M2_C1_D5_FD_207648 | JGI IMG/M metagenome (GOLD analysis project Ga0316628, IMG submission 207648) | Wetland soil microbial communities from Old Woman Creek delta, Ohio, United States - OWC_Aug_M2_C1_D5_C | ecosystem: Environmental > Terrestrial > Soil > Wetlands | place: USA: Ohio... | reverse complement strand
GGCGCAGAAGCAGATCGATCTCGGACTCGCGCATGCCGAGCCCGCGAGCGTCGATGGCGACGAGGCGAGCCTCGCGATCCTGCTGTCCAACCTGCTCGACAATGCGCTGCGCTACACGCCGGTCGGGGGGCGCATCGACGTCACCGTCCGGAACGCCGGGGGCGCTCCGGTGCTCACCGTTGCCGACAACGGCCCGGGCATCCCGCCCGGGGACCGCGAGCGCGTGTTCGACCGGTTCTATCGCGGCGCAGGCAGCGAGGAGCCCGGAAGCGGACTCGGATTGTCGATCGTCAAGCGCATTGCCGATGCGCACGGCGCGAGCGTCTCCCTCGACGCGCCGGCCGCCGGCAGCGGTCTGGTCGCCAGCGTGCGCTTCGCCCCCGCGCCGGCAACGTGACGCCGCGGATATCCGAATGCCGCTTTAAGGTGGTGTTAAGGGCCGGCGCATAGAGTCGATGCTGCAGGCCCCGCTTTCATGGGGTCCCATCGACTCCGAGGAGATGCACGATGAAGATGAAGCAGCTGACGGTTGCGCTCGTGGCGGCAGGCTTCGGCCTGGCGCTGGGAGCTGGATACAATCGACTCGACACCCATGTGTTCGGATTGGCGAACGCTGCGGTGACTCCGCCTGCCGTGGTCGCGCCCGTCGCGCCGACGGCTGCCGCGCGCCTGCCGGATTTCACCGCCCTGGTCGATCGCGTCGGTCCCGCGGTCGTCAACATCAGCACGGTCGGAACGACCAAGACCACGGGTTTCGGCGAGGATTTCGGCCCCGACAATCCGTTCAACGAATTCTTCAAGCGCTTCGGCGGCCCCGGCTTCCAGATGCAGCCGCGCGTCGTGCCGATGCGTGGTGAAGGCTCCGGCTTCATCGTGAGCCCGGACGGCTACATCGTCACCAACGCACACGTCGTCGATGGCGCGAACCAGGTCACCGTCAAGCTGACCGACCGGCGCGAGTTCACCGCCAAGGTCGTCGGCGCCGACAAGCGAACCGACATCGCGCTGCTCAAGATCGCGGCGACGGACCTGCCGGCGGTCGACCTCTCGAATCCCCCCAGCGTGAAGCCCGGTCAATGGGTGATCGCGATCGGCTCCCCGTTCGGGTTCGAGAACAGCGTGTCCGCGGGGATCGTCAGCGGCGTGCATCGAGCGCTGCCCGGCGGCCAGATGACGCCTTTCATCCAGACCGACGTCGCGGTCAATCCCGGCAATTCGGGCGGACCGCTGGTGAACGCAGCAGGCCAGGTCGTCGGAGTGAACTCGCAGATCTACAGCCGCTCGGGTGGCTTCATGGGGCTGTCGTTCGCGATTCCGGCAAAGGTCGCGGAAAACGTCGCGCAGCAGCTCAAGGCTCACGGCAAGGTGAGCCATGGCCGCCTCGGCATCGGCATCCAGGGGCTCGACCAGTCGCTGGCGCAGAGCTTCGGACTGCCCGATTCGAACGGAGCGCTGGTCGGCAACGTCGAGAAAGGCAGCCCGGCCGACAAGGCGGGATTCAAGACCGGTGACATTGTCCGCAAGATCGACGACGTCGCAGTCACCGACAGCACCGACGTGACCAGCCGCATCGGCAACATGGCGCCGGGGAAGAAGATCGACGTCGAGATCTGGCGCGACAGGAAGCCGATGACGCTGACCGCGACCGTCGGGTCCTGGGGCGACCATGAGAAAGTGGCGAGCGCCGGTTCGGGCGGCGCGGACCAGGGCAACAAGCTCGGCGTCGCCGTGCGCCCGCTGACGTCCGACGAGAGGCGGGAAGTGGGACACGACGGGCTGGTCGTCGAGGATGCGAGCGGACCCGCGGCCGAAGCCGGCATCCAGCCAGGCGACGTGATCGTGCGCGTCGGCTCGACCAAGGTGACGACGGTCGAGGGCCTGCGGCATCAGATCGAGAAAGCGGGCAAGCACGTCGCGCTCCTGATCGAGCGCAACGGGCAGCAAATCTTCGTGCCGGTGAACGTGGGCTGATCCAACCTCGCCCTCACCCCACCCCTCACCCCACCCCTCTCCCGCGCGCGGGAGAGGGTGCCGAGCGCGAGCGAGGCGGGTGAGGGTGCCGAGCGCGAGCGAGGCGGGTGAGGGTGTGCCGGCGATCGCCGGAATGCAAGCGGCCGCGGGAACACCCGCGGCCGCCTTGTTCTTGTGGATCGCGTTCAGCAGTTCTCGCACATACCGAACCGCTTGAGGGCCTTCTCCAGCGGGCAGAAGCGCGTGAAGCCGCTCTGGAACAGGTTCACGCCAACGAACGCGGTGAACCAAAGCCAGTTGGCGCTCTGGAACAACGGGCTTCCCGGCATGCCCAGTGCGAGCGAAAGCAGCACGAAGGCGCCGGCGAAGATGCGAATCATGCGGTTGGTGTTCATGGCAGGATCTCCCTTGTCCAGTCGTTGATGAAGGCCGCTCACCGGAACCGCTTCCGGTTGGCGGCGTAGTAGAGAACCGGGATGACGACCAGCGTCAGCAGCGTCGACACCAGGATTCCGAAGATCAGTGCGATCGCGAGCCCGTTGAAGATGGGGTCGTCGAGGATGAACATCGCGCCGAGCATCGCGGCCAGCCCGGTCAACGCGATCGGCTTGGCCCGCGCGGCGGCGGAGTTGACGACAGCTTCCGCGAACGGGATGCCCCGCTCGACCTGCAGGTTGATGAAATCGACGAGCAGGATCGAGTTGCGCACGATGATGCCTGCCAGCGCGATCATGCCGATCATCGACGTCGCCGTGAACTGCGCGTGCAGCAGCGCATGCCCCGGCATCACGCCAATGATCGTCAGCGGGATCGGCGCCATGATGATCAAGGGCGTCAGGTACGAGCCGAACTGCGCGACGACGAGCAGATAGATCAGGATCAGCCCGACCGCGTACGCGATCCCCATGTCGCGGAAGGTCTCGTAGGTGACCTGCCACTCGCCGTCCCACTTTAGCGAGTAGGCGCGGAAGGGATCGGAGGGCTGCCGGATGAAATATTCGCCGAGCTTCCCGCCCTCGGGCAGCGACACGCCTGCCAGGGCCTCGCGCACGCCGAACATGCCGTAGAGCGGGCTGTCGATCCTGCCGGCGACGTCGGCGATCACGTACGAGACCGGCAGCAGGTCCTTGTGGTAGCGCGTCAGGTCGCGTTCGACGCGGCGCGCCTGCACGACTTCGGACAGCGGCACCAGCGCGCCGTTGGCGCCGTGAACCTTCATCGCCAGCAACTCGTCGACCTTCGACTGCCGCTCGGCGGGCAGCGTCAGGCGCACCGGCACGCTGTACTTCGCCTGCCCGTCGCGAAGCATGGTCACGTCCTCGCCCTCGAGCGCCATGCGCATCGTCGCGACGATGTCCGATGGGGACACGCCGAGCGCCGCGGCCCGCGCCTGGTCGACGTGGACCAGGATCTTGGGCGCGCTGGCCTCGATCGAATCGTCGATGCCGACGATCCCCGGCTCGCGCGTGAACTGCTCGCGCACGAACTCCGCGACCCGGTGGCGCCCGGCTTCGTCGGGGCCGTAGATCTCGGCGACGATCGGCGAGAGCACCGGCGGCCCCGGCGGGACCTCGACGACCTTGACCTTGGCACCGAATTCCGCCGCGATCTTCTCCAGTTCGGGACGCACGGCATTCGCGATCTCGTGGCTCTGGCGATCGCGCTGGTGCTTGTCGACGAGATTCACCTGCAGGTCGCCGTTCTCGGGCAGCTGCCGCAGGTAGTACTGCCGGACCAGGCCGTTGAAGTTGATCGGCGCCGACGTTCCCGCGTAGCCCTCGTAGTCGGTGACCTCCGGCACGGTCGCGATGTAGGCACCCATCGCGTGCAACACGGCGGCCGTGGCCTCGACCGGCGTGCCGGCGGGCATGTCGACGACGACCTGGAACTCGGACTTGTTGTCGAACGGCAGCATCTTGAGGACGACCCACTGCACCAGCGCCAGCGACATCGACAGCAGGATCGCAACGACGATGCCGGTCCACAGGAGGCGCCGGTTGCGCGTGCCCTTGTGCGGGTCGAGGAACGGCGTGAGCAGGCGGGCAAAGCCGCTCGAAAGCCGTGCATCGAGGCGCGACGGCCCGTGCGAGGCATGCGCGGGTGCCGCGAGCTTGAGCGCGAGCCAGGGCGTGACGACGAACGCGATGGCGAGCGAGATCACCATGCCCATGCTGGCGTTGATCGGGATGGGGCTCATGTACGGCCCCATCAGCCCGGTGACGAAGGCCATCGGCAGCAGCGCCGCGATCACCGTCAGCGTCGCCAGGATCGTGGGCCCGCCGACCTCGTCGACCGCCTTCGGGATCAGCGTCGTGAGCTTCGCCCCGGGCTCGAGCCCGCGGTGCCGGTGGATGTTCTCGACGACGACGATCGCGTCGTCGACCAGGATGCCGATCGAGAATATCAGCGCGAACAGCGACACGCGGTTCAGCGTGAAGCCCCAGGCCCAGGACGCGAACAGCGTCGCCGCGAGCGTCAGTATCACCGCCGCACCGACGATCACCGCCTCGCGCCGGCCCAGGGTCGCGAACACCAGCGCCACGACGGACAATGTCGCGAAGATGAGCTTCTGGATGAGCTTGACTGCCTTGTCGTTCGCGGTCACGCCGTAGTTCCGCGTCACCGTCACGTGGACGCCGGACGGAATGACGGTGTTCTGCAGTTCATCGACGCGCTGGATCAGGCGGTCCGCGACTTCGACGGCGTTCTCGCCGGGCTTCTTGGTGACGGTCACCGTGACCGCAGGGAATTCGCCGCTCGCGTCGATGCCCACCGACTTGGCGGCAGGACCGGCGCCGAGCCACACGTAGTGCGATGGCGGCGGAGGGCCGTCGACGACGCGCGCAACGTCCGACAGATACACCGGATTGCCGTTCGATGCGCCCACGACCAGCGATGCGACGTCCTTCGCGCTGGTCAGGAATTCGCCGGTTTCGACCAGGATGGACTTGTTGTCGGCGTCGATCGCCCCCGACTGCCGCGCGGCATTGGCGGATTGCAGCATCCGCTGCACGTCCGACGCGGCGAGCCCGAAGGCGGCGAGGCGCTCCGGATCGAGCAGAACGCGCAACACCCGCCCGGGGCCGCCGATCGTGGTCACTTCGCGCGTGCCGGGGACGCGCTTCAACTCGACTTCGATCGCATGCGCGACGTGCTCGAGGTCGTAGGCCCCGCGCGCCTGGTCGCGCGTCCACAGGGAGAGCGAGACGATCGGGACATCGTCGATGCCCTTGGGCTTGATCAGCGGCTCGCCGACGCCGAGCTGCGTGGGCAGCCAGTCCTTGTTCGACAGGATCGTGTCGTAGAGCCGCACCAGGGCGACGATCCGCGGGACGCCGACCTTGAACTGTGCAGTGACGACCGCCATCCCGGGCCTCGACACCGAGAACACGTGCTCGAGCCCCGGCATCTGCGAGATCACCTGCTCGGCGGGAGTGGCGACCAGCGTCTCGACGTCCTTCGCCGACGCCCCCGGGAACGGGATCAGCACGTTGGCCATCGTGACGTCGATCTGCGGCTCCTCCTCGCGCGGCGTGACCAGCAGCGCGAAGCCGCCCAGCAGCAGCGCGATCAGCGCGATCAGCGGCGTCAGCCGTGATTCGAGGAAGAAGCGTGCGATGCGACCCGAGATGCCCATGAGGTGTCGGAAACGTTTCAGGACTTGAGCTTGACGATGCCGAGCGCCTTCAGCACGTACTTCTCGTAGATCGGCTCGGACGTGCCTTTCTTCATCTTGCGCATGAAATACTTCTCGAACGCCACCTTCGCGAGGTGCACCCACTTGCCTTCGGCGAACCAGTTGACGTTGCGCGGCGGAATCTGGGGCAGCGCGACGAAGGCGACACCGGTGTCGCCGAAATCGGCGAGGCATATGGCGTTCCAGGTCGCCTTGGCCGTCGGCTCCTTGCCGTCGAGCTGGTCGCGGATGTTCCGGACCGTCGCCGTGACCATCGACTCGATCATGTAGCCGGTCTTGGGGGCGCCGGTGGGCACCGGCGTCGCCTCGACCGGGGGGATGGCGACGCAGACGCCGACCGCGTAGACGTTCGTGTACTTCGGATTGCGCTGGTGCTCGTCGATCAGGATGAACCCGCGCGGGTTGGTCAGCCCCTCGATGCCGGCGACCGCGTCGATGCCCTTGAACGCCGGCAGGAGCATCGAGTACGACGACGGCAGCTCGTGCTGCTTCTTCGGCTGCCCGTTCTCGTCGTGCTCGGTCACGTAGACCTTGTCGGCATCGACCTTGGTCACCTTCGCGTTGCAGATCCACTTGATGTGGCGCTCGCGCAACGCGGATTCGAGCAGCGACTTCGAATCGCCGACGCCGCCCAGGCCCAGATGGCCGATGTAGGGTTCCGCGGTGACGAACGTCATCGGCACGCGATCGCGGACCTTGCGCCGCCGCAGGTCCGTGTCCATGATGAACGCGAATTCGTAGGCGGGCCCGAAGCAGGACGCGCCCTGGACCGCCCCGACGACGACCGGCCCCGGCCTGGTCACGAAGCCTTCCCACGCCTCGCCCGCGGCGACCGCATGGTCGACATGGCAGACCGACTGCGTGTGGCCCTGCGGGCCCATTCCATCGACTTCGTCGAACGCGAGCTTCGGCCCGGTCGCGATCGCCAGCACGTCGTAGTCGAGCACCGATCCGTCGCCGAGCTCGACCTGGTTCCGGTCGGGATGCACGCGCTTCGCGCCCGTCGCGTTGAACGCGATCCCGTGCTTGGCGAGGTAGGGCTCGACCGCGAACTCGATCGCGCCGCGCTTGCGCCAGTTGACGGCCACCCAGGGATTCGACGGGACGAAGTGGAAGTTCGGGTTGTTCGAGACGACGGTGATCCTGTCACCGGCGCGAAGCTTGTCCTTCATTTCGTACGCGAGCGGCATCCCGCCGATGCCCGCGCCGAGTATCACGATGTGCGCCATTGCTGTCTCCCAGAATCTGCGTCGTCGAACAACGGGACGTCCACGCGGTCCTGCACGATCACCGATCGCGCCGCTGGCGTCAGGAGCGCGGGCTGCCGGTCGCGGTGTCTTCGATGCCGGTGCGCACCGGCTCGATCGACACGCGATCACCCGCATTGAGACCTGCCAGGACTTCCACCAAACCGTTGCCCGCCGGCTCGCCCAGGCGAACCTGGCGCAGCTGCGCCTTGCCGCGGGCGTCGAGCACGTAGACGGCCGTCACCTCGCTGCGACGCAGCACCGCCGCCTCGGGAATCGTCAGCGCCTTCGCATGGCCGGTGACGATCGCCGCGCGCGCATACTGGCCGGGCATCAGCCCCGCCGATTCCGGAAGGTCGAGACGAACCTGGGTCGTATGCGTCCGCACGTCGGCCACCGGGATCACCGTCACATGCTGCGCGGTGAGCGAGCGCTTGAGCGAGGGGATCTCGATGGCAATCGGCACCGCGAGATCCGCGCGGGCGAGCACCGCCTGCGCCAGTGTCGCGGTGACCCGCAATGCCCGCGGGTCGAACACCGTGACCAGCGGCCGCCCCGGCGTCGCCATGTCGCCGATCTGGACGTCGGTCGACGCGATGACGCCGTCGTAAGGCGCGACGACGGTCGTGTAGCTCTTCGAGGTCGCCGACACGCCGGCGTTGGCGATCGCTGCCGACGCCTGCGCCTGCGCGCCCAGGTATTGCGCCTCGGCCTGGTCGAGGGCCGCCTGGCTGATGAACTTCTGCGCAGCGAGCTGCTTGCTGCGCTCGAACGCAGCCTTGGCGTTGGTGAGATTCGCCTGCGCCTCCCGCACCTGGCTCTGGCTCGCGGCCTCCGCCTGCGCTGCGCTGCGCGGGTCGATCTGCACCAGCAGCTGACCGGCCTTGACCGTGTCGCCCGCCTTGACGTTCAGCGCGATGACGCGCCCTGCCACCTGCGCGGCGATCGTCGACTGGCGCACCGCCTCGACCACGCCCTCGGCGATCGCCCTGCGATCGATGTCGCGGTAGGCGGCCGTGGCGCTCGTCGCAGCTGCGGCCTGCGGCGCAGGCTGACCGGCGGCGGGCTTCCCGGCCACGGGCTGTCCCGCCTCGGGCGCGCCGACGGCGACGGACACGACCCCCGCCAGCGCGAGGGCGAGCGCGAGAGGAACGAGCAGGGGCAGCCGCCCGGCAATTGGCGAAGGACGCATCATCGGCTTACCGGCTATTGCAGGTCTTGATTCCGAAGGTGGCGTAGGCCGGACACCACCCGATCAACCCGGTCAGCAGCGGGACGAAACCGATCAGGGCCCACCAGCGATGCGGCCCTTCGATGAAGAAGAACAGGCCGAGGATCACGAGGCCGGCAACGATGCGCAGCCCACGGTCGACACCGCCAACATTCGCTTTCATCTCCGTCTCCCGGATCAAGGTTGAAATCTGCGCGCAGCATAAGTCGCCGCGGGCATCGCATCTGTGACCTGGATCACAAAGCGCGAATCCGGCAGCCACACCATACGTCTGTAAAATGCAGGCGGCAGGCGACCCCCTCAAGAGCGGGCACCCGGTGCGCCCCGGCCCACCCCGGGCCCGGCGCCTTGCGCAAGGCCCGTCCGGACGTGCGACGCGCGTGCGGACGGGGTGTGAACGGGCCCCAGACCGCGTTGACGACTCCCACCCCCTCGCCGACCCCCGCCGTCGCGCTGCGCAGGCTTTTCCCGGCGCTGGCGGACGCAGCGCCCGCGACGCTCACCCGCATCATCGAGCACGGCATCCACCGCAAGGTCTCCGCCGGGACGGTCCTTTTCGATGCGCACACGCCCTGTGGCGGCTTTCCGCTGGTGCTTTCCGGAACGGTCAAGGTGCTGCAGCGCTACCCCAACGGGCGCGAGATGCCGCTCTACCGGGTGAAACCCGGCGAGAGCTGCCTGCTCTCGGGCAGCTGCCTGCTCGGCCACAGCGACTACACGGCGACCGGGATCGCCGAGACGGACGCCGAGCTCCTGATCGTGCCGCCGGTCGATTTCCACGCGCTGATGGCGAGCGACGAGGTGTTCCGCAATCACGTCATGAGCCTGTTCGGCGAGCGGCTGGCGGCGCTGCTGTCGCTGGTCGAGGCGATCGCCTACCAGAAGCTCGACCAGCGTCTCGCCGCGCTGCTGTTGTCGAAGGGCGATTCGGTGCGCGCGACCCACCAGTCGCTCGCCGACGAGCTCGGCAGCGTCCGGGAGATCGTGAGCAGGCTGCTGCGGGCGTTCGAGGACAAGGGCTGGGTGGATGTCGCCCGGGAACGGATCCGGATCACCGACCGCGAAGCGCTCGCCGCGCTGGCGCGCGCATGAGAGGGGATCGGCGAAGACGAGTCGACACCGGTCAGGCATCGCCCCGGCTGCGTGGAGCCCCGGCGGGCGCGATCCCGCGCCTCACCTGGCACTGCTGCAACGTCGGACGGAAGCGGGGCCACCCGCGCCCGCAGGTTTCACAGTGACGCGAGCACGCGCTCCAGGCGCGAGCGTACCTCGCTCGCGACGGTTTCGATCTCGGGTCGCCCGACGAGCTGCAGCACCGACTGCGGGTCCATGATCTCGACGATCGTCGTGCCTGCCGCATCCTGGCGCACGACGACATTGCAGGGCAGGAGCGCCCCGATCTGCGGCTCGACTTCGATCGCGCGCTGGGCGAGCTGCGGATTGCAGGCGCCGAGGATCTTGTACGGCGGCATGTCCTTGCCAAGCTTTTTGTTCAGCGTCGCGGCGACATCGATCTCGGTCAGGACGCCGAAGCCTTCGGCCGCGAGCGCTTCGGTGGCTTTGCGGACTGCCTCGTCGTGGGACATGGCAACCGTCTTGCCGAATACGTAACGTGTGGACATCCTGCGCTCCGTCGAATCGACTGCGCTAATCGTCGCTACCTTGCTCCATCCACCACGGGGCGAACTCGCGCAGGCGCTCGCGCTGCTCCTTGGTCAACACCGCCCGCATCTGGTTGCCGGCCTCGACCCGAGCCTTGATCATCGTGAGGCGCAGGTCGTCGATTTTCTTCTGCTGGTCGGCGATCGCGTTCGGATCCGGCGTGTCGGCCATGTACAGATTGCGAAGCTTGAACTGCTCGCTGTGCATCTGGCCCCGCGTATCCCAGGTCTTGCGGCGCATGTCCTCGCGGATGGCGGCGATCTTCTCTTCCTGATCGGCGCTCAAGCCGAGTTGCGCCAGCCCGCTGCCGGGGCCGCGCCCCCAGCCAGGCCCGCCGCCCCAGCCGCCCATCATGCCGGGACCGCCGCCACGCGCACCAGGACCACCGCCCTGGCCGTACATCATGCCGGCACCGCCGCCGTAGCCACCCATCATGCCGGGGCCACCACCGTAGCCACCCATCATGCCAGGGCCACCACCGTAGCCGTCGCAATCGCCGCGCCCCGGGCCGCCGCCGTAGCCGCGCATCATTCCCGCGCCTGGACCGGGCCCCGGACCCGTTCCGGGTCCGCTGGCGGGCTGTGCGAGAACCATGGCTGACGCAAGGGTCATCCCCATGGCGACGGCCGCCTTCGTCCAGGTGCTTCGCTTCATCGTCAATCTCCGCATGTCGCAGTGGAAAGATCGTCACGCAGAGGGTAGTCCCCAGCACGCCAGCGTCGGTTGACCTGCGTCAACCGACGTGCTCAAAATGCGATCCGACGGGCTGCGGCGCTCCGCCAGCGGACTTGATCGAGGTCAACTCCGGCATGTGCGCCGGTGCGACAATCGACACGAAG
>Ga0316628_100004858_pt1 | contig 10647 bp, 4 predicted proteins | sample OWC_Aug_M2_C1_D5_FD_207648 | JGI IMG/M metagenome (GOLD analysis project Ga0316628, IMG submission 207648) | Wetland soil microbial communities from Old Woman Creek delta, Ohio, United States - OWC_Aug_M2_C1_D5_C | ecosystem: Environmental > Terrestrial > Soil > Wetlands | place: USA: Ohio... | reverse complement strand
CCGCACACCCCATCCGCGTGGAGTCACGGCATGGCAGGCCATGAGGCCAAATATCGGTTAGACAGCAATCATGAAGAAAGACGACAAGACCAGGACCAGTTCTAAAACAGAAGCATGGTGTGAATGCGACTGCCCGCAGTGCGATATTGGCGCACACGAACGCTGCAATTCAGACAAATGTCATATGCCCAAATGGAAGGACGTGAATAAGCCCAAAAAGCCGAAGAAGTCTACTTGAGTTGTTTCTGGGCAAACTGCCGGAACTGCAGCTCAAATTCCTCAGGGGAATAAATGCCCTTTTGTACCAGAAGCGTGTTCATAGCGTACACGGTGGCGCGAAAACGGTCGTCGCGGGACAGCTTCTCCATAGCCTCTTCAAAGCTGATCAAGTCATTGGCTCCGGGATCGCTCTTGCGAGAGTTTGTCACGGGAACTGTTGCCATGGTCGCCTCCGGTTGTCTCCTGAATCTTGGCTTCAAGGATACACCGGTGTCAACGGAAAACCGCGAGCTGTCACTTCGCTCCACCGCAACGGACCAGATCCGGTAAACCCTCAGGAACCCTCGTGGCATCTCTACCCGAGAGGGTGGCGGTGCAAATTGAAGCGCAGGAACATCTTGCTCTTGGGTATCACGGTGATCGCGCTGGCTTCGCTGCGTCCGCTCCAAGCCCAGGATGAAAGCTGCGGTGACGACTGCAAAATCAACAGTAACATTGCCATGATCGTCAATGTACCTGTCAATCCGACGGCGCAGGTGGCCGGCACCGGCTGGGGCGCAGCGGCGGGAGTGGGCTATAACTTCAACCAGCGTCACGCATTCATCGGCGAGTTCATGTGGAACAGAATTTATCCTCTGAATGGAACGCTGTCAGCGCTCCAGGCGGCGTCGCAAGCCGGCAATCTCAGCGGCAGCACTGACCTGTATATGATCACGGGAAATTACCGCTTCGAGTTGCGCGGCGGGTTGCTGGGTGCGTACCTGATCGGCGGCGGAGGCTGGTATCTCCGCCACACCAACCTCTCGGAGCAGATCACGGTGGGCAGCGGCACGGTTTGCACGCCCACTTGGCTGTGGTGGGGATTCACCTGCACGTCGGGCACGGTAACCGCCGGCCAGACGCTGGCAAGCTCCAGCTCAAGCGTGCTGGGCGGGAATGCGGGCGGAGGGCTCACAATCAGGGTTGGCGAGGCCCCTTACCGGCTTTACACCGAGGCGCGCTACCACTACGCGCCGACCAAGAACATCAGCACGCAGTTCATTACCGTCACCTTCGGAGTCCGCTACTGAAGGGCGTCGCGCAGGCGAAGCAATCTAGGCCAGCATGCGGGCGAGGGCGGCCTGCACGTGAATCTGCGTGGTGTCCAGGACGGGAATACCGCGTGCCGTGTTCTCCCGGAAGACCAGAGAGAGCTCAGTTCCTCCCAGGATGAGGCCGTCGATGTGTTCGCGTTCTTTGAGAGCGTCAACGATCTTGAGCAGTTGCTTGCGTGTGCCGGGAAGCACGTGGCCATTCACCAGCTCGCCAAAGTATTTCTCATGAATATAGGCCTGCTCAACACCGTCAGGCGCGGCCAGAGCGATTGCCGACCGGGAGAAAACTTCCGGGTAGAAGCTCCCTTGCATGGTGAAGCGCGTGCCGAACAAACCCAGCTTCTTCAAGCCAAGAGCTTTCGCGGCATCGGCTGCCGCCTGCACGATGCTGATCAGAGGGACGGGCGACTGGCGCTCAATTTCGGAAAAGACTACGTGCGGGGTGTTGGCGGCGAGCAATGCGAAATCGGCTCCGGCCCGGGCCAGTTTGTTCAGCTCAGCCAGGAGACAGCCGGCAAGTTCTTGCAGTTGATTGGCGGCGACCAGATCCAGCAGCTTCTTCATATTAACGCTGTTGATGATGATGGAAGGATAGCTGCCATCGCCAGTCCGCTCGCGGTAGCCGGCAATCAGCCTGCGATAGTACTCAATGGTTGATTCCGGCCCGATGCCGCCAATGATGCCGACCGTTCTCATTGTCGAACTCCTGTCATGAAAGGCCTTTTGTGGTCCATCACTATTCTAAATGTGAGCTGGATGGCCGGAGTGAGCAGCTTTCCGTTCCGCCTGCGCCTCCGGCCACCGGCGTCGAAATCTGGATTGCTTAAGATTTGTCGTTCTGCGACAGATCGCGCGATCGTTAAAAAATCTAATTTCTATCTAATCTCCGGTTAATGCACAGCACCGATTCTGCTGCATGCTGTCGAAGCAGCAGTAGCAAGCACAAGCTCCACAAAGCACGTCGCTAACGCCCCAAGCAGTACGAAGTGCAATCTTGCCACTCCCCCTTCGATCTGCTGGTTCAGTTTTGACAGGCTGAACGTTCTTCCGGGCATTGTCCAAAAACACACGAGTTTTTATCGGCTTTTCAAGCGGAGGCCGTGGAGGAGTGTTCATGCGCCGTGTTTCTCATGCCCAAGCGGGCACACCGGGAACCAGACATTCACAAGCCAGACTTTGGCTTTTCAAGGCGTTGCTGTACGCGGTTGCATTGCTGCTGCCGCTGGGGTTGCACGCCCAGAACTATGTCTATGTCACTAACCGGACGACGACCACGAATACGGTCTCTGCCTTTGCAGTCGATGCCGGAGGTGTGCTTACGGCCGTGCCGGGTTCGCCGTTTTCCACCGGTGGTACCGGCGCCAACGTATTGTGTGCTGCGATTGACCGGATCACTGTTAGTCCATCCAGGAATCTCCTGTTCGTGGCCAATTCCGGCGACCAGACCATAAGCGTGATGCAGATCACGCCTGCAACGGGTCTTCTAACGCCCGTGGTGGGGTCGCCCTTTGCCACGGGACTCACGCTGGACAGTTGCGCGGGCATTTCTCTGGCAGCCACACCCAACGGAAACTTCTTGATGGCTTCCAGCAACGGCACAATCAAGACTTTTAACGTTGCGGCGAATGGTGCCCTCAGCCTGGCGGCCACCGCTGCGGCATTGCCGAGTCCCATGGTCGGCATGAAGATTTCCGGCAATGGCCAGTTCCTGGCGGTGTCGCATCAGAACAGCGTCTCTGTCTTCACCATCAATGTGGATGGTTCGCTTACGGCGGTGGCCGGATCGCCTTTCTCCAAAGCGGGTACGGGGCTGATCGGCGGCCTGGAATTCAATTGCGACGGCACCCTTCTTTATGCGGGTGAAGGCGGCAGCACGACGTCCATTACAGATGCATGGAGCGTGGCGCCGACCGGAGTGCTCACCCAAATACTCGGCAGCCCATTTGCCGCCGCCGGGGCCGATTCCAACATCGTCTTTCTTACACCTGACAACACGATCCTCTTGCAGAGCGACCAGGGCAGCAACGACCTGAATTCGTTCACCGTCAACGCGGACGGCACCATCACCAACATCGGCGTGTTCGGCGGCGTGGGCTCGACACATACGCCTGCCGGCCTGGCCAGCGATAATTCCGGACTCTTTCTCTATGCCGCCGATGACGCCTTCGGCCTGGCTGTTTTCAACATCATTCCTGGAGTCGTTCCTACGTTGGTGGCCGACAACGCCATTCTGGGAGCCGGCCAGATCCAGGGCGTGGCGGCCTTCCCGCCGCGAAGCTGCTCTCATACCGATTTCTCAGTGACGCAGACGGCGTCGCCCAACCCGGTGACTGCGGGCAACCAGATTTCCTACACCATCACCGTTACCAACAACGGCCCCAGCACAGCTTCCGTGGCAATCAATGATCTTCTGCCCAAGACCAGCATGACTTTTGTTTCCTGTACCGCAGGGCCGGGTGGCGTCTGCGACAAGGGCAATGGCCTGAACCGCAACATCACGTTCGCGTCGCTGGCAAGTGGGCAATCGGGGACAGCCACGATTGTCGGCGCCACACTGAGTACGCTGCTGAATGGCGACACCATCACCAACACCTCGATTTCCAGCAATTCTTCTGCTGTGGATCCGAACCCGGTGAACAATTCGGCTACTACGAATGTGACGGTTTCGGCGCCGCCGACAGCGACCAAGTTCATCGTCCAGAATTCCGCTGGAAGTTATTTCGGCACCACAACGCTGACTACCACCCTGCAAAGAGTGCTCCCCGGCGCGGCGGTCTCCGGAAAAACGATTACGTTCTCGCTCAACGGCGTTGTGGTGGGAACCGCAGTGACCAATGCGACCGGCGTGGCCACCTTGGCCAACGTGCCCCTTGTTCTGGGCGGAGTTCCCATCAATGCCGGAACCTACCTCACGGGAATCGGCGTGGACTTTGCCGGAGATTCGCAATATGCGGCCACCAGCGCAACTTCCACGCTTACCGTGAACAAGGCAGTGCTGACGGTCACGGCGCAGAACGCCACCAAGGTCTATGGTGACGCCAATCCGGCCTTTACTTACGTCATCACCGGCTTCCTGAACAATGAAACGGTTGCAGTAGTGAGTGGGACGGCGAGCTGCACCAGTTCGGCCAACCTGAACAGCAGCGCAGGGACGGCGCCCATCAGCTGCGGGGTGGGCACGCTTGCGGCCACCAACTATTCTTTCGTTTTTGTTCCGGCAACACTGACCATCACCCCAGCTCCCCTTGTGCTGGCAGGGAACAGCGTGAGCCGTCTTTACGGCGACCCGAATCCGGCGATCACCGGGACTGTTGTAGGACTCAAAGCAGGTGACCAGGCCACGGCCACCTTCTCTACCAGCGCAGTTTCAACCAGCCCGGTGGGGACATATCCCATCACCGGAACGGTGGTGCCGGGGTCTTCCTTCCTGGCATCGGATTACACAATTACGTCCAGCGGGACCCTGACGGTGAACCCCGCGCCCTTGAGCGCGACCGCGGCGAACGCGAGCCGCGTGTATGGTGATCCAAACCCGGCATTCGCGGGAACAATTACCGGCCTCAAGAATGGCGACGTGATCACAGCGACATTCAGCGCCACAGCCACCGCGAGCAGCCCGGTGGGAACATATCCGATCACTCCCACCTTCGCCGATCCGGGCAACAAGCTGAGCAATTACACCGTGAACGCCAGCGGGACGCTGACCATCACGCCTGCGCCTTTGACCGCTACGGCTGCTGATGCGACTCGCGCTTATGGCGACCCGAATCCTGCGTTCACCGGCACCCTGACGGGCGTCAAGAATGGCGAGGCAATTACCGCGTCCTTCGCGAGCGTTGCCGACGCGACCAGCCCCGTCGGTACGTATCCGATCACGGCCACCCTGACCGGGGCGGCATCGCTGATCAGCAATTACACGGTGACCACCACCAACGGGACTCTGACGGTTGCGCCGGCGCCATTGTCTGTGGCGGCAGCCAACGCCGCCCGACTCTATGGTGATCCCAACCCGGCCTTCACCGGCACCATCACCGGTATCAAGAATACCGACAACATCACGGCAACTTATGCCAGCGTTGCCGATCCAACCAGCCCGGTGGGAACGTTCGCGATCGTGCCCACGCTGGTGGACCCGACAGCAAAGCTCGGCAACTACACCGTGACCTCCGCCAACGGTACATTAACCGTCAGCCCGGCTCCTCTGGCAGTGGCAGCGGCCAATGCGACCCGGTTGTATGGTGATGCCAATCCGCCGTTCACCGGGACCATTACCGGACTCAAAAACGGCGACAACATCACGGCGACTTTCGCCAGTGCGGCCGATCCGACCAGCCCCGTGGGAACATTTGCGATCGTGCCCACGCTGGCGGACCCGACGGCCAAACTTGCCAACTATACTGTGACATCCACCAACGGCACACTGACATTGGGACCGGCGCCATTGACGGTGAGCAGCGCCAGTGCCAGCCGACTGTACGGTGATCCCAATCCCGCCTTCACCGGCACCATCACCGGTCTGAAAAATGCCGACAATATCACCGCCACCTTCGCCAGCGCGGCAACAGCGGCCAGCCCGGTGGGAAGCTACCCCATCGTAGCCACGCTGCTTGATCCAACGGCCAAGTTGGGCAACTACACGGTCACTTCCAACAACGGTACTCTGACGGTGAGCCCCGCGGCCTTGGCTGTGACCGCAACGGACGCCACCCGCGTGTATGGCGATCCCAACCCGGCCTTCACCGGTTCGCTTACCGGCCTCAAGAACGGCGACGCAATCACGGCAACGTTCGGCACCGTAGCTACCGCCGCGAGCTCGGTGGGACTGTATCCCATTGTGCCCGCGCTGGCAGACCCGACCAACAAGCTCGGCAATTACACGGTGACGCCCACCAACGGGACCCTTACCGTCACCCAAGCGCCTTTGAGCGTAGTTGCCGGCAACGCGACACGCGTCTACGGCGACCCGAACCCCGCCTTTGCCGGCGCCATCACGGGCCTCAAAAACGGCGACAACATCACGGCGATCTACACTGGCGTTGACGCAACCAGCCCGGTCGGCACGCACCCCATTGTTCCGACATTGGTTGATCCCACCGGCAAGCTGGGCAACTACTCGGTCACTTCAACCAACGGCACTCTGACCATCACCCCAGCCCCGCTTAGCGTGAGCGCCGCAAACGCTAGCCGGCTCTATGGCGACCCGAATCCCGCCTTCACTGGCACGATCACCGGGATCAAGAATGCTGACAACATCACGGCAACTTTTGACACTACGGCGACAGCCGCCAGTGCAGTGGGAACTTTCTCAATCGTGCCCACGCTGGCGGACCCGACGGCAAAGCTGACCAACTACACGGTAACCGTGAGCAACGGCGCTCTCACCATCGGCCAGGCGCCGTTGAGCGTGAGTGCGGCCAATGCCAGCCGGCTCTATGGTGATCCCAATCCCGCTTTGAGTGGAACCATCACCGGGATCAAGAATGCCGACAACATCACGGCAACTTATGCCAGCGCGGCCAACGCAACCAGCCCTGTGGGAACCTTTGCGATCGTACCCACCCTGGTGGATCCGACCGCAAAGCTGACCAACTACACGGTGGCCTCCAACAACGGCACGCTGACCATCGGCCCGGCTCCGCTGACCGTCACGGCCGGCGATGCGAGCCGGATTTATGGTGACGCGAACCCGCCCTTCACTGCTACTGTTGCCGGCGTCAAGAACGGTGACGCCATCACAGGCACGGCTACGAGCGCCGCTGCTGCTGCGAGCTCCGTTGGAACTTATCCGATTTTGCCTAGCGCTGTTGGCGCCGCAGCCGTGCTCGGCAACTACACGGTCACAGCCGTGAACGGGACCCTGACTGTTACGGCTGCTCCGCTGAGCGTGGTTGCCGGCAACGCAACGCGTCTCTATGGCGATCCCAACCCCACGTTCACCGGGACCATCACCGGCCTCAAGAATGGTGACAACATCACCGCCGTTTACACGGGCGCCGATCCAACAAGCCCGGTTGGCTCTTTCACCATCGTGCCCAGCCTGGTGGATCCCACCGCGAAACTCGGCAACTACACTGTGACCTCGACGAACGGCACGCTGACCATCACGCCGGCGCCGCTCACGGTGACCGCGGCAAACGCGAGCCGCGCCTATGGCGATCCCAACCCGGCATTCACGGGCACGTTGACCGGAATCAAGAATGCCGACAACATCACTGCAACCTTCAGCACCACGGCGACATTGATCAGCCCTGTAGGAACCTACCTGATCGTTCCCGCCCTGGCTGATCCGACATTGAAATTAAGCAACTATTCCGTGACCGCCAACAACGGAACGCTGACTGTGGGCCCGGCGGCGTTAACGATCGCGGGGGCCAATGCAACCCGTGTCTACGGCGATCCCAACCCGGCGTTCACGGCCACCGTCACCGGTTTGAAGAATGGCGACGCCATTACGGCTACCGCTACCAGCACGGCCACGGCGGCCAGCGCGGTGGGAAGCTATTCCATCCTGCCCAGCCCGGTCGATCCGAACAACCTGTTAGCCAACTACACGGTCACTCTCGTCAATGGCAGTCTCTCCGTAACCCCGGCTCCGCTGACCGTGACCGGCGCGAATGCCACCAGGGCTTACGGCGATGCCAACCCGCTTTTCACAGCAACTGTCACCGGCATAAAGAATGCTGATCCAGTCACCGCCACAGCCAGCAGCGCTGCTACGGCGGCCAGCCCGGTAGGAACATATCCTATCGTGCCCACTGCTGTGGGTACGGCCTCCGCGCTCGCCAACTACACGGTCATCGCAAATAACGGCACGTTGACAGTGACTCAGGCTCCACTAAGCGTGGTCGCAGGCAACGTCACCAAGATTTACGGCGACGCCAATCCGGCCTTTACCGGCACTATCACCGGTCTTAAGAACGGCGACAACATCACCGCGGTTTATACGGGCGCCGATCCCACCAGCCCGGTTGGAAACTTCACCATCACCCCCAGTCTGGTGGATCCCGCAGGTCTGCTGCCTAACTACAGCGTGACTTTGACCAACGGGACTCTCACAATTTCTCCGGCTCCGCTCACGGCTACGGCAGCCAGCACCAGCCGGCTCTATGGCGACGTCAACCCGGTCTTCACCGGCGCGATCACGGGACTCAAGAACGGCGACAACATTACAGCCGCCTTCTCCACGGCAGCTACACAGGCCAGCCCGGTGGGCAATTATGCGATCGTGCCCACTCTACTGGATCCGACGCTGAAATTGGCCAACTACACAGTGACCCTCAACAATGGAACTCTGGCGGTGAATCCGGCGCCGCTGGTACTCGCCGGCGTTAACGCCACCAGGCTCTATGGCGATTCGAATCCGGCTTTCACTGCAACGGTCACAGGCCTGAAAAACGGAGACATCATTACAGCCACGGCTGCCAGTGCGGCCACGGCGGCCAGCACGGTGGGAAGCTATCCCATTGTTCCCAGCCCTGTGGATCCAACGAATAAGCTCGTCAACTACACCGTCACCCTTAGCAACGGAGCGCTCGCGGTTACCCCGGCTCCGTTGACCGTGGCTGCCGACCCCGCAAGCCGCATCTACGGCGATCCTAATCCGGCCTTCACCGGCGCCATCACCGGTATCAAGAACGCGGACAACATCACGGCGACTTTTGCGTCCACCGCGGTTGCCGCCAGCGCCGTGGGAACGTACACGATCGTGCCCACACTCGTCGATCCCGCCGGCAAGGTTGGCAATTACTCCGTAATCAGCAATAACGGTACTCTCACGGTCACTCCGGCTGCGCTTTCGGTCACGGCCGGGAACGCCAGCCGCCTTTACGGTGATCCCAACCCGGCCTTTACCGGTACGATTACCGGCCTGAAGAACGGAGACAACATCACCGCGGTTTACACCGGCGCCGATCCCGCCAGCCCTGTCGGCACGTACACCATCGCGCCCAGCCTGGTGGATCCTGCCGGCAAGCTGCCGAATTACACCGTGACCTCCACCAACGGCACTCTCACCGTTGGACCGGCTCCGCTGAGCGTTACCGCGGGCAATGCCAGCCGCCTGTATGGTGACGCCAATCCGGTCTTGACCGGCAGCATTGTGGGAATCAAGAACGCGGACAACATCACCGCCACGTACTCCAGCGTTGCCACTCCCGTAAGCGCGGTTGGTACTTTCGCCATCGTGCCCGCTCTGGTTGACCCGACAGCCAAGCTCGGCAACTACACGGTCACTGCGAACAACGGCACACTCGCCGTGAATCCGGCTCCCCTAGCAGCGGCCGGTACCAATGCAAGCCGCCTCTACGGCGACCCGAACCCGAGCTTCACCGGAACGCTCACCGGCATCAAGAACGCTGACAACATAACCGCCACGTTCTCCAGCGCCGCGTTGGCGACCAGCCCGGCCGGGAACTATCCCATCGTGCCGGCGCTCGCTGACCCCACAGCCAAACTGGGCAATTACACCGTTACATCCACGAATGGGACACTCGCGGTCAACCAGGCGCCGCTGACGGTGAACGTTGCCAGCGCCAGCCGCGCCTACGGCGATCCCAACCCGGCATTCACCGGCACGATCACCGGTTTAAAGAACGCTGACAACATCACCGCCACATTCTCCAGCACCGCCGGCGCAACCAGCGCCGTCGGGACTTACCCGATCACGCCCACGTTCGTTGATCCGGCGGCGCAGCTCAGCAACTATGCAGTTACATCAAACAACGGCACGCTGACGGTCACGACTGTACCGTTAATTGTGACGGCGGCAAATGCCAGCCGCCTTTACGGCGACCCCAACCCGCTTCTCACCGGAACCATCACCGGCCTGAAGAACGGCGACAATATCACCGCCAGCTTCACCAGCGCGGGCCCGGCGAGCCCGGTGGGAAGCTATGCCATTGTGCCGGCGCTGATTGACCCCGCGTCCAGGCTCGGCAACTACAGCGTGACGTCGAACAACGGCACGCTGACGGTCGGCCCGGCAGCGCTCTCCGTGGCCGCTGCCAGTGCGTCTCGCCCCTATGGCAGCGCCAACCCGGCATTCACCGGCACGCTTACCGGCGTGAAGAATGGTGACAACATCGCCGCCAGTTTCAGCAGCGTGGCAGATGCCGCCAGCCCCGTGGGCAGCTATCCCATCGTGCCGGCGCTGGCAGACCCGACACTCAAGCTGGCCAACTATGCGGTGACTTCCACCAACGGTACGCTCACGGTGACCCGCGCCACGCCAGCTGTGACCATCACGGCGCAGGTTTCACAAACTTCGGCCGTGTTGGTGGCCCAAGTGGCGAATACTGGCGCAACTCTGCCGACCGGTTCGGTGCAATTCTTTGAG
>Ga0316628_100004857_pt1 | contig 10648 bp, 9 predicted proteins | sample OWC_Aug_M2_C1_D5_FD_207648 | JGI IMG/M metagenome (GOLD analysis project Ga0316628, IMG submission 207648) | Wetland soil microbial communities from Old Woman Creek delta, Ohio, United States - OWC_Aug_M2_C1_D5_C | ecosystem: Environmental > Terrestrial > Soil > Wetlands | place: USA: Ohio... | reverse complement strand
CACGTCATCAATGGAGCAGCAGCGGCCCTGCACCTGCTCCGGCATGCCTTCGCGACCGGCCAGGCGGCGCTGGTTCCACAGCTGCATGGTCAGACCTACCACGTTGTGGCCTTCCGCGCGCAGCATGGCCGCGACGGTGGAAGAGTCCACACCGCCTGACATGGCTACGGCAACCGTTGCGGTTGCGGCTCCGGTAATGGTCAGTGAAGGCATAAAAGATATGGAGGCTTCAGTCCAAGAGAAATGCTCATTTCATTATAGATAACTACTGCTTCTGGCGGGCGATCACTTAACCCCTCTGGGGAGTTGTTGACCCGCCGCCCGAAGTGGGATACTAGCCAGACCCCAGGGGGTTCCAGACATGGCAACAGCAGGCGAATCGCGCGAGAGATATTGGCGTGCGGAGTTGTCCGCTACGCAGGAGCAAGAAGAAACAGAGTTACGCCGCCAATTGGCGAGTTCCTCACTTGAAGCCCTGAGCAGGGCGGCCCGGACACATGAGCATCAGGAACTCACCGGCGGTGAGCAGATTTACCGGGCGTTGCTGGAATTGTCTCCGCTGATGGTGTGGATCGCGGACCCGAATGACGGGGCGATGTATGTCAGCCGGCATTGGTATCAATACTCAGGCCAGACGCCGGAAGAAGCCACGGGCGCCGGATGGCTCAGCCGTGTTCATGCGGACGACCGGGAGCGCGTTGCCCAGGCCCGGCGTGAGGCCGCGGAGGCGTTGACGCCCATTGAGTATGAAGTCCGCCTGCAACGCAAGGACGAGCAGTATCGCTGGCATTTGTGCAAGGTAGTGCCGCTCGAGGGTTCGCCAGGAGAAGCGGCGCGCTGTCTGGGCGTTGCCGTGGACATCCACGAGCGCAAGATGGCGGCGGCCGCTCTGGCCGAGCAGGAAGAATACCTTCGCTTCACGCTGGAAGCCGCCGGCGTGGGAAGCTGCGCTTTTTACCCCTGCATCGAGAAAAAGGAGTGGTCCGGGCGAAGCGCTGACATGCTTTCCATACCTCGCGACGAGTCGCCGACGCTGGCACGCTTTATGTCGCGGGTCCATCCAGACGATATGAAGAGAGTTATGGAAGGCGTGGGCGCTTTACTGAACTCGCCGGTCACCCAGGAATACGACTTTGACTATCGCATTGTCTGGCCCGACGGAACCGTCCGCTGGCTTTTGTCCCGGGGCAAATACATTGTTCCCCCGGCCGGCTCAGGCGCAGAAGCCGGCATGAAGGGAATCCTTCTGGACATCACTGAGCGGAAGCAGGCCGAGGAAGACAAGAAGAAGCTGGAGGAGCAGCTGCGCCAGTCGCAAAAGATGGAAGCCATCGGCAGGCTGGCCAGCGGCGTTGCGCATGATTTCAACAATCTCCTGACGATCGTTCAGGGAGCCGCGGAAATGCTGCAAGAGCGCCTGCCCCTCGCGTCCGGCGATCAGCGGGCGCTGAAAACCATCCACGAGACCACCGAACGGGCTTCCGCGCTGACGGAACAATTGCTGGCCTTCAGCCGTCAGCAGATGGTTCAGCCGCGCGTGCTCAACATCAATGAGCTCATCCTGCGTTCGCAAGATATGCTTCGCCGCCTGTTAGGCGAAGACATTGTGGTGGACACGCGCCTGCAAGAAGATCTGTGGAACGTGAAGATGGACCCGGTCCAGATTGATCAGATACTGCTGAACCTGGCCGCCAATGCCCGCGACGCCATGGCGCACGGCGGCGATATCACCATGGCGACCTGCAACCGGACCGTCGATGGCTCCAACGGCGGAGCAACAGGGCCCAAGCCCGGCCAGTACGTGTGCCTCTGCTTCTCAGACAACGGCGCAGGTATGGATACGGAAACCCTCAGCCGTATCTTTGAGCCCTTCTATACCACGAAGGAGCTGGGCAAGGGCGCCGGACTGGGACTGGCCACGGTTTATGGAATTGTGCAACAGGGCGGAGGCCAGATTTCCGTGACCAGCAAGCCGGGCCGCGGGACAGAATTCACCGTGCATCTGCCGCGCACCACGGAGAAAGCGCAGGCGGCGGCGAACACCACGGACAACAGCGCGGTGAACCAGGATTTGCGGGGATCAGAGAGTGTCCTGCTGGTGGAAGATGAATCCAGTCTTCGCGGAATTCTCGCCGAACACATGAGCGAATACGGTTATTCAGTCCATGAGGCCGCCAACGCTGGCGAGGCCCTGGAGATCGCCGCCGGCTGCAAGATCGATCTGCTGATTACAGACATCGTGATGCCTGAGGCCAATGGACAAGAGCTGGCCACCACGCTTGCCGCCAGTCATCCCGGCATCCGCGTGATATTCATTTCAGGCTATGCCGAACATGCCGCCCTGGAAGATGCTTTGCGGCAGCCGAACGCGCTTTTCGTACAAAAGCCGTTCCGCCTGCGCAACCTGCTGGCCAAGGTCCGCCAGGCGCTGCACAGTGAGGCAGCCGCATAAGTCAGGAATACTGGAGCCTTTGACCGGCTGTCATCCTGAGCGAACCCCGAGCGAGGAACGAAGCGAGGAGGGGAGTCGAAGGATCCCGACAGAGTCTCCTGTGCCATGCTGATTCAGGGAAGTTTCAACGAGGGACCCGCCGTCCCCACGTGCTTGAGATTCCGTCAATTTCAAAGATCTTCCAGCTTGGTGAATAATCCCTAGACGGCTGCATGTTTGCGATAGAGAGGTGAGATTTCGCGCAAGCGGCCAACCGTCTCCGGAACCAACTGGATGGCGAAGTCGACGTCTTCTGACGTGGTCTGCTTGCCCAGACTCAAGCGAACGCTGGCCCGCGCGCGCTCATGCGGCAAGCCCATGGCCAGAAGAACGTGCGAAGGCTCAATCGCGCCGGAGGAGCACGCGGCGCCGCTGGAAACCGCCAGGCCCTTCAGGTCAAGGGCAATCACCAGTGCTTCGCCCTCGATGTAGTCAAACCAAAGGTTGGTAGTGTTGGGGACGCGCGGCGCACCCTGGCCGTTCACGCCCGCCGCCTCAACTTTGGCAAGAATTTCGTTCTGCAGCCGGTTGCGCATGGCAGTCATCTCCGCTGGCCCGCAGCTCTCGAGCCAATTCTTCGCCAGCTCTGCGGCCTTGCCCAGACCCACAATGCCCGGCACGTTCTCCGTGCCGGCGCGGCGCTGCCGCTCATGGCTGCCGCCGTAGATCAGCGGCTGGATCAGGGTTCCCTTACGGATGTACATGGCGCCGGTCCCCTGTGGCGCATGGATTTTGTGGCCGGAAATGGAGAGCACGTCGCAACCGATCTTCTGCACGTCAACGGGGACCTTGCCTGCGGCCTGCACCGCGTCGGTATGGAAGAACACGTCGGCTTCCTGCGCGATTTTCCCGACCTCTTCCACCGGCTGGATCACGCCGGTTTCATTGTTGGCCATCATCACACTGATCAACCGCGTGTTGGGTCGCAGGGCTTTGCGCACATCGTCGGGATCAACCTGGCAGCGCCCGTTGACCGGTACATAGCTGACTTCGCAACCCATCTGCTCCAGCCGCTTGCCGGTGTTGAGCACCGCGTGATGCTCGATGGTGGAAGTAATGATGTGATCGCCGCGCTGCACCAGGCCAAAGATGGCCGCGTTGTCGCCTTCCGTGCCGCCGCTGGTAAAGACGATCTCCGCCGGACGCGCATTCAGCAGCGCCGCCACTTCCCCGCGTGCCTTCTCCACCGCCGCCCGCGCATGCTGGCCGTAGTGGTGGATGGACGAAGCATTGCCAAACTGCTCCAGGTAAAAAGGCTTCATGGCCTCGAAGACCTCAGGCAGGACCGGAGTGGTGGCGTTGTTGTCCAGGTAAACGCGGCGCATGGGTCTATTGTACTGCTGCCGCGAAAGGAGGGCTTGCAGCTTTCCTCTGCAATCCCGAAGCGAAGCGAGGGATCCTACCCTCTTCTGTTCTGTTTCCACGACTGCACTCGCCGCGATTCAGCGATGCCCGAAGTTCAATTTAGAGGAATAGGGATCTCTCGCTTCGCTCGAGACGTTGGAAAGAGACCCCAGGAATGAATGGCCCTTTACCGCTGTTCTATCGCTATATACCGTGCCGGGTGCTTCGGCCCCATGTAATCCGCGCGCGGGCGGATCAGGCGGTTATCGTCGAGTTGTTCGATCACGTGCGCCGCCCAGCCGCTGATGCGGGAGACGGCAAACACTGGCGTAAACAGGTCCACATCCAGCCCCAGCGTGGTGTAGGTGGAAGCGGAGTAGAAGTCCACGTTGGCGTTCAGGTGCTTCTCGCCCTTCATGTACTGTTCGATCCTGGCCGACATGTCATACCACTTGGGGTTGGCGGAGCGGCCCAGGTCGCGCGACATCTGGCGCAGGTGCGTGGCCCGCGGGTCTTCCGTGTGATACACGCGATGGCCGAAGCCAGAGATCTTTTTCTTGTTGGCGATCATCCCTTTCACGTGCTCCACCGGGTCTTCACCCTTTTTGTCGATCTCAAACAGCATGCGCATCACGGCTTCATTGGCGCCGCCGTGCAGCGGGCCTTTCAGCGCACCGATAGCCCCGGTGATGGCCGAGTGCATGTCAGAGAGCGTGGCAGCAATTACGCGCGCTGCGAAGGTGGAAGCGTTGAGTTCATGATCAGCATGCAGGATCAGCGCCACGTCGAGCGCTTTTTCCGCAGTCGGTGTCGGCTTGTCACCGTTGAGCATGAGCAGGAAGTTGGCCGCGTGGGATAGTGACGGATCAGGCTGGACTACCGGCTTGCCTTTGCGGATGCGGTCATAGCCGGCCACGATCATGGCAATCTGCGACGTGAGCCGGATGGCCTTGCGCACGTTCGCGTCATGGTCCACTTTCTCCGCTTCAGGATCGTAGGAGGAAAGCGCGGAGACGGCGGTGCGCAGCACCTCCATGGGGATGGCCGTCTTGGGCAGCCCGCGCATCAGGTCAAAGATGGCAGGGTCCATTTTGCGCTCGGCTGCGAGCTGGGCGCTCAGTTGCTTGAGTTCAGCCCGTGTGGGAAGCTTGCCGTACCAAAGCAGATAGCAGGTCTCTTCAAAGCTCGAATTCTCTGCAAGGTCGTGGATGTCGATTCCGCGATAGGCCAGAACGCCCGCGTCTCCGTCGATATAGCAGATCGAGGAGCTGGCCGCGACCACCCCTTCAAGTCCTTTGGGCGAGATTGTGCTCGTTGACATGTTATTCCTGCCGTTTTCCGTCTTTTCTTGTGTGGGAAGCGACTCAGTGCGCAACATTTCTTTATACTCCAAACTTGGCGGACTTTCCAATGACCGCGGTAACGTTCCGCAGCCGCCGGCCGCAAAATAAGGAACAAGACCGGCCCATAACTCTGCTCAGCCCAGCTTATTTGGGGACCTCACAACGGTCTGTGAGCCGCATCACGTTAGATGCCGGAAGGCGCAGCCCGGTTACGGACAGGGCTTGATGTTATGGGGCCAGCGCGCTGCCCGAGGGCGCTGACGTCTTTTGTATTGCCTGGCTTTTCAGATCCACAGCCGGCTCCTGTTTGCGATGCAGGCCCTGCCAGACTCCCATCACCAGGAATGGCAAGAGCACGGCCAGCACCCACAGCTTGGCCGAAGCGCGGATCTTTTCTTCCTTTTCCCAGCGGAAGAGCTTCATGCCCACAAACCAGCCCAATACCGCGGTAAGGATCATGGCAGCAACCGCGCTTCCCAGCGCCAACAATCCCTGGCTCTGTAGCATGATTCCCTTGATCCCTTTCACCAGGTAGGTCGCGGGAATGAAACCGGAAATAATCTGCAAAATCGGCCCGAAAGCTGAAGTCGGGATGGTTGCGCCGCTCAGAAACAGCATGGGGAAATACAGGAGCTGCACCAGGATAGTGCCTTCTTGCATGTTGTTGGCGACCGAGGCAATCACCAGGCCGATGGAGCGGAAGGCCACCAGCCCCAGCGAGATAAAGACCAGCAGTGAGGCCGTATGCTGGGGCCAGGGCATGTGATAGAAGAAGTGCGAAAGTGACAGCAGCACGACAATGTAGGGCAGGAAGATCATCCAGCCCGTCACCATGGAAGCCACCAGCAGCGGTCCCGGCGTGATGGGCGTAACTTTGTACCGGCGCAGGATGTTGAGTTCCCGCTCCTGAATGGAACGAATGCCGGCTCCGAACAGACCGTTGCCCAGTACCCCCAGCGCTACGGACATGGTCATAACCTGGGTGACCGCGCTCGCGCTCTGCCCCGCGCGAAACACCGTCCCGAAGGTGAAAAAGAAAATCAGCGGAAAAAGGTAATTGAAGAAAATCACCGTTCGCAGCCGCAGGGCCAGCTTGAGGTCGATCTTGATGAGTTCCAGATAAGCTTTCATTTCTTCTTGTCGCTTCGCTCCAAACCTTCGACGTGCATTGACCTGGTCACAGCCATCGGCTCCTGTTGCAAGCCGCTCGCCGCTTATCAGTCTCTTAGTTTTTTCCCTGTCAGCTCCACGAAAACGTCTTCCAGCGTGGGCCGTTTCAGATGAACGTCTTCCAGTTGGAGGCCCTGCTGGTCAAGCCACTTCATGATCTCAAACAGGGTGCGCGCCGGCCGGTTGGAGTGGACGGTCATCTCGCGCTTGTCGTCGCCAAGCATGCACTCCACCGCGTCCGGCCATTGCGGCAAATCGCCGTTCAGGGGCTGGTTGCAGATGATTTGAATACGTGATTGCGACTTGCTCTTCTGCTGCAGTTCGCGAGGCGTGCCCATGGCCACGATCTTGCCTTCGTCCATGATGGCCACGCGATCGCACAGGCGCTCCGCCTCTTCGATATAGTGTGTAGTCAGAACTACCGTGCGCCGCTCCGCCTTCATCTCGGTGATCAGCCCATGGATCTCCAGCCGGATCTGCGGGTCCAGCCCGGTGGTCGGCTCATCCAGAAAAAGCAGTTGCGGGTCGTTGACCAGCGCCAGCGCCAGGGCGAGCCGCTGCTTCTGGCCGCCGGAAAGTGTTTCGTAGAAAGCATTGCGCTTTTCCAGCAACTGCAGGCGTTTAAGCAACTGCTCAGGGCTGACGCTGCGGGTGTAGAAAGACGCGAAAAGCTCCAGCGCCTCCTGCACCCGGATTTTGGCCGGCAGGTTGGTGGCTTGCAGGCACACGCCGATGCGGTCCTTGAGCTGCTGCTTTTGCCGGTCCGGGTCAAAGCCCAGAACGGTGGCGCCACCGGCGCTGCGCGAGCGCAATCCTTCCAGAATCTCCACCGTACTGGTCTTGCCGGCGCCGTTGGGCCCAAGCAGGCCGAACACCTCGCCCTCCTGGACCTGGAAATCGATGCCTTTGACCGCTTCCAGCTTGTCATAGCTCTTGCGCAGGTCGTGCACAGCGATGATGGGTTGGGTGGACATGGGTCTGTCTCAGAGTACAGAGGCAAAACGATAGCGTCCAGTCGGGCCCGGTTCACGCCCGGTGTTGGCGTGAATGGGCAGGAGTTCCCGCTTTGCACAAAGCGGGCAGCGGGTTTACTCTTTTGCGCACTGAACCCGGCAGCCAAACCAACAGGGAGACGCATCATGCTGGAGAAGTCCGCCATCACTTTTTGTCTGCTCGCCGCCGCAATTGCAGTCCGCGCCCAGTCGCCCGATCCGCAGCTCTTGGCCGAGATCAACAAGATCAAAGCCATCGATAACCACTCACACCCGCCCAAGGTAGTGGCGCCGGGCGAAAAGGACGACGACTTTGACGCCCTTCCCTGCGATCCCCTGGAGCCCAGCGTGCCCACCACGGTTTCCCGTCCGGAGAACCCGCAGTATCTGGATGCCTGGAAAGCGCTCTACAACTATCCCTATAACGACGCCACGCCGGCGCACGTAAAGGAACTGCTGGCGGCCAAGCAGAAGGTACAGCGGCAGCAAGGCGACAACTTTCCCAACTGGGTGCTGGACCAGCTGGGCATTGAGACCGAACTGGCCAATCGCGTGGCCATGGGACGAGGCTTGCAACCGCCACGCTTCCGCTGGGTGCCGTTCGACGACGCGCTAATGTACCCGCTCAAGAATTCCGATCTTGCCAGCGAATCGCCGGACCGCAAATTTTTCTTCTCCCGCGAAACCAATCTCCTGCGCCGCTATCTCGGAGACCTGAACCTGGATGGTCTGCCCCTGACACTCCAGGACTACACCACAAGAGTCATTACGCCGACCCTGGAACTGCAGAAGAAGAACGGCGCCGTGGCCATCAAGTTTGAGGCCGCTTACCTGCGCCCGCTCGACTTTGGGGCGCCGGAGCCGTTGGAAGTGGTGCAGCGAACCTATAAGGACTTCGTCAAGGGAGGCGTGCCGTTGCGGGCCGACTACGTCCGGCTGCAAAACTTCCTTTTCCGCTACATCGCGCGCGAAGCCGGACGGCTGGGCATGGCAGTCCACCTGCACACCGGCGGCGGCTGCGGAACATATTTCATGCTGTCAGGATCCAACCCCGCGTTGATGGAGTCCGTCCTCAACGATCCCACGCTGCGCAAGACCAATTTCGTCCTGGTCCACGGCGGTGCCGGAGCGTTCACCAAGTACATGTCCTATCTGATGATGAAGCCCAACGTCTATGCTGATTTCTCCGAGCAGACGTGGCTGATTTCCACCCGGGCGTTGAGCCGGGTGGTCCGCGAATGGCTGGAATGGTATCCGGAGAAAGTCATGTTCGGGACCGATCTTTACCCCAACACGCCGGAAATCAACTGGGAGGAAATCGGCTGGCAGACCACGCAATCCGGCCGCGAAGCCCTGGCCATCGCCCTGACCGGGATGATGGAAGACAAGGAGATCACCCGGGAACGGGCGCTGGAGCTGGCGCACATGGTCTTGCATGACAACGCGGCTAAGCTGTATGGGTGGCAGAAGCAATAAGCATGAGATTGGCTTGCGGAAATACAGGTAAGGCAATGCTCCGGGGCAGGCACACCGCCCCCATGTTCCGTCTCAATTTAAGACATTTCGCTGTTTCTTCCCTCTGAAGATTTTCTGAAAATGTCAATTTTTGTTAGTTAACCTCTTGACTTGCCCTTGCGACACTGCAAAACTCACAATGTTCCAACCAGGTGAGTTGGGGGGTGTAATTTTATTGGCTGAAGTCAGGCTTCAAGAGGGTGAGCCTCTTGAAAACGCCTTACGCCGGTTTAAGAGAAAAGTCCAGCAAGAAGACATTATTAAGGAGGTCAAGCGGCATTCCTTCCATTTAAAGCCAGGCGAAAAGCGCCGCGTGAAGGAAGCTCTGGCCCGCAAGAGAAACCGGAAAAAGGTCCGCAAAGAGCAGGACTAAATCATAAGCTGGGCTGCTGAAGCTCCCTTCGGCGGCCCGCAGAACCTGGAATTCATAAGAGCTGTCTTGCAGTAGTAATTTAGCTGTAAAGCGTGACCGGATGGCCGCGCTGGGCCGAACCCGTGGTAGGTGTCACTCCGGGATCCGACGGATGGCGTGTTTGGGCCCCGGGGTGAGAGGAAAGGGGGCACTCTCAATGGAGTTCCAGGACAAGGTTCTCAAGTGCGTGGATTGCGGCGCCGACTTTATTTTCACTGCTGGCGAGCAGCTTTTCTTCCACGACAAACAATTCAAGAACGAACCCAAACGCTGCAAGAACTGCAAAGCCAAGCGATCTCAGTCGCTCGGCCTTACCCAGGGTGGCGGCGGCGGGAATTATCAAAGGGTAGAAACCAAGGCCATCTGCTCCGGGTGCCAGCGGGAGACCACCGTTCCGTTCAAGCCCACGCAAGGCCGTCCTGTGTTCTGCCGGGAGTGCTTCCAGCAGCGCAAAACAACTGCTGCCTCGGCCTGACAGCCATCTCCGAAGTTGGGGTCATGGTGCGCGTAGAGGTGAAGTGTCCCTTGTTGAGGTAATTTCCCGGGGATGCTCCACGATCACGCCGTTCTTTTCGCCGCCTGGGTCGCGCCGTTCTTGCCTTTGGCGTCAGCGCGGCGGCGTTTCAGGTCCTCATGCTGGACCAGCATGGCTTCAATCTGGCGCAGCAGGTCGTCCGTGTTCATGGGTTTCACCAGCATGGACTGCGCGCCCTCAGTCTTCCAGTCGCTGCCCAGTAACGGATAAGCGGTAAGCATGGCAACAGCGGGGTTGTAGTCGGTCTTCCTTGCCGCGCGGATCACCTCGTAGCCGGCCTTGTCACTCTCCATCTTCATGTCGGTGATCACCATGTGGTAGCTGCCCGCCTTCAGCTTGGAGATCGCCTCCTTCGCGGAAGCCGCGGTCTCCACGTCGAAGCCGTGAATCTCCAGGATGGCTTTCATCGTCAGCAGAATGGCCAACTCGTCGTCAACAAGAAGAATGCGGCGTTTCATGCGATGACTCCTGGGAACTCAAGGTCATGCGGCCTAGTGAGATGCCGCCGTCACTCGCAAGGTTGTGAGTTGCTGCGGAAATCCAAGCCGCGCGTACGGGAACATTATAATGATTTTGTGTCCCGGTTTTTCGTGCAAAATTTCGGGTGCCGCGCCACGCAGGCCGATGGCGCCGCCATGGAACGCCAGTTGGAAGAGCGAGGGCTGCGGCGCGCGGACTCATCGGCGCACGCCGATGTGGTAGTCCTCAACACGTGCACCGTTACGGCAGCGGCCGACCATGACGCGCGGGCCGCCATCCGCCGCGTGCATCGCGAAAATCCGCAAGCCAAGATCCTGGTCACCGGCTGTTATGCGCAGCGCGCTCCGGAAGAAGTCGCGGCCATTC
>Ga0316628_100004856_pt1 | contig 10648 bp, 9 predicted proteins | sample OWC_Aug_M2_C1_D5_FD_207648 | JGI IMG/M metagenome (GOLD analysis project Ga0316628, IMG submission 207648) | Wetland soil microbial communities from Old Woman Creek delta, Ohio, United States - OWC_Aug_M2_C1_D5_C | ecosystem: Environmental > Terrestrial > Soil > Wetlands | place: USA: Ohio... | reverse complement strand
CTCATGGCCATTCTCTTTATCACGACGATGCTGGCCGGCCTCGTGCCTTCCTACTTTGCGCGGAAAATAGATCCTAAAGCATTCATCAGCTTTGAATGATCAGGTTCAGCCTGCCTTTTGAATACGTATGTGATGTTTATTTATGATATATTTGACTGGCACGGATTGCTTCCTCTGACGCAGCCATCGCGTTAAATTCAGGTGCGTGGATTTCAACCGTCAATACGCATGCTATGCCGAACTGAGAGCCGTTCCGCGAAAGCATTATGGAAAGGCTTGATGCAATATCTTTTACAAGAAATAGTATAGGACCAGGCCTGTTTACCTGATATTAGGAGATGCCGGTCTGGCGCGAACATTTCTTGCGGTACCCCTCTTTGAGAAAAATTGGCCATTCATTCTTTCAACGGGATGCTAGCAGCCTTGCCCGGGATTTAATCGGAACGATTCTGGTGCATCGCATTCGCGGCAAGGAATACCGGGCGCGCATCGTGGAAACCGAAGCATATGTGGGCCCACTTGACCTTGCATCCCACTCTTCCAAGGGCCGAACGAAACGGACCGAGGTCCTGTTCGGTCCACCGGGCCACGCATACGTCTATTTGATCTACGGAATGTACGAGATGTTCAACATCGTGGCGCATAGGGCGGGTAGCGGACAAGCCGTGCTCATCAGGGCAGCCGAACCTCTCGACAACTGGAAGGTCGATCTCTCTGGTCCCGGCAAGCTTGCACGAGGGCTCAAGATTTCCCGTTCCGAAAACGGTCTTGACCTGACCGGCGATGCTCTGTTCCTGCTGCATGATCCCGGCTACCGGCCGAGGATCGGAAGGACCAGACGCGTCGGGGTAGACTACGCGAAAGAATGGAAGGATGCGCTGCTCCGTTTTTTTGATGCAAACAGCGCGGCAGTTTCCGCACGTCGCCTCGTTTAGTGCACGGAATACCGCTGGACGGCAGTGGATCGGATTAAAAAAATGACATTCTTCATACCCGCGTTTGCTTCCCCTTCCTGAGAAATCCTTTCCTCTTTCCACATACCAGTGCCAGCAGCTAATGCACATCCACCATGAAATCAAAGAGAAGGACCTCGTCCTGGTGTTTCACTTGACAGAAGATCTTGTAAACGCCTTTCATGGAAAAGACGATGAAGGCATCTATTTCCGGGCCGTACTGTTCTGCGGGCATCGTATGCACATTCTCTTCGTGAGTGTGGGAGTCACCGGGAGTCACCCCATGGGCGTGGATGAATTGCGTGAGGTCGGTGCGCACCACAGCAAGGTGCATGGGAGCGCCCAGGAAAGGCCCAAGGTCTGTGACAGGTCTTCCGTTTTTTGTGATAAGAAATCGCAGCAGCGTTTCCGGGCCGGCCTCGACGTTCTTCGAGGACGTCATCAGGGAGACATGATATTCTCCGAAATCTTTCTCTCTTTTGGTATCGACAATCGGTTCTCCCATCCATGGATGACCTGCGACGCTCAGTGATGCCGAATTGCTGTAAAGCCCGCTTGGTAACGCAAAGTCGACCCCGACGAGATATGCTCCCGCCTTCGGGAACGTGAAATGCAGCGGGAATGTTGCCCTGCTCACCATTTCATCGGTGATAGGGCCCAAGTCCTCGGGATGTATATGTGCAAAGACATTCAGGTCCTGACCGATGATAATGGCATGGAGTATGCGCTCATGATGGATTGTTAATCCTTCGACGGGCTTGCCTTGCCGGTCTTCAAGATGAACTATCATCGACACCGGGGTTCCGGTGGTGATGTGGACGGGATTTGTCTCAAGGCGTACGACGGGCGAAGGTCCAGTGCCGGCATGATGAGACATATGCTCATCGTGCTCAGGGCTCGTAAGTTGGCCCCCGCTATGCATATGTTCGAGGTGTGAAAAATGTCGTGCGGGGATTTCATGCCGAAGCAGGGCGGCACAAAGCAGGACCCCCACCACGAGCAATGCCTCAACCTTTACGTTTCGCATGAACCGTGCGGCAAGCGGGCGCCCTTTCAGGTCTCGTGTGAGGGACAAGAGAATGGGCACGACGAGGCGACTGATGATCCCCCGGCTTGTTGCAGTAATACCAGCCCATTCCTGCAAACGTGGCACGCTGATATAACGATTGAACGCGCCGAGAACAAGAAGCAGGAAAAACAAAACGGTCTTTGCGATTACCGTTCGGCCGTAGGGTGATTTCAATAAAGCCTCAATACTGCCCGCATTAACCCATGCCTGATAAAGTGCGGTAAAGGCAATGATCCCGACTGCAATGCCTGCGATTCTTGAAAATCTGGTTGCGGCACTTGCTATGGACTGAGCAGCATGATCATCCTGTTTCACCATATGAGGAAGAATCACAACGGTAAGCGCAATAAGGCCGCCCCCCCAGACTAGAGCACTAAGGAGGTGGAGCCAGTCCATGATTTCGGCCACACTGAAATCTCCCGCATCAGAGGCATGCCCGGAGGCACTCTCTGTCGCGGAAGTAACGACCAAGAAGCCCAGCACGAGATACAGAAATGTCCGTGAATTACGGGACCGCCTTGCTGTCATCATTGCAACCGATAGAAGGATCAGAGCCGCCATGCGTATGAGCCAGATCTGTCCGATATGGGTCTTTAAAATGACCGTAGCAAGCACGGGAAGGACGGCTTGAAGAGGTTTGCCGCTCATCTCGGCGGCACGCACCAGGATATCTGCAACACCGCTTGCCATGATGCCGGCGATTCCGACACCGAATAAGAGCCACATGCGGGAGAGGAGACCATCATTACGCGACAGGCGGGCGCTTGGAGCAGACGAGATGACCCAAAGACGACAAGAAAGGATTCCCATGCACAAGCACAAGAAGATAAGTTCAAACCAGGCAGGAATGCTGTGAATAAATAAAGTCATAGCATCATTCCGTTCAAATCATTTAATCACGAACATATAGTCACCATTGGTCCGGTGACCATCCCGTGCAACAACGTCCCAGATCACCCGATAGGCGCCAGGGGGTAGAGAGGGCAAGCTTGCTTCCAGCAATGTTGCATCAGAAGGGTCCACGCGTCCGTCCCCCTTGTCAACCTTTTTGCCGTTTGCGTCCTGAACGATGATCGAGGAAAAAGCGGGCTCCAAATTGCTGTCGAACCAGATGCGGACGCTAGATGGAACGGTGGAGATAGCCGATCCTACTTTCGGCTCAGCATGGTCGGGGAATGCATGGCCAAGAGATAATCCCGGCAGGGTGCACAGGAATGCAAGGAACAGGAGCGTGGCTGCAGTTATGAGGACCTGACTTCGTGAGAAATCGTTCAAGGAAATATCGGCCTCCCTATGGTCTTTGGGAAAAGGTCATCGATAAAAAGGTGATAAAGGAAGAAGAACCCGGTAGCCGCTCCTGAGCGCGGGTTCATGGGGATCTCCGCGGCAATGCCCAGCTCCGTATGTTTGCCGATCCAGGCGATACCCGGGTTTATGGTCCCGGTCGTCTGATTCTTACAGTCCGCGTTCAAGCAGGTTTCCATTGGAAATTCGACGACTGCGACCATCCGGTTGAACGGAACGCCGAGCCCCACGTCCTTCACAGCCGACTGGAGATACATCAGGCTGTACTGAACAGTGAACGCCCAGGTCAGCGTGGTGGGGTTCTTAACATTGTCCGTGGTCTTCTGTGTGGGGATGTTCGGGCCTATGACGCCGGTGACGGCGAGAGGCCTTAGAAGGCTTGTTGACTCGAACAGGTCGCCGAACCCTTTGCCAAAATAAAATGCCGGGAATATTGTCGAGAACCGATCGGACACGTTATGATTTCCGGTGTTGCCGATCTCATCCGCAACCCCGATAGAAAGGATCGTTTCATGCTTGTCGCTCGTATAGAACTGGTACTTTACATTCACTCCCAGATTGCCGTAACCGCTAACCGTGCCGTCTCCCTCGGTGTGGAGGCGTTGGTAAGATTCTTCGACTTCTATCCCGAAGTTGGATATGATGCGTTTGGAATATCCCACACCAAGTGACGAGGTCTGGATGCGCGGCCCCCCTGCCTCGTCATTCATCTCAATAGAATTGTAGAGCACGGAGAACTCATCGGAAATGAACGGATCATCGACAGCAAAGGTAGTGGGGAAAAACCGCTGCCCCGCGACCCCATGTGCCCATGAGGAGTGGGGCATCGCCAGCATAAAAGCTAAAGCCGCACAGAATACTGCCACGGTCATTCTGCAGGGATGGAGTCGGGAGATGAGCATATGCCTCGTTATTTGCCCATTATTAAGTGTTTTGCAGGGACGTTTATTGGGACAAATCATTTTGTCTAATTCTATCAGCGAATCATAATAGGGTCAAGCAACAGCGAGCATTATTGTGGCTCGCATGAGATCGTTTAATTGAGCCGACCATCAGAGTCACATCTCAAAATATCATCTTATGAGCCCTCCTTTACCCTCCTGCCACGGGATCACATTAAAGTGGAATGACTCGTTTCTTGATACCGTGTCACAAGCTGTTATATCTTAGACACCGGGCTGTTTTTTCAGAGAGCCTTATCATCTCACCATCAATGATCCCTCTCCTTGACATCCTGCCCTCATACGTTATCATAATAATTAAGAATTGTTCCTACACAGATGACAAGACGGATTACTTGACGTCGAATGGAGGAAAAACCATGAAAGCCATCAGGATTTCAAGCTATGGTGACGCTGATATGCTGAAACTGACGGACACAGAGCCGAAGCCGACGCCCGCGATGGGGCAGGTCCTCGTTAGAATTCACACGGCAGGCGTAAACTTCGTGGATATTTACCAACGAAGAGGAATCTACCCCGTGAAACTTCCCTTCATTCCCGGGTTGGAGGCATCTGGCGTTGTGGAGGCAGTAGGTGAAAAGGTCACCGAATTCCGCCAGGGAGACCGGGTCTCCTATACAGGTCAAATAGGGAGCTACAGTGAGTACACGGCAATCGACGCCGGAAGACTGATCACCCTGCCGAAAGATCTGTCGTTTGAACAGGGGGCGGCGTTCCCTTTGCAGGGAATGACGGCACACTACCTTATTCATGATTTTCATAAACTGAAGCCAGGGGAAACGGTCCTGATCCACGCTGCAGCAGGAGGAGTGGGTCTCCATCTGGTACAGTGGGCGAAGCATCTCGGCGCCAGGGTCATCGGAACGGTCTCCACAGAGGAAAAGGCGCGCGTGGCGAAAGAGGCAGGCGCCGATCATGTCATCCTGTACACTAAGCAGGATTTTGTGAGCGAAACGAAACGACTAACCGATGGACACGGCGCTAATCTCATCCTTGACGGCGTGGCGAAAACCACGTTCCCGGGCAATCTCGAGGCAGTTGCAACCCATGGCCATGTTGTTATCTTTGGTTCCGCAAGCGGTTTCGCTGATCCCATTGCGCCCAATTCCCTCGCGGCGAAGTCGATTTCCGTTTCAGGAGGAAGCCTGGTCAACTTTATTGCCACGCGCGAAGATCTGCTCCGTCGGTCAAAGGATGTCCTAAGCGCTATTAAAGAGGGATGGTTAAAAATGCGTATCAGCCATGTTCTGTTGCTGTCTGAGGCGGAGAAGGCGCATCGCTTGCTTGAGGGTCGGCAATCCATGGGCAAGATCATTCTGAAGGTAGTTGACTGAACAAAGAGCTGAGAATTGACAAGAAATTTACAGCGAAGGCACGAAAGTCGAGCAGTGATCAGAAGTTTAGGTCAAATATTATTGCAGTTAGAGGATATGCGCGTATGCCGAGTATCTCCATCATGGAACTTGATCGTACACTAATAACACCTGACGGAACTGCTGTCGCCTATCGGATAAACCGGGTTGAAACACCGCGACGGCTCCTAGTGCTGATCCATGGACTGGCAAGCAACATGACTCGCTGGTCGGAGTTCGTAGAGCAGACCACCCTGAAGGACTCGTGGGACATCCTGCGATTGGATTTGCGGGGACAGGGACGGTCCATCTGGCGCGGTCGTATCAGAATGGAGGAGTGGTGTGCAGACCTGAACGACATCCTCCGGAAAGAGGGATATTCCCAGGCTATTGTAGTGGGCCATTGCCTAGGTGCGCACATCGCCATCTGGTTCGCTGCACGCTACCCGGAGAGGGTGGCAAGCCTGATCCTCATCGAACCCCTGCTGCACCGGGCCGTGACTGGGCAACAGCGAAAATATCAATCACTTGCGCCGCTCTTTCCTCCCCTCGTCGAAATCATCCGGATCCTGAACCGCCTTGGTCTCTACCGCAGGCGTTTCCCGCTGCTTGATCTTAGAGAATTGGACCAGCAGACTAGGGCCGCCATGTCGGAATCCGGGACAACAGCACCTCTGCTCCGCCGCTACGCCTCACCCTGGTATGATCTGCGGTATATGCCGAGCGCCAATTACCTGCAGGGTCTGCTGGAGCTGAACCGCTCGCTTTTCTTCCTTGCGGAGATCAAGACATCAGCGCTGGCGCTGCTTTCGACAGGAAAGACGTTTGCTGATCCCGAAATCACCCGGAGGCTGCTCTCAGACATGCCGGGCTGCCGCATCAAGCTTCTTGATTCTCAACACTGGATACCTACGGAACGACCCGACGAGATGAGACACGCCATTGAGCAGTGGTGCCGTGAACTCGAGCTACCATAAACTCCGTTAGAGAGCGAATTCAGCAGCGATTACAGTAGTTGCTTTATGCCATCATCCGCTCTAAGCGATCTTCCCCTTTATTTTTGGACATCATGCCTTTATTTCAGCAAGGAACAGGGAAGAATTTAAAAAACGGTATCTCGCGGGATTTTAATAAAGTTTTTTTAGGAATGAACGATAAGAATACTAGGTTTCTCGCAGTTTTTAACCAAGCTGGTGACCGTCGCGGGTTAATACAGATGTTAGGCAGTTTCTTGCTTGCATTCTCTGTAAAAAAAGGCATAATTGGTCGAAGCAAGAAGGGTATGGTACGGGAGATTTAGCCTCAGATGACTGATACTTACAGGCATATTCTCACCATTATCATTGTCGGCATCATCGTTTTAATCCTCATTTTACTTCTCGCCGCAGTAACCAGGAGAATCCGAAACGCTAAAAAGTATGCCGCATTAGACGAATACCGGGATTGGTACCGGAAGAAAGTGAACAATGCACTTCAATCCGAAACATTGACGTCCTTATCCGATGACCTCCGATCGAGACCTTCAAGTCTTCAGTGGCGCGCCATTGAAGAGGTTCTTTTTGAACATATTGCAGACAGTAGATACGAGAAGGAGATAGCACAATTATTTCAAGAACTCGGATACAGAGACTATTATGAGAACAAATTAAAAAGTAAACGGGTGATAATAAAGGCCGCGGCCGTAGATAAACTCGGGAAGATGCTGAGCGAAGCGTCGACGTCCAGCCTTGTTTCCATATTGAACATCGAGGAGGATCCCGAGATACTGGCGGTTGCGGTGCGGGCCTTATGCAGAATCGGCAGTTATCAGGAAGGACTGAAGGGCATCTTGGAGCGACTGCCCGAACTTTACGCGAAATCCCTCGTCTCCCAAAAGACAATAGAAGCTTCCCTCATAAATTTCAGCGTGGATGCCGTGCCGCTCCTGGTGGCCTGTGGGAGAACGAGCGATGACCCGAGGATCAAGGCTTCCCTTTTAGAGGTGCTTTCCCATCTGCCGGCGACCCCAATATCTCTCGATTTCGCCTTGGCTAACCTGAGAGCCTCTGATGCAGAGGTCCGTGCGAAGGCGATTAAGGTATTCGGGAGATACGGCGCGTCCGCGGACACGTTCCATGCGGAGCTCCTGCTCCCCCTCCTTGAAGACCCGGTATGGTTTGTGAGGCTTCAGGCCTCAAGGGCATTGGAAAATTTGAGGTGCGAGAGAGCGGTTGATAACCTGGGGGCCCTTTTGCTCGATTCGAACTGGCAGGTGAGAAACGCCGCTGCCCGGGCCTTGGCACATATCGGCAATCCCTCGCTCAATGTTTTTTTGAATATTCTAAATCACACGGATCGCTACGCGAAGGAGAGTATCTGTGAGGAAGCAGAAAGGACTCACTTTACTCAACGGCTGATCGAAAACCTCGTGAGTCCTGACACAGAAATTCAGGAAAAATCCCGTGAGATACTCAAGATCATGCATTCCTTGAATTTTTCTACATTGCTCCATCACTATTTAAAGAGCGGAGAAAAGGAGACTATCAAACGGGAGATATCCCTCCTTATGCAAGAGACCGCCGTTCTGCGGGAGAGTAAAGGGCGCAGGGAACGGCTCGGGTCCCCCGTGGCACAAAGAAGCGGAAAAGGAAGGAAGATATGAGAGCAATTGTGACAACGTTTGTGCTCTGGTTCAATTATTTTGTCCTTTTTTATTACGGCGTGGTGAGCTTGATCTATACCGTGCTCCTGACCATCGCCCTCTTTGTCATCCTGAGGCATATCCATCGCATCAAGTATGAACCATTCAGGGAATACAGCATTTCGCCCAAGACCCCCTCGGTTTCCATCCTTATCCCGGCATACAATGAAGAAAAGGTGGTCGTCCGAACGATACGGTCCACCCTTGCCGTCGACTACCCCCTCTTTGAGGTCATTGTGATCAATGACGGGTCTGAAGACGGAACGCTCAAGGCCGTTATCAGCGCATTCGGCTTGAAAAAAATAGATCTGGTGTACAGGAATATCCTGCACACTGTGCCCGTGAAGGGATTTTACTATAACCCTGAAATTCCGAACCTCGTCGTGGTTGATAAAGAAAGGAGCGGCAAGGCAGATGCCCTGAACTGCGGGATCGCAGTGTCCCGAAGCGCGTACTTCTGTTCCGTCGATGCCGATTCTCTCCTGGAGAAAGATAGCCTTATCAAGCTCATGACCCCGATCATGGAGAGCAACATCCCCGTCATTGCATGCGGCGGGGTCGTAAGGATATTGAACGGTGTGACACTCAAGGAGGATATCATACAAGAGATCAACCTTCCCCGCGGAGTCCTCGCCATGTTTCAGATCGTGGAATACGCGCGGACGTTCCTGTTCGGCAGGATGGGATGGAATGCCCTGAACTCCCTCTTGATACTTTCCGGGGCCTTTTCCCTGTTCCACAAGGCGGCAGTGGTGGAGGTCGGAGGCTACCGAAGGGGGGACATTACCGAGGATATGGAGATTGTCGTAAGACTTCACGAGCACCATCTGCGGGAGAAAAAGCCCTACAGGATCAAATTCATATCAGATCCCATATGCTGGACCGAAGTGCCGGAAAGCATGGAGATGCTTGGAAGACAACGGAGAAGGTGGCATCTCGGTCTGCTCCAGACCATGTGCCAGCACCGGTCCATGATCTTCAATCCCAAATACGGCAGGATAGGATTACTGGTAATGCCTTATTACCTGTTCTTTGAAACACTCGGCCCTCTCGTTGAGCTGGCGGGCTATGTGGCGGTGGTATTTTCCTATGTGCTGGGCCTGCTCAGCACCGACTTTTTGATTCTTTTTTTGATCCTCGCGATATTCTTTGGGACCTTTCTCTCAACAGCGGGCGTATTTTTGGCGGAGCTCACGTACAGGAGATATCCGAGGTGGTCTCATCTCTTGCGAATGGTGCGGTACGCCCTGCTTGAGAATTTCTGCTATCGACAGATGAACGCATTCTGGAGGACTCAGGCCCTGATACAGTTTCTCATGGGGAGGACCGCCTGGGAACATGTGGCGGACAAAGGCGTAAGCTTGTCAGGTGAGGTATCGCGCTATGGGTCTTAACGACCTTGGTTTTCGAGCGATCAACGCGGGCGATCACCAGGAAGCTATCAATATCTTCAAGCGGGCCCTCGAAAAAAAGCGTGACGCGGAGGGCCTGTTTGGGCTAGGAGCAGCGTACCAGAGGCTCGGCGATCTTAAAACCGCCCGATGGGCATTTTATCAGGCATTAGCAATAGATGCTCATCATGCGAAGGCGATCGCCGCCCTTAATGAACTGGAGCCTGCCAAAAATCGGCGGAAACCCGGCGCGCCGGCGTCACTGTTTCGAGCGGTGAGCGATTATTTCGAACTCCACGACCACGGTCAGTGGACAAAGATTTTCATGAAGGCGATCAATATCGGCCTTGGCCTGCCCGGCTACTTCCCCGGTGAATATCCCATAGGGAAAAATACGTATGCTAAATGGTTCAAGCAAATCTCTAATCTCGGCGTTAACGCGATCAGGATTTACACCATACATCCACCAGCCTTTTACGAGGCGCTTCGTCAATGGAATGAATCTGGAAAGCCATTGTACCTCTTCCAGGGGATATGGGCAGAACTCCCTGAAAAGAATGATTTTGACGGAGAAAAGTACCTCACGTCGATAAAGGAAAGCATACAAAATGCCGTAAACGTCGTCTACGGGAACATGAGCCTGCCGGAAAGACCCGGCCATGCATCCGGGGTTTATGAAGACAATGTATCGCCGTATACGGCCGGGTTCATATTCGGCAGAGAATGGGAGAGCTGTGCTGTTAAAGGTTTCAATGAGTCCCGCGAGCGAAGGTCGGAGGACTTCCATGGGGAATTTCTCCAGATCACCGGGGGGACTCCCTTTGAGGCGTGGCTGGCGAAGACATGTGATTTTCTGCAGTCCTGTGAACAGGAGAAATACCATGTCACTCATCCAGTTTCAGCGGTGAACTGGACGACCCTTGATCCCATCGTGCA
>Ga0316628_100004855_pt1 | contig 10650 bp, 7 predicted proteins | sample OWC_Aug_M2_C1_D5_FD_207648 | JGI IMG/M metagenome (GOLD analysis project Ga0316628, IMG submission 207648) | Wetland soil microbial communities from Old Woman Creek delta, Ohio, United States - OWC_Aug_M2_C1_D5_C | ecosystem: Environmental > Terrestrial > Soil > Wetlands | place: USA: Ohio... | reverse complement strand
GAAGGTCACGGAACCGGTCACGCACCTGAAACTGGAGACGCCGGCCGGCCTGATCGCGGTGGAAGCCGAGGTGCGCGAGGGCAAGTGCCGCAAGGTGACCTTCCGCAACGTGCCCGCCTTCGCGACCCACCTGGATACGCCGGTGGAAGTGCGCGGGCTGGGCACGGTGACGGTAGACGTGGCCTGGGGCGGCATGTTCTACGTGATCGCCGAGGCCGGGCCTTTGGGCCTCCGGCTGGTGCCGGATGAGGCCCGCGACATCGTGCGGGTGGCGGAGATGATCAAGGCCGCGACCCAGGAGCAGCTTCCCGTGGCGCATCCCGAGAACCGCGCGATGGCGGGTGTGACCATCGCGCAACTTTCCGGGCCGCCTCTCCAGCCGGGCGCGCATCGCAGGAATGCGGTGGTGGTCTCGACCGGCAAGCTCGACTGGGCGCGGCCGAGCTCCTGGACCGGCGCGCTGGACCGCTCGCCCTGCGGCACTGGCACCTGCGCGAAAATGGCGGCAATGTACGCTAAGGAACAACTGGCGCTGGACGAAGACTTCGTCCACGAAGGCATCCTGGGCACCACGTTCACGGGCCGCCTGCTGGAGGAAACGCAGTTGGGGCCGTATCGCGCGGTGGTGCCGGCGATTTCCGGACAGGCGTGGATCACGGGCTTCGCGCAGTACGTGGTGGATCCCGAGGATCCGTTCCCGAACGGTTTCACCGTGGGAGATATTTGGGGGAAAGAATGAAGGATCGTGTGGTTATTGTCACCGGCGCCGCCGCCGGGATCGGGCTCGCCACCGCGCGCCGCTTCGCGCAGGAAGGCTGCCGCGTCGCCTCATGGGACGTGAAGGATGGAGAGGCGCAGCCGGGCGGCATATTCCGCAAGGTGGACGTCACCAATGGGGCCTCGGTGGAGGGCGCCGTCGCCGAGGTGGTGCGCGCGTGGGGCGGGGTGTACGTGCTGGTCAACAACGCCGGCATCCTGCGCGACGGGCAGCTCATCAAATATAAAGAAGGCGCAGTCAGCGGTTTGATGAGCGACGAGCAGTTCGACGCGGTGATCTCAGTCAACCTCAAAGGCGTGTTCACTTGCACGCGCGCGGTAGTGCCGCACATGATCGCGGGCGGGGGCGGGGTGATTCTGAACGCGTCCAGCGTAGTTGGGCTGTACGGCAATTTCGGGCAGACGAACTACGTGGCGGCCAAGGCGGGGGTGATCGGGATGACCAGAGTGTGGGCGCGCGAACTGGGCAAATACCAGATCCGCGTCAACGCGGTAGCGCCCGGTTTCATCGCCACCGACATGGTGAAGCAGATGCCCGAGAAGATTCTGCAGGCTGCCTTGGGGCACACACCGCTGGGCCGCATGGGACAGCCGGAGGATATCGCCAACGCCTATGCGTTTCTGGCCAGCGACCAGGCATCGTTCATCACCGGCACGGTGCTGAGCGTGGACGGCGGCGCGGTGACGGGCACGTAGCCCGCCGGGAGGACGATTACCGTGAAACCAATCTACATCGCGACCTTTCACCAATCCCGCTTCGGCAAACTGATGGGGATGACGGTGCCGCAGATATTGGATGCGGCGGTTCAGGGCGCCTGCCGGCAGATCGGCGCAGAGCCGGCGGCGCTGGACGTGGGCAGCGTGGGCGCCGCGTGCAACTTCTCTCTCAACGAGCAGGGGCTGCTGGCGGGCCTGGTGGCGAGCACGCCGGGCATGGAAGGCAAGCCTGTCGAAGCGGTGGAGAACGCCTGCGCTTCGGGCGGGCAGGCGGTGCTCAGCGTGATCCAGAAACTGCAACTCGGGTTGGGCGAGACCGGCATCGCGCTCGGCTATGAAAAAATGCGCGACGCCGAAGGCAGGATGGACGGGAAGCTGATCGGCAAGGTGCTGGGCTACTTCTCGCATCCCGAGGAACGCGCCGGCAAGGTCTTCATCTTCCCGCACATCTTCGCGGAGGTGATGCGCGACTACATGCGCCAGTGGGGCGCCACGGAGCGCGACCTGGCCGCGATCGCTGTGCAGGAATACGCCAACGCGAAGTACAACCCGTGCGCGCAAATGAGCAAGGTGCAGATCACGATCGACCAGGCGCTGGCCATCGAAGGGCTGAACCGCTACGTGGTGGAAGGGCTGCCGCTCAAGACCTACGATTGCTCGCAGATCACCGACGGCTACGCGGCGCTGGTCCTGGCGACGGAAGAGGGCCTGGCCAAGCTGGGAGTTCCGAAATCCGACTGCGTGCGCATCGCCGGCTGGGGGCAGGCTACCGACCCGATCCGCAAGGACGGGCGCGACGTGCTGCGTCCCGCAGGTGCGTACCGCGCCATGCAGGCGGCCTACACGATGGCAGGCGTGAAACCGGCTGACGTCAACGTGGCCGAGGTGCACGATTGCTTCACCGTGATGGGGGCGATCGGCACGGAGGTGATCGGCAAGGCGCAGCCGGGGCAGGGCGCGCGCTACTGGGTGGAAGGCAAGGCAGCGCCGGACGGCGAGTGCGGTATCAACACGTCCGGCGGGCTGATCGCCAAGGGCCACCCGATCGGCGCCACGGGCATCGCCATGATCGGCTGGGCCGCGCTGCAGTTGCGGGGCAAAGCGCCGGCGGAAACACAAGTTAACAACCCGCGCGCGGCCGCAACGTTCAATATCGGCGGGCCAATCTGCGCCAGCGTGTGCACCGTGCTGCTGCCGTAAGCGTACGGCGCCTCACGGCGGCGCCGCGTCTGTGTCCTTCGCGACAGACACGATGCGCCGGAGTGTTCTACAAAAATATTTTCTGCAGTGCGGCGCAAGAGAACCAGTCAGACTCCCTTGCCGAGCCCTGGCGGCAATGACACGGGCTTTTCAATAGTTCTTGGCCTTCTGGTACTCCTCGGGATTTCGGTCCTATATGTTCCCGCCTTGAGAGGGCACTTCGTCTTTGACGATCTCTCGCTTCCCTTCTGCCAGACTTTGCGGGACGGACCGCTGACGAACTGGATCTCCGGCGTGCGCCCGGTGCTGATGTTTTCGTACTGGTTGAACTACCGGATCTTCGGGGAGGGCGCGCTCAGCTACCACGTGATCAACCTCCTGATCCACCTGCTGAACACCGGACTCGTCGGGCTGGTATTGTTGCGCCTGTTGGGCAAAGCCGGATGGCCCCGCCAGCGGGCGGTGGCGGCATCGGCGCTGGGCGCGCTGGTGTTCGCCATTCACCCGCTGCAGACCGAGTCCGTGAGTTACGTGGCGGGGCGATCGGAAAGCCTGGTCTCGCTGTTCCTGCTGCTGGCGTATGTGATCTTTCTGTACCGGCGGGAGGAGGCCATCTCCTGGCGCGAGTCGGTACTGGTGCTGGTCCTATTCGGATTGGGGCTGAAGACCAAGGAAAACGCGGTGAGCCTGGCCGGCATTCTGGTGCTGACGGACCTGTTCTGGCCGATACCGTTCTCCGTACAAGGCCTGCGACGGAACTGGCGGCTCTACAGCCTGATGGTGCCGGGCGCAATCGCCGGGGCCGTATGGGTGTTTCGATCCTTGGCGACGGCGCAGACAGCGGGCTTCTCGGTGGGGACTTACAAGTGGTATCAGTACGGGTTCACCGAGGCGCGGGCGATTTTCACGTACATTCGGCTGGCGTTGTTTCCGTTGGGACAATCGGTGGACCAGGATTACCCGCCTTCGCACACCATCACGGAGCACGGCGCCATCACATACATCCTCCTGCTGGCCGCGATCGTGACCGTCGCGGTGGTCTTCCGCCGACGCTTTCCCGTGTCCTGTTTCGGCCTGTTCCTGTTTCTGACCTGGCTGGCGCCTACTTCGTCGATTGTCCCGATTGACGATGCCCTGGTTGAGCGGCGCATGTACCTGGCGCTGATCGGTCTGATCCTGGTGGCGTGCGAGTTGAGTTCGCGGGTACGGATTTCGCGGGCTTGGGGCGCGACTGCCCTGGCGGTAGTGGGCCTGGTGTTCGGCAAACTCTGTTACGACCGTAATCAGTTATGGGGACACCCGGACCGCCTGCTGGAGTCGGCCGCCGCGTCGGCGGTTTACAACCCGAGGCCCCTGCTGAATTTCACAGAGGTCCTGATCCGGCACAGCCGCTGCGATCTTGCGCCTTCCTACCTCCAGCGCGCCGAACGGACCCTGCCGAATAACTACTACGTGAATGCCGCGTGGGGACGGACGCTGGCGTGCCTGGGCCGTTTCGATCAGGCGGTGGAACGGCTGCACGCGGCGGCGCGGATCCAGCCTTGCTCGCAGGTGTACGAGTGGATGGGGCTGGTATACGGCCAGATGGGGCACTCGGAGGAGGCGGGCAGGCTGCTGAAGATGGCGGTGGACCTCGGTCCGTCTTCGGAGAGCGCGCACGGCTCGCTGGCGCTCTGGTACGAGAACAACAATAACCTGGTTGCGGCCGAGCGGGAGTATCGCCAGGCGCTTTCGCTCGACCGCAGCGACATGTGGGCGCGCACGGGCCTGGTACGCGTGCGCGAAATGAAACTGGAGCAGGTGCGCTGAACGCCTGGCGGCTTTGTTATATACTCCCCCTCATGAGCACTTCGAGGCGGAGATTCCTGCAAGCGGCCGGTGCGTTCGCGCCGGCGATTCTGGGCGCGGCGGATAAGAGCGGCAACAAGCTTCCGGTTCTGGGCTCCGGCAAGCATACTTACGAAGCTATTCACGATTGGGGCGAATTGCCCGCGGGCATCAAATACGGCAACACGCACGGCGTGGTGGAAGATTCGCAGGGACGGATCTACGTGCACCACACCGTACATGCCACCAGCGAGATCCCCGATTCGATGGTGATCTTCGACGACAAGGGCAAGTTCATCAAGGGCTGGGGAAAGGAATTCAAGGGCGGCGCGCACGGCCTGCACATCAATAAAGAGGGCTCCACCGAGTTCCTCTATCTGTGCGACACGGCGCGCGGCATTGTGGTGAAGGCCACGCTCGACGGCGAGGTGGTTTACACCCTCGGCTACCCTTCGGAGAGCGAGGCGTACAAGCCGGGCGCGGACGGCAAGAAACCGAAGTACAGCCCGACCAACCTGGCAATCGGGCCGAACGGCGATCTGTACGTCGGCGACGGATACGGGTCCAGCTACATCAACCAGTACAACAGCAAGGGCGAGTACATACGCACCTTCGGCGGCAAGGGCAAAGAGGCCGGAAAGCTGGACTGCCCGCACGGCATCATCCTGGATAAGCGCGGGGCGACTCCGATCCTGGCGGTGGCCGACCGCGGCAACGCGCGCATCCAGCGCTTCACGCTGGAGGGCAAACATATCGATTTCGTGGACGGGACGAAGATGCCGTGCCACTTCAACTTCTTCAGGAACGGCGATGTGGTGATTCCGGACCTGGGTGCGCGCGTGACCCTGATGGACGCCAGGAACCAGGTCATCGCCAATTTGGGCGACGATTCCGACAGCCCGTGGCGCGAAACGCGCAAGATGACGCGCGATCACTTCAAGCCGGGCAAGTTCGTGGCTCCGCACGGCGCGTGCTTCGACCATAAGGGAAATATTTTCATCGTGGAGTGGGTCGAGGTGGGGCGGGTCACGAAGCTGCGGAAGGTGTAGGGAGCGCGGCCCTCCCGGGCCGCCGACCCTACCAGGCGCAGAGAGATTCAGTGTAGGCCGCGGAGCCGTCGCGGAGCCAGCCGTCGAGTTGGGCTGGTTCTTTCAACTGTTGTCCGCGGACGCGGGGAACTTCGATGAAGCGGCAGTCGAGTTCGGGAAGCGCGGTCATGTCGCCCCAGAGCTTTTCGAATTGCGCCACCGGGAAGACGTCTTCCTGTCCCTTGCCCCAGCGCTTTTTCACATCCTTGAGCGTGATGTAGGTGGGCATGCGCGCGGCCAGCGCGCGGACGGCTTCGTTGACGCGGGCGTGGCCGCCCAGATCGGCGCGGGTCAGGCCGAAGGCGCGCAGGAGTTGATCGATGTCGATCCAGTAGGTCGCGCTGTTGTAGTAGGAGAGGCGCGATTCCAGCTCTTCGTTGGGCAGGGCGAGGCCCTCCACCAGGCGGGTGCGATCGTCTACGCGGGCCAGTCCGCCGCCGCGATCTTCCAGGTGGCGGGCGATGACCTCGGTGGTGATGGCGGCGCCGCCGGCCAGGTGCTGCCCCAGGATGGCCGGGTCCACGTCCGCGGCGGCGGTGTCGATGTTATGCACCATCAGGGTAGTGAGCCGGGGGTGTGCGGAGAGCAGTCGCGCGAGCACTCCGTTGCGCAGCAGGTTGGGAACCTCGAACCAGTGGCCCACCGGGTGGAGACACTGCGCGGGCAGGTTGTCCGTATAGTTGGCGCCCTCACCCATGGATCGGGCCCAACCGATTAATGCGGCGTGCAAGCCTTCGCGCACCTTCTGCGCCTGCTCATCGAGCAGTTGCTGCGGCATCTCTTCCCAGGCGAAGCGGAGGTCGCGCTCCATCGGGATCAGGCGCAGGCCGATGCTTTTTCCGGGAGAGAGGTAGAGCGGCCCGGGATAGCCATAGTTGCGCTCGCGGTCGAGCTGCGCATCGATCGCATCGTGCGTAAGGTAGCTGGTGGTGATCACGTGCGGGAGCGCGGTATCCGCTTCGCGGCTGGTGCGCCGGCTCTTGGCGAGGTGCACCTCGATGAAGTTGCGATGGCGGCCGCCGAGTTTGCAGAACGGGTTGAGGGCCTTGACGACGCCCGCGCCCTTGGTCCAGCGGCTGCCGACGCCGCCGGCGAGCGAGACCGCGGCCACCTGCTGCTCGCGCAGCGCGCGCATGCCGGCGTCGCGATGACGCGGGTCGAGCGCCTCGGGCCGGGCATCTTCAATCAGGCTGGCGACGGGGAGGCGGTTCTGGGCAAGGCCAATGCGGCCGGCTCGCAGGTCGGACTGAATCTGCTCGTGCTGAATTCGGTCGAAGCCGTAGTCCTCCAGCAGAGTCTCCAGGGTGCCGCCGGTATCCTGCGCCTGGGCGCGGGGCAGGAGGTGGTCGAAGAGGCGGTCCACCATGCCGCTGAACTCTCCGCCGTTGCGGCAGGCGGCGGTGAAGCGCTCCAGTTCGGCGCGGCGGGCGGGGGAGAGATCGCGGGCCTCGCGGCGCAACAGCGAGGGCACGGTGAGGGTGTAGTAGTGCGCGGGCATGAGCGCATCGCCGCCGGTAAGCAGTTCGGCCTGCGTGCCGCGCTCATTGATGGCGAAGCGGTACACCACCGGTTCCATGGCGAAGGGCACGGAGCGCTCCAGGGTGTGCTTGGTTTGGCTCATGATGGCTTGCATGCGCTGCTCCGCCTCGGGCCTGCGCTCGGGGCTGAAGAGGAAGCCCATGCCGCCGCCGCTCATGCCGCCGAGCATCCAGAAGCCCCAGAAATCGCCGCCGAACTCGGCGCGGGCACGCTCGATCAGGGTGTTGGTGTAGAGGTTGCCGGCCCAGGGAATGATGGTCTGAATCGGTCCGTCGAAATTCTTCTGGGTGCAGGCGCCGATCTCGCGGATAGCGCCGCTCTCCAGGTGGCGCACCACTTCGTCCAGGATGCCGATGGCGCGTTTCCGCCCCGCCCACTCGGTTTCCGAGCGCAGCAGATACTTCTCCGTGACCATTTCGAGGATGGGGCCGACGTCCTGCGCCATGCCGCCGTGGACCAGCACCAGGCTCTGCTGCAGGAGGTCGCGCGCGGCGCGCGGGACTTCGTCGAGTGAGAAGATTTTGTGGTTGGGGAGGAGTCGGCCGCGGCTGATGCCGTGTTCGGGATCGCCCGCTTCGGCGGGCACGCCGTGGATGAGTTTGATGCCGGGCCAGACGCCGCCGGAATCCTGCCAGCCGCCGCCGCTGCCGCCGAGCCATTCGCCGAGGATGGCGCGCGCGGCCACCAGGCGGCGGTCGGCTTCGTCCAGTCCGCCGGTGAGCGAGGCGATCTGGCCGGTGGCGCGCATGCAAACCGCGATCAGGCAGGCCAGCAGGTTGGTGGAGACGGCCAGGCGCGAGCCCTTGGGAATATCGTTCACCCGGCTGACGATTTCGACCCCCAGGCCGGGCCGGCCGGTAAGGCGGGCCAGCAGATCCGGTAGCGGCTGGGCGGCGCCTTCCATGCCGGGCGGGACGATTCCGCCGGCGATAACCGCGGCCTTGAGCAGCCCGAGGTAGTCGCGCGCGAAATCGAAGACCTCGGCGATGGAGGTGACGTCGGTGGTGGCGCCCAGGTCCACGCTGGAGAGGCGCAGCACGGGCTGATCGATGACGCGCAGGCGGGCTTCGACGGGCGGCCTGGGTTCGCCGCGCACGGCGAGATCGATGGAGATATTGAGGACGCGCGCGCCTTCAGGAAAGTCCATGCCGAGGAAAAAGATGTCGCTCCAGCCGCTGTGGGTGAGGTCCATGCGGACCGGAGTGGTTTCGCGCAGGATGGGGAAGGCGGGGTCGCCCTGGAGGAGTTCGGGGCGCAGCCGCAGCGGGTAGTCGTCTGGGTGGCCGGCGCGGAACATCCACTGGTTGCCGCGCACGGTGCGCACGCTGCGGCGCACCTGGTCGGCCAGCGTCTGGAAGGCGAGCGAGCGGTAGCCGGCGGCGAGTGCGCTGGAGATGGCGGCGCTGGGTCCGTGTTCCTGCTGTGCGGCGAGGAAAAGATCGAGCGCCTCTTCGAAGCGGCGTTTGAGCAGACTGGTATATCCGGCGAAGGGGATGGCGGCGCGGGTTGCGGCCTCCGGGCGCAGGGGCACGTGGAAGCGGTGAATCGAGTACAGGAAGAAGAGGGCGCGTACGCGCTCGTAGAGGTTGTCGCTGGCGCGGCGGAAGCGATCGAGCGCTTCGCACTCGGCGGCGAGTTCGGCCAGCCTCAGGCCGCGGCAGATGGCGTCCAGGGATTGATCGCGCGCCGCGCCGGATGCGGTGATGACGCCGATGAGCCGGCTCACACCCGGCTCCCCGCCACTTCCCGGTCGGCCATGAGTTCGAGGATCTGCGCGAGCACCTGCGTGCGGTCTGGCCCGTGGAGCGCGAGGGCGAGTTGGGCCACCAGGACGCCGTAGCGCTGCCCGAGATCGTAGCGGCGGCCGTCGTCTTCGAGCGCCAGGTACTGCTCATGGCGGGCGAGTTCGGCAAGCGCGGCGGACAAAGTGCGCGCGCCCGAGTCGAGCAGGTCCATCACGCGCGGCGTGAGCACGTGCATGCCAAAGAAGCAGAGGTAGTAGCCGGCCCGCATTCCGGAGACGAGAAGGCGCTGTTCGGCTTCGGTGGGCGTGGGCTTTTCGAGAACGGTCTCGACGCGGTAAAGATCGCTGCGTCCGGAGACGCGGCGTCCGGCAACGGCGCCGAAGCGCGGCAGCAGGCTCTCACGGGTGGGCTGAACACCGCTGACCGAGCAGGATTCGGCTTCGGCGAGTTCCACCAGGCGCTGGGCGCTGCCGGCGGCGGCTGAAGAGACGTAGAGATGATCTCCCACAATGTGCAGGAAAGGGTCGCCGCCGGTGAATTTGCGCGCACACCAGATGGCGTGGCCGTAACCCCTCGGCTCGGGCTGCTGAACAAAGCGGAGGGACGGCGCCAGTTTGCCGGCGGCCTCCGCATAGCGCGCCTCATCGCCCGGCCAGACGACCACACAGATCTCCTCCACGTTCGCGGCCAGCGCCTGCTCGGCAAGAATGGAGAGCAGCGGTTTTTCCGCGCCGTCGCGATCCACCAGGGTCTGCAGTGGAAGCGCGCGTTGGTTCCGGCCTGCGGCCGTGATCACGGCTTTTCGAACTCGCAAGGATTCCTCCATTCAGGAGTTTACTGAAAAACCGCGGCCCGGTGCTTGCGCCGCCGCCAGGCGGGAGCCCACGGATGAGAACTTATTCGATTTGTCTTGTCAATACAGCACAGACACTATATTATTGTGCTGTCTTACTCCGGCAGGATAAGTCGGGCCTAAGTGTTCGGCCAGTCCGCGCCGGTCCGGCGGAGAACTGATAGGGTGAAGGTGTGGTGGTACCTATGCCGGAAAAGGACGAAAACGCACCAAAAGGGACTCAGGAGGCGGAGGAGCGGAAGCGTACGCGCGATGTGCGAATTCCGCCGGTAGGGGAAGCGGAAACGCCGGCCGAAGAAGAGGTGCCGGACGTGGAACCGCGGAAGATTCACACCCGCCGCCCGCTGCCGTTAGTTCCACCGAAGCGCGACGACCCGGGAAGTGATCCGGATAAGTCAAAGGATCACTAAGCCTCGAAATCACCAGGAGGGAAGTGATGGCCGGCAAATACAGCACGATCGAAATTACCGTTCCAGCAGTTACCGAACATGCCGCGGTGGAGCACCTGGCAGCGCCGCCGACGTTCGATAAACCCAAGCGCATCCATCCGCGCCGCGTGCTGCCGGCGGTCCGGCGGGGTAAGTCGCGGCAATTTCACAGCATGACGCCGGAACTGGCGCTCTTCCGGGGCGCGGCGGCGCCGGGCGCCGACCTGGCGATCGACACCAATACGCCGCTCACCGGACCCGGCGCGCAGAACACGGCGGCCAGCGTGGACGAACCCAGTGTCGCGATGAACGGGCAGGTGGTGTTCTACACGGGCAACTGGTACGCCGCCGTCTCTTCCGACGCCGGCAAGACCTTCAGCTACATCAATCCGGCGTCGGCCTTCAAGCAGTTCGATCCGCCGGGATCCTCCTTCTGCTGCGACCAGGTGGTGCAGTACATCCCCGGCATCGATACC
>Ga0316628_100004854_pt1 | contig 10650 bp, 3 predicted proteins | sample OWC_Aug_M2_C1_D5_FD_207648 | JGI IMG/M metagenome (GOLD analysis project Ga0316628, IMG submission 207648) | Wetland soil microbial communities from Old Woman Creek delta, Ohio, United States - OWC_Aug_M2_C1_D5_C | ecosystem: Environmental > Terrestrial > Soil > Wetlands | place: USA: Ohio... | reverse complement strand
CGGGGGAATTCAATTCATCATCCGGCGCCAGACCATCCTCGTGCTGGTGAGCCTGATTGGGGTGAGTGCCTTCCTCTCCATGCCGTACAACACGCTGCTGCCTGTGTTTGCCAGCGTGGTGCTTAAGCCGAGTGCCCAACCGGTGGTGGCGGCTTTATGCAATTCCAATAGCTTCATGGGCTGCCAGGCCCCTGAAGCCCTCCCGCTCGGGTTGTTGTATTCCATGATCGGCATCGGGGCCGTGATCGGCGCCCTGGTGGTGGCCTCTTTGCCAGCCAATGCACGCCGCGGCCGGTGGCTCACCCTGGGGAACCTGGCCTTCCCCTTGTTCTTGCTGCTGTTTGCATTTTCGGCGCACTTCTCCGTATCGCTAATCCTGACCCTTTTCATCGGTTTCAGCTTTGTGTGGCAGAATGCCCTGGCAAATACGCTTTTGCAGTTCGTCACGCCCGATGAATTGCGCGGCCGGGTGATGGGGGTTTACACCATGACCTTCCAGACCATGTTCCGCCTGGGTGGCTTGCAGGCCGGCTTCGTGGCTGATTGGCTGGGTGCCCCAATCTCGGTCGGCATTGGGGCTGCTGCCTCACTGCTTTATGGAATATTTGTCGCAATTCGCTATCCGAAAGTCAGGGAGCTTTAGACCAGGGTGTTTTAAGCAGGAATATAAACCTGATAATAAAAAAATGATCCAGGCGAACCTGTTTATCGCCTGGATCATCGATACCATCGTCCCTAACGCATCGTCACAGGGAGGTAAACCCTCGCGCCAACCATGATCTCCTTACGGTCGTGGAAAACGACGTCTTTTCCAATACCTTGATCATATAATAGCTCGGCGCGCACTCCAACGATAGCTATCACTCCCCCGTTGGTAAAGACGGCGCTGAACTGGCCATTCGCATCGGTGATCCCACTCACCAGCTCCCCACCTGCGATCGTCCCAAGCTGGCCATCACCTTCGACGCCAATTTGCACCTCCTGACCAGGCACGGGATCTCCCCAATGGTCGCGTACCGTCGCAACTAATAAAGCAGTGGAGGTTCCATCCGGGGGCAGGTGGTTGGTGGAGGTCTCCAGAGTAATCCGGGCGGGCAAGGGGTTAGCTATCTCTATCTCGGCAGTGGCAGTGATCACTTTATTGTCGCGTAAGATGGCAGTGATCGTGGCTGTCCCAAGATCGGCACCACTGGTGAAGTCTGCGTAGATGACGCCCCCCTCCGTCGTAGCTGCAGTCGGGCTGACTACGCCCATGGTAGCTAAAAGCAGGACTTCGGTGCCATCCGGTGCTCGCACATACTGGTCATCCACGACAGTAATCTCCAGCATGGCGGTATCCCCATTCGGGCGGAGGTGATGGGTGGAGCTGGTGATATCAATCCTGGATGGTGGGCGATGGCGGGTGATGCGCGCAGTGTCGGAATCAGTGATCAGCCCCTTCTCCCATTCTGTCGCAGATAGGGTCAGCAAACCGGTGGTGCCGCTGGGCAGGTCATTGGTGGTGCCAGGAGTCATATAGACGGGGTATCCGACAGTTGCGGTCTCACCCGCAAGCAGGCATCCCCCAGGAGGGCCGGGGTAGTCTATCCACCAACCCGCCGGTGCACTGTAGGTGAGCCAGTAGCAATGGTCATAGACATCGTGGTTGGTAAATTGGAACTGCAGGTAGGTGACGCCCCCATAGTTCACCCCATCCCCCAGGGAGGTCATCTCGAGAAGCTGGAAGGAGTAAAGCTGGGGATCGATCCGCACAAAGGGCTCACCTCCATGCAAGCCACGCAGGGTTAAATATGCACTTGCCGCCCTCGGTGGAGCGAAAGAGTCGGAACCAAACAAGCCATCGCAGGGTTGGTTGTCACCATGCAAGCCGTCATCGAAGAAGTTGAGGCTGCCCCCGAAGGTTTCCCCGTTCACCAGGTTGAGCTGCCCGGTGAGGGCGCAGCCATCCACTTCGCCTGTCACCTGGACTAAAAGCTGCTGGGGTCCGATGGTCAGGGTGTGGTCGAGCTGGCCCGATACGGCAATGGGGCTGGCGGCGAAGCTGGTGAAGGAGAAGGTCCCCGCCCCGGTAGCACCGGCATCCACGATGGCATGCCAGTCACCGGTGCGCCCATTGGTGTTGACCTGGATATACTGCACCAGGTCGAGGTCCAGGCACAATGCGCCGGGTTCATCGCAAGCAACCGGGTCTCCATCCGGATCGGTGATCGCCAATGGTTCGAAGCTGCCACTGTAACCAGTCAGCAGGAAACCAATGGCTTCCATCGTGCTGTCGACGGTTACCGTATAAGTCTTGGTGGGCTGGGGTGGGGCAGGGGTAAATTTATAACCCATCCCGCCACTGGCAAAAGATACATTGTTATAGCTGACCTCAACACCATCAGACCCGTTAGAATTTTCAAGGCCAATTGTCGAGCTGGCGGCACCATTGGGTACGGTTTTATATTGGTAACGGATCTCATAAGTATCCAAGTTAAGCAGGATTTCAAACGTGTTAAACGCGCTAACGGGGTAAAAAGATTCGTACTGATCATATTCAATAGCGAACCAGTCTCCCTGCTGGAGGGTATAAATATACCCCACACATGCCTGCGGAGAGGACACCGCAGGTGGACAATAAGCCATCAAATCATCCCAGAACGGGTATAGGGCGTTATCTGGATCCGCAGGATTGGGAAGGTGGGTATTCGTTGGCACATACGCGGTACTCATGCCAAAATTTACATATCCGTCCTCAAAAACATGCACAGTGTTGTAATAAGGACCGCTGTAATACTGGAAGTATGTACCTGTAGGTAATGGAATATCTATTTTTGAGTTATATGCAGGATTATCCCACCTCGTGCCAGCTTTAGCATCGATCCAGCCATATTCCGTGCTTGCCAGGCTGTCCCAGCGGTAGGTAGCCTGGTCGCTGACGTAATCGGACCAACGCCCGGCACCGGCAGTGTTGGTGATCTGGGCCAGCAGGATCTCGGCCGCATACTCTATCTGGCCGGGCAAAACATACAGGAATTGCCCACCGCTGTTGAGGGCGGTGAGCAGGTAGGGCACGATGCCCCCAGGCACCTCATCGGCCATGGGTCCGAGCTCGGCGCGGGCTATGCCGGGCAGCAGGCGCTCAGCCATCAGGGTCTGCTGCTCCTCGGGGGTGAGGCCCTCGAGCAACTCAGTCGAAAACGGCTGGATGGAGGTTGGCAGTTTATCCATTGACATGCAGCCTTCCATTAATGCCACCGAGGCGCGGATTTCGTTATCGTCCAAGAGCTGGCGAACGCTTTGTACGGATGGATTCTGGACCGTATCGCCATCGGTGAACAGCCAGGCATCTCCCTTTTCCTTGTCATTAACCGCCTGGGAAAGCGCCCGCAGGGCAAATACATTGCAATTGGTGTCGGATTCGCCACGCGTCTCTAAATTATTGATGGGCGTAATCAGCTGGTCCGGGAAGAACTGCCCTTCGAAAGCAGTGGCATTCGCCGAAGTGGTGTTATTGAACAGGTCCAGGGTGAATTCGGTGCCCTCCGGATCATCGCCCAGGTCATTGACTGCTTCAACAAATACCGTCTTCATAGCCTCAAACTTGGGCCCCGTCATGCTATTGGAGTTATCCGCCACATAGGTTAGCTGTTTCCACCAGCGATAGACCTGTGCAGCAGTGAAGTCGTTGGTCGCTAAAGTACCAGCTGGGCTTTCTGTCATTAAGCTGTTGGGTACCAGGGTATAGCCGGTATTTTGCTTTATGGCGGCAGCCGTTTTAGCGTCTGCAGGCGCGCCATAATCTACCCAGCCGCGCATATACGTATCGAAGTCGCAGGTGTCATCGAACAGACCATAGGCAATGTCATAAAACTCACCCGAAGTAAATACTGCCTGGATCAAGGCATGCCCGTGGCTGACCTGGTCCTGTTGATCCACCGCAGTATCGTACAAATCCCATAGGGCTGCAGCAACCGCCATTTCGTTTTCAACGGTTACCAGGTTCGGGTGGGTGAGGTTAAAATCTTCCAGGTCAACATAACTGCCATTATTACCCGAACCATCAACATTCAGGTATATATTGGCGTCCGGGAAACCGTAATAGTCGCGCACCGGGCCCTGGTAATAATCCGCGTAACCTTCACCCCACGCCAGCTCTGTGTCGTAAATACCGTCGTGGGAGTGGGAGTCTGGGGGGCTATCGTCACAGCTGTAATGGTCATCCGTAAAATGACCCCACTCGTGGATGATGACTGATTCATCCCACTGGTCAGGGTCAGTAGGATCATCGGCAATGGTGATCTCATCCCAGCCATGGTTGTAGGAGGAGATATCATCGCCATAGCCGTCTTCCCAGTGGATCTCCGTCTCTTCATCAATTCCATTTCCGCTGGCAATCCAAAACTGCTGTGCCTGGTAGGCCGTATCGACGATATTAAATATGCCGCTCCAAATATCGCCCATATTCTCGGTGAAATTGATCGTGCCACCGTCTGACTCAGCCTCACCGGTATCATACTCGTACTCCTCGTCAATCCAAGAACTGTCTTCAACATAGACGATCGGGTCGCCTAGCTCTGTTTCAACCCGCAGGTAGATCTCCAGCGTGTCATCGAACAAGCCATCGTCGTCGCAGAACGATCCTGCTACATTTCCATTGGCATCGGTAGTCAGGTAGCCGTAGGAATCGTCAAACAGAAGATCGGATTCGCGGAACTCCACTGAATAGCCCGCCAGGGGGACGCGTATTGGTGTTCCATATCCAGGTTTCTCCCATCCCACCTCTTGCACCGGGAGCTCGATGCGGTCGAAATGAGCGAAAATGGTGAAACAAGGGTCATCATCATCGGGCGACTGGGGAGCTGCACCGGCAGAGACCGGGGTTACCGTGATCTGCTCAAAGCCATTGCGCTTCATGTTGCCGGCATCCGGATCCTTATCGGTCACACGTGAGCCGTGCGAATCGATAATGAAAAAGAGCACCCCAGAGGCCCCGTAAGTGACGCCTGGTGACAGGTGCAGGCTCGCAGAAACAGTAATTTTATATGTCCCTTCCACCGGGAAGCTAAGGCTGCGCTCGGAATGCACCGGTTGGTTCACGGATACGCCGGAGAACGTGTCGACCTCACTTCCGAGAAGCTGCACATCCGGTGGGATGCCCCATTGGATTTCCAGGTCAGGGGTGTTGACCAGCGGTGTGACATCAATAGATAGGTGTGCGGTACCACCCGGGAGAGGGGCACCATCTGCGCGGAGCGTAAGCTCGACCCGATCGCGCGCGTGCCCGGCATGGTCTTCAGCCGGTCCATTTTGCGCCCTGACCGCGCTGGGTGAGAGAATTATGGAGAAAATGATGATGATCGTGACAGCCAGGTTTAGTCTTTTGGCCTTGCTCATGATTTTGCCTCCCGTGATTGCTGAACGTGTATTTATGGACGAATTTGATCAGGGCCTCGATGGTTCACGGCGTGTAGGCCTTAGGTGTGGCGCTCCCCTGGTAACCTGGAGCATCAAATTTTTAAAATCTATGTAGCTGTGTTCTATTTTTGTCTTGAGGGGTTCTCTCCTCGCTTAAGCTAAATGATGCAGGAATGTGCCGAGTTCGAGGTTTAATCTGGTTTTAATATAGTATAGAATTTCTGTGATTAAGTCAAGTAATTTGACATTAACAGGATTGATCTCTTCCGAGGCCCACAAGTTTAGAGTGGCATTGGGGCAGTTGCCTCGCTGTTATATGGAATACTTGTAGCTTTTCGTTATCCGAAGGTCAGGAAGCTGTAAACCAGGGTGTTTTTAAGGATAAATATTAACTTGTTAATAAAAATGATCCAGGCGAACCTATATGTCACCTGGATCATCGATCACATATCTATTAACGCATGGTCACAGGAAGGTAAAGCCGCGCACCGACCATGTTCTCCTTGCGATCGTAGAGAACGGCACCTTTTCCAATTACCGGGAGGGTGAAAACGTTTCAAAACAGTCTGTTTTAAGAAATTTTTGGCCAAAAATTGTACGGAATGATAAAAATAATGCTACACTTAAGCAGGTTCAGCCAAAATTCTCACCCGTTTTGGGTGAAAATGATGGCAAATTGATATCGACGTGGAATCTCGGTATAAAATATGTACGTATAAAGTAACACCTACAATCCTTGTTCCTTGTCAATAATCCGGCTCAATTGGGGTAAACCAGAAAAAACATTGCGCACCGCTTATGCAGAAATCATCGTGGCGGCACAATCGCGGTTATCAGTTGCCACGATAGGAGGTTTATTTCTTTTTGATTCAGCAATAAAAGATCGTGTGGCAACCAATTGCGATTTTATTCAGAGGAGGATACCATGATATCTCGCAGCAAGTTTCAAAAAAAGTTTCTGAGCCTGCTGGTGATTTTTGGGCTCTTGAGTGTTACTGGATTGATCCTTGGCCTCACTCCCAGCCCTGCCCTTGGTTCTGTCTCGACTTTTGGATCAATGGATATAAATGCGGAGCCAGTTGCAAGTTACCTATTGGAAGACAAGGTTTTGCCCAATGCAAATTCCCTGCTACCAGTCATTGATTCACTGGCTCCCCAATCCTGTCCAGCACTGTGGGGTTACGATAATAATCTGGAACAGACAAACTACTGCGTATATTACAACAATCCACCCACTCCCCTTGCTGACGCCACTCTGGTAGAGGGCTATGTACAAGATTACTGGGATCGCTATGACATTGATTTCGGTTTTCAGGGACCTGAGTTCACCCCGCCAAAGCTGGAAGTGCGAATTACTAACAATACCTCCTGTAACGGCAGCGCCTGGGAAAACTACATCTCACTCTATGATGGCTGCTTCTCTGCTATCAACCCCGAGTTCATGCAGTATGTCACCGGTCACGAGTTATTCCACCGTGTCCAATTTTCCCACGACCCTAATTGGGCCACCACCTGGGAGAACTCAGGTTGGATTTACGAAGGTACAGCCCGCAATATGGAAGATGTAGCGTTTGCTAATATCGATACGTGGGACAATTGCCTGGGTGTTGCATTCTCTTATTGTGACGAGGTCAATGATTACCTGTCCTCCACCAACGCTAATCTTACTAGTTTCGATATGCGCTATGAATCCAACCTGTTCTGGACCTTCTTCCGTGAGCAGTATGGCACCACGCTGACTGAGCCTCAGCGCGGGGTCGATGCGCTAGTCGAGCTTTGGAACCAAATGGCAACCGCAGAATCGGTCGCTGCCGTGAACCACGCCCTGGCAGTGCTCTCACCCGGCACCAGCTTTGATGATGCCTTCCGACAGTTTGCCGTGGCGAACTGGACCAAAGACTTGACCGGGCTGCCAGACGATAGCTACAATTACAGTGACGAAGACCAGGCAGGAAACTCAGTTCCCTATGGACCGCTGGTACCTACCGATGGAGGAACGATCGACTCAGACGCCTCCGCCTCCTGGACGGGGAAATCGGTCAGCAAGTATGGGGCGCGCTACTTTTCTGCCATGCCCGACCGCTCCGACTGCCCGGTGATCACTGCTAGCTTCACTCGCACGGGCGGTTCCACCGAGTTTTACCATGTAATCACCCAGAACGGAAACACCTTCAACACGCATTCTCAAGGTAGCGGGGCTAGTTGGGGACGCAGTTACCTGAACAACGGTATAACCAAGGTGGTTGCCATTATCGGCGGGCGAAGCAGCTCAGCGACGGTGGACATCGAGCTGTCCTGCTCTACCCCGCTGATCGACATTGAGCTGCCCAACCAGCTCGCCCCCGCCTATGCAGGCGGATTTGCCACCCCCGATAATATCATCGTACAGGTGTCTGTGACTGATGGATCGCTTACCGGACCGATTGTGAGTGGGTTGGCTAATTCAGACTTCAAAGTCGAAATTGGCGGTTTGCCAGCGCTGGTGTTGGGCGGCGGCTTTGTCCAGGATGAATACTTCCTAAGGGTCGATACACCTGTCCAGGCCGCCAATGGTCCTTATGATCTGGAAGTCTTCCTTGAAGAGCCAGGCACATCCACCGTGATCGCCTCTGACCTTGAACCGGAAGCGGTGGTGTATGATGCCACCGAAACCGATCATGTGATCATTACGGATGTGTCTGGTTCGATGGGACAGTATGGCAAGCTGGTTGCTGCCAAAGATGCCGCCAAGCTGTTCATTGACGCTGCAAACAGCAGCGAAGGCTTGGGATTGGTCTCCTACGATCAGGATGTGGTCGATACGCTGGCTATCGAGTTCGGCACACTACCGCACCGTACCGAGGCTCACGCCCAGGTGAATAGTTACATTCCCCTGGGCGCGACCAGCATCGGGGATGGGTTGAATGAAGCCGTGACCTTATTGGGCAGTAGCCCCACCGGCAATGCCCGTTGCCAGTTCACCCTCTTATCGGACGGGATGCAGAACATGCCCTCATACTGGGCAGATGTGGAAGCTGCCGTGGTTGGCACCGGCTGCCCGGTGATGAGCATCGCCTTTGGCCCTGATAGCAATGAACTCTTGATGCAGGAGATTGCTGACGCTACCGGCGGTGAGTCCTATTACAACGATGTATATTATATCTCCCCTCAAAGCCCGAATCAGGATCCCGACGAGACCGAGCTTGACCTGGGAGATACCTACATGGACGCCCTGTGCCAGGCTCAGGGGTGCGAGCGCCTTCTCTCAGTGCGCGGCTCAAGCAGCACTTATGGTCAGGTCTTCACCTACACCGTAGCAGTGGATAACAGCGTGAACCAGCTCTCAGCCGTCCTAGATTGGACGCCACGTGTAGAATACTTCACCCTGCGGCTGGTTTCCCCAAGCGGTGTGGTGTACGCTGACTACACTTTCTATAACCAGACTGCCGGTTATGCCGGTTTTTATGTTGATGACCCTGAGATTGGCGAGTGGAAAGCGCTGGTAAGGCATAACTACTCGGGCTTGAAATATTACAACTTAATGATCTCCGCTAAAACCGATCTGGCAGTCGACCTGCTGCCCGCAAGGCGTGCCATAGCCACAGGTAACTACTACCCGTTATACGCCATATGGAGACCGGGAGGGATGGTCACTGCTTGGGTTACGTCCCCATTAAGGAGACTGACCATGGTTCAACTGTGGGATGATGGGCAGCATGGGGATGGTCGCATGGGGGACGGCTTCTTTGCCGGGCAATACAGCCTGGTCAACGAAGCCATCGTAGTCCAGCCTGTGCCGGAAGCAGGCGTGCTCAATCCGCCGCCCGCAGCGGATGAGGGCGCTTACCGGGTCAGGTTGGTGGCGACCCTGGACGGCTTGCAGCGGGAATCTCAAGGCTCCTTCTCGGTGCCGGAGGGCGACGACGGCGATGGTGATGGTATCCCTGATGATTACATCGCTGAGAATTGCCCCGGTGCACCCAATTCGGATGCCGACCTGGATCAGCTGGACTGCTCGGACGAGTATTACACTGGCGCCGATCCGAATAACTCGGACACGGACTCCGGCGGCGAGAGCGATGAGTCGGAGGCTGTGCGCCACGGGTTGGATCCTTTCGATCCAGCTGATGACCTGATCGAGGCCTTCGATTTCGTGCATGCTACTGCCCAGAACGGCTCGGTTTTGCTAACCTATGACGTTAAAAGCGAATATGCCAGCATCCTAGCTTATCGCGCCACCCATCCGGCTGGCCCATGGGCCCTGATTGGGACGGATCTGCCCCTGGATGGCATGTACACCGATAGCAGCGTGGCGAATGACACCACCTACTCCTACTGCCTGCAGGCTATCGATGGCGAGGATCACTGGAGTGCCGTGGTGTGCAGCGAACCGGCTACCCCACGCCTCGATCCGATACCGCCCGAGGCAGCCATGCTGATCAATGGCGGGGCTCCCAGTACTAACAGCCGGAACGTGCTGCTCACTTTCGTACCGGTGGAGGAAAGCATTGGTGGCAACCTGAACGAGCTGCAGGATGATGCCTTCGACGATATCACTGAGGTACAGATCAGCAATGATCCCTCGATGGCGGGTGCTATCTGGCAGCTATTCCAACAGGATATACCCTGGCAGCTTAAGGTCGGGAGGGGGTTGCGCACCGTGTATGTACGCTTCATGGATGCCAGTGGCAATGAATCAATCGGCATTGAAACTGCCACCATCCAGCTAGAAAGCTCGCTGGTCTTCATACCATCGGTTTTTAATACACCCGTGCCCTGACCTCTACGTTACCAAAAGAAAGGTATCCCGGTACACAGCTTAGCGATTAGCCGAATAAAAAAGGGCACACAAAAACTGCCAGGAGGCCGGATTTTCCCAGCCTCCTGGTTTGCCTATCAGCCGAGACTGCCAGGGGATCCTCGATTAATCCCTGGTAACCACCGGCAGGAAGAATTCCATCAAGGATGGGTTGCGCCCAATCCAAATGGTCGCTACATAGGTTTCTGACTCGTTCCCCAGCGCATCACGATACCTGACGAACACAGACGCCAAACCGACCGGTTGGCCGAGCACCCAGGGCTTGCTGGTGCCATAGGGCTCCCAGTTTGCACCGTCGAAATCGGGCTTATTGCTGATCAGCATCCCCGTCACCCCGGTGGCACTATCGGGGGGTGGTAGGTAATCAGGCCCGAAACCATTCAATTCAGGGTCGATCTCATCCGAGGCCCATAGGTTGAGGGTGACATGGGGGTCATAAGTAAAGGCTGCCCCGT
>Ga0316628_100004853_pt1 | contig 10650 bp, 9 predicted proteins | sample OWC_Aug_M2_C1_D5_FD_207648 | JGI IMG/M metagenome (GOLD analysis project Ga0316628, IMG submission 207648) | Wetland soil microbial communities from Old Woman Creek delta, Ohio, United States - OWC_Aug_M2_C1_D5_C | ecosystem: Environmental > Terrestrial > Soil > Wetlands | place: USA: Ohio... | reverse complement strand
AAGAGGAAGATGGTGAAGATCACCGCGTCATAGGTGACGCCCGAGAGAAAGAATCCCTTCGTGCCGAAGAGTCCGAAATCCTTACCGAAGAGATGGATGATGAACTCACTGTCGAGCGTGGTTCCGCCGCCTAGCGTCGCCGCGCCGCCGGAACCGCCCATCTGTATCGCAAAACCGATGACCCAGTAGCCGAGCATGCCGATGACGTAGATCATGAAGTTCATGGCCATGGTATGGCCTGCATTCTTCGCCTGGGTGAAGCCCGTCTCCGCCATGGCGAAGCCGGCCTGCATGAACATGACAAGAAAACCGCAGATAAGCGTCCACATTACATTGATCGCGATCCGGTTGTGGCCGATAACGTCCGCGAGCTTTGCTGCAAGCGGCTCGCTGGCCGACATTTTCTTCATGTCATCCGCCGTGGGTGCCCCTGCTGAAGCGCCGACGATGTCGCCTGCGCCGCCGGTATTCGCGCCCGACGGATCAGGCGTGGGCGCAGGAGTTGCTGCGAGTGTTGCTGAAGCAGGTGGTGCGGCCTGGTCTTCGGCGAACGCCGCGCCGCCAACAGCCAAGAGACCAGCCAAGATCACTGCGAATATTACACGTTTCATGATAATTCTCCTTTTGTCTTTAACCTTACCACGTATACATCACACCGAGTGCGACGGTATTCTGGCTATTCTTCGTGGCATTATCGAAGGACGACTGGTTCGAAGAATCATGACGGTACTCGGGTCGCAGGATCAAACCTCCATTCAACCGGATCTCCGGCGTCACCGTTATTTCCTTCAGCCTCTGCGCCGTGCCAGTTCTGACACCTTCCTTGTCGCCGAAGGTCTCGCCCCGGACCGCCAGGCTGTATTTGTCGTTAAAATCATACTTCACGATCCCGGCGATGCCGCTCCAGGTTGCGGCTCCGCCCGCTGCCGCGATGTTCTGCTCCCGGGCGTTATCCGTATTCACGATCAACGAAAGATTCTTTATGGGCTTTACGGTCGCCACGACATCGAGGAGCGACCTTTGATTGCTGTCGTTGTTGTCCTGCTCAGGGCCGGTCATGCCGTTGACGACAATCGAGAAGAGTTCTACCGGGGCATAGCCTAGGCTGACACCATAGCTCTTTCCTTTGTTGTTGTCGGTGCTGTCGTCCCAACCGTTTACGATATGCAGGCTAGCGTTCAGAGTATCAGTAAAAGCATAGCTGACCTTGAGTCCTGTATGCGTGAACGGAATAGCATAGTTGAACAGGAACGACCGCGAATAGTTCGCGTTGTCCTTTGCCTCGATCACTTCAGCACCGTGGTAGGTAACGAACTTACCGAAGTCGAACCTGAGCCCCTTACCCACCACCGCGTTATAACTGATATACGCCTCGGTAACATCGAAGGAATCGGTCCCCTCGCCCGCCTGCGGCGAGGTCAACGGAGCTCCGCTCAAACCGCGCGAATGGATCCACTTTGCCGTTTCCCCGGCGGAAAGCTTCAGCTTATAGCCGGCATTGCCCAGTGCCGCGTCTTTCGCAAAGATGATCTGAGCAAGGTCCAGCGTAAAGCTGTTCGCCTTATGATCGAAGACGCGCAGGTCATTCTCTTCCTGCTGGCCGTTGGCGGTACCAGCATCCCCATTATAGGTGTAGCCTGCCTGCAGATAGATGCTCAAGCCAAGCGCCTTCTTCAGGTCCTCGGCGCTTATAGCCGGCGTGCCTGGCTTCGCATCTTCGGCGAAGGCCGCTGTGCTCATTGCCGTCACAGCGCAGAATATCGCCAGACCAAGTTTCAAACCAAGAATCGTCCCAATCTTTTTCATCTTCTCCTCCTTATCCCTTCCCCCATTTGATGCCTGCTCGTCCAATAGCAGGTATTGCTTGAATGCATAAAAGTTGTATCTTAACAACTTCATTGCTTTAGTGTAGAGCAAGGGATGTGCCACTTTTTTGCTGACGGGAGTTAAAATGATAACATGCTGATTTTATTGTTTTGTTTTCATCGGGAGGATGTGCAGTTAAACGATGAGCAGTATTTTTTGCAGATAAGTCTTTAGGCATCTGAGTAAAACATGGGCAATGATTTGAAAAAACAATAGAGAGACTATCGTTTCAAGAATACTATTTTGTTGCTTCATACGTCGGAAAGCAGTAAGGAGTGCATCGTCTTAATTGAGAATGGCACTTTGAGATATGCTGCAAGGAAGGAATAAATGTTACGAGTGTATCTACCCGGCTTCAATAGAGAAGATGTTCGATGGCATACAGGGGGCACCAATGCAGGAAGGGTCTGCTGGGTCGTCGCGGATACGGCAAGGTACGTGTCACGCACACCTAAAAACGAAACCTGCAAACAATATAACTTCTTTCATTTGGTCCGAATGAACACCCCGCAGCAAGCTGACGGGGTATCAAGGTAGAATATTCATCTGAGAAACCTGCGGTTTCTCCTACTCTTCCATCTATAAGGTGACCCCGTAGCAAGCTACGGGGAATTACAAGTTAAAAGAGGGATCCGAATATCCCCGCTCGCTCTTTTCCGCTGCAAATTGAGATGATACCAACCGAACGCCGAGCGTCCTATTCCTTGCCCTTCTTGCTGAATCCGTAGGTCCCGATCTTCTCTCCTGTCGCCCGGTACTCATGCACATTCGGACAGTACGAGATTGGAGCGAGTTTATCGATGATAATCTTATCGCCGTCGAGGATATCATCATCAGCATGAACGGCCACCACCTCTGCGATGAACAGGTCATGTGTGCCGAGATAGAGGATCTGTTTCACCTTGCACTCGAGGTTCAGGGGACACTCATTGATCATCGGGACCTTCACCGTATCGGAATCGGTGGTGGTAAAACCTACAGTCAGGAATTTGTCGATATCCTTGCCCGAAACCGAGCCGCAATAGTCCGTTTCCTTGAGCCATCTCTGTGATGGAAGGTTCAGGACGAATTCCATGGATTCCTTTACCAGCTTGTGGGTATGACGCGTTGGCCGAATGGATATGCCGACTAGGGGAGGATCGGAGCAGAGCACGCCTCCCCACGATATTGTGGCAATGTTCGGCTTCCCTGACCTGCCCTGTGCACTGATGAGCATCACCGGTGCAGGGTATAGATAAGTTGACGGCTTAAGACTCTTTTTCGGCATAGGCCCTCCGGGAAACAGGATACGAGATGCCTGATGATCATTGGTTTATTGCTTTTGCCGTTTATCAAGAATTCGGCTTCCGGAATCAATTCTCACCAGGGGCTCGTCCTCGTGGTACCGGATTCATAGGATACTCTCTTGCTCCCCTCAATAGCTTCCCAGCCTTCACGGACTATGAGCGGGAGCATAAGCAGTGCAGCCACAGAGTCCGCCCACCACCACCCAAGCCACGCATGCAAGCCCATACCCAGCAAGAGGGTGAGCGCTAAGCACACGCGGACCGCGGTCTCCCGGGCATCAATACGGAGAGCCCTGCTCTCGAGACCTCGTGCTGTGCGGAACTTCATGACCGCGAGTATCGGCATGCTGACGAGGGACAGTACGGAAAGGACGAGGCCGATGGTACTTGTTTCCGGCTTCTCGCGGTAATAGAGCCTTGATCCGGACTCATTCATGATATATAACGCCAGGAGAAAGAACGCAACGCCGACAATGAACAGTACCTTTCGCTCCGTCCTAGTATACGCTTCCTTGCTCTTCTGTCCTTGAAGTTCATTGCGTAGCCGCAGCAGCAGTATGCTGGCCATAACGAGCCCGATGATGCTGACCAAACCAAAGGCAATGAGCGCGATCGAACCTGTTCTAATGCCTGTCACTCCGGCGACAAGCGCCACGATCATACTCCATCCGATTGTAAGATACTCAAGCCGAACGCCTTTTTTAAGAAGATCTGTTTTATCCGTACCTTGGCCTGTGGCCACGCGCTACTCCCCTGGTGCATCAGACTGTTTTTTATTTTATACATCACCACCATCCTTGTCAACCACTCATCAAGACTTTTCAGGGGCTACCAAGAAAGACAGCTGAGGCTGAGCCAAAAACTTATATTTTCCTGATCACTCCTACCACCCTGCCGATAATACGAAAATCTCCTCGGTCCAGGATGAGGGGCTTCATGCTGCTGTTCTCGGGTTGCAGACGCACACGGCTCTTCTCCACGAACAGACGTTTGACCGTGGCTTCGCCGTTCACTAGGGCAACGACGATGTCTCCGCTCTGCGCCGCGGGCTGGACACGGACAATGACGGTATCTCCATCAACGATATGCGCATCGATCATGCTCTCGCCTTTTATTTTGAGTGCGAACAGATTATGGGGAGATCTGAGCGAAAACAGGGAAATGTCCACCGCGATCTCCCCATCATGGTTTTCCGGCGAGAGCACAGGCAGACCGGCCGCCACCCTCCCGAGGAGGGGAACCGTTGCCAGCGGTCTTTTACCGTCTGCATGCAGGGAAATACCGCGAGATTTTCCGCGTTCCCGCACCACGAACCCGCTCCGCTCAAGCGCTGCAAGGTGTTTCTCCACACCGTTCGTGGAACGGAACCCGAATGCCTCCCCGATCTCCCTTATGGTAGGAGGAATGCCCCGCCCTTCGATGCTGGTTCGGATGAATTCGTAAACCTCCCGCTGACGGTCGGTGATTTTGTTTTTCATAGAACCCCCTCTTTATGCTTACCGCAGAGCGCGCAGAGATCACTAAGGAAAGCATGAATTTAAGAGTTAAATATTTTAATCTCCTACCGGCCTCTTAATCTTGTATTTTCCTGAAGTTCTCTCAGGTCTCAGCGCTCGCAGTGGCAACTATGCTTCAATCAGTATTGCCGGTCCCCTGTCGGCCTCCAAGCGGGGGAAATGATCCGCTCATGCCGATACCGTTCGGCGAGCGTTCCCCAGGTGACCGTGAATTCACCATACCGGTCATTGATCTCGTCCATGGCCTCTGCCACGGACTTCCGTTTCCGCTCATCCACGAAGAGCGGTATCTCCACCATCCTCCGCTCCAGGCTCGATACGCTCACGCCCACAAGCCTCACCGGCTGCAGGAGCCTGGTCTCGCGGAGCAGACCCTGGGCCGCCGCATAAATGTCCAGTCCATGGTTGACAGCATGACGAAGCCGCCGCTGCTTCGAGAACGTATGAAAATCCGCATATCGCATGATCAGGGATACGGTCCGTCCGCCGTACAGCCCTCGCCTCAGCCTGCGCCCCACCCTCTCCGAAAGCTGGAGGATATGACGCTCAATCATGGTGATATCCGAGCAGTCCTCGTCGAGGGTCATGCTGTGGCCCATGGACTTCGCCTCTCCCTCCTCCCGCAGCACCAGCGGCTCCACGGGGTCGTCGTCCATGCCCAGCCCCATGTTGCGGAGCCGCTCACCGATGATCCCGAACCGGGAAATGAGCTGCCGGAGCGGAGCGCGGCCGAGATTTCCACAGGTATGAATTCCCATGGCAGCAAGATGCCGGGTCAGATTTGGCCCGATACCGCACAATTCCTTCACCGGCAGGTTTTCGAGCACCTCACTCACGTCGTCCGGGGAGATGAGCACGAGGCCATCGGGTTTCTGCAGATCGCTCCCGAGCTTCGCGAGGAGTTTATTGGGCGCGATGCCAATGGAACAGGTCAAGCCGGTTTCGTGCCAGATCCGCTCTTTTATCTGGATCGCGATCCGTACTGGATCACCAAAGAGCGCATCGCATCCGGTCACGTCCAGGAAGGCCTCGTCGATAGAGAACAGTTCGATAAGCGGCGTAAAGGCTTTCCATATTTCGATCAGCCGCTCACAGGCATAGGAATACTTGGCCGAATCCGCGGGGACGAGGACGATCTCCGGGCACTTCTGCCGCGCTTCCCAATACATCATCCCTGTCTTCACGCCGAAGGCCCGCGCTTCGTACGACGGTGAAAGAATGACGCCCCGGTGCTCGGACCCAACCACAGCCATGGCCTTGCCCCGGAGCGCCGGGTCCGCACGCTGCTCCACCGAAGCGAAGAAGGCGTTCATATCGATATGAAGAATTGTTTTCATGTTTTTTTATCGCAGAGCACGCTGAGAACGCAGAGAATTTTTAGAAGCTATTCACTGCGCGCTTAATGCCAGCTCAAGCGCTACCATTTAGTTTCCCCTCTGCGATCTCTGCGCGAAAACGTAGATTTAAGTCTCTGCTTTCATTAGTCTCCATTTGAAACTCTCGGCATTATAGCAGATCTCATACAGTCCCTGCCCGTCCGTCACCGAGAAGTGGAGGATGCCCGCGCTGCCTTCCCGCGTTCTCCATGTGAAGGTGCTCTCCCGGATCCGCACCTGTCTTCCCTTCCAGACAAACCAGACCGGCTTGATCCTGCCGCGGGCAAAAACTGCCCCCACGCTTATTAGTTCATTGATCTCGACCGCCATAGGATACTATATAGTATAGTGAACATTTGTTCACTTGTCAAGAGGGAACGCCATCGACCCCTTCCCTCACGCAAACCTCACAATAAAATAAGGTTTTTGTGGCAATCCATCGACAGGCAGGGCCCATCTCATAAGGCCTGGCAACTCCGTAGGCAAGCCCGACGGTCATATCTACCAAGAAATCATCCTCCGCGGGATGACAATGTCCATACATTTGGTATCTTCAGCAAACCCGATATGCTCAAAAAAGGACCCCAACATGTTGCATTACGGGCTAGGTTCCTATATCGGCAAGGTTATCTTCCGGCGGTGCCTTCGTCGGATCGCTCTGCGTCGTTTATCAGGAAGACCGTGTCCCTAGTAAGGACGATGTGAAGCTGCTGGGGATTATCGCCTCCGCCATCGGAGAAGTGGGAAAAAGTAAGCAGGCCATAACGGCATTGAAGTATATCGAGTCCGGATACAAGAAAAACGATGCAAGATAGGATAGGGATGTCCTTTATGCTCTATTCCGCATGAACTCTGCATCGTGAATCATTCATCATGTATGTCCCTTGCTCCTTAGAAACTCCCCGAATTTCATATCGACTTTCATGATATGGTCGACGATCCAGTCCACGACAACCTGGTTTGTGGTCGCCGAAAGATCATAGGTGCTGCCCTGCACGCGCGGGAGTGCCGCCTGCGCCTTGAGCTCGGCAAGGGCGGCAAGGTATTTTTTATGGTCCTCCCGTTGTTGTTCTAACCCGGGATACCGGGTTTCCCGCATGTGTTTTTCTTCCTCGGAAAAATGGACCCGTGCATAGTCATCAAGAAATTTAATAGTACTGTCGATCTCTTCCTTGCACCGATGCTGTTTTATGGCAAGAACGAGATTGTTGATCCTCTTGAACAGTTCTTTATGCTGGCTGTCGATCGTGGCGACGCCGACCGATAATTTCTCCGTCCACTCCATGGCAGGTCTCCTACGATGGTCTTGATATGTCCGATATTAACAAGCACGACGCGATATGTCAAGGCGGGATCTACCTGCCTACAACCGCAGCGAAATCTTCCAATAAAATTTGACACCCGCCGTTAAAAAGGTTAATTTTATAATTGTGAAGACCGCCGTCGAGATATACAAGCTCCTGCCCAAGACAAACTGCGGCAAGTGCGGGACTACCAGCTGTTTCGGCTTTGCCGCGAAACTGGCCACACACCAGGCCTCCCCCGACGATTGCCCCACGATGACACAGGGAGCGCGTGAGGCCCTTCGCGAGGCAGACATGGAACGGCACCATTCTCGCGGCACCGTCTTCGAGCAGACGCTGGAGTCTCTGCGACCTAAAATCCGGGCATTGGATTTTCCGAAGGTGGCAACCCTTTTCGGCGCGATACTCACTGGGCCGGACAGCCTTGGGATCATGTTCTTGAACGAGAAATATGAGGTCACCAAGGAAAAGATCCTGGACGCATCAGGCATCGAACCGCGGCCGTGGATATCGATCCTCATCTACAACCACCTCTGCATGCCTGATCCGCCTGCCCCTTCCGGGGAATGGATCACCTTCAGCTCGGTTCCGGCATCTCACGCAAAGGACAAGGCATGGGCAGGCCATGTTGAAGAAGTGATTGCGAAGCATTATGCGGGAAATGTCACAGGATTAAAAACTGCCTGCGAGCGGCTGGGAGGAGTACAGACGGAGGTAAAGGGAAACCAGGACGCGGCGTATGAATTCCGGTTTTTCCCCCACTATCCCGTCTTACTCCTGTTCTATGATGCTGTTCCGGACGAGGATTTCCCTTCCCAGTGCAAGCTCCTATTGGACCGCAATGTTCCTTATTACCTGGACATCGAATCCATCGTAGTGCTCGGGGAGGAATTCGCGGGAAGGCTGACGGCATAGACTGTTCCGAATGCGGGCCGAAAACGGCTATGGCGCCGCAGCAGGCGCAATGATCTTATAGATATCTCCGGTGGCATGATCGGCTACATAAAGATTCCCGGCCTCATCTTCACCAAATGTGGAAATGAGCAGATCGCTGTCAAGAATCAGTTTGTTTTCCCAGGCTCCCCCAGCCCGCCTCAGGCCCCATATCTTTCCACTGCAATAATCACCGTAAATGTAGACCCCTTGCAGTACAGAAAATTCCCGGCCGCGGTATACAAACCCTCCGGTAATGGAACAGTCACCCAGTGAATGCCCGTACTCCACGACCGGCAGCGTCAGGCCTGATTGATTACAGGAAGCGGAGTTGTAGCAGTGAAACCCCTCCATGATGTTCCATCCGTAATTCTCCCCTCCGGAACTCGCTGCGGGCTGGATGTTCACCTCCTCGTATAGATTTTGGCCCACATCGGCGATGTAGAGGTCTCCCGTTTCCAGGTCAAAGGAAAACCGCCATGGGTTCCGGAGCCCAAGGGCCCAGATCTCGGGGCGATAGCCCGCATTCCCGATAAAGGGATTGCTGAGGGGAGAACTATACTGGTCAAGCTGAGACTCAACATCTATGCGGAGGATCTTCCCGAGCAAAGAGAGCGGGTTCTGCGCGTTGTTAAACGGGTCTCCTCCGCTGCCGCCGTCACCCATACCGATATAGAGGTACCCGTCGGGTCCGAAAGCGAGCTGTCCGCCGTTGTGGTTCGTAAATGGTTGGACGACCTCGAGAAGCGTTTGCGCGCTTGCAGGATCCGCGATGTCGGGATCGGCCGTCGTGTGATAGCGGGCGATGACGGTGTCTCCGACCCCCTGGGTGCCGGTGTAGTCTATGTAAAAGTATTGTTTGCCCGCATAACCTGGCGGGAACGCAACGCTCAGAAGCCCTTGCTCCCCTGCGCTCGACTTCAACAGCGGAGATACGTCCAGAAAAGGCGTCGGCAGTGCACTCCCGTTCTTTATGATTTTTATAAGTCCGCCCTGCTCAACGATGAACAGGCGGCCGCTCCCGTCTCCTGCGTGGGTTATATGGGTCGGATGGGTGAAACCCCCGGTGGTCGGAACAAGGGATAGTTGTGGAATCGCCGACGTTGCGGAAGAAGACCGGTGCCCTCTGCAAGCGTTAAAAGAGAGAGGAATTGCTGCACAAAGGAGCAGCAACAGGGTAAAGGAACGAACCAGCAGTCGCCATTTCGAAACATTCATTGTCACACCTTCGTCTCAACGCTGACATCTCCTCTGTTTATTGCCTTTCCTTGATGATTCCGATTATGCTTTAAGTATAGCACTGAGAACGAACGAATTTACTGACGCACCGTCGCAGACTCACCCGGTTTAGTTTCGGCAACACCATTGAAGAGACCCCGGACACTGCCGATGGATGCAAACGCGCCGTGCTATCGGGATATTAGTCCATCGTGGTCCTGGGATATGAATTCGCGGGAGGATTGACGGCATCATAAAACGCAGAGAGAGCATGGCGCATGGAATGTTTTCCCTCTGCTCGATAGCCTATGCCTCATGCCTTAAGGCATAAATCAGATACTCCACGTTCCCGTCCTGGCCCGTGATGGGAGAAGGGATAACGCCCTTCACCTCAAGGCCGAGTCCCCTGAAGTGATCGGTGATCCTGTTCACCACAGCGGTCCTCGCTGCATCATCGCGCACGATCCCACCCTTGCCCACCTGCCCTTTGCCCACTTCGAATTGCGGCTTGATGAGCGCGATGATCTCCGCATCGGGCTTGAGAAATTTCAGGATGCCGGGAACGACCTTTTCGAGGGATATGAACGAAACATCAGCGACCGCAATATCAATCGGCTCGGGCAGAAGCGACGGGTCGATCTCGCGGATGTTCGTACGCTCGATCGTAACAACACGGGCGTCCTGCCGGAGTTTCCACGCCATCTGACCGTAGCCCACGTCCACAGCATAGACTTTTTTAACGCCGGACTGGAGCAGACAGTCGGTGAATCCCCCGGTCGAGGCTCCCACGTCCAGAGCGACCTTGCCTTCCGCGACGACCCGAAACTCTTTTAATGCCGCTTCAAGTTTGAGGCCTGCCCTGCTCACATAAGGGAGAGATTCACCGAGGATACGAATCACTGCATCCTCTGGTACGAGAGCCCCTGCCTTGTCGATTTTCTGACCGCTCACCAGGACTTGGCCAGCAATGATCACGGCCTGTGCACGTTCACGGCTCTCAGAGAGTCCGCGGCCCACGAGGAGACGGTCAAGGCGGAGTTTTCTTGTTTTGCTTGGTTTGTTTTCAGACATTATGCTCTTTCTCAGTACACGGAACCAGTATATCTGAATCCTACGCCGAAAAGCAATGCCCCACTCTGCGTAGCGTGAA
>Ga0316628_100004852_pt1 | contig 10651 bp, 8 predicted proteins | sample OWC_Aug_M2_C1_D5_FD_207648 | JGI IMG/M metagenome (GOLD analysis project Ga0316628, IMG submission 207648) | Wetland soil microbial communities from Old Woman Creek delta, Ohio, United States - OWC_Aug_M2_C1_D5_C | ecosystem: Environmental > Terrestrial > Soil > Wetlands | place: USA: Ohio... | reverse complement strand
TGCCGCGACGGTTGCGCGCGTCTTCGCGCCTGGCCAGTCAGCGGGCAAGTAGTCGTCAATCCCGTCGTCGACTTGGTCCCAGAGGTCCTCTGGCGTCAACTTGTGCAGCCTGGACCATAACGTCTGCACGGTCTTCGGGCTGAGTACACGCGCCACGGTCAGGCCGTCTTCATATGGCGTCGTCTCGCCGCCCATCAAAGCGTTCTCGAGCGATTCGTCGTCCCACTCGACTCCATCCGCGAGCGCGACATGGCGTGGCATCGGTGCTTCACCCGAAAGCGTGTAGTGGAGAGCCGGCCAGTACTCACCGAGGTCCACCGCGCTGCTCTCCGTAAGTGCGGCGTAGACCGCATCCGCATCGCGAGTCATGCGCTGGGCGGTTAGCTCCGCGATGCGGTAGAGGCGCACTTCACTTCCAGGTCTGCTTCGCGATCGCGGCGGCGACGTCGCTATAGAGCGCCAGCCCCTCGTCGAGCACCGTGGCCAACTCCGCCTTGTTGGCTGCACCCGGAACTGGGTATGGCGGATCATGGCGGTATCCGGGGACCGCGAGCTGCTTCACCGCTGATGCGAGCGAGGCAAGTGTGGTTCCGAGATGCCCAACCGGTGTCTTGAACACGAGGATCCACTCGACCTGGTAGCCATCGATGCTGACGTTCAGGCCGAGCTCGCAGCCATCCGGCGCGGATGCATCACGCCAGGCGAAGAACTTCTCACCCTTGTGGTAACGGAATACGCGTCCGGTCTCGCCGAGCACAGCCGTCTGCGTTGCGAGCGGGATGTCGGGGCCCTTCGTGCGATGCGCGTCGCAGTACGCGTAGTAACGATCTGCGAACCGCAGCTCAGCCAGGAGCTGTCGGAACCTCGTCTTCTGCGCGTCGACTTTTCCAGCCATGGCTACTCCGCCGTGTAGCGCAGTTCAACGCCTGCGTCCGCAGCAATCTGCTCGAAGTGTGCTCTGCGATCTGCCAGCTCTTTCATCTTCTTCGGATCACTAGTGACGCTCGGGTCCGTGGGCTGAAGGTTCTCCGCTGGAACCTCGAGGACAGCGTCGCCACGCAGCCGCTGACCATCGAGCTCAGGATACTTGATGGAATGGATCTTCTTTCCCTTGGGGTACTTGAGGTCGATCTCCTTCACGTATCCCGTGAATTCACCATCCGAGATCGCCAGGAAGTCGGTAGCCTTGCGGGAGATTCGTTCAGGGTGACCGTCGTGCTCGTATGAATCGAGGCGCGTCCCGTCAGCGAGGTTGACCTCGTTGTACGTGTACAGCTTTCGCTCCTTGACGGACTTGTTGAACTTGTTTCCACGCGCGATTGGGCTGTTCTCCTTCCACCAATCAACGCGCTCCTTCCAGTCTCGCCGCCCACGCGGGTGCTCGTCCTTAGCCTTCTTTCGCGCGCGGTAGTCTTGGTACTTCTGCTCGAGCTCGGCATCGACGAACTGCCCGTTGCTCTTGCGCGGCGGCAGTGGATCCGCGTCGCTCTTCTTGCCGCCGAACTCGGTGGTCTTGGCACCAGCATCCAGGTCGGGGGCTGGCTCATCGTGTGCTGGAACCGGATCGCCGGGATCGGCTGCCTTGGGCGCATGTGGATCCTCCGGCTTGGGCGTGGTCTCGACTGCCGGTGCCTCTGCCTGCTGTTTGACCGGCTGAAAGTCGCGCCATGTACCGGTGCTCGGCTTGTTCGGATCCGCGCCGATCGTGATCTGGCCATCCTCATGAACCCACAACGTCTCGGTGGGAGCTTTGACGTCAACACGGAGCCCGTTTGCCATCGCCTGCGCAACGCCGTCACCAGCGGCGCCCGCTTCGCACGAGATCAGGCGGATGTTCTGGCCGTGATAGCCGGGTTGCTTGAGAAGCCACCTGCGAAGCGAGTTGGGCTTCACGGGCACCCAGGAGCCGTTGTGCAGGACGTAGAAGCTGTTGGGATCGCCGTGGACAGCAACGTCGAAGTAACCCGGCTCGGCTGCGACCCTTGCCGCGGCCGCTCCGATCGTGTCGCCGTTGCCCTGGAACGTGACCCGCGTCGGCTCGTGGGCCGGCAGCTTCGACGGATCAACCGCCGGCATCTTCTGGGTCGTCCGCTCGTGCGGCGCCTTGCCGGTCTCCGGATCCTGCGCCGGCATCTGTTGCGTCGTGCGCTCGTGCGGCGCCTTGCTGGCCTCGGGGTCCTGCGCCGGCATCTGCTGAGTCGTGCGCTCGTGCGGCGCCTTGCCTGCCTCCGGATCGGCGACCTGCGGATCGGCCGGTGCCTTCGCCTGCGCTGCGTCACCGCCGGCGGCCTTGCGCTGCATGAGCGTCGACTCGAGGAACTGCTGTTCCGCCTCCGTCATGACGACGGCGCGGTTCTCGCTCGTGAAGCTCTGCTGTGCGATTGCCGCTTCGATGTCGGTGATCGATCCTTCTGCCAGCGCTTTCACCGGTTCACGGACGGAGAACTGCTTTCCTGCCCTGGTCGTGGCGACGACCTGCTTGATGCCGCCTCCGAGCGAGACAAGCAGGAAGCCTCCGCTGACAACTGCGCCACCGACTACTTCGGCGACCCTTCGATCGCGATCGGCGAGAATCTCCTGCTTCTCCTCTTCCGATTTCGCGTGGGAGAGCTTCACAGCCGTTTCGGCGTCGATCTGCTTGAGAACGTCGCGCGTGTCCGCAGCGATCACGAACCCCTGTGCAGCATCGACACCGACCATCGCGAGCATGTATCGGCTCTTGCCGACGACAGTCGCTTCACGCAGCGCTGAGCTCAGGGTGCCGAACTGCAGCGCCGTCGAGGCGAGCTGCAGAAGGTCGACCATCAAGCGTCGATCGAACTTGAGCTTTCCCTCTTTCGCGATTCGGTCCTCAATCTCCAACGCCACCTGGCCGGCACCTGCGGCACCGGTCACGATCATCAATCCCATCGCGACCTCGCCACCGCCGGGGACGACGAGCAGCGCCATGCCACCGACCATCGCGACGGTGCCGAGCGCCTTCTTTGTCTTCTTGCGCCAGTTGTTTGTATTGAGCGTCTTCTCCCAGACTCCGTTTCCAGCCAGGAGCTGAGCCGCTAGATGGATCGTGCCCTTGGGATAGTCGTTGTGGGCGTGGAAGTGCTCCGCCATCGTCTCGAGCGCCTCGCCCTCGAGCATGCGGAACACGGTCTCAGGGCGCTCTCCCGCGAGCGGATGGAATGAGGAGCCAGGATGCTGGGTTGGCTCGCCCATCGTGAGGTCGTGCAAGATGACATCGAAGAACGCGAGGCCGCTCGCGGTCTTCTGATGCAGCACGTGCATCATCAGCTTGAGATCGAAAGACGATGAGTCTTCTCGACTCACGAACGTGCCGCGCACGAGATACGGCGTGCCGCCCTTGACCTTCTCCTGGACCTCCTCGAGAGCCGCGCGCTGATTCGTCGCCTGCTCCTCGAGGGTTTCCTTCTGGTCCTCGGTGATCTTGCCTTCCTTGGCGAGCTCTCGAAACCCACCTCGGGCGAGGTCGAGGGTCTGAAGCTCATCCCCGACACTCAAAGGCTTCTGGTCGGGATTCGCCTGCAGCTTGCCGTTCGCATCCCTCGAGAAGGTCTTGTCGGCACCGACGTTCGACTTGTCGAAGACCTGCTTGTCGAACTCCTCTTCCTTGACGACCTCGAGGACGACCTGGGTCTTGAACTTCTTCTTGTCCTTGAAGTGACGGCTCTTTGCTGCGACAGCGATCGTCGTCTGGCCGTTCTTGTCACCGAGATCGAGAGTCGTGTGGCGATCGTCGGCGAAGATCGAGTTGCCGTCGCTGTCGGCGTAGATCCCCTTCTGAATCGACGTCCACATGTAGCTGCAGTGGTTCGGCAGCAGGATCAATCCGGCTTCCGGGTGCACCGAGAGGTCCCACTTGAGCTCGACCTTTACACTCGAACCCGCCACATACCGATCGAGCTTCGGACGAACAACGATCTCGCCCTTCGGCTCCCACTGGATCCAGCCGTACTTGCTTCCGCCCTTCTGCCCGTATCGAGAACCGCCCTCGCCTCCATCAGTGACGTCCTTGACGCCATCGCGCGATCCCTTGTCCGAGCCACCAGCCTTGCCGTCGTCATGGCCGCTCGTGCTGCCGTCCGACGAACGCCCTTCCTTGTCGAGCTGATGCTTTTCGAACGCAGCGAGGAGCTTCTTGAGCTGCTCGGCATTTGCGGCCTGGGCGCCACGCTTGCCCTTCGGAAGCTTCTTGATCTCCTCCGCGTGCTCGGCAAGGAATTCAAGGAACTCGGGATAAGAGGGCGCATCCGATTGCCACGCGTCGCTGTCGGGGAACGATTTACGCAGTCGCTCGTACAGTGCGCGAGCTCGTTCAACATCTTCGATTGATCTCGCGTCCGCCTTCGCATCGTTCGAGGACCCGGGTTCGCCGCCGGTGCTCTTGTCGGCGCCCTGCGTGCCCGTTCCAGTGCCAGTGCCAGCGCCACCGCCCTCGCCGCCAGCACCTGTACCGCCACCGCCGGCACTGTCACCCGTGCCGGGTTGAATCTCGGCCGGGCGGTTCCCCGGATGATGCTTCCGCATCCAACCTTTCACCGCTTGGTGAAGCCCCGGTCGAATGCCGAGTCGATAGCGAACGTTGTCAGGCCATTGACGTGACTCGTCGAAGCCAGTCCCTTCGAAAGCAGGCGTCGTCGCCGCGATAGCCTCGTGAATGGTCGCGTCACTCACGCCCGGGAAGACCCGCTTCATGTAGGCGCTCATCGCCATGAACAGCGGTTCCTTCCAGGTCTTTACTTCCGTGGTGTTGAACCAGAACTGGTAGCCGCCGTCGGTCGTGACCTCGACGATGACCTTGCCAACGGGTGGCGGCGGCAAGTCGGCCGGGTCAACGGTCTTGCCGCTCGCCTTGGAGCCGGCACTGGTGTCGCGCTGTACCGTCGGTGTGGCGTTGCCGGCTCCCCGTCCAGCACCGGCCATGCGATCCAGCAGTGGCTCGGCAGAGCGGCCTGCAACCACCGCATCGGCCACCGCATCGGCATGAAGCTCGAACTCGTCCCCCGGCGTGTCGATGCCACCCTTGAGCGCCACGCCGCGCCGTTGCTGGACCACGTGTGCTGCTTCGTGAGCGGCCGTATGGAGGTCGGGCGTATCGGCGAACGCAACGTCGTCTCCGAAGGCGTAAGCCCGCGCTCCTAGATCTGCGGCGGCTCTTCGAGCGGTGGCGTCCGTGTGAGCCCTGATTCCGGATACGTCGTGCTTCCCGAACGCCGCCTGGATCTGGGTCAGAAACGGTAGGAAGCCACCGCCGTTAGCGACGCCGCCTGCAGCGATGTCCGCGGGTGACTGTGGCAGCGTTTCGACCAGCGTTCGCTTTCCTGGGCCGGACACACCGACGTGTGCCGCGGAGCCACCCTCCACGAGCGTGGACTTACCGGGGACGAGTTCGGGACCCGCGTCGTCATACGCCGCATCACGCCCGTCCCGCCGATCGCGATCCCACACTGCACGTCATGCTACGTCGAGCGGATGCAGCTCTTCCCGAAGTCCGCATAGGAATTCAGCAATCGATGTATCGCGTGTGAAGCAGCTAACATCGGCTGCCGCATTTCGCTGCACCCTTCGGCGCATTTCCCGCTCAAACCGGCGAACCTGGCGCTTTGACCGGAAGAATCCCGCTCGCCACAAAGTACGCAGCGTCGTACGCGTCGACGCTGTTCTCGCGGCGATGTAACCACGGAACGTAACCGTGTTCGGATTCTAACGCCCTTCCTTCCGGGGTGAGCCCGATCCACCCGTAGACGGGCGCACCATGAAAATCGACCTCGCCGGTGTCGACATAGCGGTCACCGGGAAAATCGACGTCGCCAAACCCCACGTGGAGCAGCTTCCGAGTGGCTGCCGCTCCGGCTAGCGCCTCATATGCTCGAAGGCCGAGCCGCTTCTGGTACTGCGCACTGAACAGGTGCAACAAGCGTGTGAGATGGGGGCTCGCTGCGAGTCGCTCAACATCACGCGCATCAACATGGTTGCGCGGCAATGCGATTGCGTCCAACTGCCGTAGCAGAGGCGAGTCGGCGACAGCCGCCGTCGGAAACGAGCCATCGGTGGGCGGCTGGTCAAGTGGTGTGGGGCGAGCACGGCGGAGTGCTCGCGCTCGTTGCAGAGTTCGCGCTCGCTCCACACCGCGTCACCATCCACAGCGCACCGTCGTGCCGGATCAGGCGGACGTCCAGACCGCACGCCGCACGATTTGAGCAAAATGAAGGAGGCCCGCCCAGTGCGACGATGTATGCAAACAAAATATCGGCGAATTCAATTGCGAAAAACGTCGGCGTGTGGTCGGATGCACGTCATGGCGCGGGTGCGGAAGAAACGCGGGCAGCAGGTGTTCCAGTTCTCGAAGCGGGGCGGCGCTCGGCCTGGCGCCGGGCGGCCTCGCAAGGGCAAGCGCGCGAGCGAATCGCACAAGAAGCGGCCGGTCGTGAAGCCGAGCGAACCGGTGCACGTGACGTTGCGCGCGGTCGAGGGGCTGCCGCGGCTGCGCACGCGCAGCGCGTACAAGGCGGTGCGCGAGGCCTCGATCACGGTGCTCGGGCGAGAGGACTGCCGGATCGTTCACCTGAGCATCCAGGGCACTCACGTGCACCTGCTCGTCGAGGCAGATCACCGGATGGCACTCGCGCGCGGGATGCAGGCGTTTTCGATCAGCGCGGCGAAGCACATCAACGCTGCGCTCGGCCGCCGGCGCGGCCAGGTCTTCGCGGACCGCTATCACCCCGAGCGCATCACGAGCCGCAAGCAGGCACGGCACGCGCTCGCGTACGTGCTCAACAACTGGCGCCGGCATCGCGAGGACCGGGCGGCGTTCGCGCAGGGATGGCTGATCGATCCGTTCTCGAGCGCGTGGGCCTTCGAGGGCTGGAAGGAGCTCGAGGACTCGCCGATGCTGTGGAAGCTGCGCGAGACCTATCAGCCGATGCCGGTATGGCGGCCCAAGAGCTGGCTGTTGAGCACCGGCTGGCGGATGTACGGGCTCGTCGGTGTCCACGAGGTTCCCGGGCCCCGGCCGGTCGCCCGCGGCTAGCGCTCAGTGCGCGTGGTCGTCGGCGGTCGCACGTTCGGCGATCTGCTCGAGCTCCTTCACCAGCGGTCCCACCGCCGCGTACCGCTCGCCGACGCAGTCATCGAGCTCCACGCTGTTCTGCGTACCCCGAACCGTCAGACTCACCGAGACGTGACGGCCGTGATCGACCTTGCGCCCGTCCTCGCATCGAAACTCGAGGAAGTCGATGCTCGCCAGCTCGTTCAGGACATGCGCGACGTCTTCGCTCGACGCGTGCCCCATGTGGGTCTCAGGACCTCCTTCGGTGGTGGCGTAGCGAACCGTGCCATCGCCGAGCACCGTGATGTAGCGGTCGTGTGAGAAGGGAGGATCGATGCTCCCAACGAGCACCTCGTCGACGGCGATCGACGTCTCCGCGGTGCGCGGCGCATAGTCCGGGCGGTCGGGCACCTCCCGGCGGTGGTTCGTCCCGGGCTGAAACACGTCGGTGCGGCTGCTGGTACCACGCTTCGGCGCGGTCGAGCGACCGCAAGCACTCGCAAGAACCAGCAGCGCGGCTACGCCCCTCACCGCACCAGGATACCCTACGGCAGCTACTTCTTCTCCGGCGGCTTGGCGCCGACGAAGGTGTAGATGAACGACGCCTTCATGATCGAGTCGAACGGGTCGGCCTCGGGCTGAAAGCCCATCGCGAGGTTCTTGATCGGCAGCGGGCCGGGGCGGTTGTCGTACTTGAGCTCCATCGACATCTGCACCGCGAGGTTGAGGCCGATCTTGGCGCTGATCGCGACCTTGGTGTTGACGCGGGTGTCCTTGAACGCCCCGCCGTCGACCAGGTTGCCCATGTCGTCGGTGGTCGTCAGGTTCTCGTGGTTGAGGTTCGTGAGCAGCTCGACCGAGGCGTCGAGGGTCGTGCCCTCGGTCATCACCGCCTTGTGGCCGATGAAGGCGCGCGCCGAGTGGATCGAGATCGTCGGGCCGATGACCGGGTTCTCGCGCGAGAAGTCGTAGCCGACCTCGGCGACGGTCTCGGCGGTGGCGGACTTGTAGAGCCGGCGGCTGTAGCCGAGCTGGCCTCCGAACGCGCTCTCCTTGCCGGCGGGCACGTCGCGCGAGGCGAGCGCCGCGACGTACAGCGAGTTGAACTCGGTGAGGAAGCGGTCGTAGCGGAGCTTGCTCGCGAGGGTCTCGGCGGTCAGCGAGCTGACGGTCTGGATCTCGCTCGGGTTGTCGATCGTGCCGTTGCCGTTCTGATCGGAGATCACGCGCAGGCCGGCCTTCGCGTAGGCCGCGCTCGCGTCGAACGAGAGCTTGTTGTCGCCGGCCTTGCGCGAGGCATGGATGCCGCCGCTGGCGGTCGTCGTCTCGGAGTTGCCGGTGGTCAGGACGATGCCGGCCTCGGCGGCGGCGATCCACTCGACGCCTTTGACGTCCTTGACCTCGTCGTGCTTGCCGTATTCGAACTTGGGGTCGTCGGCGGCCGCGGTGCGCGCACCGAGCAGTAAGAGAAGACAGAGGAAACGTCGCATCCCGCGACGGTAGCTCAATCGCCTTTCGGAATCGCGCGCAGCCGATAGCCGAAACGGTGGCGCGACTCGATCAGGTCCCCGATCTCGGACTTGATCAGCGCGCGGCGCACGCGGCGCACGAGCTGCTTGACGTGATTCTCGCTCGGCTCGCGGGTGTCCCACGACAGGTCGGCGATCAGCTCCGACGACCGCACGAACCCGCGGACGAGCTCCGGCTGGTGGCGCTCGGTGGCCATCCGCTTGATCATCAGCGCCATCAGCTCGAACTGCGTGGTCGTCAGCTGGACCTGCTTGCCATCGACCTCGATGAGGCCACCGCCACCGCCGGTCGGCTCGTGGAGGCGGAACCGCATCTCGGGCAGGCCGACGTCGGTGCGCTCCTCGCCGAACGCGTCGTCGTCGGCATCGGTCGAGACCGGCTTGGGGACCTGCACCACCGGCGGCTTGATCGTCGAGGTGACCGTGCGGCTGACCTTGGGCGGCGGCAGCGTCGCGACGTCCTCGATCAGATAGAAGGCGATGTGGCCGAACCGGATGCGCTCGCCGCGGTGGACCGCGGTCGGGTTGTCGACGAGCCGGTCGTCGATGTACGTGCCGTTCGCCGAGCCGAGGTCGCGCACGGTCCACACGTCCTGCTCGAACGTCAGGTGCGCGTGGTGGCGCGAGACGCTCGGCTCGAGCACGGCGATGCCGCGGTTCTCGACCTGGCGGCCGACGAGCGTGCGCGCGTCGAGCTGGTGGACGCGGCCCCACACGTCGATCAGCGCCGCCTGCGTCGGATTCTGGATGCGCGGCTGGATCTGCTCGGGGCTCATGCGAATCGGGCTCGACAGCTCGTCGCGGCACTCCTCGCACAGCACACCCACCTCGGCGGGGCGTGCGTTGCAGACCGGGCAATTCACGTGGGGCATCGTACCACCGCCTGGCGCCGCACTCATTCCCAGGCGGGATAAGACCGACCTTGCACAGGCTCCTCGACACGCCGCGGGGACACGGCGAACCGGATCGGGAACGACCGCGCGCTCACGCCGTCGTCGGCGGCGGTCATCACCTGGAAGTGGAGGTGCGGGGTCGACGAGTAGCCGGTGTTTCCCGACAGCGCGATCTCCTGACCTCGCTCGATGCGCTGGCCGGGGGCGACCTCGATGCTGCTGGGAGCCAGGTGCATGTACTCGCCGAGCGTGCCGTCGTCGTGGAGCACGAGGACGAAGTTGGTGCGGCTGTACTCGAGGTAGTCGGGCGTGGTGCCGGCGCCCTGCGCGGCGGCGTTGCTCGCGACGACGATCCCGGGGCGCGCGGCGAGCACCGGCGTGGCGACCGGGCAGTCGAAGTCGACGGCGTACTCGTTGGAGCCGCGGTGCGAGAACTGTCCGTGAAATCCCTGGAGCACCGAGAATGTCTTGCCGGCGCGGTAGGGCAGGCGATAGGCGTAGGCGACCGGGCGCGCCTGCGGGTCTCCGAACCGCGCGTGGAGCTGCATCATCCGGTGGTAAGCCTGCGTCGTGTCGCTGATCACGAGGGTGGTCAGCACCACCCCGGCACTCTGGCCGTTCGGCTTGTCCGCGGGAGGCAGCACGGCAACCCCGCTCGCGTCGTCGAGCGGCGCCACGTTGACGAGCTCGGTCTCCTGCCACTGCAGCACGACCGCGACCGCGAACCGGTTGTAGGCGACCTCGATCACGCGGTTGCCGTCGACGCGCATCTCGAGATCGATGCGGCCACCTTCGAACACGTAGTCGCTGGTGTGGTCGATCACCATGCCCGCGGTGCGCAGGTCGTAGGTCGCCGGCGCGGCCTCGGGTGTCGGCTCGGCCGGCGCGGTGGACACGGGCGCGCCCGGCGGTGGCCCGCAGGCCACCATCGCGACAACCGCGAGCCACCTCATGGCCCCAATCGTAGCACCAGATTTTTTCGCTCTCGTGCGTGCCTGGTTGTTGCAGCGCGGCGAACCAGGAGGTCACCAATGGCAAAGCTTTCTTCGGCTGCGTGGATCGCGCACGACGTGGGACTCGCGACGGCAATCGGCGGCACGCTGTTCGGACGCGAGGCGCTGCACCCGGCCCTGCGTGAGGGGATCGATGATCGGGAGGATCGCGAT
>Ga0316628_100004851_pt1 | contig 10652 bp, 7 predicted proteins | sample OWC_Aug_M2_C1_D5_FD_207648 | JGI IMG/M metagenome (GOLD analysis project Ga0316628, IMG submission 207648) | Wetland soil microbial communities from Old Woman Creek delta, Ohio, United States - OWC_Aug_M2_C1_D5_C | ecosystem: Environmental > Terrestrial > Soil > Wetlands | place: USA: Ohio... | reverse complement strand
GGACTGGTCATCGTGGCTGACCTGGGTACGCAGACAAGCCACTTCTTCAATCCGCACAAGGACTGCGAGGTGACACGCGAGGAAATCTATTTCCTGATGCGCTTGCAAAGCGAGACGCAGGCCACGCGTGATGAGCACGACGATGCGCAGTTCCGCGTGATGTGGGTTTCGCTGGACGACGCCCCCGCGCGCCTGACGTTCGAGACGGAGCGCGAGTTTGCCCGTCGCGCGATTCGGGCGTGGGCCGAACTTACTGGCTGAGATTACCCATCACAATTTGTCCGCTTTCCCGTATCACCTATAATACCTTTCGAGCCCGGCGGTGTCATGATCAAACTCGTCATCTTTGTTATCGCGTCTGTCATAATCGTCTGGGCCTCGTGGGCGCCCTTGCAGGTACGCGACCGGCGTTCGCATGGCTTTTTCCGTTTCTTTGCATGGGAGTCCATCTTGGCATTGGTCTTGCTCAACGCAGAGTATTGGTTCACCGAGCCGTTTTCGATCTCTCAGATCATTTCGTGGCTGCTCTTGTGCGCCTCGGTCTTCCTGGTGGTGCATGGAGTCCATCTCCTCCGCGTGATTGGAAAACCGCAGGGGCAATTTGAAAATACCACGACGCTGGTAAAGCTGGGCGCATACAAGTTCATCCGTCATCCTTTGTATAGTTCACTGCTGTTGTTGGCGTGGGGAGTATTCTTTAAGCATCCCTCGCTTCTTGGCGGTGCCCTGGCTCTGATGGCAACGGTATTTCTGGTGGCCACGGCCAGGGTCGAAGAAATGGAAAACTCAAACAAGTTTGGCGGTGAATATGCCGCGTACATGAAAGCCACCAAAATGTTCATACCGTTTGTGTTTTGAGCCGTGCTGCCCAACTAGTGACTATGAGCTGATCACAATGCCAGAATCAGAACTCTTACGCTTGCTCCGCCAACACAGTCCAGCGCAAGCTGTGCTGTCTTTACGTCCCGGCGACCGCGGCCTGGCCGACGAGGCTCGCTTCCCCTTCCTAGCGCTTGTCAGCCAGGTCGAGATGAAGACAGCCCTCATCCTCACACTCATCAATCCGGCGGTGGGCGGAGTGCTGCTCGTGGGGCCACGCGGCACCGGCAAGACAACGGCTGTGCGTGGCCTGGTAGACATCCTTCCACAAGTCCAGCGCAGCACGTGTCCCAACGGCTGCGAGCCGCAAGCAGCCGAAATCGTCGGAATGGATGGCGTGTGTCCTTCGTGCGCGGCCAAGCTCATTCGTGGCGAACCGATCACCGCACCGGACCGCATGCGACTGTTCGAACTGCCGCTCAACGCGCGGCTCGACGACGTGGTGGGCGGCATCAACGAACGTATTGCGATGGAACAGCAAAAAGTGCGCCTGGAGCGCGGCCTGCTGGCGATGGCCGATCAGAACCTGCTCTACGTGGATGAAGTGAATCTGCTCGCCAATGAGATCGCGGACGCGATTTTGGACGCGGCGGCGCAAGGGATATACACCGTGCGGCGCGGACCGCTCGCGGCCACGTATCGCGCACGCATCGTGCTCGTCGGCTCGATGAATCCCGAAGAAGGCAAGCTCCGTCCCCAGATTCAGGACCGCTTTGGGCTGCGGGTGTTGGTGCGCGGGCTGACCGACTCCACGGACCGGCTGGAAGTCTATCGGCGCGTGACCGCCTATCAGGCCAATCCCCACGCATTGCGCGCGACATGGGCCGCCGAGACGCTCGCCGCTGCCGACGAGGTCGCCGAAGCGCGTGCACGCCTGCCCCAGGTCAAGCTCACGCCACAGGTCGAGCGCACGGGCATCGCGTGGATCAAGCGAATGGGGATTGACAGTCACCGCGCCGAGATCGTCCTGTTCGAAGCGGCACGGGCGCACGCCGCCGCCGACGGGCGCACACAGGCTGTTCCTTCCGACTTGCGGGCCGTGGCGGCGCTGGCGCTCCGCCAGCGTCGTAGTCGTTTCATAGAGGATTACTTTGGCGCGCAGGCAGAGGAGGAACGGGAAATCGCCGCAGTAGTACACGGATCGTCCCGATCAACGCGCAAGAAGGCGCGCTCATGAAGCGCAGCATCGTGCTGATCGGCGTGATGTTGGCGATCCTCGGCTTTTACGGTCCCTGGGTAACCAGCTCGCGCGACGTCGCCGCGCTCACGTACAACGCGCTCGACCTGACCGAGTTTAGCAAATTCATTGTTCGTGCGCGCGGGGGCATTATCACACGCGAGTTGTTCCTGGTCCCCGTGGTCGCCGCTGCGCTCGCACTGGCGTTGTGGGCCAGCCAACTTGGTCATTCCTCGGGTATCCTGCGCTATACACTCACACTCGTAGCGGCCGTTTTTACGCTCGTCCCCCTGCCCCCTTATCGGCCCGGTATGTCCCCATTCTCATTCTTGTCGCTGGTGGCCTACCGCTCTGCCGAAGACCGCGGATCGTTTTGGCTGAGTGTTGCGGGCTTGCTCGGCGTAGTACTCATTTTCGCTTGGGGGCGGTGCATCGTGGGACGATGGCGCAACATTGCATTTGTCGCATTCGCCCTAATCGGCGCAGTTCCAGCGGCCTGGGAGCTTTTCACTCGTGCGCTACCTGCGATTTCAACAGTCTACGGATCGCCGGCCGTCCCTGCATGGGGATTCTTTCTAACAATGATAGGTTTTGCGCTGGTCGTGGCAAGTGCGGTGATGCGCGAAACGTGATATGTGAAATGTGATGCGTGACGGAACACAGAGTATCCAACACCCAATATCCACTATGGACACGCGGCGCGAGTGGGCGTGGGTGGCTGTTGTGTCTGCGTGCGTCGTCGCACTGGCAAGCCTGCCTTACATCGTCGTCTACTTTGCCACGCCGCCCGGTTTGAGGTTTGTCGGCACGCTGCTCAACCCGCTCGACGGCGATACGTATCTCGCCAAGATGCAATTCGGCGCGCAAGGTGATTGGCTCTTTCATCTGCCGTACACAGCACAAGATCACCCCGGCGCGCTTGTCCTCACGCATTATCTCGCACTCGGCCACGTTGCGGAATGGATACGCTTGCCAATCCCGCTGATGTATCACCTGGCGCGAATCTTGGCCGGGTTTGTACTGCTGCTGACCGTTTATGCGCTCACTGCCCGCGTGATGCAAAACGTGGCTGAGCGGCGCATCGCGTTCCTCTTCGTCGCACTCTCATCTGGCTTGGGTTGGCTAGCGGTGATGTTTGGCAACCTGGGCACATCCGACCTAGTCATCCCCGAATCAAATACATTTTACAGCTTGCACATCAATCCACATTTTCCAGTAGCGATGGCGTTGATGGTGAGCATGTTAGGGCAAATACCAAAAGCAGTCGGCAGTCGGCGGTCGGCGGTCAGTGAAACAGCGTTCTTGACGGCTGCATCCCTTGCCCTCGCCATCGTCCAGCCGTTTGCTGTGGTGACGGTGTACGTGACACTCGGTGCCTATCTGGCCCTGTGTTGGTGGCGTGATAGACATATCGCTTGGCCGATTGTGTGGAAAGCACTCACTGCGGGCATGGTTACGCTGCCACTATTGGCTTACACTCTCTGGGTCACGCAGGCCGATCCAGTGCTGCGAGGTTGGATGGCACAAAACGTGACGCCTTCACCGCCCGTGTGGGATTACGTGCTGGGCTATGGGTTGATTCTGGTGCTGGCTATGCCAGGTGCGGTTGCTGCCGCACGGCGACGTAGTGACACCGACCTCTTGCTGCTGGCGTGGGTTGGCGTGACAGCGCTGTTGCTCTATGTGCCGTTCGCCATGCAGAGGCGCTTTAGCCTGGGGCTGCACATTCCGCTGGCGATTTTAGCCGCGATAGGACTGTGCTGCATCGCCAAGCGCAAGCTCGCGATCGGCGCGACCTTGGCTGCCACGTTAATCACGACGGTGCTCGTCATCGTGTTGGCGTTAGGCGGCGGACTGAATCATGATCCAAGGCTGTTTGTGAGTGGAGACGAAGCCGCGGCGATGGACTGGCTGCACGACCATGCGCCGCGTGAAGCAGTCGTGCTGGCCTCGCCGGAGATGGGGCTCTTTATCCCAGCCTGGGCGGGCCGCCGCGTGGTTTATGGTCACCCTTTCGAGACGGTGGATGCCGAACGAACAAAAGCGCGCGTCGAGACGTTCTTCGCACCAGGGACAGCCAATGCCGGGCGCGAAGCCATGTTGCGCGAGTGGCATGTGGCATTTGTGTTCGTCGGCCCGCGTGAGCGCGCGATAGGTCTACCGGATCCGCCGCCAGGGCGCGAGGTATTCCGCAACGCGACAGTGACGATCTACCAGCCATGACACATGTCGGTCAGCGCATCGTTGTGGTCGGCACAACCGGTTCCGGCAAAACGACCGTTGCGCGCCAACTGGCGCAGCGGTTGGGATGTCCCTTCGTTGAACTGGATGCCTTGTTTTGGGGACCCAACTGGACGTCGGTCCCGCCCGATATCTTTCGAGAGCGGACCGCACAGGCATTGGGCGGCGATGCCTGGACGGCAGGTGGAAACTATAGCGCGGCGCGTGACATTGTGTGGGGCCGCGCCGACACACTCGTTTGGCTGGATTATCCGCTGCTGTTGAGTATGTGGCAATTGTTCCGGCGAACTGTGCGGCGGATCGTGACACAAGAAGAACTGTGGAGCGGCAACCACGAGACGTTTCGGGGCCAGTTCTTGAGCCGTGACTCGCTTTTCCTGTGGGCACTCAACAGCCATGGCCGGTACCGCCGTGAGTACCTGGCTTCCATGCACAGGCCAGAGTATGCACATCTCAAGTGGGTGTGCATGCATTCGGTGCAAGAGACACGCACTTGGCTTTCGGTCCTCATGAGGTAGTGTCGAGTGACTCGTCATCCTGAATGGTTCGCCGCACTGGCGCTGCTCGCGATTGCGCTGATGCTATTTGCGCCGGTTGTAGCACAGCCGAGCGGACTCGTCTATCCACCGCGCGGTGATTTTTCCGATCTCACCATCACGCACTGGCCCAACATCGAGTTCGCCGTCAGTAATTTTCGGGCGAATGGCCGCTTGCCGCTGTGGCGTCCGACGATTATGAGCGGCACGCCGTTTGCAGCTAACCCACTGTCGGGAATGTTTTATTTTTCTCACGCCATCTTTCTCATCCTTCCGCTGGCAATCGGGTTCAATGTACTGTTCATCACTCACGTCTGGCTGACGGGGTGCGGCGCATATGCGCTACTCCGTACGTGGCAAGTCGGGTGGGCGGCGGCATTCGTCGGCGCGCTGACGTGGATGGCAACGCCCAAGCTGTTCGCGCATCTCGGTGCAGGGCACGTGGGCTTGGTCGAGTCTGTCGCCTGGCTCCCGTGGGCGGTGCTCGCGGCACATCGACTGATGGAACATCGGCGAGCGATGGACGCGGTGTGGTTGGGCGTCGTGTGGGCACTACAATTTCTGGCCGATCCGCGCATCTGTTTCTACTCGGTCGCCTTGACAGTGGGCTACCTTGTCTTTCGGTTGGGACAGAGTTACATTGACCATAGAAACACCATCAAAAGCGCGATAGGCGGCGACTGGAAGGTACTGCTATCCGTTGGGGTTTTCGCCGTATTGGGTGCGATGCTGTGGCTGCCGTTCTGGGAATTTATCGCGCAGAGCAATCGGGGCGCATTAACACTGGCTGAAGCGGGCGAGTGGTCACTGCCACTGCGCCAACTAGTAGGCTTGCTGTTGGCCGACTGGGGCGGGTTCCACGAGTGGATGGTATATGTTGGGATATTGCCGTTGATGCTGGCGATAGCGGGATGCACGCGAAGCGAGCAGAATGCAGGAGACAGGTGGCGGGATTTACTTACTTCTTGCTTCTTGCCTCTTGCTTTGGTCGTGGCACTGCTCTTTGCGTTAGGTACGGATGGGCCACTGTTTCCACTTTTGTACCACATCGTGCCTGGGTTGACACTGTTGCGTGTGCCGCCGCGCGCGTGGTTCATCGTCGCGTTTGCCACGTCATGCCTGTGCGCGTTCGGCGTCGAGGTAATGACGCGCAACGCGCAGAGTGCGCGCAAGCCGCACGGCTGGGTGACGTTGGCCGGCGTGGCACTGGCATTATTCGCGCTGCTGTTTGGCCTGGGCGGGTTTTTCATGTTGCAGAGCAACGCACAGGCCTCATCGGCGCGCGCGGCGATGCTGCATATGGCGCTGGTTGTCCCTGCGTCAATTGCAGTCGTGCTGCTTCGCGCACACAAGCGCATCGGCTCGCGCGAGTTCTCAGTCGGGGCAGCAGTTGTGATCGCAGCGACGCTTTTGCCAGTTGATTGGAGCCTTTACCGCGTCATACCAGAGGCACAGGCATTTTCCGATCACGCCGACGTGGCCGCGTGGCTCGCCGCGCAGGGAAAGCCTGGGACGTTTCGCGTCTATTCGCCGAGTTACAGTCTGCCGCAGCATGTCGCGCAGCGTGCAGGGTTGGAACTGGCCGATGGCGTTGACCCCATGCAACTGGCAAGCTACGCGCGGTTGGTGCAAAGCGCGACCGGAGTGCGCGCCAGCGGTTATTCGGTGACCATTCCCGCGTTTCCGCCTGATTCGGATGTGGGGACGGCTCTGCGCGACGTGACGCCAGACGTGCGGCTATTGGGCAAGCTCAACGTGCGCTACGTCGTGGCAGAATTTCCGATGAAGGTCGAAGGGCTCGTCGAGCGGGCGCACTTTGGGCCGACGCTCGTGTACGAGAATCAGTCGGCAATGCCGCGTGCGTTTGTCGGAGAGACTGCGGCGCGCGTAAGGGCAAACACGCCGGATCGCGTCGTCGTGGAAGTGGAAGGGCCAGGGACATTGACGCTGAGTCAAGTATATTATCCTGGCTGGCGCGCAACGGTGGACAAGCAGGATAAGCCCATCCAAGTCGTAGACTCGGCACTGATGGGAGTGAGCCTGGATGCGGGGCACCACCTCGTTGAGTTTATGTTTGATCCGTGGACGGACAAGGTCGGCGTGATAGTGAGTGCGCTCGGCTGGGGCAGTTTGATGGTCGGATGGTTGGTCCTTCGTCTCTCGCCCCCCATCCTTCGCCAGAGAGGTCAGCCGTGGAATACCGTGGACAGGTAACTCGACGCGAATGGCTGTGGACGCTGGTGTGGTCTGCGGTGGCGCTGGCGATCACGTGCGTGCCGTACCTACTCGGCGCGGCGCTCTCTTCGCCCGAGCGCGTCTTTGGCGGATTCGTCATCGGCGTCGAGGACGGCTATTCCTATCTCGCCAAGATGGGCGAAGGCGCGCGCGGCGCATGGCTATTCCACATCGTCTACACGAGCGAGCTGCACCAGGGCGCGTTGTTTTTCTTATTCCATATTTTGCTTGGCAAGCTCTCGGCGTTGGTATCCGGTATTGGGTCTTGGCCGCTCACCGAGACGATGGTCGTGGTGTATCACGCGGCGCGCGTCTTGTTCAGCGGACTGCTGCTGTTGACGGTGTACCGCTTCATCGCGCTCTTCACGACGTCTCGCGCCATCCGTCGCTTGGCGTTTTTGATCGTCGCGTTCAGCGGCGGATTCGGTTGGCTGTTGTTGTTATTGGGCCAGCCGAACTGGCTAGGAAGCTCCCCGGTTGACCTGCTCCTTCCCGAGGGTTTTACGTTCCTGGTACTGTATGGCTTTCCGCACATTGCGCTAGGACGGACGCTGCTGCTGGCAGGGTTCATCCTGTTGTGGAGCGTGCCCCCACCCCGACCCTCCCTCGCATCAGCAGGGGAGGGAGCAGCGGCTGGCCTATGTTGGCTGGTGATGGGGTTGATTGTTCCGTTCTACATAGCCGTGGCGTGGGCGGTGGCAGGCGCAGTGTGGCTGGCCGTGACGCTCCATAGGCGGACCATTGCCTGGGATGAGACCCTACGGACGGCACTGGCATGTCTCATCGCTGCACCGATCGTGATCTACAGCCTGATCATATTCACCGTCAACCCGGTAATGCGGGTATGGTCAGCACAAAACCTCATCCTCTCGCCGCACCCGCTGCACTATGTCGTGGGGTATGCGCTTGTCGGGTTGCTTGCAGTGTGCGGCGCAGTCTATGTTTTGCGCCGGCATGATGAGAGAACGTTGCACCTTGTCGCGTGGGCTGTCGTCGTTCCGCCGCTATTGTACCTGCCGTTCAACTTGCAGCGGCGGCTCATCGAAGGCTGGCAAATCCCTCTCGCGATTCTGGCGGCGCTGGGGCTGGCGCGTTTTATCTTGCCCGCCTGGCGACGGACGCCATTCGTGCGCTGGCTCATTCGCTTTCCACGTTACTCGGTGCGCGGGCTGCGTCAGTGGGCCATCACGCTGATTTTGCTGGCGATGATTCCGACGAACATCTTGCTAGTGGGCAGCGGCACGTTGGCGGTCCTTGCGCGCGCCGCGCCGATCTTTCGTGACGGCAGCGAAGTCAAGGCGCTGAATTGGTTGGCCGCCCGCGCAACATACAACGATGTCGTGCTCTCATCCTATTCCGCCGGCAACTATCTCCCGGCGCGGGTCGGCGCGCGCGTTTACATCGGCCTGGGGACGGAGACGGCGCACGTCGAAGAAAAACGAACGGCGATGAAACAGTTCTTTGCGGCCTCCACATCGGACGAGTGGCGAGCGCAGTTCTTGCGTGAGTATCATATCACTTACGTCTTTGTCGCTCCCGATGAACGATTTTCCAGCAGCGCTCGATTTCTTTCGCCAGTTTACCAGGAAGACGACTATACTCTCTATCAAGTGACGAGTGAGCGGTGAGGCGTGCGTGCAATCTCCAATCCCTAATCTCCAATCTTCTATACGCAATGCCCAATATCCAATATCCCAACTTCTCTGGGTTGTAGTGATCGTGGCGCCACTCTTTCTCTTCTGGCGCATTGTCTTTGCCGGGCGGGTGCTGTTTTGGGGCGTTCCGCTGTTGCAGTTTTATCCCTGGCAGCAGTTCGCCGCCGAGATGTGGCACAGTGGGAACGTGCCACTGTGGAATCCGTTCGTCGGCAATGGCGCGCCGCTGGCAGCCAATTTGCAGTCGGCAGTGTTTTATCCGCTCAACGTTCTCTACCTGATCCTGCCGGTCGAGCGAGCGATGGGCTACACGGCAGTGTCGCACGTGATCTTGGCCGGGCTGGCGATGTATGCCTGGGGGCGTGTGTTTGGCTTGCGGCCATTTGCAGCGCTCGTCGGTGCATTGGCATTTCAGTTGTCCCAGTTTTTCATTGCTCGTTTTGGATTTCTAAGCATTACAGCGACGTTCCCCTGGTTGGCGGTCTGGCTATGGCGCGCAGAGGTGCTGGCGCAGCGTCGCCGCTTGTCCGACGCGCTGTGGCTAGCACTGACGATTGGACTAGGGCTGCTGGCGGGTCACGCGCAAACAGCAGGGTTAGGGCTGATCGTTGTTGTGTGTTACGCGGCGGTTCGCTCAATACCGAATACCCAATCCTTCGGCTACGCTCAGGACAAGTCTCCAATCTCCAGTCTTCAGTCTCGGCTATCCGGTATTGGAAGATGGGTATTCGGTATTCGGTACTGGGTATTGGCGTTGGCAGTGGGAGCGGCGCTAGCGTCGGTGCAATTGTTGCTGTCGTCGGAGCTGGCAGCGCAGTCGCAGCGCACTGGCGGATTGGATTACGAACTCGTCGTGACGCACTCACTTCACCCACTTCGCCTGCTCACGTTCCTCGCGCCGGACTTGCAGGGCAACCCTGCCGACGGTAATTATTGGGGCTATGACAATTACTGGGAGAACGCCGGGTACATGGGCGTATGGACGTTGTTGATGGCACTGTTCGCCCTTTCAAATCTCAAATCTCGAACCTCCAACCCCAAATCGGCAACGTGTTTTTTCGGCGCAGTGGCGCTGGCCTCGTTGCTGATCGCGCTGGGGCGATTTGCGCCGTTCTTTCCACTGCTGTTCCAGGCGCTGCCCGGCGCGTCTCTATTCCAAGGCCCGGCACGATTACTCAGCGTGTACACGCTGGCGGTTGCCGCATTGGCGGGCATCGGCACAGAACAACTGCTCAGCGGCAACCGACTGCGCACGCTGGGGCGCTATCTGTTGGTGGCCGCAGTGGCCGTGCTTCTTGCTGTCGTCGCAGGTGCGGTGCTGATCCAGATTCGAGCCGTGTTTGTCCGCCCGGTGATCCAGTTCGGGGTGACATTGGGCGCGTGCGCCGCATGCCTGGCGTTTCGTCCAAACTCCTCCGCTGCCAGGCAAGGGGAAGCCAGGTCTAATTTATGGCAGGTCGCGCTCGTCGGAGTTGTCGCGGCGGATTTGCTCGTGGCCGACTGGCGGCTCAACCCAACGACGGATGCAAGCCTGTATCAGGATTCCACCACGTCCGCGAACGCCGTGCGCGCTGCGGGCGATGGGCGCATTCTTTGGTTTGCCGCCGACGAGACCGACATCAAGTTCGCACGCTATCTCTCGTTCAAAGAATTCGGACCGGAAGGCGCGGCATATTGGAGGGGTCTGAGGGAAACACTTCTGCCCAATGCGGCGATGATCGAGCGCGCGCCAACCGCCAACAATTTTGATTCGCTTTTGGTGAGCAGTTACAACGACGTCCTGACGCTCTTGAACAAGTTGCCGGAGGCGGACGCACTGCGGATATCCGGCGTGATGGACGCACGGTACATCGTCAGCCCACGGGACTTGCCGCTTCCGGTTGTGCAGCGCGGTGCGGACGTGACGGTCTACCGCAACGATGCAGCGCC